>Ga0208019_1000862_pt1 | contig 16476 bp, 14 predicted proteins | sample CB_VirMetaG_5_FD_184540 | JGI IMG/M metagenome (GOLD analysis project Ga0208019, IMG submission 184540) | Freshwater to marine saline gradient viral communities from Chesapeake Bay - CB_1508_1D Viral MetaG (SPAdes) (version 4) | ecosystem: Environmental > Aquatic > Marine > Coastal | place: USA...
CTAGCAAGCTCAGCAACACCCCTGACAAACTTAGTTGAGTCGGACGGCTGAATCGCTTGAGTAAACATAAATGGTGTTGACTCACTCATCGCTTAAATCTGTCTTTGTTCAACAAGTTTCTAAGGAATGAAAACAAACCGTCTCTATCGTTCTGGCTAAGCATAGAGCGCATTCTATTTGCTTGTGACGGATTAAAGATGTATTCCCCACCAGTAACCTCCCCTACTTTGGTTCCGTCCTCAGCAACCATATCAATTGGGTTTGTTCTGTGCGAAAACTCTCCTGGGGTTTTCTGAACATTTCCGCCCTTTTCAAACCCTTGCCATCCAAGCGAACCAGCTATATCAAACAAGTCGGCCCCAGTCGTTTGAGCGTCCCCGAACATACCGCTAAGCGCTCCGTACCTCTGTTGTCTTCCAGCCTCTGCGGACTGAGCTCCCATCGCCATCTCCTGCTGAGTCAGTCCTCTTTGGAACAGATTGTTTTGCTGAGCGTACTGCTCACTCAGATTTGCTACTCTTTGATTGGCTTGCGCTTGCGTTATGGCAGCTTGATCTTGAGCCTGCTGAGCCCCTGCCTCTATACCTGATATAACACTAGGAGCGGCAGCTGCCATACGTCTGTCTCCAGACCGAATGCCAGCCAAGTACGCTTGCTGAGCAGCCTGAGCTCTTTGGTCAGCCGTCTGAGCGGCAGTGGCCGCCAACCTCTTTTGTTCCTCCGCTGCCTGAAGCATTGGTTGAGAGACTGTTTGGTTGTATTTTCCTGATCGGAGTTCGTCAAGCATGGCCTGGTATTGGCTCTTGCCTTCCTCCATCATTTTCTTTCCCTGCCTCGCCAATCCAATATTAGTAGCTATACTACCTAGCGTACCAATCCCGCCAAGCACTGCGCCAGCCATACCAAAACCACCTCCGCCTTCAAATTTCTTATACTTCATCTTTTGCAAATATAGTGTTTATTTACTGTGGTCTGCACTAACAGTCTCGTAGTTAAGGTTAATCGCGTTCAACTCAAACCCACCGTTTGCTGGTAATACAAACCAAGCGTCTGCATATTGACCCTTTGGTTGCTCTCCGTTTATACTTGACGGAGTAACAGCGAAAAGCATAATAGTTCCGCCATCAAGGTATTCATTAAAAGATCCTGCGTTTGTACTACCTATTTTTAACTTAATGCCATTGTTCTCCATCAATGAAACATTAGTCGACCCTCCAGGAGATTCAATACCCCACCCATCTATAGTTGTATTAGGGTCCATGTCATCATAAGTAACGATTGTCCCCGCAGCCAACCCTTGCTGCGTCAGTGAATCATCCGTTGGTGATGTTCCATATATGTAGTTTGCATTGTCGGTTGCATTCATAAAGAAAAATAATGTATCTCTCGTTATGTTTGATGTGTCTGCGTTTAAAACTTTTACGGTTCTAAAATCACTTTCAAGGTCACCAACTTCTGTCACAATTCCAACAATACTTACGTTTGCGTTGGTGTCTCTAGATATAGACCCTATATGACCATAAACAACACCTCCCTTATCCCTTAATCTGCCTCCGCTTGGTGTTACTTTTTCTGGTGTATTATCTGAGTTAGCCCTAAAAAAGTTTACAGTACCAGCAGTTTCTGGAATCCTACCCCCTTCTACTGATAACGACTTAAACACTTTATTGTTTGACACAAGGTCATTGAAAGAAACAGCTATTATACTGCTTTGCGATTGCCCAAAAAAAGTGTTATACGGGGAGGTTTCTGTATGCAAGTAGCATATATTAGGTTCATCGGCGTTTGGTGGGATTTTCGCAAAAGAGACAAACCTCTTATTCAATGAAGCAAAGCACGTGGTAACAAACCCATACGTGCTCTTCCAATATCCGTTTTTATTATCAAATCCTATTGTCATTGTGTAGCTATAGTTGGTTCTTCACCGTTAATTCCAAGGTCTTGGTCAGTAAGAGTAGCCCCAAACGCACCAAGAAGTTCAAGCAAGTCGGATGAACCGATAACGCCATCGTCGTTTATGTCAACCTTCCATGAAGTCAAATTGGGAGCGTTCACCACAAAAGTTTGACCCCCATAGTCAAAAGTAAACCCAGTAGAAGGAGAACCGTTTAGCGGCACAACGTTGTTACCTGAACCGATAACCCACTCATTATTTACCCTTCTTATCGTGTTGTTGTACAGAATAGCCTTAGCGTCATTAAAAGATATAGGTAGGTTGGGATTGAAGGCAATGCTTGCGAACTCTGTAACACCATCGTTTTCGTCCCCTTGAATGGCACTAATCAATTTATCTATAGCTCCCTGTATCTGGATGAATATAGTAGTAGCTGCCTCTTGAAGTATAACACCAGAGTTCTCTAAGAACTGATCTAATAACACCTCCAACGTCGTTGGGGTTGGTTGGTTCTGGTTAATGGTTTGCAAGAAAGACCTAAGAGGCTCTGGGAGGGTATTTATGGATAGTATTGAGTCTCCGTTTTCATCAGTGAGATTAAAAAGAATATCCCAAAACAAAAGTCCATAGTCATTGTATATGCCAAGGACAGTTTCATCTAGTTTAGACTGAATAGCAGTACTTCCAGATTCTATTTGATCCTCAAGGTCTCTTATGATAAGATCAAGTTCTTGAAGGGCGTTGGTAAAGTTTGGAGCTTCTATTTGATATCCGTTTCCTGAGCCAGCAAGTGTAGTTATCAAATCATCTAAAGCTTCTTGTCTTGCTGCTTCCGCAGCTTCCTGTTTAGCCGCATCCAAATCATCTGCATCAAACAACTCATCGTTATCAAGTCTGTCTTGAATTATAGCCTCAGCTTGAGTTTCTATATACCCATCAAAGTCAGAGAAACCAGTCGCTGAAATAACAAATGTGTCGGGGATGTTGTCATTGTTTGTATCCAATGTTTCCCCTTCAAACACACTAGCGTAAGTAGTGTTTGCGACATATACATCTGGAGAACTATCGCCGTCTATATCTACAGGAACCCAGTCGGATGGTATTCCACCTCCGCCAGTGCCGCCAGTACCATCTCCGTCACCGACACCTCCAGTTCCATCTTCAGGATCAGGAGCAACAGTATCGCCGCCCTGATCAACATCAGTACCTCCTGGTATATCGACGAACGCACCCTCATCAATGGTGTTTCCAAGTGGCTGAACGTACTGAGTTACATCACTAGCCGTAAGAGGACTCAACGTCAGAAAAGATATTACATACTCATCTCTAAGAGGGTCATGACCACCTACAATCCTGTTGTAATCAGTATCAATAAAAAGCCTTCTAAAGAATGACTTCATTCCTGTCTCTGATATTGGGTACAGCCCATTGCTTGGATTAAACCTAACAATCTCTTGCTTGGCCTCGCTTGCAAAGTATATATTGTTCCCAATCTTTACAACAGACTCTGGATGTCCATCACATCCATACATACCAGAGTAGAACCTCTGAGTGCCAAGAACATCTTCAACGGATATCAATGACTCTTGTCCTGAAGCTGTGCTAAGTATGCTTCTTTCTACTGGTATTGCACTACACTTATCCTCCTGTATACAGAAGATAGAGTCATCGTAATTAAGTATATATGTTATCCTTCCATGCTCACTAGGTACGTCTTTGTACGGAAGTTTTGACCCGTTAAATGACGTGAATCTTATGAGAGAAGTTGAGTAGTTGTTGAGATCTGAGTAAGTTATAGACGTGTCTCTCCTTACTTCTTTAGACCTCTTGTCTACTATTTTTGCCTTACCGTATATATTGACATCTCCGTTCGGTATAACATCAGTGAAGGTAGCGCTTTCTACTTGACCGTTTACAAAATTACCAGACGAAGACGAGCTTTGTATTATGTTATTGAAAGTGTTCGTGTTGTCGTTATAATTAGCCCAGTTCAAAGCAATCCTCCTCCACCAAACATCACCAGTACTAATGAGTATCGAATCTGTCTGGTGAATGAGATTGCCAGAACTGTCTTTTATCACGTTGTAGACATTGCCTGTTTCGTAGTATACCTTTTCGTCACTGTCGTTCTTTGTCAGCGGTGTGTATATCTCAATCAAACATCTATTATTCCATCTGTGCGAGTTTGAATTTACTGAGTTGTCGCCATTAGATATATCGTTGTATGTGAACCCAGTATAACTTGCGTTATCCCTCAAAACAAGGAACTGTCCTGTTTTTGCTTTAGGAACTGTGTTTTCGGTATCCTCTTCGCCCACAACGTACAGAGGGTTGTCGTCAGGATTATCGCTAAGAACAACACTATCTATTATTTGATATTCGTGGTCTTGTGGATAAAACTTTGTCGCAGCAACATCGCCACCGTAATAAGATATTATCCTGAGCCTGTCTCCTTTTTTAAATGTGTATAGGTCGTTTCCTCCTTGCGGGTTGGTAGCTCCAAAGCCGTTTGCATACGAGGCTGTTGAGTTGTTTTGCAAGTAGTTCAGCGACACATATATGTTTCCATCTTCAGACTCATTGTTCGTTGCGATAAAAGCACCGCCAGCTGTGTATTGTATGAAGTCAGAAACAGATGAGTTTCCAGCATACACTATTTGATAATGGTGAGCCCACGATGGAGGGTTATGTTGAAGGTCAATGAGCACGTTGGCTTTTCCTTGCTGGCTATTTGGCCTTTCTATTTCAGAGTACCCAGCAACGTAAGCACTGCCTAGATAATTTACCGTTCCGCTTCTGCCTCTTTCGTCATAGTACACAATGCCAAAGTCGTGATTTGCCTTTGACTTAAATGATCTCTGTGCGTTTAGGAACGAAGCATCCCCAATAAAAACAGACTGATCTGCTATCTCTACAGCAGAGGCTGATGCATATAGACCACCAGTAAGGTTTCCGTCGTCATCGTATATTATTGAAGAGCCGCTTAAATTAAAACCGAAGTTATATATATTTCCTTGCGTAACCAGCGCTGGCGCTATGTACGTACTTATATTTAATATACTTTCACCTGTGAAGTTTGCGTCATAAGAATTTCCGTTATAAATAAAATCAACACTTTGAACCAACAGGTTGTCTGTAACCCTAGAGAACAATATATTGTTTGGCTGTATAGACCCGTACCTGTATGCGTTAGTAGATGTACTCAGATCGCCATAGTCTAACCATATCTGATCTGGGTCAGAAACCTCATCAGGGCCTAGAACATCGTTTGGAATACCAAACACATTTAAGTAGTAACAGTTGCCGTCTACGATAGAGTATTCAGTGAATGAAATTGTTTCTGGTAGGGATAAAACAGAAGTGGCCGCAAATCGTCTTTCACTCAAATCGTGAATATCAAGAAAATTAGTTATTAGATTGAACGTGTTTATTTGGTTTGCATCCCAGAAGTACCAATTACCAGTTGAATCGTAACTGACTGGTGGTGTTTGAGATGTTAAATATTCCGCAGAATACACCTTCCATTTATCTATACCTAGCGTTGGAGTCTCTATACCTGTTTCATCTGAAAAGTTGCTTGAAGGTGTGCTATAAAAAACAGGATGACACGTCCTTGTTGAAAACACCTGTAGTTCATCTAGACTTAAACTTAAAAACGCATCCTCTGAAGCATAACTAGCTTCATTAACGCTAGTTTCTGGCTTAAGAGAGGCAGTAACCTGCCCTTGATTCAAAACAAAATAACCAGCTGGTGGGGCCTGATCGTAAGGATCTGATGACTTTTTTACAGAAAAAATTAAGTCTTTTCTATAATCATTACCAGTCATAACCTCTATGTCGTCATCATCTCCAAGACCGAGGTTAAACGAGTAAGAAGAAGTAGACTCTGAAAGAATTACGTTAAACTCTGAAGGTGGTTCTTCACCAGAAAAAACACTATATATAAGATTCCTGACTTTTTCTCTCCCTCCAGAGGCTATTTCTGTGCTTACAGATGCTGATATTGTATACGTAAGTGCACCTCCAGGGATAATTATCGGGCTAGACCCGCAAGTACCTAAGTCTACAGCTTGCGTGTTGTTGCCTCCAGCCTCTGAAACAGTAACACTACCTTCGTTAAGCTGCAACGGAGTGTCACCGAAAAAGTGTCCGTTAGAGCTTAAATGACTGTTAGACTGTCTGTAAAATTGGTCGGTAACAATACCTTGAGGTTGAGGAAAAAACTCTCCGCTTACATGGTGTGTATTTGACCCTGGAGTGTCAGACTTTGTATTGTATACGTGAAAGTTTTTGTCTGGTTTTACTTTTAGTGTAAAGTTGAATGTTGTTCCAGCAGGGAAGTTATTTGGGACGTTTGATGTGTCTATCCTGTACCCAGCTTTTTTGTTTGGAACATAATCAAGACCATTTCTCCACGAATCTGACAATGCAATGTTTTGAATATTACCTCCTTGATAGTTTATATACTCTGCCCCATCAAAAAATACGACTGGGGTTATCTCTACGTCTATGTTTTGATCATCCTGGACAGCGTCACTGTAAACAACAGTAAAGCTAGCATCAACATTAGGCTCATCAAACCCTTCTACGTAATCTCCATAGAACAGTCTGTTGTTTACGACAGCCTGAGCAGAAGCCTTTTTAGGAAGAGAATCAAACTGTTTTTGCTGGTCCTCTTCTGGTATGGCTGTCAAGACCCTGTCGTTGTAAAAGTCATAGGTAATTTGAGCAGCGTTTGAGGACGCAAGTTCAATCTCGTCTATAACTGAAAATATACCTTTACCCCCTCTTCTTCCTAGTATTCTTATAGATGATATCTCATTCGAAAAAACCCTTACTCCGTTTACTATTCTAGGAATTCTTAACTTACAAACTTTGTTTGCAGATATGTTTGGAGATGGGTTTGCCCCTTGTTCCAAATAAGCTGGAGGAACGTATATGTTCGAGTACGTAGATATCGCTGACTCTTCTCCAGTGTTGTATATGCACTGGTAAGCAAACTGAAAGCCATCTACACCCTCGAAGTTTGAATTATCTCTGTTTGGATCGTTCTCAAACTCAGCCCTTATTGGGTGCATAGGCGTCTTTGGGCAAGCAGTTATAAAGTCTGTCTCGTGTATTAGGTTTGCTCCAGTGGTTGTGGTGTAGCCCAGAGCTTTGTCAACAACAAGCCTTCTTGGTTCGTTTACGTTATCAGTAAAATACAAACATCCTTTTGGAAAATTTGATGCGTATACTATGTCTGCTTTTACAAACCCGTTTGATGGGAAGTTAAACAAAGCAGATGTATGGACAGCTACAACGTCGCTATTTAGGTTAAGAAAATTGTTTGGATCGTATGCATATACACCTTGTTCTGTCGCTATATCAGAAAAAACAAAGAAATATATTACGTTGTTTCTGTTGTCTGTTACACTACCAATTACTCTTTTGTTAGAGTCGTTTGAAAATAAATTCTCTGGCTGAGTAATAGCTGTGTTACCTCTTTTTGGTTTTAATACACCTAGGTTACCAGACGCGCCACCGCCGCCGCCAGCATCGTCAGATGAAAAATCATCAGACGTGTCAACATTGTGCGCATAAAACATGCTGGTTTTATCCCTAAACCTAGCGTCAGTTGACGTATCAAGCTTTCTTGGCGTTACCTTATCTATCATTAGTATTTAGGTGCAAGTCTGAAGTTCTGTCTAATCGTCTTGAGCGCTTCATCTTTCGTGAAGTTGCTCAACCTAGCTTTTGCTTTTCTTCTTTCATTGTAGTACTCAGCACGCGCTCTTGCTTTTTCGTTTGCTGGTACAGTAGACTTTCTTTCGCAAAGCTTGTAGTATATGTAAGAACGCAAAGCTTCCTCTGCGTAAACATGCACTGTTGGGTTTCCTGATCTTGCCTCGTCAGCAATATATTCAAGAACCAACTCAGAGAAATCAGAGTCAGTGTCTACTTCGATTCTGTTCTGATCAAGGTTCAATCTATACTCTCCTTGGAGGTTTCCACCGCCAAGCCCATACATCCTTCCTATACCCCCTTGAAAGATATAGTTTTCAAATATGTAGTAGTCGTAGTCGTTTGTTGAGTCATTAGACGTGGCCGATTTAGCATCAACCCTGTCTCCTATCTGGTTTGCGTCTATATCAAGAGGACCAGCGTTAAACGTATCAAATCTTGTGCCTTCATCTTCTTCGTCTGCCGCTACCTCCATCCTTCTAGAGTAGTTGATGTTTTTGTTTTCACCAAGAACTCTTAGTATACCATCAGAGTCTACAGCCCCAATCTTCACAATGTCAACGTAATCATCAGGCAGCTCAACCGTATTGTTTGTTGTATCTATCGTTCTTTTGATCGACTTTACTTTTGCGCTCACATCAAACCCAAGCTCCCTTATGCCTCTAAGAGCTGTGTTTCTAATTGCAGAGTCAGAGACGTTACTTACGTAATCATCTCCATCCATAGTTATTATAAAGTCGTCAACAATTTGACGAAGAGTTGTATAGTTCATACTCATTGTTGCTTACTTTCTTCTGCGTTCATAGCCCCAGCCATAAAATTATCTCTCAGTCTTATACCTATAAGCTTTGACATTTCTACGACTATATCTTTTTTACAGTTCTCTGGAAGGTCGAAGTTTCTAGATGCGGTCTCGTTTTGAATCTCTAGACCAGGAGTAACAACAACAGAGTAAGAAGGAAACTGTGTCGTGTCAAGATCTCCATTAGCATATGTACTTCTTGGAGATCTGTAGAACAAGACAGGGTACTCATCAGCTGCCGTTGTATCTGGATACACCCTTATCTGCCCATTATGAATAAAAGCAACGGGAAAATCGTCAGTAGGAGCTGACAAGTTGCTCTTAAGAATCCTGTTCAGATGAGAAGGGTTTCTTATGATTTCTACGCTGTCTCCGTTATCGTTTGATATAGATATTATTTTGTTGATGAGGTCTGGGAGGTTTATTTGACTGTAATCTCCTGGTGTTGTTTCTACGAAATTCGTTTGACCTTCGGCTGGTCCAGTCCCATCCGCAAAAAGCTCCTCAAGAGTAGCCTCTTGTATATACATAGAAAGATCTTCAACGTAGTGCTCCATAGGGGAGTGCTCCATACCTGGATCATTACCAGACCTTCTTATAGCCTTTGCTTTTGTTAACTTATCAAACAGACCGTTATACACGTTCTGTTGAGCAACAGGTGCAAGTGTATTAAATACCGCTGGAGTAACAAAGCCTTTTTGGTCTTTATTCGCTAAATCCCTAACGACTCTATAGACCTCACCTATTTTTATCATAAAGCAAATATACAAAAACAAAAAAGCCCCTTAAACGGGGCCTTCTTGTAAGCTCAGCTCTGCTTAAGCTAACCTTTCTAGCTTCTCTTCCAAGTCCGAAAGAACAGACGCTCCTTTCTCTGTAAGGCAGAACCTGACAAGAACATCTATTGGATCTTGACCTACAGGGACAGATACGATGAGGCTGTTGCTGTCGAACCAGTAACAACCATCATTCTTTATGTTCAGTATCTGATACTCTTTTGCTTGCTGCACTACAGACCGCGCTTGAACCTGTGGAGAATCAAATGACTCGATAAACTCCTTTGGTTTCTTTTTGGCTATCTGCAATAGGTTATATCTAATTTCAGAAACAGGAGAATTGATGTTTATTTTGAAGTAAATAGCCACAGGAAGCAGATCGTTGATATCCTTGTCTCTAACCAAAGACACAGCTTCTGTCATGTCAAACTCCTTCTGAAGTTCAACTTCGGCATCACGCTTCTTGTCAACCTCCTTGAACAGATTGCCGCCATTGGCTATGTTTTGAGGATGCATCTCAAGAAACTTTCTTAAGTTTGGTTTTTCTTTTGGTACAAAGAGTTTACCCATCCTGAACGTAACGGATTGACGAACAGCATTCTCGCTTTGCTCATCGACAAAAATAGATGGTTCATTAGGACAGTAACGGATTTCCCTTACTGTATCCATCTCTTTGTCATAAATAGTGACACCTTTCTGCGGTAGCATGAAAACTACACCACCGCTCTTCGGTATCTCAAACTCTTTGTGTTGATCATCAACCTCTTTTCTTTTGATTACTGGCTTTTTTGCCGCTGCCGTAGCTGTGCTATTGGTTGCAGCTGGTCTGCCAGCAGACCGTCTCTTGGTTGTTGTTTCACTCATATTGTATTGAATTTATACTCTGTAATGATTATTCAATGAAATGGCTATACTCCTGCAAAGTTCATCCTCTAGGTCTTTTCCGACCACTCCAAACCTAGCCACCTTTATCTTGGTTCTTGACAAAGCACCCCCAAGGTACTTAAACTTAAACGATCCGTCTGTTTCTAAACTGTATGACTTTGAAGCAATTATATCTCCATTCTTGTCGTATATATATATGTTCTTGTTATGGTCTCTTCTAAGAACAAAAATAAATAGCGAGGTATTACTGTTTTCATTTCCTGTGTACTTGTTTGGAAATGTTACTTTGCCCTTAAAATTCAAAGCATCATTGTCGCTAAACCTGATGTTGAACTCACTTATACCTCCACTCTCTGGAAACAGACCGTTAGAGTCTTGAGTTATATCGTTGCTGTAGAAAGGGTATGCAGGTGTTTCCTCGTTAATAACAACAGCACAGTACATAACAAAATCCCTTTTTACCTCAAGCTCTGTAGTCGTTTCAAGATACTTTTTAAGTGTAGGGTCGTAAAACTCTACGTACTTAGTGTTTACTATATCGTCAGCAGCAGCTACTACTGGCTTATTATCTGTTGTTGATTGAACAAGGTTATAGTTAGAGTCAGAGGATAGCGTAGCAGTTGAGTCGTTTTCCCATGTACTGATCTTAGCGAGTGGGTTTCCAATTCCACTAGCTGTTTCATTGTAATCAACAAGAGGAAGGTTGTCAGTGCTAAGAAAATCCACCCCAGCTATTGTAGTCCCGCTAGAAAGGTTTTTTTGAGTTAGTGTGCCTCTGTTCAAAGGTATAGAAGGCACTACAGCGCTTGTTTCTTGAATCTTGTACGAGGAGAATGTACTGTTGATAGACAAAGCATCAAACCGCATAATAGCCTTGTTGCTGTCCTTTCTAGAAACAAAGTTCATTATATCCTCCATCAACGTAAATTCATTACCTTCTTCACAAGGAATGGATACGTTTGCTTTCAAGAACGACTGTCCTTCGAGCAGGCTGTTTTCTTCGTATGGAGTTGTGTTATTAAAGAACACAACGACATAACCCTTCTTGGCGGTCATGTAAGACATAGAAGATGCTGGCACAGCAAGAGAGCTCAATGACTTTCCTGAATCGGAAAACACAGCCCCGTCACTTGCTGGATCAAACCTCTTAAAAAAGAAAAACTTGTCGTTCATGAAATTTAATTACACGCAAATATAAGAAAAAGAAAAAGGCCCCAGTTGGGGCCAGTTTCAGTATAGTTCATTATTGCTGTTATGCGTCAATATCACTAAATATAGCAGCTCCAGTAGATGCCGCAGCGTCATTTATAACATAACCATTGACCATCCAAGTGCTGTGAGCATCAGCGCTGTAACTAAAAGCAGTGCACTTTACGTAGCTTCCAACCTGTGCAGAGCAGTTTGTTAGGTTTTCATCAAGGTTTATTGCGCAGTCGTCACCCCCAGGAACAACAGCCATTACGCCATTAGTAACAGTACCGTTAGCTACATTTGTGATGTTCAACAAACTTCCAACAAAAATGTCTCCAGTGGTGTCATCGTTCGTTGCGGTCAGTATTTTGAGAGCTCCTGTGTTTGCAGTACCAAGAATAAACTCATAGCAAATTCCAAGGTTGTTCTCAGTAATCTCTGGAAGAGTAACACTAGCGTCTGCGTTAGCTGCCACGTTTACGTGACAGACAGCTCCAGAATCAAGTACACTTAGAGATTCGCTTGCAGTTATATTTTTAACTTTTACTGCATTTCCTCTTACTACGCCGCCAGTGACATCTATAGACTGACATGCTATTTTTTCAAAAACAGTTGTAGGCATTTTTTTTAGTTTAAGTGTGTAAAAATAAAGTTTACCTCTACGTTTGCGTTTGTAGTTATAGCGGTATTTCCGTGCAAAAACGTCATGTATATAGTTCTGTCTGCATCAGTATATGCTTTAGAGATAGCAGGAGCAGCTTGGTTATTTTGAGTGTCTCCAACCCAACCAGCAGCACTTCTACCACTATTTAAGTAAAAAACTGAATTCTCTGGTACAGCTGTTCCACCATCACAAAATCCATCTACGTTGACAGCGATGTCGCTTGCGCTAGATGAAGTGCCAATCTCATATCCAGCATCGCCAGCGTCTTGTGATAAAGCACTTGTAAACCTAACTATAACTTCTTGCAAAATACTTCCAGCTGGTTGTTCAACCTCGATAATAGCTCCGTCTGCATTTTGAGTAAATACGTCGGTAGCGGTCACTCTTCTTCCGCCAGTGACTGCGCCTGATTTATGTGTAAATATCGACATGTGTGTATTTTTTTTTGTTTCGAAGATCAAGAGAGAAGGGCCGAAGCCCAACTCTCTTTTTCTTCATGTTAACAAATATTATCCCTTGATAACTACGTGTTGGTTTGCAGCGCGAGTACACAAAGCCACTTCAGAGCGGTAGTGGAACGTAGCAACGTCCTTACCAGCATCACCGTTGTTTGTGTGGCCCAATACACCACCACCAGTTATCCAGTGCTCCATCTCACGAGAGTACCCGTTAGCAGCCTTGTAGTACATAGCCAATGCAGGAGCCTTCATGCCTGATCGAGCGTCTGTAACCTGAGTCAAAGGAACCATAGCGCCCTGATATCTGTTGCTTGCCCCCAACAAAGTAGGATCATTCAACAGCTTCCAGTCATGCTTGTGGAAAGTGTAACCACCACGAGTAAACGACTTAAAGCCCAACTTGACAGCCATATCAGAATCATTGTTAAACGCTCCGAACTGACCAGCCAAACCAGCCGTTACAGAAGTAGCAATACCACCTGCCAACATATCATCAATAGCCAAGTCCTGCTTTCTGTTCACATACATGGCATACTCAGAAGGAGCTCCCTGTTTATCCAACTCCAAGATGATGTCATCGAACTCAGCAAAAGAGTCGAGAGGGTTAGCGTTAGCATTGCTTACGTTAATACCTCTGTTCTCAACAGCAGTGAAGTATCCTTCGGATCCAGCAATATCGTCGTCAAGAGCTGTAGCTGTGGACCCAGCATGTTGCTCACCGAACAACATCATCATTTCCCTCTGATCCTCAAATCTCTTTCTTGCTTCTTGCTCAGCGTACATAAACCAGCGGTACTCACCACCTCCTACATCAACCCATCCGATGTTAGTCGCTTGAGATCCGTTTACTTGGTGACGGCCTTTTACGATCATGAATGGATTCTTGTATCGTACAATGTCAGACTCTCTGAACACAGAAGGCTGATCAGTTCCTTGAGCGTACATGTTGCCAAGAACAATAAACTCCCCGCCAGATGCGTCATAATGAGTTCCGCCAGAAATACCAGTCAAACCATCAAGGCGAACAAGTGTTACAGCACTAGCAGATCCAGTTGTGTAACCTCCATCTTGAACAATAAATCTAGTTCCAGTAGAAGAGTCCATGAGAACATCGTTTTCTTGAACTCCTGCATTGATAGCTGCGTTGTCAACTACAAGGTTTGTGGTGGCGTTCGTCAGATCAGAAGATGTCGTGTAAGCAAACTTAGCATGTCTTCTTCCAGCTTCCCACCAGTCAATTTGATCAGAAGTTCCTCCGCTTGTAATAGCTCCAGTCAGCTTCAAGAAACCAGTAATACCTTGGTCTCCATAGGATTCTACAAGCTGTGGTATTACAAAGTCTTTGTTTGCTTTCAGAAGCGTATCAACAGTAGTATAGTTCTCTGGACTCAGTCTCAGATCCGATGGGGCTTGATCTATTACAGGTGCGTCTACACCTCTATTAGTTCCTAAAGTAGCCATAATTTTTTAGATTTTAAAAGTTAGTTTGTTTGATTGCCCGCCTATAATATTTCTAAGCTGATCGGCGAGCGGATTAGCTTGTTGCCCAGTTTGTGTTGGTTGTTGATTCTGGACATTGGCAGCCTTGTTGACAATATTTCTTTGACCGTCACCGAGTCCTTGCCTATATGCGGCTGACACGATGTTGTCAATGTTATCAATCAAAGCTCTGTGCGACGACAGCTTATCGAAGTCCCAGCTACCGTCATCTCCGATGTAATCATCGAAATAGTTTTCAAGGTTCGCATTCTTCTGTTTCAACTGTTGCCTGTACCGAGGGTCAAGGCCAAAAGTGAAGTTTTTACCGTCTCCGAGCTCAAACTCAAGCCCCTCAAGGGTGTCCACTTCGTAAGACATTGCCTCGATCCAATTGTCATCAATAACAGAAGAATAGTCTCGCTCTGGATCAACATCTGGAGTACGATAATCCTCTCTCAGTTTCTCGATGTCCTGACGTGCTCTTTCTGCGTCGACCTTCAATTGAACCTGCGACAGACGAATCTCATCCTCAGAATGCATATTCGGATCTGTCTTGTACTTACTCTGGATAAACAAATTGAGTTCATCCTGAGAAAGGTTTGGGTACTCTGAAGCCATGTTTACACGCACCGCCGTCAAGTCATCCATCTCGGATGGGTTTAACGACTGATACGTAAACCAGTCTTCTGGAGATCTACCCGTATCTTCGACGAACCTCGCGATAGCATCGAGACGCTCGTCAATCTGAGCTTCAGCTTGCTGCAAATCGTCCAAAGACGAAAGATCTCTTCCAAGCCTCTCGCTAAGAAAAGAAAGGACAGCTCCCTCAATCTCATCACTTGTGTATTCTGGCTGCTCTTGACTGTACGTTTCCTGAACAGGTTCTCCCTGGCTAGGCTGAAACTCATCTTGAGCAATCGGTTGTTCCTCCTGAACAGACTCTTGTTGCTGAGGCTGTTCTTCTTGTGCTGGTTGTGCTGGTTGTGCTTGTGCGGCCATCAGCTCTTCAGGGCTGCTATACACCTTCATCCCAGCAACTTCGTTAATTGAATTCTCTTCCATTTATTTAATTATTTTTTGTACAGTATAAACCTGTCGTTTGACGCAGACGTAACTTCCTTGAAGTCACCGTATATCGTAGAACCAACAATACAAGGAAGCGTTACGGTTTGACTGCTTAAAGCCTCATAGGTTCCAGCGTCGTGCGTAGCGCCAAGCGTATCGCCATCTTCGTCCATGTGAGTATTCGTACCAGAGTCAGCGGCCAAGTACTCAAAAATACCACAACCTTTTACGGTCATAGTAGCTGCGGCATTAGCAGCAAGCACTTGAATAGCAAAGAAGTCACCAGTTACGGTAGCCGCTTCGTCAAGTACAACAAAACTGCTTGGTAGTATGTTAGATGGATGTGCCATATATTCTATTCATTAAGTTCCTCCATAAGGATTATCAGAGTTATCGTTTCCAAACACCCCATACTCAATCATTGAGTTGATTTTGGTTCCGTATACTACATACTTTCTATCTACTGCAATAGGTATGAAAGCAAACTCCCCTCCACCTACTTTAGCAACCAACAAATTGTCTTCTGTTTCTGATCCTCCTTCTGGCGTGTAGGTATAAAATGTGTGTATGAACACATAGTCTTCAAGATTTGTTTGAAGGTTTCTTATGTACAGATACGCTCTTTCTGTGCACTGATCAGCTATATAGATAGCTAGATCGGCGTCACCTACTACCGTACCTTTTACCTTCGCTCTAATCAAAGACCCAGAGTCCACCACAAGAGTAGAAGCAACAGACACGCCAAGCTGACTGCTTAGAACGTCTGTGCTGTTTAGTGTTAGTGATGCTCTTACGTTAGACATTACACAGTCAGTGTTTCGTAAATCACCATGTACTCAACTGTCATGTTTGCAGAACTGGTGGTGATTAAAATATTATTCGCTCCATCCCAAGGCAGAAATGCCCAGTCCCCAGCGTACATCCGACCAAGAACCATTGTCTCAAGATCCTCACCTTCTACCCAGCCATCAGGCTTGCCCTTGGTATATACAGAAACATACTCAGCGTTGGTAGTGCTAAGGTTTTTTATGTATACTTTAGCAGCGATAGGAGTTGTGTAGTCACTAGCGTCGACCAAAACATGAGGAGCGCTAATGAGTACTGCGCTATTAAATGTCTTTCTAGACACCCCAGTTGTCTCTTCAAGACCAGTTCCAGAACCAGCCTTAGTAAGGGTTGCCGTTGTTGAAAGTGACAAAGTGTCACCTGTCAGGTCTGCACTTGAAAGTGTAAGTGTTGCAGTAGTAGTAGCCATTTTGTTTGTTTACGTTTGATGCAAATATAAAAAATAATGTCACCCGTGTGAAACAAGCTTAAACTCAGCTTTTTCCACGGCCTTTGGGTGCGGTTTATAATCACCCTTCATAAGAAAGTACCTTCCTTTGTCCATCATCCAATGATAACCGCTTGGTGCTGGAACACTCATCTTCTTGCTGCTCACGTTAAGCTCACCCCCTTTATTTTTCTTTACAGTGTTCATTGCATCTGGTTCTTCGCCAGAAGAAGCTTTATTTCTTGTATGTCCTTCAGAAGCTGTT
>Ga0208019_1000864_pt1 | contig 16463 bp, 23 predicted proteins | sample CB_VirMetaG_5_FD_184540 | JGI IMG/M metagenome (GOLD analysis project Ga0208019, IMG submission 184540) | Freshwater to marine saline gradient viral communities from Chesapeake Bay - CB_1508_1D Viral MetaG (SPAdes) (version 4) | ecosystem: Environmental > Aquatic > Marine > Coastal | place: USA...
TAGGTGCAGCAGGTGATTGCCAAAGGTGTCGCAAGTCGTCGCTTGTTTTGCCGTTCCAGCAACTGAACTGTTTTGGCGCCAAGCAAACTTGGCTGGCGGTCTGCCTCCTGTTGGCCATGCGCTGTTTAATCACCATGGCCACCGCTTCCATGCCTTCAACGCCTTCGCCGCGTGCTTCAGCAAGCAGGGTCAAGGCAATGATTTTTTGCTCCTTGGTAAGACTTGGCTCCGCGCAAGCCGCCAGGGATAACAACAGTGCTGCAAATATGGTTTTCATTGGTCCAGTTCGAGCAACTCGGCATGTTCCTGCCATAGTTCGCTGAATGCGGTTTTGATTTTGCGCAGGTTCCATGCGTCCGCTTGGAGGCACGCTTCGGCCAACGCAGATGCAAACCCACCGCCGCGCGTTCTCATGCTTTCCACGATTTGAGCATCACTGAATTTTTGCGTGTTCATGGTTTCTGTAAATTATGAGCGGCCACCTCAGCCGCTTGACCACCTGGCCTCCTGAGAAGCAAGTCTTGATTGCTCTGGCTGAATGCCTCCAGGTGGTTGAAATTGCGGGCAGCCAACTCAGCCGCCCAACCTGCCAGTTCATTAAGCCCAAACTGTTTTTGTTTGTTGCGGCAACTCGCCGCCTGGCAGGTCATAAAAGAGGAAGCCCAAAGCGCTTTGGCGTTTCCTAGCGCCCCAGAGGCGGTGCATCCTTGTTGGTGCGCAATGGGCATTGAATCAACGGCGGGCGTTGTGGTTGGAGCCATTACAGGCTTCTTTGCCGTCTGGGGTTGTCGCTAGGTAGCCAGCAGCCGCGCAGGTTGCCAAAAGTGTCGTGAGAGTGATGAAAATTGTCATGGGTGTCATGTGTTATGAGAACAACATACGCAAGGTGTGCGACTACCGCAAGATAATTTTGTTGAAAAATGTTATCACTTTGTTACAAGTGTTTTAGATGCCTAATCAGCGAGCAACAAATAGAGTGCGCAAAACCTTCGCCATCATTGATGACGTTGAGGCGATGCTTGCTGATTTGGCAACCGCAACTCGTCGTAGTCCAACCCAGGTGCTTGAAATCTTGATTGCTCAAGAGCACGCCAAGCGGAGCGGATTAGGTCAGTTGCAAGATATTCAACCGTTGTTTCCTGAGCCGCCGCCAGCGCCTCCAGTTGCGCCCAAGCGTTCTCGGAAATCGAAATAATCATACTGTCATTTTATGCAGTAGGGGTAAGACAAAAACCGTCCAACCATGGAGAATGTGAATAAGATTGATGACCATGGACCAGCATACCTGGCCAAACAGTTGGCCAATGTGCGGCAGTCAGTCGACGCCCTTGAGCGCGTGGCAATGGAGCAGGGCAGGGAAGGGCAAGCAGCGGTTGAACTGAGAAAAACGCACCAGCAATTGGAGCGATTGATTAGCGAAATGACAAACTAGAATTTGCCAGAAATTGGCAAGAAAAGAGGCTGAAATCAGCCAAAAATTAGTAGGACTCGAACCTACAACCAATTGATTAAGAGTCAACTGCTCTACCAATTGAGCTATCGAGGCACGGGGATTAAAATGGTTTCGATAGGACGGTTTGTCAAATGCTAATCGGCATGATGGTGCAAAAACAGGTGATGATAAGCGATGACAGACAACAAAACATGGGGTCATTTAATTGATTTGTATGGCAGCATTGGCAAGCAACAGACCATCTGGCGCAAGTGTCAGGAGTTTAGGCAATTACGCTGGAAAAAGCTCCGCCAAAAAGCCATCAAAGACACTGATGGAACGGACTTTCTGGAGCTCTTGAACGCAGGTGGTGCCATGACGCGCGTCTACCTGCACGCCCTCCAAAACATGGCCCTTGAGTGCGGCGATATTTACCGCCCAATCCTAGCCGCCAAATGGTGGCCCAAAGCGCCCAAAATACCTAAGCGCGCCATCACTTGGGAGGAACATTGTAGGTTGAGTCTCAACGTATCGCGCAGGTCGTGGCGGTGGTATTTGACCATTCTGTGGGAAACTGGGGCCGCTCAGGCAGACGCGGCAGACTTTCGCCTTGAGGCCATCAAGGAGGGCGTCATGACGTATCACAGGCACAAGAATGGCCGCCGTGCCGCCTTTAGGCTATCCAAGGCCATGTTGCAAGTGGTGGCAGAGGCCGCTGGCGGGCGAACAGTTGGCTATATCCTGCCCACTATCCAGCGAGAAGGCACCAATTGCCGCGCCACTGTCTTTCGCAATTTGTGCAAGCGCTTAGGCATCCAAGGCGTGACCTTGCATTCCTATCGCTATGCCTGGGCCGTTAGGGCGTTTGAAATGGGCATACCAGAGCGGCTTGCCATGGTGGGGTTGGGGCATAACTCAAGCGCCGTCCATCACGCCTATGCCAGCGGTGCGCGCTTGGTGGCCCCAGCGCTGGAATAAATTACCACTTGTTGATAGGGCATCCCCAGGCCTCTAGGGCGCTCTTGAAGGCCAGCACACAACCACACTTCATGCAACGCTCATACTTGGTGCCGCTTGATTCCATGTGTGGGCATTGGCGGCAAATATCAAGCCGTCTCTTGCGCTCTTTAGAGCTCACGCGTTTGACGCCCTTCTTTAGCAGTTGACCAGCGGCATCGAGCAGGCTTTTGGCCATGGCGGCCATGGTAGGCTTTTCCTTGGCGCTCAAGCCAGGGTTTTGCGGCGTGCGCTTAAAACACAGCTTTTGTGGCCTACGCTCAGAGTCTGTCATCGTATTGCCCAGCGCCGCCAAACTGGTTTTCATGCATGGTCTCAACGTGGTCGTCAATGGTCACTGTGCCAGTTGGCAGGCTGTAGGTGTTGCCAACGGTGGTGTTAGTGCCGCTTACCTTAAGTTGGCTATCAAGCACGGCCACGCCTTGCACGTTGGCGGTGGTTAAAGATGGCATGACCGCTGTGTCCTCGACTCCAGTTGATTCGGTGACGCCGTCTGTGTCAACGCTTGTCACCTTGTAATCATACTCCATTAGCGCTCCTGCCTGGCTAAAATTTGCAACGTAGTCGGTCAGAAAGAAGTTGCTGCTGCCGCCGTCATAAATGAGCACATAAGCGCCGCTTCCAGTTTTTCGCCTGATGCGGTAGCCACTAGCGCCCGCGCTAGTCCATGAAAGGCTAACCTTGGACAGTGAAGGCGTAACGGTAAACGTGCTGGGGTCAGTGACTGCCATTAGCTTAAAGGCACTTCAACAAATGCCTGGATGTCGGTTGCGGTGATGTTGCGCTTGTTCCAGGCAAAAGAGCCGTTGCCTGTATCATCTGTGTCCACATAGTCGCTTGTTGGTGGTGCGCCTGCGCTTAGGATGCCGCCCGTTGTAACTACACAATCGCCATCAAATAGATTGGAAGATGCGCCGCCAGGGGTGTGCGTGTTGGTCCAGTCGTAGCTTTGACCGTCAACCGCATAATCCGACTCAACACCATTGGTGCCGCTGCCGCCATAACCAAGGCCGCTTGCCACCGCCGTGCGTGTGACAACTAGCGTTTGCGTCTCATCAATTGCCCCATAGCCAATGGCGGTGTTGGTATCAACTAGCGTTCGCAGGTCGTCAGGCAGCGAGTTGAGCGCCTCCTCGGTCAGTTTAAAGCGATAATGGACGTCTCTCTTGTAGCATTTCAAGATGCAGTTGCCAGAGGCGTCCGAATCAATGCGGCATTGCTGATAGGCGTTGCCTGTAGGGTATGCAGAATCACGCCAAGCGCTGTCATTTGACACCAGGCTATAGGATTGAGGCGGTGCAATATCATTAGCCCACACGGCGCCAGTTGAGCAGTTAGGCGGCGAAGTGTTCGAGAAAGCAGTGATGTATGTGGTTGCCTCATAGTCATAGTGTTTAAACTGAAAACTCACTGGCAAATATAACCGCGCCCTTGTTAGCTTGTTGACCGCTCGCGCTAGTTGATTGAAATGGTCAGCGTATGTGAACATTGACGGTTGCGGCCCAAAGCCGCGCACCTCATCACTGCGCACCGTGTCGGGTAAGGCGCGATAGTGTTGCTTGCCGTTGGCCGCATACATCAGGCGCTCAAATGTCCAATCATAAAGCCGCTTGTCATAGCACGCCGTCAAGCCATTGCCGTCAATGTATTCGCGTTGTGTGTTGGTCGAGTCTTCGTCAACGTATCCCTCACAAATCGCGCGCAAAATAGTCTCCATCCAGGTCAACTCATCTGTGCGAGCAAGCGTGTCGGTGGTGTTATAATCAGCGTTGTTGTCCTCGTAGACGTAAGGAATTAACCGCGTGAAATAGAATCGCGGCATGCACGAGCCATTGATGACACTTGTATCCCAGCCGCTGCTAGCGTCAGCATCTGGCGCCATGTCGCCAATTCGTTGGCCGCATTGTGTTGCGCTGCCGTCGATGAACGTGCGCAAATACTCAACAACCGCGTTTTCGTCGGTGCGATAACCGCCGTTGGCGCTGCCTGTGCTGTCTGCCGCGATATATGCCGCGCGACTTGTGGCGTTGTCTGCAATCGTGCTAGGTGCGTCCTCGTTATAGGAAAGGCGGCGGTCAAGCTCTACGCGCACTTGGTTGCTGCCTGCATCGCGCACGCTTGTGATTTTGTAGTCAGGCACGTAAACCTTGCACGATTTGTAATGACCATTGGCGCCAATGCAATCAGTGTTGCCTGAGTCTTCGCAATTGTCGTAATTGGCTTGAGTAATTAAATGGCTGCCTGCTGTGCCTGGGTAAACCTCACCCAAAGGCACGGCGTGCGTGTTGAGCAAATAGCGGTAGCCGCTGGGGTTTTCGCTGCGTTGCAGGTAAGCGCCAGGGTAGGGGGTGACGTGCGGCAAAATCTCTTTGCCTACAGGGTCGCCAGCGCCAGCAACGTTGGTCCACTCTTTAGAAAACATGGCGCAACGGTCATGGCCCCAGCCTGTGACATCACTGTAACCGCTGGGCTTGTAGGCGCTTGATTCGCTGTTCTGATAGCCAATGCTTTGCATGAACATTGACCACTGGTTGCTGTAGCCAGCCTCGGACGCATCCTCGCGGATGAGCTCATATTCAAGCACTGTCTCAGTGCCTGCGGTCTTGGTGTAGGTGTCAACGCCGTGAACGCCTGTAAACTGCGCACCAGCGGCCACCGTGGCGCCGTTATATGTGATGCTTGTGCCGCCGCTGACCGTGTAGACAATGCCGGCCTGGATAGCGCCGCTTGCAATCGCGCTTTGGCTGGGCGCGATGTCTTCAAACTGGTCGGCGTAGGATAGGCCAAAGGCTCGGCGGTTAAAATACAGCACGCTCTTGCCGCCGCTTACCTCATAGCCAACTAGGCCATGACGGTCGACCATTCGCAGGCGCTTGCGCACTTGCTCGGCAACTGTGCGATAGACTGGGTTGGCATTGATGGCAACTGTATCGTCTTGGACGTCTGAGCGGTTGCCATTGTAAATCATTCCATGGCGAAGGTAAGCATCGCTTATATCTTTGGGCGTGCTAGTGTCCTTGCCCTCGGCGTCATAAGTAACATTGGAGGCGCTGCCGCATCGAAGCACAAGGTAGGCATCTTCATTCTCTGGCTTGTATTCAAGAAGCTCGGCAATCTCAACATAACACTCATCAAGCGCACCCATTGCGTCGATGTTTTTGACGCGCACGTTGCCGCCTGCTGGCACTTCAAACCATGCGCTGGCTGAGTTGTCGCCGTTGGCAATGGTTAGCCTGGTAAGCTCAGTGCCGTCGACTTCAACCGCAAACGTCTTGTCTCCGCTGCCAAAATCTCGGTATGCCAACACACCGGCCAGCACAAAACCGCTGTGGATGTTGTAGTTTGTGGTTGCAGTAGGATTGCCGCTTGAATCCATCAGGCCGCCATAGGTGTCGGCTGCCGTATTGTTGGCGAATGCAAACCGCTCATAGGTGGCCTCAATGGTGCCGGTTCCATCATCTTCGCCATACGCTGGCGCTAGGTAATACTGCCGCGTTAAAAAGCCCTCGAAATCAAAAGCCTTTTCCTCGACCTTGTAGCCGCTTGCCGCTTGCTCGGCCTCTGTGCCTCTGAATTGCTCAACAAATGCGTTGAGCGCTCGCGCTAGTTGGTCGCCTGGTGGGTGCGCCAAGCGTGCGTCATTGAATTCGCCATCATACGGCCCTTCCATGTATGACGCGATTGGCAGTCGCGTAATACTGCCATCCCAATGGAGCAGTATGTAATCTTTGCTCGCCTTAAACCATGAGAAGACCGCGCTCGATGTGCCAGGGCAAGAGCCCGAACCAGTGCCACCAGGGCAAGTCGAATAAGTGCAGGTTGTGTCGGTGTCGGTGTTGGTGAATTTAAGGCTATAGTCAGGCAGGTCGGGTGAGTTGGCGCATTGCCCATTGTAGGCTGGGCGCGGAATGAAGCCGCCATAGCTACGTTGAAACCAGTTGAAAAAGCCCATCCTAAAATGCGAGCGGGCTGCCACTAGCGCCGTTGCCAGGCTCAAGTCAGTCGTATTGCTGCCATCAACCACGCCGCGTTGATAGCGGCCAATGTCCCACTTTTCCGAATCAGTAGATGGCGCGCCGCTTACATTGTGCAGCAAAATGCCTTGGCCATCTGCGCTGTCATAGCTTAGGCGGCCTGCCTCGCTCTTGATGTCGTCACCGTTGCCAAAGACAAAGCCGTTGATTGGGTTGCCAAGGAAAGCGCCCTCTGGTTGCCCAGCGGCGGTGGTTGGGAAGGTTGCCTCATCTGGCTGGACGTGGGCGTATATCTTCCACCACTCATCCTCTGGCGCGAAGTTGGTGCCGTTGGGCGCACGTAGCACGCGGAAGAGCGAATGCCAATACCAGTGCAAGCGATATGTAGGGTCACCCACGCCGCCAAGTAGGCGGTCATTGAATGCTTGGGCAAGTTGATTCCATTGGCCGCTTGTAATGGTGGCGCCAGCGGTAACCGTGGGCGCTTGCTTGTAGGTCAGCGCCATGAGGCAACATCAAACAATGGTGTAGCGTTTGGTTATCTGCAACTTGCAGTTGGTCGCCGTGTTGCATTCAACGTAAATCATCCCATCGCTTGCGGTGCGGTAACGTGAATCAACAGGCAGTAAATGCTTTTCGCCGCCTGCCACAGTAATCACCTTGTCTGCAAACGTAATGCCAAGCGCATCGTATTCATCAGGCTCATCAAGCTTGATGGTAAAGGTCACCGTTGTGCCGCCGGCGTTGTAGAAAATCATGAAGCCGGCGCTGGCGAACTCAAACTTTACGCCGTTGCCTGAGCCATTGACTAGCGTGGTAAACGCGGCCACCTCGTCAAGCTCAAGCCCTTGGTTGCCGTATGCGCTGGTTGAAAAATCGCGAAAAGATGTGGTTGGGATTTCGACTGCTGCCATGGTGTCAGATTTTACTTAAAATTGATTTAATGAGCCCCCAGGTGCCAGCGGCCTTTTGCTGGGTCTTTAGATTGCCCAAGATGCCGTCCAGCTTGCCTTTAGCGTTGCTTTTGTTGAGCGCTGCCTTGAACTCTTGCGCTGCCTCAACGCCGCTCACAGCGGCCTTTTTCCATTGCCTGCCGCGTATTGCTGCACCAATGCCAAGCAGTGCAATGATTGCCTGGCTTGCAATGCTGCCAACTGGTTGCGGTGCCAATTGGCCGCCAATGGTGATGCCAGTCTTGACGTTTGGCTTGGTCACCCAGTTGGTAATTGATTGCTCGGTGCCATCAGGCAAAACTTGCGTTGTGACTTCGGCCTCATAAGCCCAGCCGGTGGCCTGCTCTAGCGCCGCGCAACCGCTCAACATGAAGAGCGCCGTTGCTAAAAATCCGATTTCAATTGCGTTTTTCATTGCGTTTTCTTTTGAATTCAATCACCGCGCTGCCGGCCTTGGCGATAGTGTAGACAAGGGTTGCAATTGCAATGGCGATGCGCAGCCACTCATCAATTGTGCTGCCGGTGACCGTGAAACCAATCACGCCAATGGTTGGCACCTTGAACCATTCGCCCCAGGACTCGGCCATCGTCTTCACGCATCAGGTGCGTCAGGTGTGTCCACTGATTCTGGCTCAGTTGCCATCTCAGCAGCATCAGCGGCTTGCTTTGCTGCCCAGTCTGCTTTGACCGCATCTGTGAAGACTGCATTGCAGATGGCTTGGACGTTGGCTTCGCATTCGCTCCAGTCTGAGTCTGGGTGCATCACCATCCGATGAAAGCTTGCGGCGAGTTCTTGGCCCTCCTCCACCAAGCTGATGCGCTGGCGGCACTGGACACTGTATGGGGCGACAAATTCGATTTTGTCGCAGCTAGTAATTTTCTCAATCATAGTAGTTTTGGTGTAGGTCCATCCCGTCAGTCCAGACGGGGTAAATTGGTTAGGCGGCTATGTAGGAGCCACTCAGGTATACGTCTGCAATGCCGCTGACATAATCCGACACTGGTACTCCCAAATCACTGAGACCGCTTCTGATTGATGTGAGATAGGTAGCACTGGTGTTGGACAGAACTGCTCCGACTATCCCGTCAGCGAAAGACACTCTGTCCGTCCTAACGGCACAATTGGGTACTGGGGTTGCGTTGACAGCAACGTAAGGCAGACCTCGAATGTATAGGGTGTTGCCAGCGGTCAACCCTGTTGTGTCAATGTTCTCCAACCGCAAGCTAAAATGCACAATTTGCCCGACTTTAGTGTATTCACCGGCAGCAGTCGCCGCAGACCCCGTGTTACCCCCAGAAGCCGCGTCCGCTACGACTGGCGTGAATGCGCCCTCCTCATAATCATCAAACAGGCTCGAAGTGACAGTGCCTAAGCCGCCACCCGTGGCACTAAAGTCAATGCCTGTGCCTGAGACAGGAAGCTTCAGCCCAGAGGCGTTAATCTCAAGCGCATTGACTTGATTGCCACCGTCATTTTCTAGCACGTAGAAGTTGTGGGTTCCCTGAGTCGTTGCATCAGCCCCTCGGCTCCAATAACGGGAGTTGCTGGAGACCCAGTCCAACAGCAGTGCAGACACGCCAGAGGCTGGCGAGCTAATTGCGCCAGCAATCTGAACACCACCTCCCTGAACAGTGAGCCTTTGAGGTGGCGAGACTGTCCCGATGCCGACTTTGCCGCCGCCTGTGAAACTGCTATCACTGGCGCTTGTGACGCTTAAGGGCGTGGTAAAGGTTCCAGACAATGAATCATCGACATCCAGAGTGGTGCGGATGTTTTCCTTGTCGCTGGCGGTGACTGGTTCGTTGTCCAGAAAACGAGCAATCCGCACCTTCATGCGCTTGGCGTTGCCCGCTTCGTCGAAGATTAAAATTTTCTCTGTTGCCATGATTGTCTAAAATGTTAGGCAGGGCAGGAGATTGGCGCACGATTAGCGCCGGCTGGTGTGTCTCCAAATTCGGTCAACGCCGACATAGAGCCCTTATATAATAATGGTGTAAAGTGTCGCACTTACTGCCACCTGGATGGCTGACTTGAGGACGTAGTGCCGCCACCAGTGGCCTTGGCGCGTGCTGCTCGCACTGTCACGCCGCTTGATGAATGGGTGATAAGTGTGCCGGCAGACTTACGCGGTTGCAGCGATTCAACCGCCTCTTGCAGTTGCCTGATGGCATCCAAGATGCCGCGAACGCTAAATTGACTAAGGCGGCGGAATCTCATGAGTAGATGGGGTGAAACTCTGTTGGCAGTTCGCCTGCCTCCATGTTGATAAATTCGCTGGCAATCTCAAATTTGCCATTGTAGAGCTCGGTGATAGTGGGTGCCTTTTTCAGCCAGTAGGTGCCAGCAAAATCAAGAAGCAACTCACCGCAGATGCTGTATTTGGTTGTCTCGATTTTCTGGGTCAATATGAGGTCAACAACTCGGTTTGTTGTCCACTGGTAACCCTTGCGCCAGGTTGATGCCTTCAGCAGCGTGTTGGCTGGCACAATGCGAGTGTTGCGCAATGTGTATTTGTCTTCATTGTATGTCTCATGCCCATAAGCCAGCATGTGCGCAAGCTCGGTTGTCTTGTCTCTTACTGCTGTTGAATAGACAATCGGCACGCCAGTTGTGTCGGTCTCTGCCGTGTTATTTGGCCCAACGGTGGTGTCACCGCCGCCGCTGCTGCCATACATATACTCTTCTATCTTAAAAACGGCGCTCACCTTGGTGCCTGCCTCCATATCACCGCGCACTTTGTTCTGGTATGATTCGGCAGCGGAAATGACCTTGGAAACGTGGCCAGGGTCGGCCACAAAGCGCAGCGTTGAAAAATAGGGATGTTCCCAGGCGTTGCGCTGCACCTCGTAAGGCGCAAACGTCCAAACGTCTGTTTCTGGCTCAACTGAAGGCGTGTCAACAATGGTGTTGTCGATACTGGAAAAGGTGACATCTAGAATACCATAACCGCCGTCTTCCTGGCGCACGTTGACGCGGGTGGCGTTGCCAACATAGGAGTTGCTTGTGGATGCGGTCAGTATGTCAGCATAGCGGCCTTTGTATGTATAGGTAGACTCCCAGCCATTAGTTTCGGAAAATGTGCGCTCAACGTGAACGCTCAACGCCAAGCTTGTGCTGCCTTTGAAATGCAAACTCATTGAGTGAATCCCTTGGAAATGTCGCGCAAGTAGTTTCTTGATTGCTTCATGGCCAACTCAATCTCAAGTTGCGCGCGCAAGTGTTCGTCGCTTAAAGCTTCTGAGCCATACCGCCCGTAGATTGTGCCAGCCACATTGCCAATCTTGTCTGTTAAGTAATCAAGGAACTGAATTGCCATGGTTTTGCTTTCCTCCATTGATTTCATGTATTGACGGCGCCCAGCGGCATATTCTGAAACTTGCTCTGGCGTAAAAGCTGCCACTGACAGGTCAAGGTTCTCGGCAAAGCCTTGATTGATTGCTTCAGCCATGCGCTTGCCGTTGTCGCTCATTAACTCATCAAGGTCGAATGTCTTTTGGCCCTTATCAAAGAGTGATTCACGCATCCCCTTGGCAAACTCTTGAAACAGTTCAAGCGGTTGCCGTATTTGCGGCACATCGCCAAAATGGATTCCGTAACGGCTGAATATATCGATGAAGTTTTTGCTGCCCTCTATTGCCTCATATTGCCTTGTGTTAAGGTCATTGATTGCGTCTCGCAAATCTTCAATATCTATGCCAGCCAACCTAGCAGCATACGCAAGCGCTTGAAGCTCGGTCGTGGACACGCCAAGTTGTGCTGCCTCTTTTTGAATATTGAAAGCTTCCTCGTATAGCCCGCCAACGCTCGACACAACGCGTTCTAATGCCATGGCGCCAGCAATCTGCCCGCCAATGCCGGAAGCCGCGCTCTTGGCCCAGTTGTTAAAGCCTGCGCGCATTCGTTTGAGACCAGCATTAAAACTGGTCGTGTCCATTCCTACCTTAAAGTTAAGATTCAACCGCTGCCTCCTTTTGCCGCTTTGTTAATTCCTCCAATCCTGCCAACCCTTCAGCAAGTGCGCCGTGTATGATTTTTGAACCACCGTTAACCTCGTTAAAACTAATGATGTCCCACATCAATTGACCAAAGGGCGCGTCCATGATTTCGCTTGGTGTGTAGTTCAGCTTTGACAAGCCAATGGTGCGCATTATCTGCAAAGTCGGTGCGCCCCATTTGGCGCCCTTGGCCATGTTGGCATCTGAGCCCATAAGCTCTGGCATTTGCTGGCTTTGCACCAGGTAAGCCATTGCCTCGCCTAATGCCTGATTGTAAGCCTTGGGCAACGGTTTGCGCTGGTAATACCATTGACCAACCGGTGACAAAAACCATCCAAGCCATTTCATGCCTGCCTTGTAATCACGCGAACAGATGCCGACAAATGCGTGAAACTCAAGCCGCGTCAAAATCTCAACCAAGCCGATGCGCTCCATAAGCACAGCATGGCCAAGTGTCAAAGGGCGCAACTTGGCGCCGGCCACATAATGGTGACCTGGCGCTACGGTTGCGGCCCAAGTGTCAGTCATTAGGTGACGTCATCATTGGCCATCCCAGTGCCAGTGTATTCAATGGCAGTGATGGACCATTCGGCAAAGTTGCCATTGGAGCGCGTCTTTTCAGCGCTTTGGATAATGTATTCGCCCTCAATTTCAGCCCAGTCGCTTGATGTGATGTCTAGCTTTTCGCCAGCCTCAAAGCTCACTTTGAAAACTGCATCAACCTGGGTCACTGTCGTGGCTACGCCTGCACCAGAGCCAGCAATCATGCCGGTCAAGTTAAGCACCTGGCGCTGGTTGTAGTAGCAAGCGCTTATGGTTTCACCGTTGGAATTGTTGGCGGTGTTGGAGTCACTCTCCATCGAGAGACGAATCTCGGTGGCATACATGAAAATATTGGCATCAGTTCCAATATCCATGGTGAGATATGTGCCGTCATTTTTGGTGCCGTATGTGAACGGCTGGCCTTTGAGTAATTTGGACATAGTTTATCGAATTTGGTTAAACGGTTGTCACTCCCAGCGCGGCTGGGAATGTTAGTGTGATTGATTCGCGGAGCATGGTGCCTTCCACCTCGCGCTCGATGCCGCTCTGGTCGGCAACGCCAAAAATATAAAAATCAGTTGCGCCCACATTGATGGCCTGTAGCTCGCTCCAGAAAAGCGACTCCTCGACGGCGGTCAGCAATTCATCATGGACATCAAGCGCATTCGGTTGTCCGTCCTCGTCAATCTCGCTCTGAACGCTAACGCTCAAGGTCACATCCATGTTGCCGGTGTTGGGCGGGTTTTGGGTGGCGCCAAGGTAGGCCACTACAACGCAAGGCATGGCCTTGATGGTGTCATTGGTGCCAGCGTAGACCGGCACGCCAACCTGGTCTTGTAGGTATGCCTTGAATGCCTCTTCTGTCTGCTTGCGGTAACTCATAGTTTCCTGATTGCCAACGATTGCACAGCGTTGGTTTTCTTGGTTGTGTGCCAGTCTTTTGGAATCTTGCGCCGCAAATAGGTCAGCATGTCGCGCGTCTCCATGTTGAATGCTAGGCGCAAACCTTGGCGTGCTCCTGGTATGTTGCCGCTTTCTTTGCTGCCATGAACGCCACGAGCAAATGGCTTGAGCGCACCAACGCGGCGTTCTGGTCTGCCTTCGCCTTTAGGTTTGCCAATCTGAAATTTCTTTCGGTTACCTCTCACGCTGCGCGGTGGCTTGATATATGGCCCAATATCGCTTGCAGTGCCTAACCATGCGGCAGCCATAAAACCGCGACCTTTTTGGCGGTGCGCAATGGCAGTGGAAACGGCGGTTTTCATTGGGTCGCCCCACATGCCTTTTTTGCCTTTTTTGCCTCGGTAGTAATTGGTCAAGATGGCCGCCACTGGTGCGCGTTTGCCTCGCTTTGAATTGCTTGGCTGAATCTTTGCGGCGCGCATCATGTCGCGCTTGATTTTCTGCGCTGTGACCTTTGGCGTTTTGCCTACTGCCTTGAGCGCAATGTTGAACGAGCGCTTGTTGACTTCGTTCGTGAAACTGCGTCCGCTGTATTTCAAATAGGCATCAAGAACGCGGTTGAAGCGCTGCGTGTCAAAATCAACATTGATTCCGCTGGCGTTCATTGCTTTTTCATAAGGCCAAGCTCAAAGCTCGCGTCATTGGTTAGCACCTGCTGAATCTTGAACCGTTTGCCGCCCTTGGTGAGCGTGGCGCCCACAATCGGCTTGATGCCAGCATCAGCCCACTGCTTGCGGTTGGTGGTTAGCGTCAGGTCGTAGCCCTCCAAGATGCCGCCATCTTCGAGTTCCTTGGTTTCGGTGTTGCCGCTCTCCACGCATCGCAACACGTTGCCGTGATAGTCGAACACGCTGCCAGCGGTGCGCTCCAGGTCAACCTGCTGCTCGTATAAAAACCGCGAACGGTGGTGGCCCTGGTCAATAATGTATTGCTCTTGAAAATTGGTGTGCGGCACTGGGTTTGAGTGCGCCACACTGTGAAAGCAATCAGTGCGCGTGATTCCGCGCCCGTCTGGCACGTTCAAGGTGATGGTGTAAACGTCTTCCCACTCGCCGCTTTCGTTAGTGCGCTGCACTGTGTAAGCCGCCGCATCGTATTGCGCAGCATCAGCGGTGACGCGGATGATGACGTTGCCAGCGCCAAAGGTGCCACCCTCGCCAATCGTTGTGAACGTGGTTGGCGTATTGTGCGCGGCAGTCTCATAGAGCCAGCCTGAGCGCGTGTTGATTATGCGGTTGTTGGCCATTTAAAAAACCCAGGCGAGCAGTTGCCCGCCGCGCCTGGGTGTGGGTGTGGTGACCTAGCGAACGGTGCAGCAAATTAGGCGCTGGCCTTTTTCTTGGCCTTGGCTTTCGGCGCGGATACGTCAACCTTGAGGTCGGCGCGCTTCCAGTAGGGCGGCTTTCGGTAAACGCTAACGCCGCTGTATTTGCCAGACGGGTTTTCGCGTTCAGCGATAAAAGCGGCCTTGCATTTGTCGGCGTCACCCATAGCGATAAGCTCAGGTGAACCATCAGGCAAAAATCCTATCGTGAATGAAGTCTTGAATATCATGGTTTTGTTATTGGTCGGTGATTCTAATAAGTGCGTTTTGGTTGCCAACTGAGCATCCGTAGAGGATGCCCACGGTTAGAAACCATTTGCCCAGGGTTGGGTTGTAAAATTTGCGTGTCTGAAATGGCAGCCCCGTCCTTGGCTCTATATTGTCTATAACCTCTGTGTTGCCATAGAGCGGCCGCGCGATTTGTCGCGCTGCAATACATAGCGCGCTTGGGTGGCAGTAAAATCCTTGCAGGTTGTTGCTGGTCGGAATGTCTTGATATTCGGCCACACCAAAACCGTGGATGGTTGAGAGCTCGCCTTCTTGGATTGGCTGCGCTGTGCCGTAGGCACTGGCATCAATGATGCCGCCGTCTTTGCTAAGGCTTGCCGTGTAAGACGGGTTGAGCATGACGGTTCTTAGTGACCGCGGGCAACCATTGTTTGTTAATGTGCTGGCGGCGTCTGCCAAATCATCACTGTCGTAATTGGCGGCAGTCCTGACTTGGGAGGCGCTGAAGGCGGTGGGCGTAATGAGGCCAAGCAAATCGTCGGCGACCGCTTTTGCTGTGGCATCTATGGCAGGGCGCAAAAAGGTGCGCTCTAGAATGGTTGGGCTCTTGAGTTTTGAAATCTCAAAATCAGTAAACGCCATCGAGAAGCCCTTGAACTTGTTAAGCTCAATCTCAATGGCCGTGCTCGTTACATCGCTGGCGCTGTAGCCAGCAGACAAATCTTTAACTGTGACCGAAGAGGGAACGCGGGTCACTGTGCGGTCACCGCGCTCCCTGACTTCGGTTGAGAAGTTGCGACTGACCAAGGAGAATGCAAAGAAATTGCTAGAGAGCAAATCAAGCATCTGCTCGCTTACGGCTTCTAAGAAAACGCCTTGGACAGTGTTTGCCATACTATTAAGCGGACTTGATGCGCTTCAGTGCGGCACCGTTGCCAACTGCAACACCGTAAAGAACACCCATAGACAAGTAGTGCTTGCCAGCGGTGTTGTCATACCAGGTGCGTAGCTGGATAGGCAGCCCAGTGGATGGGTCAACAATGTCGGACACCTGGACGCTACCATCAGCAGGCGCAGCAGGCTGGCGAGCGGCCAAACACAAGGCGGAAGGGTGCAGCGCGATGGCGGCGAGGTTTTCGCCGTTGGCGGGAATACCAGTGTATTCGTAAATGCTGAAACCGTGCGCCTTCTGGACAATGTTATCTTGAATTGGTCCAGCGTTGCCGTATGCCGATGCGTCTTGCACCAAGTTATCCTTAGCCAGTGAGGCATAGTAAGAACTTGGCAAGACCAGTGCTCTGTCGGATTTTGGACATTTGGCGACCGTTAAATCCGCTGCCAAATCTGCCACTTCATCTAAATCGAAATTGGCGGCAGTGATGACCTCATTGGCGCTGAAATTAGCGTTTAGCACCAGAGCGAGAAGGTCGTCCATTACGGCGTCCAAGGTGACTTCCAGAGCAGGAGCCAAGAACACGCTGGACAACCAGTCGAAGTTGCCAGCCTTGCTGACTTCCATGTCAGTAAAAGCCATGCTGTAGCCCTTGAATTTGTTCAAGGTCACGGTGACGGCGGTTGATGTGACGTCCGTTGCAGCATAGCCGGTCGACAAGTCGCTTGCGGTCATGCTGGAAGGCACGCGAGTGGTTACAGATTCGCCAGCGCCGCTGATGTCGTCGCTGAAGTCGCGAGAGAATGCGCGGAGCGGGTGAAACTGAGTTGAGAGATAATCAAGCGACTGTTCGCTGATTTGGGCGATATTGATGCCCCCAAGTGTATTGGCCATTTGTTATAATCTTTCTTTAATGTTTTTGAGGTAGAAAGCGCGGCGCTCTTGGCGGTCTTCAATGGCGTTGTATTGGTGCCAGAGAGTGTCCATGTTTGCTTCGGGTGCCGGCTCGTTTGTGGCTTCCTCAACTGGGGCTTCAACGCCTACGCTGGCCGCAATTTCAACGGCCTTGTCGGCGGCGCTCTGCTGTGCCTCCTCAAGAAGTAAATTTGTTTCTTCGAGTAGCTTGATTTTTGATTCAAGC
>Ga0208019_1000868_pt1 | contig 16425 bp, 17 predicted proteins | sample CB_VirMetaG_5_FD_184540 | JGI IMG/M metagenome (GOLD analysis project Ga0208019, IMG submission 184540) | Freshwater to marine saline gradient viral communities from Chesapeake Bay - CB_1508_1D Viral MetaG (SPAdes) (version 4) | ecosystem: Environmental > Aquatic > Marine > Coastal | place: USA...
GATCGACATGGATACATAAACACGTGGACTCCAGATCCAGACGAAGAATCGCAATGTGAAAGCTTGTCTGTAATGGCTGGCGATGCCTGGCGGAATGCCCGAAAGGTGTTGGGGTATTCCTAACGGAGAGCATAAGCAGTGAAGAACGAAGCGCAGCGAAGTGATGAATCTGACTTTATGCAATTGTTAGATGCCGTTCACTGCATGGACAATTGCAAAGGCATGATGCTATTGCCGGACGATAGCATTGATTTGGTGGTGACTTCTCCGCCATACGATGACTTGCGAACCTATGGCGGACATAGTTGGGATTTCTACGGAGTAGCCTGGAACCTTGCGCGAGTGTTAAAACCTGGCGGCGTGATTGTGTGGAACGTAGCAGACCAGACAAAAGACGGCAGCGAGACAGGCTCCAGCATGGAGCAGGCATTACATTTTAAAAGAATTGGTTTAAACCTGCATGACACTATGATTTGGGAAAAGACAGGATCAGGGGCTTGTGGTAGCAATTTGGCCTATATGCAAAATTTCGAATATTGTTTTGTATTCTCTAAGGGAAAGCCGATGACATTTAACCCAATAAGGGACAGGAAAAACGCAGTAACAGGAAAAAAGGCAACAACCGGCGGAAGGGTGAACGGTGATGCAGGAAAAAAGCGAGTGATAGAACGGAGCGAGTATGGCGCAAGGTTTAATGTATGGAAAATTTCACAAGAAATGGACAAAGACCACCCCGCACCATTTCCATTTCAACTAGCGTCAGACCACATTCAAAGCTGGAGCAACAAAGGCGACATAGTGCTTGATCCGTTTATGGGGTCTGGAACTACAGCGAAAGCCGCACAGGAACTAGGCCGCCACTATATCGGGTTTGAGATAAACCCGGAGTATGTAGATATATGTCAGCGAAGAACAGCACAGGCTACGCTAGGCATCTAACAGTGCAATATACGGAATCCGCGCTAACAGAAATAGACGGAACGCAAAAAGAGGGCTGCATAGTGATCAAGCGATGCCCGGTAAAATTCGAGGCATTCGACGAAACCGAAAAGCTATGGAGGCAGCATGATCCTTCGAGACTACCAACGTTCCGCCATCGCAGGTCTTTACGCCTGGTTCCGACAGCACCCGCAAGGGAATCCTCTGCTCGTACTGCCAACTGGATCCGGCAAGTCGGTTCTTGTTGCCACACTGGTGCAGGATGCACTGCAGCAATGGCCAGGCACGCGCATATTGATGCTCACCCACGTCAAGGAGTTGATCGCACAGAATGCCGGCAAGCTCAAGGCCCTCTGGCCACAAGCGCCGCTCGGCATCTACTCTGCCGGACTGCGCCGCAGGGACACGTTTGAGCCGGTGATTTTCGCCGGCATCCAATCGGTGACGAATAAAGCCATGCATCTCGGACGCTTTGATTTGATCCTCGTCGACGAGTGTCACCTAATTGGGCACAGGGCACATGGCCGTTATCGCCAATTCCTCGAATCCGCCAGTGCGATCAATCCCGCCATGCGCGTTATCGGTCTCACAGCAACGCCGTTCCGTACTGGCCACGGCAGCCTGATGCACGGCAACGAGGCTCTTTTCAGCGATGTGGCCTACGAGGTCAAGATGCTCGAATTGGTCGAACAGGGATACCTGTCGCCGCTGATCTCAAAGCGCATGGCTACACAGCTTGACGTGTCAGGCGTGCGCACCCGACAGGGCGAATTTGTGCAGAGCGATCTGCAGCGGGCCGTGGACCGTCAAGACGTGACAGCCGCCGCCCTGGACGAAGTGATGCAATACGGCGCGGATCGCCGCCGCTGGTTGGTGTTCTGCGCCGGGGTGGCACATGCCGAGCATGTGGCAGAGGCACTGAGAGAGCGAGGCATTGCTGCCGGCTGTGTCACTGGCAAGACAAAGGCCGCAGTGCGGGACCGACTAATCAACCAGTACCGGGCCGGGCAGCTACGGGCATTGACCAACGCGGACGTGCTGACTACCGGGTTTGATGCGCCGGAAACCGATCTTCTGGTGATGCTGCGCCCAACGCAATCGCCCGGCCTATACGTGCAGATCGCCGGTCGCGGGATGCGAATTGCGCCTGGAAAAGACAACTGTTTGGTTCTCGATTTCGCTGGCAATGCCCTGCGCCACGGTCCAGTCGACAAGGTGGAAGCCTGGATCCCAAGGCCGAAGGACGGTCCGAGCGAAGCCCCGTCGAAGGTGTGCCCCGAGTGCCAAACCATCAGCGCCACAGCCGTGCGCGAGTGCCCGACTTGCAGCTACCAGTTCCCATGGGACGAATCTCCGCGCCACGACGCCAGCGCCAGCGATGCCCCTATGATGAGCACCGAGGCTGCTGAGCAGATCGAGACTCACCGCGTCACCCGCTGCGCCTACCACCGACATCAAGGCGTCGGCAAGCTGCCCGTCCTGCGGGTCGACTACTACAGTGGCTTCCATCGGGTCGCAAGCGATTGGGTGTGTATCGAGCACCAGGGGTATCCCCGCGCCAAGGCTGCCGACTGGTGGTTTCGCAGGGCGCCCGGCGTCCCGATGCCTGAAACCGTCGCCGCGGCGATGGAGCTTCACGCACTCGATGATCTGCTTCAAACACCCGCATCAATCCGTATCGACACACGCCCAAAATACCCGGAGATCGTAGGTTATGAATGGACCTGAATTGATCCTTAGCCCGCCACAGAAGGCAGCGTGGTTAGAAACACTGCGTGATGCCTTGCGGATCGTCGAAGCACTGCCTGCCGTGCAGCGGTGCGAGGACTGCGCAAAATTTGACAAGGCTAATGGCTGTTTGGAATTTGGCTCAATGCCACCGGCTGAGTATCAATCGGCGAACGATTGCCAGTCCTGGGACGTTATCCCGTTTTAGATTCCGATGACCGACCAACGACAGAACATATCCACACGATCCGTTGGCGCACCGTCCGCAGACGGACTATCCTCAATCGCCAGACTACTACTCAGCCGAGCCGCCAATGACAGCCGCCGCCATCTACCTGCGAAGCAGCAAGGACAGGCACGATCTGAGCATGGACGCCCAGAGAAGGACGCTGCATGAACACGCAGCCCTTGCCGCTCTGGCCGTTGTCGCCGAGTACGCCGACGCGGTGGAAAGCGGCAAGGACGAAGACCGCCCAGGATTCCAGCGGCTACTCGCGGCGCTGAAGCGCAAGGACAGGGAATGGTCTGTCCTGCTTGCTTTGGACACCTCCCGCATTGCCAGGCGCCGCCACCTGGCCATGATATTCGAGCATGAGGCTGAACGCGCTGGCGTGCGAATCCAGTACGCGAACGTACCCGATACCGACCCAATTACCGGAATGCTGCTGCGATCCATCCTACAGGCAATGGACGAGTGGCACTCCCTCACGTCCAAGGCAAAGGGCCTCGCCGGCATGGCAGAGAGCGTACGCCAAGGGTGGCGGGCTGGTGGCAGGGCACCCAGGGGATATCGGCTTGAGCACACGCCGACTGGCACGCTACGCGACGGGCAGCCCGTCATGCGGTCAAAACTCGTGCCGACAGACGATGCGACTGCAGTGGCCGTGTACCTGCGGACCAGGGCACAAGGCAAGCCAAGAGGTATCGCCAGCGCGGCATCCGGAATAGTCCGATCTCTGAATGAGCTAGAATGGCAGGCACTCACCTACGCAGGCCATACGGTGTGGGGAGTCCATGCGGAGCACGCTGCCGGTGGCTACAAAGGCGGGCACAAGCGCAAACCACGCGCCGAGTGGCAAATCACTCGCGACACCCACCCCGCTTTGATCAGTGACGACGAGGCTGAATCAATCCTACAGCAACTTGAGGACGGCCAAACCAGGCGCAACCGTGCCGGGAATCGTGTTTACCTGCTGAGCGGCCTGCTTATTTCCCCAGACGGCCAACCCTACAGCGGCGAGACGACCAAGGGCGCAGGGTTCTACCGGCTGGGCAAGGGCAGGCGGATTTCCACGCGCTTATTGGATGACGCGGTAATGGATTGCGTATTTAATGACCTGTCGCAACCGGATACAGCGAAGCTGATCGCCGATCAGATGCGAGCTGCATCGGCGCCGAAAGGCAAGCCACGTGATATCACGGCGATGAAGCTCAGGCTTCAAGGACTCGACCAAAAAATATCCCGCCTGGTCGATCTAATCGCAGAAGACGCGGAAGCCGCCCCTGCCTACCGAAGAGCAATAGGGAAAATGGAAACCGACCGGGTGATGATCGAAGCCGAAATCGAAGCCGCCGCGGTTGAATCGAAAACCGCCGAGTGCGTGGCCCTGTGGACACCAGAAGACGTGCTCCGCCTGCTTGGGCAACTGAAGGCCGATCTGCTTGGATCGATGGAAAGCGGGGATGTCGCGTCAGTGCGTACCGCCTTATCAGACCTCGTTGACGTGATCGAATACGACGCCGACCAGCGCCTGGCTGAAATCCGATACCGGTTAGATACCGGGGTAAAAATGGCGTCCCCAAGGGGTGGCGACGTAGCCCCGGTAGAGTGGTCAAGCAAAACTGCGGTCAGACGGTGATTTCGCCGCTCGGCAATTCAATGGGGCCTGCTATCCTGTTGACAGGAGGTAACAGCCATGCCACTGACAAAGTGTAAGGAATGCGGCAAAGCGATTTCATCCACTGCGGAGAAATGCCCCTGTTGCGGCGCCCGGGTTGGCTCCGTGCTAAACAACATCAAGGACACGCTAAGAGTGATCGCAGCCGGCTTTTTGCTCTACGGGCTTTACCTGCTGTTTTTTGAGACCGGTCTTTTTTACTGAGATCAGACCACCGACAGGAACAGCAGCGCAGGATTCGTGTAGCCGTCAATCGATAGAAACGCCTCAAGGTCTGACTCCCCGCTGAGACGGTTTCGGTAGCCCGCGCTGGCCGGCGCACCAGGGCCTACCGCGAAGTGGCTTTCAATCTGCGCCCAGTCGCAGTTATAGCTGGACAGCATGTTGCCGTGAAAATCCCAGGCCGCGCCGTTGAATCCCCGGTCCGCCCAATAGGGCAACGTCCACGGCTCGTAGGATGTGGCGTAATACCCGCTCTGCCCGGAGAATGACCCGTCCGCATCAATCAGGGTTACCGCGGCGCCGCGAGTCACCAACGCCGTGCGGGTCAGAGCGCCGTTGTCCAACACCAGCTCGCCAAATTCTTCATCCGGATCGCTTGGCGCGTTGCCTTTCCAGCCGTAATACTGGCCGATGGCGGAGCAGGTTCTCAGATCAAATCCATGCCAGTACGTGGTATAGCCGCGGCTGGTCGCGTTGTAGGTGCAGTGGTCGGTGAGGCGGGAACTGAAACTGCCCCCCTGTATATACAGCGCTCGGCGCGTATCGTAGGGATCAGAGCCTGCGATGTATTCCTCTTCCCAGAACAGTTTGACAAGGTTCCCCGCCCGGTCATAGTCCACCGCCAGCACGTAATCCCACCCGGTACCTTGGCTGATCGGATTCCAGTAGAGGTTCGGAGTTATCGTGTCGCCAGACGTCCCGCCTATCGTCACCTCGTAGTACCCCGCTATCCACTGATCGTACAGCGTGCCGCTACCCCCAACGTCCACCAGCTTGTAGGTCAGAAGGAAACTCTTGCCGTCTGGTGCGAATGCTGCGCCGCCTATCTGGCCAGACTCGGTGTCTGAAACGTGGTCCATCTGCGGTACGCCAGAAGACGCCGGGACATAGCTGGCATAGTCCGGAGGGTCGATATCGTCCAGGTACTCCCACCCGAGCGGTTCCGTGCTGGCGTTGTAAGCGTTGTCGTTAGCGTAGGCGCTCTCCTGCCACACGCGACGGAAAACTTGGAAAACTTCATCAATGTAGTCCGCCCCGTCTGCCTTGAGCATTACAGCGTACAGGTACTGGGTACTGCCAAAAGTGGCACGCCCGACGCCAACCACCTTTTGCCCGTTGTAGCCCTCGCAGAGCTTGAACCCGCGATAAAATATCTCCGTGTCCCGTACCGACTCTTGTCCCCAGTACCGGTTACCGTCTGTGGAATTAATCGTCAGGGTGTCGCCGAGGTCGTCGCCGTGCCAGTCGTAGAGCCCATAGGCGGTGGTGTACTGTATCTGCTGAGTAAAGGCGCCGCCGTAATCATCGCCGGCGCGTAGGTGGGTGTAGGACTGACTGGATGTGCCCTTGATGATGGATTCGCAATAGGCCGGATAGACCCCGCTCCCCGCAGTACCGAGGGGCGGGTTAATTGGAACAGGGGGATCATCTTCGGTAAAAAACGGATCGCCCCACCCGTAGGGCGCCTCCGTCGCTGCCGGGATGCAGACGAAATACCCCGTAGTACAGGGCACGGGATGGTCCCAAAATCCAATCACTTTTGGGTCGGTGCGGTCCTGGCCGACGAACTGCACCAGCACGTGATCGTCCACCGCGAACGCATCCCCGTTGCAGTCCATATACTCAATCGGCACGTCCTCGAACGACTCCGCCGGGTTGACGCCGAGACCTTGATCCGTGCTGGTTGCCTCATCTAGCGTTATGTCACAGGAACTGCCGTCGATAGCTGTGATCGTTGCACCGCGGTAAGTAGGGGCCCACCTTTGCCACCCTGGCCGCATCGCTAAATTCCAAGCCACCGCCTCCTTGCTACTGCCTTGAGACGGGCGCAATATGCCGTCCCGGTCACTGGCGTATTCTGCCCGCCCGTTGTACCCGGGCCGAATCAATAATGCCGTGCGCTGCCCCGGCACCTCTGCCGTGCCGACTGTGCCGCTCAGATTTTCCGAGTAGTCAGCACACCAAGCCGAAACGGAAATCGTCTCGTCTACGCTCTCCAGGCGGGACAACTCCTGCTGCTGTGCAATTTTTTTGAGATCCAGCATCCGCCGTTGTCGCTGCGCCTTGCGCCACTCTTTACCGGCATCCGCCACGGCTTTCGCCGCCGCAGTGACTTCCTGCATTTTTTTGCTTGGATCGTTAGCTTCCTCGCACGCCTGCTGCGTTGGGTAAAGGCAATCGCCGCTCGGCCCATATTTCCAGTTCGGGTTGGCTTGCTGGCAGGCTTCGAGGGTTTCGTACCAGCAGCCGCCATCGACGCCGAAGGAAAACAGTTGATCCGGAAGGGCCGATTCGCATTCTTCCTGTGTCGCGTAGACGCAGGGGCGGTTGCCCATGCGCCAGTGCCCGTCCGGGCACTCGGTACAGGTGGGGATTTCGCAGGGGATGCACTCAACGCCATCCTGGCATTGCACGCATTGTTGAGGGTTAGTCAGCAGATCCTGGTATTCGTCGATCAGGGCATTTAGGGCATTCTGCGCCGCCACAAGATCGCTCTTGCGGTCGCTCTCGGTCGCCAGCGCCTCGGTTATCTGCTGGGTGAGCTGTTCAATCGCGTCTTCCAGTGCGCGGATGCGGTCGTTGATCGCTTCCATGTCGCGCACCACGTCGAGGGTGTAATACCCACTTGTGCCCCCTGACGTGATTGTGCCCTTGCCCACCGCTGCTATTAGTCCACGGTGAATGTTAGGTCGCCAGCCGCGAACTTGGGCGCTGGGTCGCCGTTCAGAATGCTCCTGCTCGTGGTCAACGCCTCAACGTGGAACAGGTTCCCTGCCGTGGCAGCGTCAAAAAACCCTACAGCCACCACCGTGCCCCAGTCCGCCGTAGGCGCTGCGAAAGTAATGTCTGATACGTTCTCTGTCTGGCCCGTGGTCGGGGCCACCCAATTAGCGTCCAGCGGTCCAACGTCAACGCGAGCATAGCTGCCGCCGCTAACCTCCACTCCCCCCGAGCCCGCGTCATCCGGCTGGGTAGTGAATAGACCAAGGTACACATCGCTCGGCTTGCTCCATGTACTGGTGCGCAATAGGTGGTTGATAATTAGGTTTTCCAGGTAGTTCGTGGCGCTCATTTTGATTCCTCAACTCACAGTGAACCGGATTTCGCCGGGCTCAAAAACGATTGGGTCGTCCCCGTTTGAGATGGTTTTTGCGTTCGGCAGCTCATAGACTGCAATAACATTTCCCCCGCTGCTGGCATCCATCAGAGCAACGGCAGTAATCGTCCCCCAGTCGTCTTGCGGAGCACCGTATGCGATCTGCGTCGTGTTGGCGGTATAGCCGTATCCCGTAGGGTCGGACCAGTTGCTGTCGTTGGCGCCATAGGTGCGCCGGCTATAGTTGCTCGGCGTAGGTCCAACCACCTCTACGCCCCCCGTTCCGTCCGCCCCCGGAGTCGTGGTGAAAAGGGCCAGCGCAAACGGGTTTGGTTTGCCAAACGAGGAAGACCGTAGCAGGTGGTTAATTATGCCGTTCCTCACTGCGTAGGTGATCACGTGCCGGCCCCCAAGTTATAGAGCGTCGTCCGCTGTGAAGGATTCAGCCCGTAATCCAGGATAAAAAAGTCCTGCATGGTGCCGACATAGCCGTAATCGCTGGCGCTCTGGCCCATGAGGTACAGCGGCTCAGTGCCTTGGTCATCCGCCGCACCACCCTGCGACCCGCTGTTGTTGCTAGTCAATAGCACATTATCGACGAAAAGGTAATGCACCCCGAGATAGCGTGTCATCAGATAAAAATGCGGGTTGCCGTCATCCAACGACGCCGCACCACCCGTGGTCCGCAGAGAATCGCTCGGCCACCAACTGTGGTGCGCCTCGTTATTTCTCGCTGTGCCCTGAAGCGCTAAGGGAGACATCCTGCCATACGCCCTGGCATAACTTTCATAAACTGTCTCTGGGATGAACCAGAAGCCTATCGTGTAATCCCCCGCGACGATCCCGTTGCCGAAATCAGAATCAATAGACGGGAAGCTCCCGGGGACGACAAGGTGCCAATAATACTGCATCCACAGTCCGGCATCCCCGGGCAACGACGGAACGCAAGCGGCGTGTTGCGGGTCGCGGTACGTCTCGCGCCCGCTCTGCCCACTCTTTATCTCCAGTGTTGCATCGTAGGAACTGCCCAGCGAGCCCGAGTTAGCAAAGGTTGTCGTGCTGTTCTCAGTTAGTCGCCACCAAGCTATCGGGTTCATGCCGGCCAACCCGGCGACCCACCCCCCTGCCGCCATATTTGCGTAGCCCCCAGTGGAGATACTGGCCTCCGCTTGCAGTAGCGATTGCATTGTGATCCGCCCAGTGGCCGACAAATCTATGGCGGCATCGGCTTTGAGAGGACGAGTAACGGGCGCCGTGAAATCAGTACTGATCAACCCGTCTGCACTGAGCAACAGCGAAGACGGACGCAGATTGGCGGCAACAGAAATCCCCAGGCTAGCAGACGCCCTGAGATTGATTTTCAGCAAGGCGGGCACATACCCGGAGACCTCCATCATTCGCCCGGTGCTGTTGACGGTCCAAACGACTTCCTCTGCCGTGAACGTCTCGCCATTGGCCGTCACCGTATCCTGCGGGCGCAAATCCCGCACCGGCAGCCCGCGCACTCGGTCAGTGGCGGCATAGCTCACGTAGGGCATGGAATGATCGCCGGTCCCTGGCCATGTCACCTGCTTGTAGCCGACGATGGCGATGGATCGGTTTACCGCCCCCTCATCCACCGAAATGCTGTCAATATTTGCCGTCAGCAGTTCGGTTTCTGAGTTATCGTCCGCCACCTCATACAACGCCACCGTGCCCGCCTTGCGGGAGACGATCTCGTCGCCATAGGTCAGTCCGGAGGGCACCACCACTGACACGTAGCACTGGCGCGGGCTTTGACGGAACCGCAACTGGAAAGACCGGATTGGGATCGTATAGGCGCCCGGCACAGTGTCGGCGATTTCACAACGGTAGCGCATGGGTTAGGCGCTCAACTTGGCCGACACCAGGAACCGGACATAAAGAATGCCGTTATACAAGCGCACCTGCTCAAGCCCGCCCTGAAAAAGCCCATCCTCTGTGCCAACCTTCACCAGCGGGTAATCTTCGGCCATGGCCTGCAGCGTTTCGTGATCAGCGGCAGAAACGCCCTTGAATTGAAATTCCATAATCCTGTCGCCGTCCGAGAATCCGGCATCGTCCAGCACGACACCGCCATCCAGCGTCCGCGACCGAGACAGCCGGCGACCGGCAGACCGGTAATCGGACCCAGACAGATCGGGTTCCAACTCCAACCGACCGACTGGGTTGTATTCGACCGTCGAAAAGCTGATCACGTCATACCGCCTCTGCCACGTTCAACAAGAATTCCTCTGCGTCGGCATTGGCCCGGACCTGGATTTTCTCCAGGATCCGCCACATGAACGCTTCGATCTCCGGCTCCATGCCGTCCGCCTCGATTTTAAGCAAGGCATCGCCCCGCAGGTAGGACTCGGAACGTCGCTTGATCAGTTCGATTTGCGCCTCCGTCAATTTTTTCTGAATATCCAACGCCTCCTGCCGGCGCTTGTTCTCTTCTTCGATCTGGGCCTCAATCGTCCACTTATCCCTGAGTGAATCAGCGTTCAATAGGCTACCGAACAGCGACCCGATCAGATTCCCTGTGCTATTGATGGTGGTATTGATGGAGTCAAAAATCGCCTCGAACTTTTTTGTGTCAGATTCCAGCCCGGCGATGTTTAGCTTGACGTTGGCCTCGATGAGTTTGATGCGCTCGTCGCTGGCGAGCTTCTCCATCTCCAACCTGAACTTCTCCGCGTTCTCCCGTTCCTTGTCCAGCTCTTTGGCGGTTTTCTTGGCCTGGTCTTCGGTCTTCCGCTGGCCTTTGACGAAAAGCTCAACCACGTTGTTACCGCGGTCGATAGCGTCAAAATACCCGTCTGCGTTGCCCTTGAGTTCTGCTGTCTTGTCCCCGGCGTCGGACGCCGCGCTGGTCACGTCCTCAAAGCCTGCCACCTGCTTGCCCAGCAGATCGGTCACGCCGGACATGATGCCCTCTAGTTCGCTCTGGCTGTCGATCAGGTCAACCTGTGCCGCCCCTGCTGTCTTGGATGCCTCTCCGAGATCCCCCATCCCCTTTGATGTGTCCGAAGCCTGCCGGCGCAGTTCTGCCAGGCGTTCGGCAGAAACGGTGACGGACCTTGTGAAGTCCTCCGTGGGGTTCAGGAGTTCATAGAGCTTCGTCCCGAGCGTATCCACCCCCGGGACAAGACGGTCGTTGAGATCAGCCCACCGGCCAAGCTCGTAAGTCGCCACGCCCACGGCGCCCGCTACACCGGTTGCCCCCAGCAGCCCAGAAAGCCCCCCGATCTTGGATAGTGATCCGGCGACACTGGTCAGTCCACCTGCGATTGAGGAACTGCCAAGCAGCTTGATCCCTGCCCCGAGTTTTGTGACTGCCGTACCAAACAGGCCCAGCAAAGGCACGATGACATTGATGGCTGTGCCAATACCCAAAATAGCGCCAGCCGTCTTGACGGTTTCGCCGTCGATCTCAGACAGCCACTTAGCCAGGTCTTTTGCCTGTTCAATAAACGGGCCGATTCCCCGGACTATTCCCTCGTTGACGCGGATGAACTTCTCGCCCGCGTCAACAATGCCCTGAATCGCGTTGCCGAGGTTCTCCGGCGTACTGATGTCCGCCCCGTCGAACAACTCAGCGATAGCGGACCCGAGATCCCCAAGCGCCGCGGTGAAGTTGTCCCAGTTGATATGCTCCAGCGCATCCGGCAGGTTTTCCGCCACCTCGTTGATATACCGGGACAGGTCTCGAGAGAATGCCTCCAGGATCTCGAACACAGGGTCGAATGCGCCGCGGTCGATGCCCTCGGACACGCCGGCAAACAAATTCACCAGCGAATCGGCTACATCCGCGTAATCGTCGATAACCCGCTTGCCGACCTTGATCAGCGTGACTTCAAAGCTGTTGGCAATGGACTGGTTCACATTTGAGAAGCTGTCCGCCATCTTGCGATACGCTTCTTCGGTCGCGCCAGACGCGCCACGCATTTGGGTCAGCTTGTCGATGAATCCTTGCGCTCCGTTTTTGGTCAGGGTGAGCGCGGCGTTCAGCCCTTCGACCGACCCGAAGAACCGGGCCATTTGCTCCGTGTTACCACCTGTCGCCCGCGCCACGTCCTGAAGCAGCCCCTCAAAGCCCTTAGACTTGACGGTCGCCACGTCGAACTTGACACCCAATTCGGCTGCGGCTTCCTGCGCCTCCTTTGACGGTTTGATGATATTGCTCAGGGCCGCCTTGATGCCGGTAATGGCTTGGGATGTGGGAAGGCCCTTGGCCGTCAGGTCTGCGATAGCGGCGGTAAGAGTCTCGAACGGAACCCCGGACGACGATGCAATACCGGTGACTTGAGCCAAGCTCTTGGCCAGTTCCGGCATCGTGGTTTGGCCCAGCTTGACTGTGGTGAAGAGCGCGTCGGAATACTGCCGCGCCTTGTCGGTGCTTTCCCCGTAGGCGTTGAGAGTGGATGCGAGAACAACAGTGGTGTCCTTCAGTTCCGCCTTACCGGCAATGGACAACTGCTCCGACTGGCGCAGCAAATCCAGAGCATCGGCATACTGAACCCCTGCGGAAATGGCCGAATAGACCGCGCCGTTGATGTCCTCGATACTTTTGGTGGACGTCTGCGCGTAGGTGAGGATGTCGCTCTGGAATCGCTCGAATTCTTCCGGCGTTGCTGAAATCAGCGTGTATATCTCGCTGGTGGCATCCTGGAACTTGCCGGCCTCGTTGGTGGCAAACCCGAGGAATGTTGCCCCCAGGCCCAACACTGCGGCATCCAATTTGATGATGCCGGTCGTTAGCGAGGCCATCGGAGAGGTGAACGAGGAAATGCCCCGCTCCAGCCCCTGCATGTTGCTGCCAAGGGACTTGAACGCGGTCCCGGTCTGATCGACGCCACCAAAGACGATCTTTACAAAGCGTTCGACATCTGCCATTTAAGGTTTCCTCTGAGCGGCCTGCAGATCACGGTTTTTCTTCTCCCAGTGCAGCCCCCACAGTTCCAGTTCGACGGCGCCCATATAGCCCTCTGGGAACAGGTCAGGGCGCACTTGAAAAAGAAACGCCCCCTGCGCATCACACAACGCTAGGCAGGCGCGGATTTCGGCGACTGCCCAGAGGGCTCGGGCTTTTTTGCCGCTTCGGGCCCCTGAGCGGACAGATCCCGTATGGTGTTGGTCAGGTGGTAGAAGACGACCGGGAAGTCCTTGCCGAGCCGCACGGCCAGCTCGCGGGAGCAGGGAGGCTCCACGCTCCCATCCACCAGCATGGCAATGCGCCGGCTGGTGTCCGGGTGGACTCCCTCGTCATAGCCCAGTTCCTGCTTTAGTGCCTTGACGATTTCCGTCTTGGTCCCGCCGTCCAGCGCATCGGACAGAGAAGCCGCCTTTTGCCGCTTCTCGGCTGCCTCGTTGGCTCTGGCAAGTTGGTTGGCGTTCAGCCCCTGCACCGTCCACTGGGGTTTCTCGCCGTCGCCGAAGAACTCGACCAGCTCTGGCACATCAACAACAGCCGTCCTTGGCTGAAGTTGCGCGGCCAGATACTTCTGGGCATCAAACGCCATCGCTTATGCCGCCTTTTCGACCGACGCCGACTCTGCCGAGATCGTGCATGCTGCCTGGATCTGATCGCCAGCAGGGAACGAACGGCTCAAGCCCAGCTTGCCCTGAGTCAGAATGTACGGAGTGGCATCCTCATCCGGGAAGAACTTGAACCACAACAGCGAGTCCTTCAGCGACACCAGGCCATCGGTCACTCCGTCATCCAGATAGGCGGTAAACGATGCCTGATTCAGCGTCGAGTTGGATGCGCCCAGGGTCTGCCCGTAAATCTGCGTCGAGGTGATGGAGTGGGTGTTCTCTGCCGGCACAAAATCAGTGGCCTTTGACAGATCGGCAAAGATCGGCGAGGCATACGAGGCATAGACCGTCTTGCTGGTAGGCCCCTCGTGGATGTCCGGCAGAGCAGAAGCGAATGTCAGCTTGCCGTTGGTGTAATCCACGGTCGAGATCGGGTAGTTGTATTCCTCCCGATGCGTGCCGACCACGGAGAATATCTCCGACGCCGCAATCACGGCAGAGGTATTAGACGTTACCCGAACCTGTGCCAGTTCGATGGCGTCTGTCGGAATCAGCGGCGGGCCACCGGCTGCGCCTCGCGTCTCGGAGAATGCCGTAGTGCTGCCATCGGTGCCTGCCACTACCGCAATCGCCCCAGTGCCCTTGTCGTAGGTGATCGAGCATACTTTGGACACTGCAGTGGCAGGACGGGTAATGGCAACATCCGTGGTCGCGGCCTCGGACTCGGCGGACCCATTGACGTAGCAGGTCAGCGCGGACACATCAACATCATCAGTGCCACCCGCAGCAGCAGGCGTCACCACGCCCCCGGTAATGATGCCGTCCGGGCGAATAACCGGAGCATAGCCCGACTTGCGCGACAACGGGGAGACAGAGAAGTTGAACACGGTGTTATCACCGGAATCAGTCAGCGCGGACATCGCAACGGTGTTCTGCCCGGCCTCGTACTGGATTTTTGCATTTTCAGCAGTAGGCATTTGGAATGCTCCTGTAGGTGTTACGAAAATTCTCTGTGGCGCGGGATCCCGAACGTCTCCTGCCACAGAGCAAGCGTGTTGTGAACGGCGATCACGTCCCCGCCGTACCACAGAGGCCGGCGCCAGCCGGATTCAGAAATCGCCAATACGGCAGAGCGGATCTCTTCTGCCTTGGCTGATAATTCGGTAATGCCACCAGTAGGAATGCGGTCCACCAGCAGCACAGCAAAGCGACTTTCTTCCTCGACGCTCACGGTCCGGTATTTGTTTTCAGGCCGCGCATCGTGGTTGAGCAGGTAGACAAACGCAGCCGGTACGCTCTGCGCTGCCTGCGCCAAATGGGTGAAAGTCAGTGCCATCCCGGTTTCAAAAAGATCCACGTCGCGCCGGTAGTCATCAGCCGCATCAGTCACCACAGCCGTGCCTGCCCCGCCACTCTGGGTATAAGCCAGCAGCGCGGACCGGATGGAGTTGGTCGTGGTCTTGACCGTGCCGTATTGACCCCCAGCAACAGCCAGTAGATAGCTGTCTTCCTGCAGTATGGGATACCCGCCGATATTGACGGACTGCGAACCCATCAGCCGGTACACCGCAGACGGGTGCGACGGATCCTCCGGCAGTCGCAGCGGATACAGCCGATCCGACAACAAAGAGCCGATCTCCGACACCAGCAAAGCCGCCGTATCCACTCCCTGCGAGCCGTCGCCGTCCGGCAATACCACCTGCTCCAGACTCGGCGCGTTGTTTATCAGCGCCGTCTGGACGATGCTCAGATCAAACATGGGTTAAATATCCTGGAGGAACTCGTCTAGCGCCGCAGAGAACCGGCCAGCGAACTCTGACTCTGCGTCGTAATAGGGGATGCGCACAAACGGCTGTGCCTGGGTGCCTGGGTGGTAAGGCCCCTTGTCCTGTAGCTTGTTCCGATCCCGCCTGGCACCTTTGGCCACAGAATGCGGCTCCGTGCCGTACTCGACAAAAAACGCCTTGTAGGTCTGCGGAATCACCTTGCCTGGGGATCGCCTGTATCCCGGATCGGCGACCTCCTTTACCACGCCGACCTCTACGCCGTAATCGCCGCGAGTTATTTGCAATCCCCGGCTGATCGCCTTGCGCTGGCTCAATGTCCGGTATCCAAGAGAGGCTTTCAGCGCCCCGTGATCCACCGGCACCAGTGAGCGCATGTCTTTGAGCATGGGAGAGATAGCCGCCAGCGTGGCCTTGCGCATCCCCTCCCTGTGGATCTTGTCGCCAACGCCCAGTATGCGCTTGCGCAACTGCTCAATCGGCGGCTGAGTGCTGACGTGCATCTGAGACGGCATCACACCACCTCTTTGCAGAGCAGATCCAACTCCCGGTGACGCATATCGGGATCGATGATCGCCTTGATCTCAAAGTGACGGTCCTCAAACTCCACCCGCCAATCAATCGTGACGTCCGACCGATACCGAATCGGAACCCGCGTGTCCAACTCGTTGATATCTTGCGCGTCACCGTGGACATCCGGTCCTATCGCCGCCCGCTCACGCCCCCGCAGCGGTTCCACCCCGGCCCACACATCCGCCACGTCCGCCCACGTCTTGACCGGTTGGCCGTGACTGTCCAGCGTCTCCACCGGGCTTTGCAGTGTCACGCGATGGCGTAGTCTCCCCGCTCGCATCAGGCCACACCGATCAGGTTGCGAATCAAATAGCGATAAGCGTCATAGGCCACCCCGCCACCGCTGAATGTCGCTTTTACTGTCACAGTGCGTTCTTCCAGCTCGCCGGATTGGCTGAGCAATGCGTTCTCGGCAGCAGCGATCTCGATCTCCACGGATGACGCTGCGGATACTGCCGTCCAATCCGTTATTTGCGTTGACCCCGAGTCGATCCGGTACTCCACAGCGGACGGCGATACAGGATCGCCGTCCTTGTCGGAGAACGCGACCGTTAGCCAACTGGTGGAGCCCTCTTGCACCTGCTGCAGCACAGACATGTTTAGCCGCCTCAGCTAAAAGTGATCGACAGGTCCAGCGTCCAAGTCC
>Ga0208019_1000871_pt1 | contig 16412 bp, 24 predicted proteins | sample CB_VirMetaG_5_FD_184540 | JGI IMG/M metagenome (GOLD analysis project Ga0208019, IMG submission 184540) | Freshwater to marine saline gradient viral communities from Chesapeake Bay - CB_1508_1D Viral MetaG (SPAdes) (version 4) | ecosystem: Environmental > Aquatic > Marine > Coastal | place: USA...
AGTGGAGAGAGTGAGAAGAGAAAAGAAAAGATTCTTGGAAAGTAATATTGTCATTTTCGACTCACGGTGTTATTATTGAATTGAGGTTGTGACATGAATCATACGCAGCGAACAGTTGAAGACTTTTTCGACAATGAGTATCGAGAGTATGCAATTTATACTGTCGAGAATCGAGCGATTCCTTCATTGGTTGATGGGTTTAAACCATCTCAACGAAAGATCGCCTTTGCAGCTAACAAGCTTTGGAAGACCGGCAATGAAAAGCCCCTCAAAGTCTTTCAGCTTGGTGGCCAAGCTGCCGCTATGTCTTTCTTTCATCATGGTTCTTTGGATGGAACCATCATCGGAATGACACAGTCGTTTAAGAATTCAATGCCGATTTTTGAAGGTATCGGTCAGTTTGGAAGTCTTCGTTCTCCAACTGCTGGCGCTCCACGATATGTTGGCGTCAAATTTAATGAAAACTTTAGACTTCTTTACAAGGACTTTGATCTTGTAGAACAGCAGTTTGAAGAAGGCGAAGAGATTGAGCCTAAGTTCTTTTTACCGATTATTCCAACAGTTTTGCTAAATGGAGGTTCTGGCATTGCTGTTGGATTCGCCACAAACATCTTGAATAGAAATCCAGTTGATGTCATTGATGCATGCATTGACGTTCTTTCTGGCAAAAAGTGCCAGACTTTAAAGCCTTGGATTTTTGGATTCCGTGGTGATGTGTTGCCTGTTGAAAACATGCCAAAGTCTTGGGGCTTTTATGGTAAGTTTGAAGTCAAAAATACATCGACTGTAGAGATTACTGAGATTCCTCCTGGATTTACCTACGAAAAGTACGAGTCATATCTCGATTCTCTTCAGGAAAAGGGAAAGATCTCTTCGTATGATGATCATAGCTCGGAATATCCACACTATGTTTTGCGATTTCCTCGAGCAGTCCTTGCTACGCTAATTGAGAAGGATCAACTTTCTCACTTGCTAAAGATGCGTGAGCAGGAAGGAGAAAATTTTACTGTCCTTGATGAAAACTGCAAAATCAAGGCTTTTGATACCGCTGAGGACTTGCTGGCATATTTTGTGAATTTTCGTCTTGGATACTACCAGAAGAGAAAGGATCTTATTATTCACCAACTTGAAAGTGAAATTAAGACCCTTGACGTAAAAGCGAAATTCTTGTCAGCGGTAATTGAGAAGAGAATCAACGTTATGAATGTTCCGAAACAGGACATTGTTGAAAAAATCTATGAACTTGGAATTGTGAATCAAGGTGAAAGTTGTGACTTTCTTCTATCAATGCCGATCTATACGCTGACTCTTGAAAAGTATCGTGAGTTACTTGATAAGAAAACCGACAAAGAAAACGAACTCAATATTGTTATTTCAACCAAACCTATTGACATGTACATGAAGGATCTCAAAGAGCTCAAACAGAAAATTAAGAAGAGTTTTCGCTAGCCTAATGATCTGATGAACTTTCTTTCAACATGATTAGGTAACCATTGGTAAGTGTAAGGGAGATAAACACAAGATGAATGTAAGAAAACCAAAAAAGGGAGACTTGGTTGTTCTCGAAGACTCCTCTGAGGTAGATCCTCAGTACATAGGAGCAGTTTGCACATTGGTCGATTTTGGTGTAGAGTACATTGACCATGCAATTATGGATTTGTCAGGTGATCCAACAAGCGATTTCTCATCCAACTATTCTTTTTCTTATTATTCGCTTTTGCTTCCAGATGGTCACGTGGCGAAATTTTTCAATGAAAATTCATTCACGATTGCTGAGGGACAATGAAGTTAAAATTCAATACAAAATTACTGGATATTAACGTAGGGGATATGGTGTTATTATTTGATCATTATCATAGCAAAGGATTTTTTGAGCAACAACCATGGAAACCATCAACTTTCGGAGTTGTTCTTGAAAAACTTGACAATAATTACGACCTAGATAATGGTGTTGCTATTCTTGCAAATGACGGCCGAGTTTGGGAAGTTGATCTTCTCGAAATTAAGGAGAAATTATGACATTCGATGAGTATCAAGAGTGTGCTTTAAAAACAGCTATTTATCCAAAAGACAAAGGTTTATACTATACTGCTTTAGGTCTCTCAGGAGAAACGGGAGAAGTTGCTGAAAAAGTCAAGAAACTTATTCGTGACGGAACTATTGATAGACTTTCAATGATGAAAGAATTAGGTGACGTGCTATGGTATCTTTCAGCTCTTTCAAATGAACTTGGAATTTCTCTGAACGATGTTGCAGAAAAAAATCTTCAAAAACTAGCAGGAAGATCTATCGCTGGAACTTTGCAAGGAAGTGGTGATGATAGATAACGAAAGTTCTTCTTTAACGACTGGATGGTATGTCTATGTTCTTCAGTGTAAAGATGGAACATTCTACACAGGCATTACTACTGATCCTGAAAGGAGACTAAAAGAGCATAACACGGGAAAAGGGTCCAAATATACTAGATCCAGAATTCCTTGTTTTTTGATGAAAAGCTGGGAGGTTGCGAATAGGTCGGTCGCATCTAAACTAGAGCTAAAAATTAAGTCTCTTACGAAAAAAGAAAAAACAAGTGTCTGTGATCTTGACTGCATCGATCATCTTTTGTGAGGAAAAATGAATAAAGAAATCAGGGAAATTAACGTTGGTGATCTGGTTGAAGTGTCAGTCGCAAAATACAATCCGTGGAGAGTTTCTCAAACTGAGACTGATGAAAAAAATCATTGTTTGGCACTAGTCATAGATGTAGGACAGAAAAACGCGGTTTCTTCTGATTTTGTTTTTTCGCCTTCTAAAGAATACGAAATTTTTGTGATGTTTGTCGATGACAACAAAAAAATGTGGATTCCTTCTAAAAGGTTAAAAAAAGTTGAATAAATGCAGAAGAAAAAGAGCAAAGAAGCTAATGAAAACAGTCGCTATTTTAACTTTTGCTCCTCCTACAATTTTGATATTGTCAACTATCGTAATAGGCCTAAGGGCTATAAATTTTAAGAAAAGTGAATAATTTTATGTCCAAACCTTCACCATGTGTTATATTGTTTTGTGAGGTTGAACATGAACGACAACGTTGTTTCTCGTGCCTATCTTGAATCCTACGTTAATCTTTACGATCAGATTCTGAGTGCGGACCTGCGTTCTTGCGCTTCTCGTCATTCCGGATGGCATTCTTCTTTCATTCATGATGTTCTAAACCGAAATCCATCTTCGCAGGATATTCCTCTCAAGGGAGGGCAGATTCAAGTTGTCGCTAACATGGGTCCCATTCCTTCAGAATGGGACCATTGGAATCTGATCCTTGATCTTAAGGAAGTTTTTGTCGAACTCTTCGAAAAGGGCTCCCGAGATGCTTCTTATGTAGCAGACTCGATCATTTCTATTTTCAAGCAAAACCCTTACAAGGGTGTTCTTGATCGTGCCGGTGTTGTTCTTCGACTTCACAAGGGTTCCCCTAACGATCAGGGCGATTTTTGTTTTGAAAGCGACAGCCTTGAATTTGCCAAGGCGATGTCTGCGATTACCCACTTGAACAGCCTTAATTTCTTCTATTGGTCTCATCGTTCTGGACAGTACGAAAAGCTTCAAGCGGTTTTTCGTTTTATCAAAACCCACAAGATGATGACAAAGCAAGATTACGATTTCATCACCTCTCTTTCTAAGGGAAAGTTTTCTCTTTGGGAAAAGCTGGATACTGAAATTGTGCCTGGTGCTCTTTTCAAGAACAAGAAGACAGGTGAGGTCGGACTCGTTTGTTCTTCCATTCAGTATGCTATTGAGGAGGAAGATTCGACTATTTCGGGAATTTCACCGCCTGTTTTTGCCGCCATCATCAATGGCCATATTGTTGAAACCGTTAGCGTAGAAGATTACAAGCCGATTGCTCGTAGGAAGAAAAAGGAGAAGAAGAATGCCTAAAAAGAAAAACAAAGAAAAACAAGAAGATTATGCCGTTGGTGAAGATGAGCTTTTGTTAGACTCTTCACGACAATTTGCTATTTCCAAAAATCTTCCTCCAGGGTTTTCATTGGATGGAATGCCAGGGGTGATGATTGATGCTGGTCCTCAACATCATTGGCAAGTTAGCTTTGAAAAGTTGCCACAAATGAATGTTGTAAGTGTTAAATTCACGGTTCAAACTACTGGAGAACCTTCAACAGGCCAGATAGTCATGGAAATTGAATGTGCTAAAGGCGTTAACAAGGTCCTAAATGACTGGATCAAGAATCCTGCCTATAAAAATTCAAAAATCGAAGTTTTCAATGTAGACGGTGATCTTTTGGATGCCATTTCAATGAAATGCAGACCGATCGCCATGGCAATTGGGGACCTTGGAGACGAAGAAACCCCAGGAAAACCATGGTGCACGACAATTCAACTAAGTTCTCAGGAAATTGAATACCTGGATATTCTACCCTAGAACAAGTTTGTAAAGCTTTTTGAAGCTTTCATGAACGTCCAAAGATTTTCGAATGTATTCAACTGCTTTCGAAGCCTCTTTGGACGTTTCTGCATTTTTAATGTATCGATCAATGTAGGTTTCAAATTGTTGAAGTTCAGATTTTTTTAGAAGGTTTTTTTGAATAATCAAATTCACAAGTTTTTCAAATGAATCAATGCCATTTGGATCTCCAGGAATTTGCAAAACTTTCATAATCTCTTTTGGGTTCTCTGTTCTTGCAACAAGTATATTTTCACCATCTTTTACTTGCAATCCGCCTGGAAACGAGATGGTGATTTTTCTATTTTCAGTAGATTGATTTTTTGCAAGAAAAGATAGTAAGAGATTTCTATAAACTCCTTTCACATCGTCATCACCAGCACCCGACATCAACCATTCAGACTTTGTAGGATCTTCTGACAACATTATGTCAATCTGGACAAATTGACCTTTTTCTCCTGAAATTGGAAACATCACGGCAATATTTTGACCTAAAAGTTTTGCGTTTTCATTTCCAACAAAACTTTGAATCTTGCCTAATAGTTCATTTTTGTACGATTTCAACTTTTTTGAGTCGGACATGTCAATGGGACCAATTGCAATGTCAAGATCCCCAGATTGAGATTTTTTTCCAGTTGATCCTAACATTGCATATCTCTGTATACCAGATGGTTTGAGGACATTTTCTAAGAAAGAATCAAGGGTCGATTTGACGGCTTCTTTTTTGATAGAAGTTGTCAAAGATTTTCCTTCACTGTCTTTAAACGCAAATCCACCCATGCAAAATCCTTTAGGCTCTTAGTTTTCTATTGAAATTCGCCAAGAAATCCACTGCAAAAACCTTTTACTTCGTTTCTTAAAGAATCGCAAGCACCCTCTGTGTCTTCAAAGCCAGCTTGTTCGATGTAGGCTTCGACATAGTCTTGCATCGCACTATACAAATCCTCTAACGCTCTACTAAGAGATTCATTTATTTTCTGCTTTCTTTTTCCACTAGAATTGGCGATTTTTTTCGACTCTTCTTGAATCATTTTTCTCAACATGTTTTCAGTAAGTTTCATTTTCTCTCCTTACGTTAAGCAGCAACATCTTAAATATCGTCTAGTTTGACAATTTTCTTTTAGATTCATTAAATCTTGCAGGCTCTTTTCCATACGCAAAGAACCCACGCAATTTATTGATAGGAGTAAATAGTCCTGTCAGTTTTCTCGTCTTTCCTTTCCATCTAAAGACAATTCCTTCAACTGCCTTTTCGAACGCCTCTTCATCGCCTATTCTTTCAAGGGCGACCCGAATAGCCTCGGTTTGTTTAGGGTCCGCAATTAACTTGCTATTTTGAGATGCGTTCTTTACTTTTTTCACAAAATCACGAAGTGCTTGTCCTGATTCTGTTTCGTTTGAAGCCAGAACAAACTCGGCATGTCTAAAAACTTCTGTTGCTAACCTTTGAAGAATGGATTCAAGAGGAATGATAGCCTCGTCCAAAAATGGTCCAGATTCAATCTCTTGAATTTTTTCCCAAATACCATTTCCAAATTGTTGTGCGTCTTTTTTCGAAAGAACTTGTTTATTTTTTCTTCCAATTCTTTGTGCAGCCTTATCAATCAAGCCGCTGGGAAGTCCAGATTTTCGAAGCTTTTCCTTTACTAATCCTTCAACTAAATCGCCAATTGTTCCGTTAGGATCGGTTTTTGTTTTTTCAATTAACTTGCCTAGTTTTTCCATCAATTCTTTTGATATTTCGTCTGCGTTAAGAACCTTTTTCAACTCTAAAATAGGAACTGTTCCTAAGGAAACAGGCGTTTTTACATTTTTAGCTATTTCTACAAATTGTCGATATGCCTCTTTGTCATACTCACCATTTAGTTCTGGGTCCATCGCATATGGTCTAACGAACCTGATTGTTGGGCTATCATAGACAATTGTGTTTGGATTCTCGGGAATCATGGTCAAGGCTTCAATAACCACTTTTCCATTTTGGAAAAGCCTCTCGGCTACTTCTGGATTTTTATCCACCGCGATTTGTAGTGATTTATGAGATCTCGTGAATGCATCTCTGACCGATGGAATGTGAGCGTATTTTTCTTCATAATCCTCAACTTTTACGCCTGGAGACTGGAGTCTTTTCCACGTGACGCCCTTCGAAAAGGTTTCAACTTTTCCATTTTTCACGGTAAAAGTGAGGTTTTGTCCATCCATTTTTTCTTCTACATTTTCTACTTTGCCTTCCAGAAGAGCCTGAATTGCTTCTTTTAGTTCTTCTAATGGCATGTCAAGGTCTTCATAAAAGTTCAAGATATGAGCCTCAGGCCCGTCACCAGATTCTTTTAGAATCATTTCGCGAATAATTGCACGAAGTGCATTTTCTTTTATGTTTGTTTTGTTGATCAAATTTTTTCCTCTTTGGTCATAAACAGGAATTCCCTCTTTAAAGTGACCATTTTCGATAATCATTTTTATGTATTCTTGAATAGAAAGTTCGTAGTCTTCTTTTATAAGTTCAATCATTTCATCTGGAATAACGATGCCAAGAACTTTCCAATTTGCTAAAAGAACCTCTGTCCATCCTCCTGAACTGATTCCATCGAAAACATCGAATGTGTCAAATACCGTCTCTTCAGGAGGAGTGATGTCTGATGGAGTTAGTATAACATTTTCAAACCACGCCAAAGCACTGTCGATAAGTTTTGGTCCAGGATATTTTCTGAATCCTGTTGATTTTTTTCTTTTTAAGAAATCAGAGATATCAGCATCGATATCTTCCCATTCTTCCTCCCACTTCCCTCCAGGTTTTTTCCATATGTTTGAATTAAGATCAGCATTAGCAGCAAACGTTGGATGTCCACTAACTATGACGCCGATTATTCTTTCTTTACTAGCACCTAAATCAAGAACCTGCCATGGTTTTTTTGTGTAAGGAATGACCGAAATTTCGTCTTTTCCTCTTGCATTCATTACCAAGTTAAGTGCGCCATCAGAGATTGCCCAGTGAATAAAAGTAACACCTGATTTCCATTTTGAAATATCTGCTTCTTTTTGCCACAGTTTTTTTATTATTCTTGCTTGTTGATAAAGATCTTTTACTTTTTGAGGACTGATGCTTTCTAAATCTCTGGTATTTTTAGCTAAATCTTTTCCCATGTCTTGAATTTTTTCAAGATCTTCCTCAATGATATGTCGAATATAAGTCAGCAAATTTGAGCTTCGATTTTTCATTAATCACCCATGATAATTTTTCGAATCAAAGATCTAATCGTTGATTCTTCGAGACCTTTGTAAAGGATTTGGATTATAGCGTTTTTTTCGCCATCATTTAGAATAGGTGGAAGAAATCTCTCAATTCTACTTACATCCTTGCTTCTAATACTTGCTCGAACCTCTGAGCCTCTTACATTACTTTTTGTTAGGAGTTCATCTTTGGAAACTCCAGGATAAGTTAATGACATAGCGTCAATGATTCTTGTCATTTCATTGTTGTCTGTCATTCCTGTGTCAAAATGAAGTTGTCCATCTTGATAAAGAGAGCCGAAGTATTTTTCCTCACTGTCAGTTCCAAGATACTTTTTGAAGTTTTGCTGTGATTCTTCATCTCCGTAAATTCGAATCTCTGATACTTCTGTGGGATCGATTCCAAGATTTTTTAGTTGAATGAATTTTCCTGTTTCTTGAACACCAGCCACCTGTGATATCACTTCGAACATCATCACAAGAGGGGTTGGTTTCGCTTCTACTACTTTCACCTTCTTCATCTCTCTTTCGATGGCGATTTTCATAATGTTCATGACTTCTCTGGCCATCTCTTTGGTGTAAAAATAGTCAGACCCTTTCTTTCTCTCCGCTAGCCCATAAAAAAGAATTACCCGATCATTTTCATTGCTTGCCAGGGCTAATTTTGAAAAATGCCCAGAAGTGAATGGTTTGAATCCTCCTCCAAATAGTCCCAATTTCATTACACTAACTCCATGACAACATTATATTTATTCATTCATAAAGATAAAGTAGTTTGCGGAGTTGTAGTGTCGATTAAAAATAAGCTTGTTTTTGTAAAGCAAAAAGACTATAATGATGACGAAAGTGTTGTAACTTTGAAATTTGATCTTTCTTGTGAAAAGACCAGAAATCATATTCGACAACTTTCAAAAACACTGTCCGACTCAGTCAAAGAATACGAATCATTACAATCTGAAAAAGAGGTTTCGGCAGAATGAGAATCGTTTTCACAGGTTCTAGACACTGGAAAGATGAATCCATCGTTTTTGAGTGTTTAAAAAAGATCATTTCAATGTACGGAAAAAATGAAACAACCGTTGTCGTTGGAGGAGCTAAAGGACTGGACATGATAGTCGAAAATCTTTCTCGATCTTTAGGGTTAAATGTAGAAGTTTTCAATGCTGATTGGAACCTTTATGGAAAAAAGGCAGGCCCTGTTAGAAATCAAAAAATGCTTGAAAGTGGTGCAGATTTAGTTATAGCTTTTCCAGAAAAAGAATCAAGAGGAACTCGTCACATGATTGACATTTCTCAAAAAGCAGGTATAAGAACGATTGTTTATGAAAATAGTACCTGGCTTGTGATAAACTCTAAAAAAGAACGATATTATTGAAATGTATGTTCCTGTAGTTCAACGGATAGAACAGTGGATTCCTAATCCTCAGATGTGGGTTCGATTCCCGCCAGGAATGCTTTTTAGCTAGGGGTAACTTATATGGGTAGTTTTGAATCGAATTATCTCAAAAAGAATTTTGATCATCTAATGAATTCAACTATCATGGTTTGTAAAAGAAACAAAGGAATGATCGCACCGTCGACCATTAAAATTGGAAAATTCCATGAAGTGATTGGTGAGGTTTCTTTTTATCATACCGGTCGAGGACTTTACTTTTACGATGCCGGTATTTACCTGTTTGAAAACGAAAAAATGACCAATATTCACAGAAAAATTAACAAGCTTTTTCTTGATGGATTCTTGATTCCACAAGAAGCAAAGGTGAATCTTTACTATCCTCGATATCACCTTGTCATTGCAAACAAAGGGTGATATGTATATTATCTGAATGTTGAGGTTTGAATGAAAAAGAAAAGTGAAAACGAAGACGAAAAGATCGAAGAAATATCTGTGGCTGGTTCTATTGCAGGTGTGACACTTCCACTTGGAATGAAAGCTTCAACTCCAAAGTCAAAAAAGAAAAGTAAGAAAACCAATGAAGGCCTGTGTGAAGAGATGGTATCTCTTTTAGAAGAGCTTCTAGAGACTAGTATTTAGGAGAATCTATGCAAAATTCCAGTTTTACAAGAATCACGAACATAACAGATGAAAACTTTAAGGGTTTTATTTCTAATGAAAACTTGTCGATTGTTATGTTTGGAGCTACATGGTGTGGTCCTTGTCGATCAATTAAACCTGTCTTTCAAAAAATAGCGGTCGAAAATGAAAATATTTCTTTTGCTTACTGTGACATCGAAGATTCGGTTGAATTTGTCAGCTCTTTAGGAATTAAAGCCGTACCATCATTCGTCCTGTTTCAGGGCGGTCAAGTTAAACAAGCTAAGACAACTTCAAGAGAGAGTGACGTTCGTGAGCTAATTGCCTCTGCTTTCATAGAATAGTAACTAAATTGCAGTATAGCGAATATTCAGCTATTGATCAGTACAAAAGCCTGTGCGGAAATTTATGCAAAATCATAAAAGACGACGGTGATATACTCGGTCCTTGCGTTTATCTAGGTATAGGAAAAGAAATTCCAACCGGAAAAAATCTAACCATAGGGCCCTATAAATCTGCATTTCTTTTTCGTTGGTGTCATATCGTTGTTTATAATGGCGAGATTTTCTTTTTAGATGCTTCTTACTGTACGCCTATATTTATTGATATTCATGAAAACAGAGGATGTAATGAATGAAGATACTTTTTGAAGAGCTTGAGAAATTTTCTAAAGGGCTTTATGCAGCAAGGGTAGGCGACACTGTTGTCATTGGTGTTGAAGGTGAAAGAGAGAAGCGAAAAGCTAAAGTCAAGAAAATAAACAAAAAAGACCAGCTAATTGTTACTGGTGATCATGTTTTTAACAGGCAAGGTTTCCTTATAAGGCGAGGATCTTCATCAGAAGAAATGCTATACCCTGATATTCCTCTTCGTGGAGGCAAGATTGTTTATGCTTCACTTATGACTCAGGAAGAGGCCGACGAAATTGTTAAAAAAGAGTTGTTAGATGTTCTGGTTAGGGAAATTGAATCAAAAGAAAATCTTCTCACAAGGGAAAAAGCAAGATCTCTTCTTTCGTTTTTTGGTGATCTTGTAGGCACGAGGTATCAAATTGGAAATGACAACCTTGAGTCAAGGTTTTCAAAAAGGAAAATCTAAGAGAGTGTTTCTAACATTGACCACAATGTCATTAGTATTCACACAGACTATGACTTTCTTGAAGAAAGCTTAATTGCAAATCTAGAACAAGGACTAGATGATAACCATAGTTTAAACGTCAGGGTTAGTCCTGCGGGTTCGAGGGGTCTCTCGATAAGAGTTACAATAAGCGACATGGAAGATGACGAAACTTTGTATGAACAGCTTTATAACGTTGGGTATAATGACAATATGACTATTGGCAGGTTGGTTGAAATAATTGCTAATGATTCTAGTTTATTCGATCAAACGTACATGATCTGACATTGCTCATAAAGGAAAAAATGATTCTTATTACTGAAAAGCAGATCCAGAACAAGCGCCCCTACCAAGAAGACAGTATGCGACTTTTCCAGAATGAAGACTGGATTATAGCGATTGTATGCGATGGAATGGGTGGCCATGCTTATGGAAAAGAAGCAAGCAATGATGCCGCCAATTTTGCGCTTTCTCAACTCCTAACCCAATCTCAGCTATCGACAAGCATCGATGATGTTTTTTCATCATTTTTTGGTGCTTACGATTGGCTAAGTCATGTTCCAAAAGGATTTACCACATACGTTTCTATCATTATTCATAAATCAACCATGAAAGCTAGAATTGAGCATCTTGGTGATTCCAGTGTTTTCTTCTTGAAAAAAGAAAATCAGTCAATAAAACCAATGACAGTTCCTCATGTAAGCGCCTTTGGCGGAATTTCAATGTATGTTCCTGACTATACTAAACCATATGTAAGTCACTTTGATTTAGATGATCTTAAAGATTCAAAGATTCTAGTTTTTTCGGATGGTCTTGATCCAGCGTTTAAAGGTGTTTCATTTGATTTTTCGAAAGGGCTAGATCAGAATTTCATAAAAGCACCTTTTGATTATGAAAGTTCGTTAGAAGATCTTTTTGAGATCGCTCTTCAAAATGGAAGCAGTGACAACATTTCTGCATACATGATTGAGATTAAAAATGAAGAAGTTCTTTAGAGGTCGAAAAAGAATTGCTAAAAAACTCTACAAGAAAATCTTAGGGTCTCCTAAGGTTTCTAAACATTTTTTCGATTTGTTGCAGTTTTCAATTTCGCTGAAAAATGGAGATGTCGTAGGAAGCTCCTGGGGCTTTAATGAAATTGTCGATACAGTTTCTTGCACCTTTGCAAGTACTTCAAGAATAGATTCTCCTTCTGCAAAAGTATCAGCGGCGATCGAGATTCTTGTCTTCACAAAAAGCGGAAAGATTCTATACGTCGATCCTTATTGCAATGACGTTTATCGTCAGTTTAGCAACAATGAAATTGTTGATTACTGGCAAAAATGGAATAACGAAGAAGGTATGAAATTTGCAAAAGCGTGGAATATGTTTGACGCTATAAAAACCATTGAAAGATTACAAAATGGTGAAAAAATTTGTGATGAAAAAGGTCTCATTTTATGAGCTTGGCTCGCTATTCTGATATTTGTGATATTCTTGAAAAAATTCTTGAAGATTCTGAGACGAACAACATAGCAAAAATAAGGCATGAGATTCGAACGAATTCCAAAGAAAAAAGAATTTGATTGAATCTCTTTCCTTTATCGCAGAAAATCATTCAAAAATTGACATTAAAATTTTGGCCTTAGATGTTCTTGCTGGAGTCCTTGAAAAAGATTCTCAAAACGCTTCTGTGAAAATTATTTCGAAGTTTTTGAATAGTGGTGAGGATGAGTTAATATTTGCTGGAATTGCTGCAGCTGGATTCTTGTCAAAAGAAAGAAGAAAAACAATTTCGTTAGAAATTTCAAAACTTGAGATACATAACAATAGGATTAAGTCTGTTGTCCAATCTTTTAGAAAAGCAGAATCCTTTTTAGGAGAACAATAAATGAATCAAGCCAGACCTACGTCTCAGAAAAAAACTAGTAACAAACGTTTAACTAAGTCAAGTAAAAAAGATCTTCATTCTAGCATTCATAGAATGAATATTTCACTTCTTGAATCGATAAAATCATATAGTCGATTACAAGAAATCAAGAAAATGAGCCTCAATGAGGGCGTTTCGCAAGAACGAATTTCTATCTTACTTGAAAATGAGAAACAAAAATTTCAAGAAGCAGCTAATGAAAGCTTAGAAACTGCTACTGACAATCTGGATATCTTAGAAAGAATTGGAAAAAAACTAAACGACAATGATACGATTAAAAATGCTATCAAAGACCTTCGATCAAAACTTTCAAAAATAAACCTGAAAGGAGGATTACAGGCGGCTTTTGATAATTTTGCTGGCATTACTGTTAAGCAACTAACCTACATTAACAGTGGAATAGCTAGCTTAGCAGGGAATATTAAGGCGGCTCTTACAGTAATGAAAACTCAGTTCAAGATTCTAAAAATAGGTTCTTCCTCGAGTGATGTAGAAAAAACTGTAGAAGATCATATCAGTGAATCAGATGTAAAAAATGTAAGTCTTGAAAAGATAAAAGATGCCATTAAAGGAAAAATGTCTGATGTGTCTAAGACGGGAGCCGTAGGTGTACTCAATCGAGTTTCCAACTTTTTTACTGGTTCTAAACCCGCCCTAATAGACACGGACAAATTCGCCTCTGAATTGATTGGTTGCAAAGTAAGCCAAATTAATGACGTCTTAAATAACAATCTTGATGAGGTTGATGAATCTGCCGAGACATCTCAGGAAGGTACTAAAGATGTTGTCGATGCATCAGGTCTTTCAAATGATGAAATTGCTGATACTGAGAAGGAGCTGAAGGATGAACCTAAAGACGATTCAAAAAAAGTAATTAAGGCAACTGAAAGAATCAAGGAGCTTGATGCTCTATTTCAGAAAATAAATACACGAGAAGAATTTAAAGATATTGTCACACATATTGTTTCTCAAATGAAAGAAGTTCCTGGAAAGACTAGAGCACAATCTTTAAGGGATCTTGCTGCTGACGTTAATCTTGAATCAAAAAACTCAAAATTTATTAGTTCATCTAAGCTAAGAAAAATTCTAAAAGAATCCACCCTGATAGATATTTATAAGATGTCTATGAATAATAGGCAAAATACCAAAAAATCTTTCCGATAGACAAAGGAGAGAAAATGAGAATTACAGAGTCACATCTTCGAAGAATCATTAAAGAAGAAATCTCTAGAATATCCCGTATGAAGTCACTTAAGGAAATGTCAGGTGGTGGTTTAGAATTTGATCAACTACATGATGAACTTATTCCTAAGATTCAGAGAATGATTATGGATCGTAATATCGCTTTTGTAGAGGTTGCAAAAAACGCTTCTGGATTTGGTGGATATGAGAGATTTGTTGCAATAGACGAAGATTCTTGGATTGGTGCCCTTGAAGATGCAATTGGAAAAGGAGACAGGCCATTCATTGCCGGAATGCACAGGGGTATTCTTTCAATCGGTCTAACTAATGATTCTTCAGCTGCTTTTGCAGACAGAATGGCTCGTGGTCATTATGGAAGTTTGGATTAAAATGCGACACAAACTATCAACCTATAAGTAGTGAGTAAAGTATTGGCTATTTAAGGTTAGAAGAGAAAAAAGAGTAATAGAATCACAGGCTTGGCGAGTATTTTAGAAAATGCTTAAAGATCGAACATGCGATTCCTTCTAAAGGATCAAACTTCAGAAGAAAAGTTTAACGGGCAGCTTATTCCCTAATAAAATTGAAACCTACAAAAACAAAGAAAGAAATAATGCAAAAAAATATTATTGATTTCAAGAATAAATTTCTCGATATTCAAGGCGAATTTTACGAATTGGTAGGGGCAGGAAAAGCTGATCTTCGCTTTAGAGAGAAGTCTAAGTCGTCTAATCCTATAGAAAACTTTAAGCTCGCCATACAGTCAGTGCCTGGGGTTAGGATTCTCTCGATATTTCCTCCAGGTAAATACGCAGGAAAAGGTTTGCCTGGCCCAAAGTCAGGAATGTATCACACATTTGAGATCGAAGCTGGTGGTCCAGGACTTATCTATATTGTTCTTACTAGCAAGATAAAAACCCCGACAGTTTATGATGAGATTGGAATTCCTATCTATAGTGGCGGTGCCGAAGAGCGACAGATCAACGCAATGAATGCAGCACTTTCGGCTATCGTAAAGGAACGAGGTGCTGGAATTAACTTGATGATAGGCAAGAATTTAGTTCCAAATGTCGGTGCTATTATAAGTGTGGAAGGTACGCCTAAGGCTGACGCTTATCTGGCACCTCTAGTAAATGGCAAAATAGATACGAGGCAAAAGTTAGCTTGGGTTTCTCTCAAGAATGCGAGTTCACCAAACGAAATGAATCAATGGAGTGGCGTAACAGATTTATTAGACAACATTCAGGTTCAAGAGTTTGTTAAGAACATAAAGATCTATCTTGATAGCATTGGGCAGCCTAATACAATGTTGCAAAAACAAGCCTTTAAGTTCTCTCAACCATTAGATAAAGACTTGGCATTTTTGGCTTGTTATGGTAAAGGACCAAGAGGAACAAAGAATCAGGTTGATATGATCTATGTGTGCAATGATGCCGATGTTAGGCTGGACATTGAAGGTAAAGATGTTTATAGGTTTGGTGGTGGATTCACATTAACAGAGGGTGAATTACCTTTTGGAGACTGGGAACCAATTCTTATGGCTCGCTATGATAGTGGTCGAAGCAATGCAGGAATTAAAAATTGTAGAATCGGTATCTTTCCTAAAGGTCAAAGATCGGGTGTCAAAAACATTGAAGATCTTTTAGATGAAGTAAATAGTGGCATTTACAAAGAAGGCAAAACAAGAAAGATCTATAAAGAAACAAACTATTTGAGAAAACTTATAAGACAGACCCTTCTAGAAGAAAAAGGAGGAACTCATACATTTCATGGAAATCGTTTTCCCGCCAATAAAGTCGGCTTACCTGGACCTGATTTCGATGATGATGTGCCTGTTACTCAGGAAGATTTAGATGACGCTAAGAAATGGCTTGAAGAATATAAACCTGACAAGATTGTCGCTTATTCAAGAGGATCTGCAGTTTTACATCAGTTAGCCAAGTCATATCCTGATATTGTTCTTCCTGAGATTACTTACGTGACTCCTGCAGCAAAAAGAGACAAATGGGGAACAAAAGGTATTAAGGCTCCTTCTGTTTCAGGTAGAGCCATTGCGTCTTCTGGTGATGGCGCGGTACCAGTAAAACAGGTGTGCTCTATCGGTAAAGAGGCTGGTATTCCTGTTTATGTCGTTCCAGGTGAATATAAATCTGACAACTGGAAAGAAGAAGGAATAAAGAATCATATACGTGCCTTAAAATATAAAGGTGAAACATCGCCAGGCAAACAGATTGATGTTGACAAATGTCTCAATTCAGACCTGCCAGACTGGGGAACGGGCATTGCCGATGAAGAAACTTTGAAGAAACAGCAAAAAATCGTAGATGACATTACTGAATCAGTCATTAGGCGATTGTTAGTCAAAGCTAAAAATGTTGTTCTAGAATCTAGCTACGAAGATGAAAGACTTGCAAGGTTGGAAAACTGGCTTGTCGATAACATTTTTGATAGTCCTCGACCAGTAGTCAAATTTGTTAATCAAACATGGCGGTCAAGAGGCGCTT
>Ga0208019_1000872_pt1 | contig 16396 bp, 12 predicted proteins | sample CB_VirMetaG_5_FD_184540 | JGI IMG/M metagenome (GOLD analysis project Ga0208019, IMG submission 184540) | Freshwater to marine saline gradient viral communities from Chesapeake Bay - CB_1508_1D Viral MetaG (SPAdes) (version 4) | ecosystem: Environmental > Aquatic > Marine > Coastal | place: USA...
ACTTCACCCTAAACAACATCACATCCGCAGACCAAGCAACCGATACGCCTACTAATAATTTTGCAATCTTAAATCCATTATTTAAATATCCATCTTCACAAGTTATATCAGAAGGTAATACCGAAGTTACAAGGACAAGTGGTGCAGGATTAAATAAAACTTTTTTAGTAACTATGCCAGTTTATAGCGGTAAGTGGTATGCAGAATTTGAACCTGCTGCAAGTAGTAATTATGTTGTTGGTATTATGCCTGACAGCACTGCTGCAAGTGTAGCTATGGATGCTAACTATTTAGGCAACTCTGCTTATGCTGAAAGCATTGGTTACTATAGTGCTACAGGGCAAAAGATTGTGGCTCCTAGCGGTGGTTCAGCATACGGAGATACTTGGACTACAGGAGATACTATAGGAATTGCATTAGATATGGATAATAACTATGTTTATTTCTCTAAAAATGGAACTTGGCAAAACTCAGGAGACCCTACAAGTGGTTCAAGCGGAACAGGTGGAATAGCTTTGACTAATACAACTGACGGACATTTGATTGGATTTAGTTACGATTCAGGCGGAAATATGTATTGTAATTTTGGAGGTTATACTGTTTCATCATTGGCTAGTGCAGCAAGTGATGCAAATGGATATGGCACTTTTGAATATGCACCACCTTCAGGCTACTACGCCTTATGCAGTAAAAACTTAGCGGAGTTCGGATAATATGGCTTATACAACAATAGACAAGTCTGAAGATTACTTTAATACAATTACTTGGACTGGAGATGGTTCTAGACCAGTAAGTATTACAGGCGTTGGTTTTCAACCTGATATGGTATGGGCTAAAAATAGAAGCCCCGATGCTTTTGAACACAAACTTTATGATAGTTCAAGAGGAGCTGGTTCAGATAAAGAGCTTACACCTAATGAACCTTATTATGAAGGCGAGAGTAATGCTGATACTTATGGTTATTTAAGTTCATTTGATTCTGATGGTTTTTCAAGTACAGACAGCAATTATAATGCTTACTTTAATAAATCTGGTACAACTTATGTAGCTTGGAACTGGAAAGCCAATGCAGGTAGTACTAGCTCTAATACCGATGGCTCAATAACTTCTACAGTGCAAACTAATGTTACAGCAGGATTCTCTATAGCTACTTATACAGGTAATGGCATAGACAACCGAACAATAGGACATGGACTAGGAGTTCAACCGAGTTGGTGGATTGTAAAAAGAAAAGATTCTACAGGCGATTGGTGGTTTGGTGCTAGTAGTATTTTAGGTGGCACAAGTAATTATCTAAAATTAAATAGTACCGCAGCAAATGCAGAAATTAACAACATTTGGGGAGACTCACCAACAAGTTCAACATTATTTAGAGTTTCTAATAATGCAGGTCTTAACGCTAGTGGTGGAACATATGTAGCTTATCTTTTTGCTAACAAACAAGGCTATAGCAAGTTTGGAAAATATACAGGTAATGGAAATGCAAATGGTACATTTGTTTATACAGGTTTTAAACCTGCTTTTATTATGATAAAAAGGATTGATTCAATCAGTAATTGGACTATTTGGGACAGCAAAAGAGACCCTTTTAATTATGGAGAAAGAACTTTATTTCCAAATTTGAATAATGCTGAAGAATCTGGAAATGTAAATGAACAATGGGATTTATTAAGCAATGGTTTTAAATTCCGTTCTGATGGTAGAAATACTGCTAGTGGAGGTACATACATCTACATAGCATTTGCAGAAAATCCATTCGTAACATCAACAGGCATACCAACCACAGCAAGATAGGAGAAATATATTATGTGGGCATTAGTAGAAAACAATAACGTAGTAAAAGTCTTTACAAGACCTACAGCACTTACCATAGGAGACAATCAATATCCAAGTAATATTATGTCTGTATGGTCTAGCGAAGAGTTAGAAGCTATAGGGATTTATGAAGTCACTATAGACGATAGTAATCGTAAAGATGAAAGGTACTACATAAACGGTCAAGAGTCTTTCACTTTTGCAGACGGTGTAGTCACTAAAAGTTTTAGTACTGCTATTGCAAAAGAAGTAGACGATGTGACAGACGATGAAGGCAATACTACACAAGGTTTAAAAACAACACATAAAGCTATAATCAATGCACAAGCTGGAAGCCTCTTACAAGCCACTGACTGGTACGTTATACGTGAGGCTGATGGTGGTACAGCAGTACCTGCTAACATAAGCACATGGAGAGCCTCAGTGCGTTCTAAGGCTAATGAAATGTGTAACACTATAGACGGTGTTGCAGATGTAGATGCATTGGCAGCTTTATACGAATACGATATTGAAACACATACAAGACCACTTGGTGAGTTTCCAAAGCTAGGAGAATAACATGGAACTCTCAGCCTATATCGTTTGGAACGTCTTCATAACACTTGTTCTTGCTCCTCTACTCTACAGTATTAGACAGAACAGTAACGAGATACAACGAATCGGTATACTGCTGAACAGGACTCGTGAAGAACTTGCAAGAGAATACGTGACTAAACAAGAACTCAAAGACGACTTTGAAATGCTTATGGAACGTATAACAAAAATTGATGAAAAGCTTGACAAATTGTTTGAAAGACAGTAAAATAATAGGTAAATATAATGGCAGATATAAATAAAAAGAAGTATAAAAAAACTTATACTACTGATGGACGTATTGATATGCGTAATGGTGGACGTGTAGGATTTGCCGAAGGTGGTGAAAATCCTAACAATTTAAGAGATAATATTCCTCCATTAGGAAATGAATCTTTACCACCTACAGCATTAAGCACTAATGTAAATGAAACTACACCAAACATAAATCCTGATTATACTGAAGGTGTAGCAGGAATGCTTGTTGATCCTATTGAAAGACAAAAAAGATTAGAAAGAACAGGCGTAGCTGTTGAAGCTGCTGGAAGAGGAGAATTACCAGAAGCAGCTAAACAAGCTCCAATAAGTGAAGCAGCCGGTACAGCAGTAAGAGAAGATATACCTTTTACTATGCCTTCTGAAGCTGTTATAGAACCACAAAAAGAAGTTACTGCTCCTCCTGTAACTACAGATATTAGACAAGAAGTTACACGAGCAGCACCAGCACAAGTAGTACAACAAGCTGAACAGTTTTTACCAAGCACATATAGTGCAGTTACAGCACAAAGAGCTGAAGTTGGACCAGGAGCAAAACTAGAAGGTTTATCTCCAGAATCACAAGCATCTGTTCAAGAGGTTAGAGAATTAACTAAAGAAGCTTCTGGTGTTACAGTTGAGATTGTTCCCGGTGCAGTAGAAGAAAGAGTAGTTGGACAAATCAGTGCTGATGCTAAAGCACAAGCTGCTAAAGTAGCTGGTACAACATTACCACGAGTTACAAGAGCAAAAGAACAACTAAGAAATGCTGGGCTATCAGAAGACATGATAGCAGAAATTGGTAATGATCCTGAAGCTCTTGAAGCTAGGTTAATGGATTTAACGGAAGATGAGAGAGGATTAATAGAAGGATTACCTGTTGATGCTTTAGTATCTACACAGCTTGACAATCTTTTAAAAGGTATTGAAGATGGTGAAATCCCTGCATGGGCTAGACCAGCTGTAGCCAGTGTAGAATCTATGTTAGCTCAACGAGGTTTGTCAGCTTCAACAGTAGGAAGAGATGCTTTATTTAATGCTATCATACAGTCTGCTGTACCTTTAGCACAGTCTAATGCACAAGCTATACAAGCTAATATAGCTCAACAAAAAGGAATAGAAGCACAAGCAGAAATAACTAACGCTCAGTTCAGACAGCAAACAGCACAGTTTAATGCTCAGAATGTTTTTGCTATGGACATGGCTCAGTTTAGTGCTGATCAACAAAGAGCAATAAACAATTCAAAGTTTTTCCAAACTGTTAGTTTAACACAAGCCAATAATAATCAACAAGCTGCTATACAAAATGCAGTAGCAATGGCTCAATTAGATTTAGCTACTGTTGATCAAAGAACAAAATTATCTGTACAGAATGCTCAAGCTTTCTTACAAATGGATATGCAAAATCTAGCTAACGATCAGCAAATGAGAGTAATACAATCTCAAATAGATCAACAAAAAATGTTGTCTGATCAAGCAGCTGCTAATGCTGCAAGACAGTTTAATGCTACAAGTGAGAATCAAACTAATCAATTCTTAACAAACTTAGCAACTCAAATAAATTTAAACAATGCACAACGCATGGATGCCATGAATCAATTTAACACAACTCAAAAGAATGCAGCAGCAGCAGCGGATGCAAACAGAAGAGCAGACTTAGAAAAATTTAGTGCACAGCTTACTACACAGATTGATCAGTATAACTCTCAACAAGAGTTTCAAAGACAACAGTTTAATGCTTCTAATGCTTTAGCAATAGAACAATCAAATGTCCAGTGGAGAAGACAGGCTAATACAATTAATACAGCTGCACAAAATGCAATCAATCAACAGAATGCTCAAAATGCTTTTAATCTTAGCAATCAAGCTCTGTCTAATCTTTGGCAAGAGTTAAGAGACCAAGCAGACTATGATTTTAAAACTATTGACAATGAAGAGCAAAGAAAAACAGCATTGTTTGTTGCTGCTTTAGGTAATGAAGGAGCTTCATATCAAGGTAAAAACTGGACAGATAATATAAGCTCAATAGCTTCTATTGTTAATAATTTTACGTTTGGTTCACAATCATCAAACACAAACCCATACAGAGGATTTAATTTTGGAGGCGGTGTCTAATGGGATTTTTAAGAAAGACATTTAAGAAAATTGGTAAAGGTATAAAAAAACTTACTAAAAAGTTTGCTAAGTTTATGAACAGCGATGTTGGTAAATTTATATCTCTTGCTGCTATGGTAATGATGACTGCCGGAGCTTTTGGTTTTGATATGTTTGGAAAAAAGACAGTTGAAAAAGCGGGGCAAGACATATTACAAGAAGAAGTTGTAGAAGAAGTTGTTAAAGAAGAAGTTGTTAAAGATATTGCTGGAGATGTTACATCTGAAGCTGTTAAAGATCAAATATCTTTAAACTTACCAGAACTAACTGGAGATAGTTTAGCACAAGCAGCTAGAGACAAAGGATTAATTAAAGATGTAATGAAAGAATATACATTAGATTCTTCTGCTGAAGCTACATTAAATTCTATAGCAAACAGTAATGTTATGAGTAATAGCATAACCACTACTTTAAATACAGCATCTAATAGTCAAGCGTTTCAACTTAATGCTAATGCGGTTGTACAAGGAAATTCAGTTCCTTTAAACAATGCTTTAAATGTTACACCTCAAAATATAGTTGCAGATTATCAAGCACAAGCAGCTCAACAAGCTATGACAGATGAGCAAATAAGAAATATTGTTAATGAAACACTATCAACATCTGCTCAGCCAAAAGGATTATTTGGTACATTTAAAAAAGGTGTTGGAGATATTAAAGTTCCTTTTACAGACGGTATGACTTTTGCAGAAACAGGACCCGGACAATTTATTAAAGAATCTGTTCCTCTTGGTGAAGGTATGTTAGCAACAAGTCCCGCAGAATATTATACTGGTGGCACGTTTATTGCTGGACAGTTAGCAGATAAACCTGACATGGGTTATAGTTGGGGAATGGATACTAGTGCTGCTTTTAGTTCATTAAGTGAAGTAAATACACCAACTTTATATGGAACAGGACAACCTGTAAATGCTACACAAATGCTAAATAATAATAGTTTTTTACAAGATTATTCAAACTCAGTAAGTCAAATTTTAAATCAATCTTATTCACCGTTTAATATTCCACAACTAGCAAATGCAAACGTATATGGTGCTACGTTGCCTGTATCTGCACGAGCAAACATTATACACGCATACAATAAAATTTCTTAAGGTATTATTATGGCAAGACCACTAGTAAATAAAATAGCATCACAAATTCAAAATCCACCTACTGAGCAAATTAATCCTGAAGCTTTAGAACAAGTAGATTTTTTTAAGAATGTTGTTCCGGGTCAATCATTAACTAATTCCCCCGATCAACCGTACCCTTGGGAACAACAACCTGCTTATACTTCTGTTAAAGAAGCTACTATGGGAATCTTTGAAGATCTTATAGAACCAACTAACCTTGAAGGAATTTTAGAAGCTTTAATTAATGGAGTAAGTATTGCAACATTAGCACAAGCTATTCTTACAGAAGGTTTCAGACAAGGACAGTTTAATCCTGATCTTATGTTGCTTCTTATGGAACCTATTATGTATATGATTATGGCAATAGCTGAAAAGTTTGAAGTGCCTTATGTACTTTACGAAGGTGAAGAAGAGGAAGAAGATTTTGGTATGACACCAGAACAACAAGCAGACATGTATAGATCTGCAAAAAATAAATCAGTAGAATTAGCAAAATTTAAAAACATGAAACCAAGCGAATTAAGAGCAGAAGCTGTTCCTGCTGAAGCTTTAGAAGCTATTAAACAAGTAGAACTACCACAGGGTTCTAGTTTATTAGCAAGACAATAGGATATTATTATGGCAGACGGATATAACTTTGATAAAAAAACATCATTAGGCGATACTATGAACTCCTTGCTGTCAAGGCAAGATGCTTTAATTCGTCAAAAACAAAAACAAGGCAAGCTTGGTACCATGGAAAAAGTTATGGGTTTACTAGGTATCTTAAGTATTGTCGATGGCATACAAACCAAATCAGCTAGTATTAAAACTCGTAATGCTTTAACAAGCCCTGAAATGTTAAATGCTGAAGCTAAAGCAGACTTTTTAAAACTAGCACCACAATCTCAACTTGTTGTAGATTATGGTTCTTATTATAATCCTAATGATAAAACAGGAAGTATAAATGATATTACTAAAGCATATATAGGAAAAGCTGATCCATCTATGTTTGCTGGTACAGGGTTTGATCCTAAAAAATTTAGTTTTGAAGATTTAGATGATAATAGTCAAACAACATTATTAAACAAATTTCAACCGACAGCTACAGCCATTTATAATAGTATTGATTCTACTGGTGGACAAGCTATGCTTGAGCCTTATAAAGCAGGAAGACAAGAAAGACAAAAACAATTTGTTTCCTACGAAGAAAATAGAAATAATTTTTTAGAAAGAATAACAAACAAAGTTACAGGTAATCAAAGTTTATTTAAAGATAGTGCTACTACAAATGATTTCTTAAAAGGTAAACTTATATACAATGAAGATAAAAGTTCTTTAATTGAAAATCCAAACTGGATTGAAGGTGGAATTGAATATTCTTATAATAAATTTGTTAAACCAAATAGAATAGGAATGGTTCCTGATTTAAGTGATGCAGGATTAACTTTAAAACCTCAAATGACTTCTGAAAGATTTATGAAAACATCTTATAGAATTACAGAAGATGGTAGTATTGAAGCATACGATACTCCATATATTAGAAGTGTTGGTACTGATAAACTAAGTGGACAAATGATTCCAAAAAGCTATAAAGAAGAAAGAGTGCCCGGATTTGTTGGAACAGTAAATGAAGAACAAACTTTAAACGCTACAACAGCTAGAATGAATATTCGAAAAACTTTAGGAACTGCTGGTGAAAAAGTTTTTGAAAGAGAAATTAATGCTGGTGAAGATAATCTTGTTAAAATTATGGCAATAGCAGCAAATGAAGTTAAGCCTTTAGGAACAGGACAATATGTAGACTTAAAAGAGTTTGACGGTGAAATTAGAAATCTTTATAATGCTCTTACAAGTAATTTAACAACAGGAGCATTAGCCAATTTAAGTCCTAAAGATACATTAAAATATACAGATATTAGTTTTGGTGATGAATTAAAAGGAGATTTAGCTTCATATGTTACTGCTCCTTATGAAACATTTAAAGCTTTACAATATCAACAGGCTTGGGTAGAAGGAAGACTTGATGAATCTGTTGGTCAATTTATTGAATTCTTTAATGAGGGCGAAAACAAATACGGATTAATGACAGATAAAGAAACAGGCAAAAATATTATTAATCCAAAATTTGATGTTACAGCTATTACTGAAGGTAAACAATATATAGTAAATGAAGCTGGTTTAAAAGAAGCAGTAATACAACCTGAACAACTTGGTATATACAGTAAATTAAAAGATTCACAAGTGTTATCATACTTTAGAGGTGTTACTGGACGAGCTCCACAAGATGGCGATGTATTCCCAGCAAACTTTGAAGAGCTTAATATTATTCCGTGGGAATGGAATGATAAAAGAAAAGAGTGGGTTAAACCAACTACAGCTAAATAACTTTTTAAAAAAATCTTATGTCTATATTCAAACTTAATACAAACATACCCTTTGTCGATCAATTACTTTCAATAGACAATTTAACTCCCGATTCTCTTGTAGATATTAATGGAACGCAGTTATCAGTAAATGATGCAAAAGAATTTATTGAAGACTCCTATGCTCCAAATAACAAAGTAGAGGCATTAAAACAAAGTTTTATAAGCACTGCTGAAACTACAAAGTCTGAATTAAATTCTGATCAACTTAATGATATTGTAGACATTACAGGCATTCACAGAGATGAAGTAAATAATATTTATAAAGATTATTACCTACCAACTCTACAGGGAATTAAAACAAATTTTGATAAAACTATTATGACTGAACCACTGAAAAGTGATTCAACATTAGACATTATCAACACATGGGATAATGAACCCGATGCTGATGTTAGAAAATTTTTAAACGATTCTAATCCTGATGGAGATGCTGGATTTTTTCCAGCTTCTATGTCTGTTGAAAGCAATCAAGAATACAATGATGAGCTTTGGAAAAAAATTAAAGAAGAAAGAAAAGCTCGTTTAAATCAACAAGTTGAAAAAGACAACGGAAACTTTACATTAAATATGTTAAAAGTTGCTGGAGCTAGTGCAGCTTCTAGTATTACATCTATAGCTGAAGCTGGAGGAACGTGGTTAGAATCAAAAGTTCCATTAGGTGGAATTAAGTTTGGAGACGATAGCGGAAGTTTTACTATAGGTGATCTTGTTCCTAAATATGTATCTCCAAAAGAATGGGAAAAACTTGACAAAGCTTCAGATACTTTTTTAGAAAGCATTAATAAAACTTACGAACAAACAATAGAAAAAGATCCTGATAATGCATTTTGGTATTCTGCCGGAGCATTGGGTGGAATCTTTTTTGATCCTATTGCAACAAAATTATTCTCATTAGGAACTACAGAAAAATTTCAAAAAGGTTTATTTAGAACAGAAAACTTTTGGGATAAAGCAGCTTTATCTGGTTTATATGGTGCAGTAGGTGGTGCTGGTTATGATTTAATTCAAAAATCACCAGACATAGCTGAAGGAACTTTTACAGATCAAGATTTAAAAGAAGCAGGATTATGGGCTGGAATTGGCGGTGTAATCAATCCTTTATTCAATAAAAATATTCCATTTAAAGAACAATTCAAAGAATATGGTAAGCGTATTGGTCAAGGTAAATATGCTACTGCTGTAAAAGAATCTCCAACAATACAACAAGGCATCAAAGAAATGAAGCCTGTTATGGACAATTTAAAACAAACATATAAAGATGCTTTTGCTTTTACCAAACCTCTTAAAGAATTTTACAGTAAAAATATTGGAGAGCCTGTCTGGAATTTAATTTCAGGAAATGCTGTTAGTGTTCCCGGTACTGTAATTGGTGGAGCAACGGGCTGGGGTTTGACTGGTGAAGATGCATCTATGATGGAAAAAATAACAGCAGGTGCTTTAGGAGCAGCTGCCGGTTATTCAGTTGGTAAACTAAAAATAAATAATGAATCTTTAGAAAATATGGTTGGTAGACAAATCATGAATGATTATTTAATACCAGCAGAATTAAAAACTATTAAGCAGTGGGCTGCTGCAAACACTAAACATATTTCAGAAAGATTTGCTAAAGTTGTCAGACAAGTACAAGCGATTGAAGATCCTGAATTACAAAAACAACTTTATAGAATTATTGCTGGAGAAGTAGATAGACGTAGTACACCTAAAGAACTTCGAGAAGTTTCAAAAGAAGCAATAGAATTAATTAAAGATGTTGGTCAGCAAATGGTAGATGCTGGATTATTAAGTCCTGAAGTCTACAAAAAGAATGCTGGTAAATATTTACACAGAACATATTCAAAACATTTAAGTGAACAAGTCGGTAAAAATAATTATAGAAATTCTACATTCTTTAGAATTATTGGTGATGCTTTAAAACCAAGAGGTATTACCCTTGATGTAACTCAAAAACAATTTGATAAGACATTTAAAGCTCAAGGTTTTAAAATTTTAACAGAGACACCAACACAAAAAATGACTGTTAGTATGGCAGAGTTTAATAAAACTTTTAAACAAAGAGGTTTTGAAATATTAGCTACCACAGGAAATAAAAAAGTTATTATAGGAAAACCTCAATTAAAAATTAGAAGAGATTATACTAAGGATGAAAGAGCTCTGTTAGGTGAAATAGAAAACGCATCTTTTGCTATAGCAGAAACAGGAAGGTTAATGACTAATGATTTGACTATGGCAGAAATGTTTAGAGATATTGCTAAAAATAATACATTGGCTTTATCAGAGGCACAGTTTCTTAGATCAAGACCAGATGCTGCTAGATTTAAATCGTCTTCTAAAGATACATGGGTGCAAGTACCTACAACAAAAATACCTAAAACTAATTTAACACGCTATGGAAACTTAGCAGGTTATTATGTACCTAGAGAAGTATTAACTGATTTAAAATCTATGACAAGCTATCGTCAATTTGCTGGTGATAATCCATTAGGTTCAAAGTTTACAGATGCTTATAGAAAATCTTTAAGTATATGGAAACGTAGTAAAACTGCATGGAATCCAGCTGTACATATGAATAACACTATGAGTAATGTTCTTATGTATGACTTTGCAGATGCTAATTATTCTTATATTCCACAAGCTATGAAAGTTCTATCTGGTAAAGAAGATAATGAATTATATGTACTAGCAGAAAGATTTGGTGTTTTTGATGGTAGTTATGTAAAAAATGAATTACATGATTTTACTGGAGATATGAGACAAGGATTAGCAAGATTAGCAGAAGATGCTAAATCAGCAGGATTTAATCCAGCAAATTCAAGTTTAAACTACGCCAATAGAATGTCAAAATATGGAGCAATAGCTTTAGATAAACTTGGTATCAAAGAATCAGGAAGTTATGGGTTATCAGGTGCAGGAGCAATACTAGGCTATTTAAATTCTGATGACGATGATTCTTTAATGGAACATATAGAGAATATGGCATATGGTGCAGTTGGTGGTTTTGCATTAGGTAAAACTAAACTTGGAGAAAAACTATACAGAAATACTTTAGGTAAACTAGAAGACATGTATCAATATGAAGATCAAGTATTTCGTATGGGTATATTTCTTGACAGGCTTGGTAGAGGTATGAAACCTGATGTAGCTGCTCTAGATGCAAAAAAATGGATGATTGACTACAACATCAATGCTCCATTTATTAATACATTACGTTATACTGCTACTCCTTTCTTATCTTATACCTATCGTGTTGTACCATTATTGGCTGAGACTGTAGTCAATAAACCATGGAAGGTTGGTAAGTGGGCTGGGTTAGCTTATGGTTTAAACAAAATAGGAAGCTCATTCGGTTATGGTGATGAAGAATATGAAAGAGCAATAGGCGATGATAGAATGAGATCTACTTTGTGGGGTTTACCAAAAATGCCATACACAAAGATTAAAACTCCTTTTGTTGGAGCAGAACGTGGCGTTGAAGGCAATGTTCAACCAATATATTTAGATACTTCTCGTTGGGTTCCGGGTGGTGATATATTTTCACTAGATGGAGCTACAGGAGCAGAGCCATTATTAAAAGGTTTACCAGCACCCTTAAATCCTTCGTTTGGTTTAGCTGGTGAAATAGTAACACCATATCTAGGAATAGACAATTTTACATGGTCTAGATTAAAAGGACTAGGATTAAGTGAAGCAAAAGATTCTGAAATTAAACGTGCTCATTTCTTATCAAAACTTACACCTAACTTTCCTTTACCGTATATTACAAATTCTTATAGTTCTGCAAAAATTGAACAAGCTATGACAGGACAAAGAGATCCTTTGCAAATTAGATTTTCTCCAACAGAAGCTGTCTTAAATTCTTTAGGAGTAAAAGTAGAACCATTTGATACAGAACGTCAAAAAATATTTAGAGCTTTTGAAGTTAATGATAAAATAGATGCTTATCAAGATAATGTTTTACAGCTTTATAAACAATACCAACGTGGACAAATTACAGAAGAAGAATTAGAAAATGAAGTAAAAGAATTAGAAAAAATTCTATTGAAAGAAATTGAACCGGTAATGGAGCGTGTTCAAAAACATTCGGGTGGTTTAATTAAAGGGGTTGCTCAAGTAGTAGACAGACCAGAAGAAAGAGCTAGTAAGTACTTACAAGGTCAAACATTTGGTCAGGCTGCTGGAGATATTATATCTTATGACACTGCATATGAAAGAGAAAAATATCAAAGTGGTGGTAAAGTTGGTTTCTTAATGAACTTAAGAGATAACTTTAAAAAAGCCTTTGGCAAATATACCGAAGATCCTTTTGAAATTGATAATGGTTTTAGAATAGTTGAAGAATTATTAAATGACAAGCCTACATATCAAATATTAAGAAATGATTTAGAAACACTAAACATTCCTACAAAAGTAACATCAGTCTTTGGTAAGCCACACATGACATCCCAAGCTAGATTAGATGCAGAAGCAAATTTTGTTAAAGATTCTGTTATAAAAGATGATGTTTTTAGAGCAGAACTTAATAATGATATTAAAGATACACTATATCGTTTTGCACTTCCGACAGAAATGGGAGCACACTTTGGTAATCAGTGGCAAGCAAACAACATTATGTTCAAAAGAACAGTTAATGATAAAGAAGTATTACAAGAACTATTACCAAACATAGCAAAAGTTAAAGGCGGTACTTACGGTAAAATAAATCTTAAGGCTCAAGAACTTGACCAAGCTATAGGAAAGCTTTGGGAAGATGTCTTTAAAGGTCCAGAACTTATTGAGAAATATGTTGGTAAAGGCATGGATAGAGAAACTCTTAAAGACTTAGTACTGGCTTCTACCCTAGTTCGTAATAAAGACTATAGAGGATACTATGATAAAATAAGAATGATTAGTGAAGCAGAAATGTTTGATATGCAAACTGCATTACCATACTTAAAAAATTTAGCAGAACAAGCAAAAACTAAATATGGTTTTGATATTGAAACTGATGGTAAATCATTAATTCATTATTTAATGATAGCTAACGATAAAGGTCTTAAAGGACAGATTGGTAGGAAAGCACCTGTTATGCTTAAAGGAAAGCTTAATATTACTAATCCATTGGTTATTGAAAGTGAAAATATGATTGGTGGTTGGAGTCCTAACTTCTTATTTAAAAACATGGGAAGATATCCAGAGCTTCATTCTGAGGTAGTTAATGGTATACGTAAAGTTATTGGTAGAGATTTAACTAAAGGAGAATTAGATACAGCCAAAATGATTCATAGTAATAATTTATTATCTCATAGAAAAATGACAGCATTACAATATGATTTAAGACAACTAGGATTAGAAGATTTTGCACATAATCTAGATGCTTACAAATTACCATATGCGAAATTTGCTAAAGATATGCAAAACTATTTAGAGTGGTTTGGTATTGATGGTATTAAATACGGAAACATGGTAGAGATTACCCCAGCCGATGCAAAAGATATTTATTCTTATATAGCTTTTAAACCAGAGCAATTTAAAACATTTAATTCATTTGCGTTTAATAAAAGAGACCCTAGACATCAATTCTTTAAAGGAGGTGTGGTAGATGAGTAGAATGAAATATACTTTAGATTTTATTAGAGGAGCTGCAAAAGAACAAGTAGATAAAATTGAATCATTACTTGGACAGCAAACATTAGTACGCCCAATAAACTACACAATGCCTGACCAAATTACATCAGAATACTTAGATGATTATGTAAAATATTATGGTGATGCTTTAAATACTAAAAATACATATGTTAGAGATGTTGTTGAAGATGATTTACGTTTAGCAATTAATAATAATCTACAACTTGCAGATAATTTAGGAATAGAATTTAGTGATAGTATAAAAGAAGTTATTAAAAAGCCTCAAAGTCTTTTTGATATGATTGAAAACAATTATTCTCTTGGATACAAAAAAGAAATACAAGATATTAATTGGTTAAGAAATACACTTGAAGCTGATTTTACTTCTAATAGTGAAGTAATATTACGACCTAAAGTTAAATTTAAAGAACAAAAATATCTTAATGATGACATGGGTTTTGATGACATGTTATTTGATGAAGCTCCAACAGGTGAAGCAATGTTTAGATTAAAACGCTACACAAGGGCAGAAGCAGATTTAATTCATAGTCTTTCTACACGTCAAAGATATAATCTTATGACAAATAAAAATTTATATAATAACTTATTAGAAAGAAAAATGAAAACTACTGAGTTAGATGATCCAATAGATATTGAAGCAGCGTTATTATCTGACTTAACACAATTACAATCACAAGAACAAATGATTTATGATAGAATAGTTGATTTAATTGACGAGCCTTTAGAGTTGGGCGGTAAAGAATTTGCAGAAGCAATGGAAGCTGAACTAGCAAGTAGAAATTTACCAGACCTTTTTAGATTGGTCGATAATGATTATAACACTCTTTCTGCTATTGATTTTAGATTGGATGATTGGGTTTCACAAAACCAAGATAATCCTGCACTGCTTAAAATGTTAGACTATTGGGATCAATATTCACCACAACTTTATGATGGTATAGATCTTGAATCTATTCTTTTAAGAGAAAGACAGATGAAATATCAAGGCGGTTTAATTACTGCTAATCCAAAATTTTATCCTGATCATATATTTTATTTTTTAGAAAAGCTTCAAACCTATTATGACACTATAAGTTTGGATCCAACACAAAGCATTTCAAGTTATTTGAGTACGGAATAATGTATAAGTATTTTAAAGACTCTGAGTTGGCTTGTCGACACACAGGACAGCAAGGAATGGACCACAACTTTATGCAAAAGTTAGAAGCTATTCGTAAAGAATGTGGATTTCCTTTCCTACTTACCAGTGCTTATCGACATCCTAGTCACCCAATAGAAGCTAGTAAGTCTAAGCCGGGTGCACATAGTTCAGGTAAAGCTGTAGACATAGCTGTAAGTATGGACAAAGCTTTTAAAGTTGTTGAAGTAGCTTTAAAGCATGGAATAAAAAGAATTGGAATAGCTCAGAAAGGTGATGAAAAAACTAGGTTTATTCATTTAGACGATGATACATCTAGACCACACCCTAGAGTTTGGTCGTACTAATGTTATTATATACAGAAAAACAATTTGATGTAGCATACCGAATAGACTGTAAAGCCCGCACAAAGTCTAACTTGCCTTGGGTAAAACGTGAAGAGTTTAGACCATTATATGAAACTCTTATAGAAGCTTTTATGGTAGCTTGGTCTGAAGACTCAGTGCTTCCAGAAGAAGCACCAGAGTATTTGTTGTATGCAGTTAATGATTTATTGGAAGGAACGGTAACAGTAGAATGAGTATGAAAGTATTAGATGTTTTAACTGGTCCACTATCAGACATACTGGATAAGTTTGTAGCTGATAAAGATCTTAAAACAAAACTTAATCATGAGTTAGAGTTAGAACTTCACAGGGCTAACATAGCTCAGTTAGAAATTAATAAAGTAGAAGCAGCCCACAAGTCTATATTTGTTTCTGGCTGGAGACCTGCATGTGCATGGATGTGTACAGCTGCACTGGGTTATCACTTTATTTTGCAACCAATTATAGTTTTTTTATTTGCCTTGTCAGGAGAAACTATACCACTACCGGAGTTCGATATGAACGCTTTACTAACGATTCTTTTAGGGATGTTAGGACTTGGTGGTATGCGTAGCTTCGAAAAAATGAAAGGCGTAAATAGTAACTAATAAACACTTGATTTTTTAATATCTACCCCAATATAGGGTAGTATTAGAAACGTTCTTAGAATGGCTTACACAGCGTTCTAGGGATATTATAAACTTGCTTATTAAAAGGAGTATATTATGAGCAGAAATATATTGGACCTTAATGGTCTATTCACACCAACCTATGTGGGATTTGACAGACTCTTCAATGAGATGTTAAAGACACAATCTCGTGGTAAATCAGTGCCACAATATCCACCCTATAATCTTATCAAGGATGGAGAAACTTATACAATTGAAATGGCTATGGCAGGACTTACTGACAAGGACATTGATATTGTTCTTGAAGAAAGAACCTTGACAAT
>Ga0208019_1000873_pt1 | contig 16383 bp, 16 predicted proteins | sample CB_VirMetaG_5_FD_184540 | JGI IMG/M metagenome (GOLD analysis project Ga0208019, IMG submission 184540) | Freshwater to marine saline gradient viral communities from Chesapeake Bay - CB_1508_1D Viral MetaG (SPAdes) (version 4) | ecosystem: Environmental > Aquatic > Marine > Coastal | place: USA...
TCTCTCCCAGCCTTAGCAAGTTCTTCGCCTGCAAGCTTTTGCTTTCTCCCAATAAGATAATTTGCCCCCGATCCTAAGAGCTGCGCGAGTACTAAAGCTGATCCTAATGCCATTTATCTTAGAATAATGTGTGTAACAAAAATACTAAATTATTTTTTAGTGCTTGATATTCCGCCATGATCATACTCTGTGTACTCAAACTCCACCTGCATAGATGAAATTTCGAAGTCTGTGTTGCCAAGAATAACAAATGCGTCTGCAAAAGATCCGTGAGGATCTGCACCATTTATAACCCCTGGTGTCATAGCAAACAAGTATTCTCTGCCCTTAGCAACAAATTGTTGAATGTCATTTGGCCCTGGGTCCCATGTAAATTGAAAGGTGGGGTATGCGCTCCCAAATGCAGGTGCGCCTGGCGTTCTTTCAAAGTATACGTGAGGACTTCCTGTGGTAGTATTTGCAGCTATAAGCAAGAATTTACCCTTTTTAAAAGAGTTTGTTGCGTCAGAATATGGATCCCCAAAAGACAAGTAGGTTGAATAACTTTCGCCTTCATTAAAGTTGCTGGCTTCTGCAAAATTTGTTTGATATCGAGCACTTACGGGCTCATATGGTCCAATCCTCACATATGGGACGGCTGACATGGTGTTATTTTCATTGACCCTGCCACTAAAAAATTTAGTGTACTCACCAGCTTGTCCTCCAAAAATGCTAGAAGGCAAAGGATTATTTGACGCGAAGGACTCGATTTCAAAAGCATACAGCTTTTGGTTGTTAAGGACTGGCGCTGCCTCAAATCCATCAGCGTCTACGATCAACCCATTTATAATCAAGTTGTCTTGTGGTGGTGGATCATTAGAATCTAATTCAGGTGTCAAATGAGTCCATATATTATTCCCATCCAGATAACTAAAGTGCAGGTACACATTCTTTATTTTCCCTATTGCCTTGATGTTTGTCCCAGACATATAGAAATCTTTCCCAATTTCCCCATAAACAGAGTTGCCTCTACGCGCGAGCGGTGATAAGTTGTGTAGGCCTTCGGAGGCAGAATTTAGGTTGTTATTGTTGCTGACAATAAATGCGCTTGCACCCAAAGAAAGACCAGTCACCTCAGAAGATTTGTTTAGTCCAGAAATCGAGAATGACTTAAAGAGCTTATTGGATGATGTCGTATTTGAAGCAGAAGAAGCAAATGACTTTGCAGTAAACCCATTAAAACTTACAGCCAAGGCGCTTGGCAATGAATGCTCGGATGAATTATAGAATGAGTTGAATCCATCAGAAGAATCATTATGTCTATAAATTGGCTTTCTACCATCCCCCTCAGTCTTTTGGTTGGGGGAGGTAAAAAACAATTTGTCAAGATGCATCATGCATGACGGCGCATAAGAGTACCGAGTCTTCCAGTATTCAGACGTGTTGTCAAAAGCTATTGTCTGTTTCATTTTACAGTTTCTTCTGCTGAAATAAATCCTCCACTACTAGACACCGAGAGACCTAAGTATGATCTCGTGGGATCTTCCGTCGATGGTTCGACATCAGTTATCCCCGAATCTACGGTAGAATCATCTCTCGTCGGTTCTCCATCATCAGGTTCTGTTGGGCCGCCATCTGTTCCGCCATTTCCTCCAGTCCCCTCATCATCCGTTGGCTCTTCTGGCCCCCCATCACCAGTTCCCTCATCAGTTCCTCCGTCACCAGTATCTTCAGTTTCGTCCGTTCCTTCTGGTGTGACGGGACCTTCATCGCCCCCTGGCTGTCCAGTGTCTACATCACCGTCAATAATTGTCACGCCTTCAAAGACGCCAGTAAGTGGGTCATATTCAAGCTCTTCCCCAGTGAAGTCCTCCATATTAAACACGGAGATAATATACTCATCGCGGAGCGGATCATACCCAGATACAACACGAACCTTTCCTTCCCCATTGCGCTCATCTTTCAAGGCCTGGACAAAGATGTTATTGAAGTATGCCTTCATGTTGTTGTTAGATACAACTGCCACCCCTTTGCTTCTAGTCAGCTTATATACCTCCCTCTTTCCCTTGTGCGCAAAATAGATGGCCTCTCCAGCTCGAACAACGCCTTCTGGGTTTCCACCAGAACCATAGTCTCCTCCATAAAACTTTTGTGTACCAAGAATCTTTTGAGACGCAATCAAAGACTGTTCGCCAGTAGCAGTAGATATAATGTTTCTGCTAACTGGAATTGAACTAGCCTTGTTTTCTTGAATGACAACGACATTGTCATAATCATTCAGAATGTAGTTGATAGACCCATATTCATTAGGTAAGTCCTTAAAGTTCAGGGTCGTTGCGTTAAACGTAGTATATCTATTGGCTTTTGAGGCGTAATTGTTTTTATCAGAGTATACCAGGGACGACCTTTTGTACAGGGGCTTTGATCCTGGGACAATAACCTTTGGCTTACCCCAATCCAGACCATTGCACCCAGGTATAAGGTCTGTAAATGCAAGCGTTTCAAGTATCACGTTTTTAAATGATGGAAGAGATTCTATATCTCCATTCACACTTTCAGTTGAAAGAAATTGGAATCCTTCGCCATCGACGTAATCTGGGAAGTTAACTGCAACTCTTCGCCACCATACATCACCGTCCTTTAAGGTGATAGACGTTTGGGAATGCACTGGATTTCCCTGGTTGTTTCTAGCAACATCGTACTTTTCCCCTATTTCATAATAAAATCTATCATCAAATTCTTGCACCTTCTTTGGCGAGAATATTTCAACAACAGTTCTATTATTCCAGAAATTTGACCCAACATCATACGCTGGGTTATTGTCATCATCTAATGCCTGCATTGAGGCAACAACCTCACCATATGTAAATCCACTAGCATCAGGATTGTTTTTTAGCACCAAAAATTGACCCGTTTTGTAGGTTGGGGCTTGACCGCCATAGTTAATGTCACCAGCTTCTTGTTCGCCTTCACCTTGCCAGAGAGGATTCTCGGATGGAATGCTAGATAGGTTTACGACATCAACAATATCAAAAACATAGTTTTTTGGATACACCACCTCTTCACCATCCGTGTCTGTATAGTATAGAATCCTAAGCCTATCTCCTTGCTTATGCGTGTATAGATCTTTGCCGCCGTCTTTGTTTACCGCGCCAAAAGCATGACTATATGATATATTGTTAACACCCTGAAGGTGGGCCAGCGAAACATATATCAGTGACTCATCGTTACTTAATGGGTCTGTCTCAACAACACTCTGAACAAATGCTGGGCCAGTTGTATACTGAACAAAGTCACCAATTGTACTATTCGGACTATACACAATTTGATACTGAGTAGCCCATGACGGTGGGTCATTGTTAAGAGACAACAACACATCTACCCTGCCCTTTTCATCAAAGCCACGTTCAGCGTTACTATATCCATTTACGTATACATTGCCTAGATAATTTACATTTCCAGAGCGACCCCTTTGGTCATAATAGACAATTCCAAAATCATGATTGGCGTTTGTCTTAAACGATCTTGGATAGTATAAGCCACTGATACCAGTTGCAAATGTCGTGACGCTAACAACCTCTACCCACGTATTGAGAGTAGAGGGAACGTCATGATTGTAGGTCAAAAGAGTGCTGTCACCATCGGCATTAGCATCGGGCATATAATGATACCCAAGAGATTCGTATGGAGATGCAATACTTGTGTTTCTAAAACTCTTTAAAAAACCTCTTGCCTTCACCCAGCCAATAAGATCTTCAGAGTCGCTCAAATCCAAAAGCAGTGAGCTTTGACCAGAACTGGTTCCTGCGTATTGAGCTGGATTTTGCAGTTCATCAAGAGAGGCTGTTGGCAACTGGTTTTTGTCAACAATATATCTTCTCCTAAGATCACCCTTAAATAGAACATATGGGGATATGCTGCCCCAAGAAACTTCTTGACCAATTCCAGTTTTATTGTTTTCAAACCCTGGCCCCCCTTCCCCATCGACCAAAGAAAACAAAGCATTTTGATTTACAAGATCAGAGTTTAATCCAGCAGTTGATGAGATGTAATTAAATACTTCGTCACTTGTGTTTATCAGCTTAAGGTTTTCACTAATGTTGCCAGATGGAGCAGACAAATAACCAAGACAATAGCTCCCCCTTCCGTTGTTAAATCCAGCGGCAAGATTTGCAAGCTTCCAATCTAGAATTGGATCAATAACGTTGTTTTCATATGGATTGAAATATCCACTATTAACAGTATTCTGTTGACGAATAATGTATTGATACTGAGTGTATCCAAAGAAATACATATTCCTTGGGTCATTTTGCATCCATCCAATAGAATTTTCACTAACATCGTTGTCAGGAATCCAGGACTGGTTTTCTGGAAGATAGATAGGGAGTGATTCGATATCTGTTGATGCAATTGTCTCCCTAGAATATGTAATCCAATAGGCTATGTTGCCATTAATTAAATTAATTGGAAGTATACCAACCCATAATTTGTTATCTCCATTGTAAACTTCTTCAGGAAGAGCATCGGTATTGGCTCTAGCAGAGATGAAGGTTCCAACGGGAACATACGGGATGCACGTATACACCTCCACATTACCCAAGGCCTTTAGGTCAAGACCAATATAGCAGTTTACGTCATTTGGCTCTGTATCGTATGCGTCCTCCATATAGGTGAAGGCCTTCAGGCCAAAAGAAACGTTTGCCTTATTAACAATAAAGTATCCAACAGGCTCTTCAGTATGATCGGATGGAGATCCTTCATTTGACTGAACACCAACAATCAAATGCTTTCTATAATCGTTGCCAGATTGAGAATAGATTTTAGACCCATCACTAAGGTCCAGGTCTATATCGTATGAAGCAATACTCAGCGTCTGTTGGACCTCTGTGGCAAAATCCTGACCGCTGATTTGAGGCATATCAACTTCCCCAGTAAGGAAATGATATATAGTATCTTTAATAAAGTTCTTTGGATCGCTCGTATCAAAATTTGTTTTAAACGTAACAGAGAACCTCAATGGCTCAGATTTGATGATGAACGGATTCGCAGCAGACGTACCATAAGAAACAGCAGTGCTGCCAGAAAGGGACGGATTATTTATAATTGATCCCTCTGGGCTAGGATTTGGAAACCACCCCTGGTAATTCCATAGGTTTCGAGCTTCATCATTTATCCCATCAATAAACTTAACCCCCTTATTTTGACCAAAATATTTTTTTCCGCTACGATATAGATCTGAATCTGAGTCAATTCCAGTAGGTTGCAATCCATCGTCATTGATGCGATCTAAAATCTCATCATTGTTGTTTTCTCCATTGAAAAATCCAGCCTCCCTACTTCCGTGATATGAATTTTGCTGGTTGTAGAAATGAAAGTTGTTATCTGGGATAACCGTAAAATCTACCTGAATAATGGTTTCCGACTCCAAGTAATCGCTTGGAACAGTAGATAAATCAATCTTATATCCAGCAACCCTATTAGTCCCAAGTTTCTTGTAGATGTCTTGAGATTCAAGGTCTTCATCATTTGGGCGGGCCCTGAATTGATTGATTACTGGAACAACACTTATTTGGATCAGGTCACCCTGTCTTGGTGTTCCATTGTAAACAGCCGTTATATCTGCAGAAACATCCACTTCTGGATATTGCTCTACATAATTACCATAAATAAGTCTGTCAGAAGATACTGTCTGAGCCTGTGCAATCCTTGGTAGATTGCTGAATGGCATGTTTGATTCTTCTTCTGAAATTGGAATAAGAATCCTATCGTTATAGAAATTATAGGTAATATCACCAAGTGTGTCGTAATCTGGTGAGTCAGTTTGCAGATCTTTTATCTCGTCAATCAATCTCCACAAACCCAAATTTCCGTATCGAAAAAGAATTTTAATCTCAGAAACCTCACGTGACCCACGAGGAATTGAAAGAACACATCTATTTTCAAGGTTTACACTAGAAGTAACAACCCCCAATGCAAGGTATGCTGGTGGCACAGCAATCTTAGAGTAGGTTGACAACGCGCTTTCTACGTTGTCCCTGTATACGTACTGATATGCAAACTGCAATCCAGGTATACTCGTGAAGTTCGAAGAAGACCTAGATGGATCAAAGTCAAAACCAAAAGTAATAGGTGATAACGGAGTCCTAGGACATGCCGTAATCATATCCAAAATGTCGATGTCATTATAGTCATTGAGGCTGGCCTCCATGACGTCATAGACATTAAGCTTTCTTGGTTCGTTCTTGTTGTCGGTGAAGTACAAGAGTACATTGCCACCGTCTTCAGATTCATTTGCATTTCTGCGTTGGCCAACATAAACAACGTCAGCTTTTACAAAGCCGTCACTTGGAAAGTTGAATTTAGGAGACGTGTATACCTTAACGTATGACTCTCTTACGTTGTTGCCAGGCAAGATAGCGTCCTGATCCCAAGCATATACGCCCATCTGATCCGAATCGTTGGACCATGCGAAAAAATAAATGACGTTGAACACCTCGTCGGCCACAGATCCAATGACTCGAAACAAGCTATTGTCATTGATAAGGCTATCAATGCCCGTAATTTCCTCAATACTTGCGTTTGATGGAATGGGTTTGACTACGCCAGAGTCGCCTGAAAAGTTGTTTTGCTGAGCGTTAGTTGTCCCTAAGTTGTAGCTTTCTTTAAGCGCAATATTCAGCGCATCAATCATATCGGTTGATGGCCGATACCTTGAATCTACATCAGAGTTTAACCTCTGCGGAATTACCTTATCAATCATTAATACTTAGGTGATTGCTTGAAATTCTTACGAATAGTCTTGAGCGCCTCCTCTTTGCTAAAGTTTGAAAGTCTTGCTTTGGCCTTTCTGCGCTCATTGTAATATTCAGAACGAGCTCTCATCTTTTCATTCGCTGGAATGGTAGACTTTCTCTCACACAGCTTGTAATAGATATAGCATCTCAATGCCTCTTCAGCATACACGTGAATTACTGGGTTCGTAGAACGCGCCTCATCACAGATGTATTCAAGAACAATATCGGTTGTCTCAGAGCTTGTGTCTAACTCAATCCTGTTTTGATCAAGATTGATTCTGTACTCGCCTGGAGCATATCCACCACCAGAACCGTACAATCTCCCAAGGCCCCCCTGAAAAAGATAGTTTTCAAAAACATAAAAGTCAAGATCTCCACTGTCAGCTGTTGATGACGCAGTGGCTCCCTTGTCGTCTTCTCTGTTTTCTATTCTGTTCTGAGTAAGGTTAAGTGGACCCTGAGCACTGTCTGTCTTCCCAATAGTTCCGTCATCTTCTACTTTAATCTTTCTAGAGTAGTTGATGTTTTTGTTTTGATTGAAAACCCGAATGATGCCTTCAGAATCGACGATTCCAAGCTTCACAATATCTACATAATCATCTGGAAGGATGATAGTATTATTTGATTGTACAGGCCTTTTGATGGATCGCACACGGCTACTCACATCAAATCCAAGCTCACGAATGCCTCGAAGCGCAATGTTTCTAATAGCGGCATCCGATGCATTACTTGCATAATCGTCTCCATCCATAGTGATCAGGTAGTCGTTGATCACCTGACGAAGAGAGACAAAATTCATTGTCTCACTGCTTGTCCCAGTGCTCGGCCTGGAACCTCTGTATACTACGTCTTCAAATGCCATTATTCAGCTTTTTCTTCTGCTATAGCGAAGGTGGAAAGGTAACTATCTCTCAATCTAATACCGATCATCTTTGCTATCTCAATGATTAACTCGTTCTTATAGTGGTCGGGAAGTTCAAAATGCCTTGAGTTCAATACATCTGGCACAGTAATGTTGGCACCAGCCTGCATCTCAACGTAAACTGGCGTTGAACTCAAATCAATGGCCCCATTAGATGCGTCAATAGACTTGGGCTGCCTGTAGTATTTAAGCAGAATTGAGTTCACTTCAAATGGAAATACTTCAATTTGATTGGTGATAATTGCTACAGGAAAATCAGATGTAGGCCCAGAAAGATTACTGTTCAGCACCCTTTCGGCTGTTTCAGAATTATAGATAAGATCCAAATTCCTATCTGTATCTGTAGTTCTGATGCTAATAATCCTTGCCAAATCCTCTGGCTTTCTAAATACGCTTGCCTCCAAATCAGCAGGATTGATGTACTCACCCTGCGTTTCTTCGTCATAATCAGCAGGCTGAGGAACATCGTCACTCAAAGATCTAGTGGTAATAAAATACGACAGATCTTCTTCTACCATCTTGTACAGGGACTTGTCTCGCGATGCATCAATGCCCGCTTTTCTAGCCCTGTTCGCTGCAAGCAGCTCCTGGAACATCTCATTAAAAACGTTCTGCTGCGCGATACCAGCAAAGGTGCTAAAGACTTCTGGGGTAACGAATCCTCGTTGATCCTTATTGCAAAGGTCTCTAACAGCGTTATATACATCAACAATATTTACCATACAGCAAATATAAGAAATAAAAAAGCCGCTTTTTAGGGCGGCTCTTTTAATAAAAAAAATCAATATCAAGACATAGAATCAAGCTTGTCTTCAATCAAAGACAATACTGATGCTCCGCGCTCAGTGAGACAGAACCTAACCATTGTGTCGGTTGGGTCTTGGCCAACAGGTACAGATACAATCAGCGTATTGGCATCAAACCAGTACACACCATTACTCTTAATGGAGATGATTTGATAGTCAGAGGCTTGTTTGACTGTAGATCTACAAGTAACCTCAGGTGAATCCAAGGCCTGCATAAATTCAATTGGCTTGGACTTAGCAATCCTCAACAAATTGTATCTAATTTCAGCAGTATTTGCATTGATGTTAATGCCGTAGTACAAAGCAATAGCAAGCAGATCATTGATGTCTCTGTCTCTTACAATAGAAACGGCATCAGACACAGCAAATTCTCTTTCAAGCTCTTGAGCAGCATCTCTCGTCTTGTCAACCAAAGAAAAAACTTTACCACCATTGGCCTTATTCAATGGATGAAGTTCAAGAAACTTTTTGAGGTTTGGCTTTTCCTTAGGCACAAACAACCTGCCATCAGTAAAAGCTACTGACTTTCTAACTGCATTTTCCGATTGTTCATCAACAAAGATAGAAGGCTCATTGGGGCAGTATCTAATTTCTCTTACTGTATCCAGCTCTTTGTCGTAGATAGTTACACCCTTTTGAGGGAGCATAAACACTACGCCTCCACCCTTAATAATCTCATACTCAGTTGCAATTCGAACATCCTCCTTGCGCTTAAGGGATCTTTTGGCTGGGGCTTTAGGTTCTGGCATCTCTTCAGCAAAAGATTGCACAGGTGCTGACGGTGGTGCTGGTTTTGAAACTGGTTTCTGAACTTTAGGTCGTCCAGGGGACCTTTTGGTTTTGGTTTCCATATTAAAATGAATTAAGATTTATAGAATTTAAACAAGTCTTCGGCAAGTAGTCTGGCTTTACCCACACCAATATCCTGTGGTATAACTCCAAAACGACCAATATACCCCTTAAATCCAATTCCGCCAGGAAGAGATTGAATGTCTTTAACTGTTCCGAGCCTTTCGATTAACAGGTTTCCATCTGTTCTGGAAGAGGAGTCCTTGGTGAGTTTGTCGTTTAGTGCTTTTGTTTTTGCTGGGATAAACCCAATAATATCGCCATCTCTATTATGCATAATCATATTGAAGTTCTTGTCTCTTCTAATGACAAAAACATCCACGTCATAATCATCAACAACCTGACTAGCAACTTGAGATTTAGGCCACGTATATGATACTGTTCCGTTTTTGTTGTCGTTTGTTTGGGTCGTTGCTACCGCACCCTCTATTCCACTATGTCTCACTGAAAACGAATTTCTCTTGTCGGTAACGCTTACAACAGTAAGATCAGTGCCAGCAGGATAACTGCCACCAAACCCAACTGTTTCTCCAGCTGCATCACCGTAAACACACATAGGCGGTACCACCTGACCAAGAACAACATATATTGTATAGTCGTCCGCGACAGTTAAAGAAGGCACAGTAAAGTACTCTCCATTTCCAGTTAGGTTTGCTGACCTCTGAGAGATGTTGCTGCTTGAAGATGAGGTTTCACAAGACGGCGTGCCAGTAATGGTGGAGATGCTGTAATCAGATCCCCCAGTGCCAGCATTAGACCAGGACGTTATTGTGGCTCCATCCGCAAATCCGCTAAGGCCTTCATGATTAAAATCAAGAATTGGAAGGTTGCCTCTAAAGTTAATCTCTGCAATGGTGTCCTGATACTGCTCCTCTTGTGTGCCAAGTGAAACCCTTCCTGTCTCCATATTAATAGGAGATGTAGAAACCTTAGCGATGAGATTAGTGGAGCTACTAACATCAGAGAATCGCATATTTGACGTGTTGTTTACAGCGTCAAACCTCATAATAAATTTGTTGTTGTTGGCGGAGATGAAGTTTAAGATGTCTACGATGAGATCAACCTCATGTCCATCCGATGCGGCTACGGATATGTTTACTTTCTCGATAGCCTCCCCGATATTCATAAAGGACTCCTCATAAATACCAGCGTCATCAAAGGTCATATTGACGAATCCTTTGGTGGCCGTGATGTTACAGAGTTTTCCTGAGGGTATTGATATGGCACTGATGCCAAGACCGCTATCAGAGTCCCTTGTGCTCGCTGACGATACGTCAGATATATTGAACAGGAAGAATTTCATTAAATCAATTAAACTATATGCAAATATACTTATTTGTTCTTAAAATATTCGACCTGCCTAAGACGTTTTAATGCTTCTTTTCTAGATGAGTATGGACCACCTAGTCTTTTGCCAGATTTAGATATTACAACATACTTATCTTTTTTCTTGACAATCATAATGCAAATATACAGAAAACAAAAAGGGGGCCGAAGCCCCCTTTCCTTTGAATTACCACCTATTAAGAGCCAACAGTAATAACTGGATCGGTACCAAAATCAACATTAGATGAGAAAGACGTTTCATCACTTGCGTCTGCAATATTAATGAAGGCCTCCTTAGAAAAGTTGATGGCTTCAACCAATTCGTTAATGAAGGTTTTTCCTGTTCCGCTAGTCACAGTAATATCGATGAGAGTATCGTCAGCCTGACCGTAATCAGACACGGCAAGACGAACGCTAGTTGCATCCAACTCTTGAATACCCTGCAAGCTAGAAACGGGAAACGTTTTAGAGCCGTCATATTCTGCGGCAGTATTGTCTGGATTGACAAACAAAAATTTCTTATTGATATCCATGGTTTCTAGTATTAAGCGAAGTCAGTAATAGCCCCAACGCTAAGAATGTCAGCGTGAAGGAAGTCAGAAGCTGTATCATCACACACAACGATAAATGGATTTTTGCCAAGTCTAATTTCTTCAGCAATAGCCTGCATAACAGTCTTTCCAGCATTATCAGTAATCGTGAGATCTACAGTAATTTCACCAACACCATCATTGCCGCCAAAAGCAGCAATAAAGTGCAAGATCAAAGATGCACCATCACCCTCCAGACCCATGTCCGTCAAACGACGAGCAGGAAGGCAAAGAGAGTCATTAGCTCCAGTATTAAAAAAGAGATATTTTTCCATAGTAACAAGTTATTTATTGTAGCTAGAGGGGAAGGGCCGAAGCCCCTCCCATCCACCTAATTGTTATTATTATCCCTTGATAACAACGTGCTGGTTAGCAGCGCGAGTGACCAAGTTGATTTCAGAACGGTAGTGGAACGTAGCAACGTCAGCTCCAGTGTCGCCATTGTTGCTGTGTCCCAAGACACCGCCACCAGTCACCCAGTGCTCCATTTCACGAGAGTAGCCATTTGCCTCCTTGTAGTACATAGCCAACGCAGGAGCCTTAGCGCCTGAACGAGGATCAGCAACTTGAGTCAAAGGAATCATAGAGCCCTGCAAGTAGTTGGTAGCACCCAGCAACGTAGGATCGTTCAAAAGCTTCCAGTCATGCTTGTGGAAAGTGTAACCGCCGCGAGTGAAAGACTTAAAGCCCAAGCGCACGGCCATATCAGCGTCGTTATTGAACGCACCGAACTGACCAGCCAAGCCTGCAGTCACACCAGTAGAAACACCAGAAGCGAGCATGTCGTCGATAGCGAGATCTTGCTTTCTGTTCAAGTACATAGCATACTCAGAAGGAGCACCCTGCTTGTCGAGTTCCAAGATCAAGTCATCAAATTCAGCAAAGCTATCCATTGGGTTAGCATTCGCATTAGAGATAACGATACCTCTGTCTTCAACAGCCGTGATGTAACCCTCAGAACCAGCAAAAGTTGCACCGAGATCGTTGTTGGCCCCGATGTCGCTTGTCGTAGCTGCGTTCTTCTCACCGAAGAGCAACATCATCTCACGACGATCCTCAAAGCGCTTACGAGCTTCTTGCTCACCGTACATAAACCATCTGTAGTCGCCATTGCCGAGGTTCACCCAACCGATATTGGTTGCTTGTGATCCATTGACTTGGTAGCGATCCTTGACAATCATGAATGGGTTGCTACGCTTAACAACGTCAGAATCTTGGAAGTGAGTAGGTTGGTTGGTTCCCTGAGCATACAAATTACCCAAGTGAATCAACTTAAGTCCAGCAGTTGTAGATTCAGCAGGTGATGCGTCGTCACCGTCGAGTCTCTCCAACTTAACAACAGGGTTCGTAGCGGTTGAAGCTTCGTTAACGACGTATCTGATGCCAGAATCAGCGCTCATAACGACATCGTTTGCTTGCAACAAACCAGCAACGTGTGCTTCGCCGTCACCAGAAGATGCGGTGGTGATCGTAAAGTCGACAGATCCAGGAGCCGTTGAAGCACCGCCAGCGGTGTTGGCAGAGAATGTACCCGTGTAGACTCTGTGACGACGGCCAGCCTCCCACCAATCGACTTGATCAGAAGTACCGCCTGAATTCACAGCGCCAACGAGGTTCAAAAATCCAGTAATGCCTTGGTCGCCATAAGACTCAACCAAGTCGGGCATGACAAAATCCTTAGTCGTCTTGATAAGGTTGTCAATAGTCGTGTATTTTTCGGGCGTCAGCCGCAGGTCCGAAGAGGCCTGGTCAATAGTTGCCCCAGTAATAGTAGCCATAATTTTCTAGTTTTAGATTTTAAGAGTTAGTTTGTTTGAGTTCCTACCCAGAATGCTTTTAAGCTGATCATGCAGCGGATTAGCAGCTGGTTGAGAGCTCTGTTGTGGAACCTGTGCAGCGACATTAGCCGCATTCTGCACAACACCCTTTTGACCATCACTAAGGCCTTGTCTATAAGTAGACGCTACGATGGCATCAATGTTGTCAAGAATGGCTCTGTGAGAATTGAGCTTGTCAAAGTCCCAGGTTCCGTCATTGTGGACATATGCGTCAAAGTACTGATCGAGACGAGAGTTCTTATTAACAAGGTCCTGTTTGTATCGGTCATCCAATCCGAAAGTGAAAGTCTTATCATTGCCTAGATCGAATTCCAATCCAGTCAAATCATTAGCCTCTCGTTTCATTTTTGAAATCCACTCTTCATTAATAAAGCTCTCTTGTTTTGCAGGCTCTGGCTTAGGTTCAGGAGCTGCATATCTCATGCGTTGCTCTTCAATCTGCTTCTTAGCACTAGCTGCGTCGACCTTCATCTGAAGGGCTCCAAGTTTTACTTCATCCTCAGAGTACTTGCCTGGATCCAGCTTGTACTTACTGTTGATAAGAGTGTTTACTTCATCGGCAGAAAGATTAGGATACTGCAATGCCATGTCTACTTTAACCAAAGTAGCATCATCCATCTCGGAAGTGCTCAATGATTGATAGGTAAACCAGTCCCTGGGAGCACGTCCTGTCTCCGCAACGAACTTAGCAATAGCCTCCACCCTTTCGTCCAATTGGGTTTGTGGCGCAATAAGATCATCGAGAGACGCTACTTCCCTATTGAGCTTCTCGCTCAAATATGAGATGACTGCCTGCTCCATGTCCTCATCACTATATTCTTCATCATCAGCAGATGACTGCTGAGTGAATTCACTTTGATTAACCTGAGCGAATTGATCGCTAGAAGGTTGTTGTCCCAGCTGAGACTCAGAAGTATCTTCTACTACTGGTTCTGCAGTTGGCGTTTCTGTTGGCTCAGAAACCACTTGAGACTCCTGTGGGGGAGCCTCTTCAGTTGGTGTTTCTACTGATGGTTCTGCAGTCATAGCTGCAGAAAGGGCTTCAGGAGAATCGTATACCTGAAACCCTGCAACGGTGTTTTTATTTTCGTCCATAAATATTTAATTAGTTGTATTTAATTATCCTGCATACGCAAACCCAGTAAAGGTTCCGTCACTCTTTACACTATCAAATCTTCCATAGATAGTTTGTCCAGCAACCATTGTAATCGTAATATCTTGAGAGCTGACTTTTTGGTAGAATCCAGTAGCATCGCCATCTGCAGCAGCTTCATCAACATAAGCATCACCAGTAGATGGGTCAATATATTTTACAACATTGGCAGCTGATGCAGCATCAATATTAATGTATTCAAAACAAGCGCCACCCGTGACTGTTAAGTCTCCAGCAACACTACATGTGATAGAAAAAAACTTTCCATTTACAGGAGATGATGCCGTAGTAGCGCTAGCGCTAATTACATAAATATTAGATGGGAGCTGATTGTGTAGATTCATATCTTAATTATTAGTTCTGATTAAAAGGTCCTGCAAGAGAGCTATCTAAACCAAACACACCAAACTCAATCATCTGATCCACCTTAGTTCCATAGACTCTATACCCCTTATCCACCGCAACTGGAATAAAACAAAATTCAGAGCCCCCAACCTTTGCCACAAGACCATCACTATCTGTGTCGTTGTAGATATAGATGTAGTTTTCTTTCTCTAGCTCAAGGTTTTTTACAAACAAATATGCAGATTCAGTTCTGTCGTTTGCAGTATAAACTTCTAGGGCATTAGCGTCTACAGCAGTTTTAACAACTTTTGCTCTGCTCAAAATGCCAGAATCAGCATTTGCAGAAAATTCTGCAGATACGCTAACAGGGCTTGCCAGAACGGAAGCACTATTCAATGTTAATGTTGCCCTAAGTGTAGCCATTATGAGTGATAAAGAGCCATGTATTCAATCGTCATAGACGTAGCAACACTTGGCGTAATAGTAATGTCCGTATCAGTGTCTGCACTGTATGGAAGGAACATCCAGTCACCAGCATAAAGTCTACCAATTTCCTGAGCATTAACATCTCCAGTGCCATTACCAAACTTAACGGTAAAGTACTCTGAAGCAACAGTGCTTGGATTTCTAACGTAAACTTTATGAGCTGGTTCAGAGGCAGCGCCAAAATCTGTTTCGTCAAACAAAACAACTTCAGAAGTTGCAGTGTAAATTTTTCTGTTTACACCAGTAGTTTGATCCAAACCAGTAACCGTTCCTCCCTTAGTGAGGGTCGCCGTCGTAGACAGTGAGAGAGCGTCACCAGTAAGGTCAGCGCTCGATAATGTAATTGTTGCAGTAGTTGTAGCCATAATGGATAATTATTTACGCAAATATACTTATTATTTCTTTTTCTTTTTGCCAGATCGAATCTTAGCTGCCTCTCTTTTTCCAAAAGCAGATTTAACTCTTGCCATGGCCCAAGCATGCTGAGACACTTTTGGCCTGTTTCCAGAGCTCATATATGCGGCAAGGCCTCTCCTGTAGACCTCCTTTTGAGCTGGGGTCAAACTAGAGAAGCCTTTACCTTTTTTTTTGGATTTTCCTCCTTTCTTAAGTACAATCATACTTTGTCTCTTTGTGCCATAAGTTTTTTTAGTCTTGCTTCTACGGCAGGCGGAAATCCTTTCTTTTTTCTCTGAGCCTTGGTTCCTCTATACTTTTTGTAAATCTCAGAAATCTGTTGCATAAGTTTTTTTCTTTTTGCAACATCCGAGCTACCACGAGTGTATTTCGGATTAAATTTCATTTTACCCATGACTCACAAGCTTAAATTTAGCTTGTTTTACAGCATTAGGATGCGGTTTATAATCTCCCTTCATGAGAAAATATCTACCGCGTTCCTCCATCCAGTGGAATCCTTTAGGGGGGTCAACCGCTTGAGTTTTTGAGGAAATTTTAATCTTCCCTCCCTTGTTATACTTTACAGCATTCATGATCTCCCACCCAATAAATTAAGTATTACTCTACAACCGTAGCCGCAGGGAACGCTGAAGCAACAATCGAGTCAACGAGAGCGTTGAGGTCAGTTTCGGTTGCCCCAGGGAAGTTGATGTGAGCGTGGTGCTTGAAGACACCGCCGTTCTCCACGACTTCGAGAGTCAAGTACACGTTACCGTCCACGATCTGCAAGTTCTTTGCAGAGAAGACAGGGTTGAGCAACGTGAAGTCACCGAAGTTGTGCTCTCCAGAGATAGTCCACTGCTTAGAAGTAAAAGCGTAAGCCATTTTTAAAGTATTGA
>Ga0208019_1000877_pt1 | contig 16360 bp, 24 predicted proteins | sample CB_VirMetaG_5_FD_184540 | JGI IMG/M metagenome (GOLD analysis project Ga0208019, IMG submission 184540) | Freshwater to marine saline gradient viral communities from Chesapeake Bay - CB_1508_1D Viral MetaG (SPAdes) (version 4) | ecosystem: Environmental > Aquatic > Marine > Coastal | place: USA...
GTCGGGGGCTAACTGAGAATGGCTAAAATTAGAGGCAGAACAAAACCACGCTTAGAGACGCCTAGAGTTAAGGGTAAATCCAAGGGTGCTGAGTTTATTGAGTGGGTAGAGCGCTACTCAGATCCGCTTCTCCCGTGGCAAAAGTACGTTTCAGAGCGCATGATGATTCAAGACAAGCATGGCAACTACAGGATCTCAACTCAGGGCTTATTGATCGCTAGACAGCAAGGTAAGACCCATCTAGCGCGTATGCGGGTACTATTTGAGCTATTTGCTGAGGATCGTAAAAGTAGGGTGATCGGTCTCTCATCTAATCGTAATATGGCTATTGACACCTTCCGTCAGGTTGTCGATGTTATAGAATCAAATGATGAGCTTAAAGCCATGGTAAAACAGATCCGGTACGCTAACGGGCAGGAGTCGGTCACCCTATTAGACGGCAGTATGTATGAGATTGCCGCTGCAACTCGAGACGGCGTACGAGGTAAAACAGCTCACCTGGTATTTGTCGATGAGCTACGCGAGATAACCCGGGAAGCATGGGCAGCTATTAGACCAACGACCACAGCTACGAACGGCGTATTGCTTACGACTTCTAACGCTGGCGATGCTTTCAGCGAAGTGTTAAACAGTTTACGAGAAGCGGCGTTGAGCTACCCGCCTAAGAGCTTAGGATGGTGGGAGTATTCGGCTGAGCCATTTTGCAAGCTCACAGATGTAGACCAGATTCTTCAAGCTAACCCAGCTATCGGCTATACCACAAAACTAGAGACTATTCAAGAGTATATTAAGACCGCTAAGCCTGAGGATGCTCGGACTGAGCATTTATGCCTATGGGTTGATGCTATTAGCTCACCATGGCCTTATCGAGCGTTTGAAGATTTAACAGTACAGGATCTCGTAATCGCTCCGGGAGCTAATACGATCTTTGCCATAGATACATCCTTTACAAAGAAAAAAGCCTCACTCGTAGCTGCTCAGGTTATGCCTAATGGCAAGATAGGCGTAGGAGTGATGCACCAATGGGAGAGTGAAGTAGCTATTGACGAGCTTAAGGTAGCGGCTGAGATTAAAGATTGGTGGGATAAGTTTAGGCCGTCCATGCTTTGCTATGACAAGTACGCCACAGCTTCGATAGCTGACCGACTAAGCAAATCCGGGGTTAAAACCGTGGACATGTCAGGCCAGATCTTCTATACCGCGTGTAGCGATCTTCTCGATGCGATTGTAAACCGTAGGATCGAGCATACGGGGCAAGAAGCTTTAGTTACCTCGATGAATAATTGCGGGGCTAAGCTTACCGATGCTGGCTGGCGTATCGTACGCCGTAAATCGGCTGGCGATGTCTCAGCTGCTATAAGTCTAGCCATGGCAGTACATCAACTCTTAAAGCCTCAGTCTAAACCTCAGGTATTTGGTTGATTTGTCCGAAATGCGGTAAATGTGGTATATGTGTGGTATCCTTTAACCTATGGCATTTTGGGATAAATTCTTACTAACACACGCCCCAGCGCAATCCGAGATAAAAGCCCAGTATGCCCCTGCGGTCATGACTGATGGTTTTAATTATCTTTCAACATCATTTTTACCTAAGGTTGAAAGAGATGTAGCGATGTCGTTACCTGCAATTATTAGATGTCGAAATCTTATCGCTGGCACTATTGCATCAATACCTTTACACCTTTATCGTAAATCTACAGATCAAAGAATAGGCTCTCCTAAGTGGTTAGAGCAACCAGCGCTAAATCAACCTAGATCAGTAACTATTGCTTACTTAGTTGACTCGCTTCTCTTTTACGGTGTTGCTTATCTTCGCGTTACTGAAGTGTATGAAGATGATGGCCGACCAGCTCGCTTCGAGTGGATCGCACCTAGTAGAGTTTCATTTTTTACCGATGTTAATGATTATGTCGTTACATCTTATCAACTAGATGGCCGACCTGTTCCCATGTCAGGTATCGGATCTCTCGTAACTTTCCAGAGTTTAAGCGAAGGTATTCTTAACACCGGCGCAACAATAATCCAACAAGCTTACAGGGTTCAAGACGCAGCATATAAATCTGCACTTAACCCACAACCTTCCGGAGTGTTAAAAAATAACGGTGCTGATCTATCAGAGAATGAAGTCAGCGCTCTTTTGGCTCAATGGAAATCAGCGCGTAACCGAGGCGCTACAGCTTACCTAACTAGCACTCTTGAATACATGCCTACAGCCTTCTCACCTAAAGATATGGGCTATGTAGATTTGATACAGAACCTTACCACCCAGATAGCGAGATTATGCAACATCCCGGCCTATTACCTTAGCGCTGATGAAAATAACTCTATGACTTACGCGAATGTACAGGATGAGCGCAAGCAACTTATAGCTCTAGCCTTACAGCCGTTTATTACAGCTATTGAAACTCGCTTATCTATGGATGATTTAACTAACTCTCAAAACTATGTTCGCTTTGCAGTAGATGACACTTTCCTAAGAGCTGATACTAAAGAGCGCTTAGAGACTATCGAAAAGATGATTGGCTTAGGCCTGATAACAGTTGAGCAAGCTCAAGAGATGGAAGATCTATCACCGAATGGAACTAACTCATGAAACTAACCTTTGAAGCATCAAACATTCAAGCCGATGAAGGCCGTAGGCTTATCTCTGGCAAGATCCTACCTTTTAACGATGAGATCGGTCATACCAACGTAGGCAAAGTCAAATTTAGAGCTGGATCAGTTAAATACGATGATGTTAAAAAAGTAAAGTTTTTATTAGAGCATGATTCTAAAAAGCCACTAGGTCGCGCTCAATCTATTATGGCTGAAGATGATGCTCTCTATGCAACATTCAAAGTAACCGCTACTTCACGCGGTAACGATGCTCTTATCGAAGCATCCGAGGATCTACGCTCTGGACTTTCAGTAGGTGTAGAAGTTTTAGATTCTAAGCAAGTAGGTAACGTGCTAGAAGTTATCTCAGCTAGATTAGAAGAAGTTTCCTTGGTATCTAACCCGGCTTTTAAGTCGGCTGAGGTACTCGAGGTCGCAGCATCTGAGGCAGAAGCCGAAGAAATCCAACCAACAAACGAAAGCGAGGCTCCTGTGGAGAACACCCCAGAAGTCGTAGCACCTGAGGCAGAAACTCCTGCAGTAGAGGCCTCACGTCCTACAGTTACAGCCATGGCATATACCAAGCCAAGAATCGAAATCACCGGAGCTAAGTATCTTGAGAACAAGATCCAAGCAGCTCTAGGAAATGAAGAAGCACGCCAATACATCCTAGCAGCGGATACAACCGACAACGCGGGACTCGTACCAACTCGACAACTAGCCGAGGTAGTAAACGGATTATCAACAACCATCCGTCCATCTATCGATGCAATTTCTAAGGGTACTTTGCCAGATGCAGGTATGACCTTTGAAATCCCTAAGATTACAGTTGTTCCAACAGTTGAAATCGAGCCAGAAGGCGATGCCTTTTCAAACACAGATCAAGAGTCAGCCTTTATTAGCGTTGACATCAAGAAATTCGCCGGTCAACAAAATTTTAGCGTAGAGTTGATGACGCGCACAAGTCCGGTTTTCTTTGATGAGCTTCTTCGTAATATGGTCGCGGCCAAAGCCAAGGCAGAAAACGCTTACGTTCACGGCCTTCTTTATACAGGTTCAACACTTGATGCAACCACCGTTGCTACTTACCCAACAGCTGCAGAGCTTCTCGGTATCGTAGCTCGCGGAGCTGCATCAGTTTACGGCGCAACAGCTGGACTCGGCAATCCATTCGCTAGAAACGTAATCGTATCTACCGGACAATGGAGCAACATCATGACTCTTAATGATGGTGGCCGTCCAATCTACAACGCATCACAGCCACAAAATGCAGGTGGTGTAGTAACACCAACCTCACTACTTGGCAACGTTGCAGGACTTAACCTATATGTTGATCCTGTCTATAGTGGCGATGATGATGGAACAATCATTATCGTTAACCCAGATGCTTATACATGGTATGAGAGCCCAACCTTCCAGCTACGCGCTGAGGCTACTTCAGATGGTTCTATTACCGTGGGTCTATATTCTTTCGGAGCGTTAGCAACAAAAATTGCTGCTGGAGCTTTCAAGAATAACAAAGCGTAAATAACTTAACTGTGATCCCGGGAGATCGAGGCTCGGCTCCCGGGATTACCCTAAACTGAAAGGATAGAGATGCCAGCTACTTACGTTACAGTTGCGAGTTTGCGCACAAATTTAGGTATTGGCACCCTGTATCCTGATTCAGTAGTAGAAAATGTATGCCAAGCCGCTGAAAATCTTATTAAAGAAAAGCTCTGGTTTAACGAGCAGACGATTTACGCTATTAGCGCTGAAGGTACTACGGGTCGCATATACATAGCAGATAACCGCCAACAGTTTATCGCTGGAGATGTCGTTACTGTAGAAAATGTACGCGCACACTTTAACGGTAATCAGACCATTACCAAGGTCTATAACAATGGTGAAAAATATATAGAATTTGTTAACGCTCAAATAGTTACTAGGGAATACCACACTATCGCGCCCTATGGCCGCGTGTTTGGTTCTACCAGTATTGATTACGAGACTTTGCCTCAAGTACGAGAGGCTGCCATGATGATCGCCGTAGATATCTGGCAAGCTCGCCAAATGTCATCTACAGGCGGCATATCTCCCGATTTCCAGCCAAGTCCTTACCGACTCGGGAACACGCTTTTGGCAAGGGTCAGAGGTTTGTTGGCTGATTATCTTCACCCCGGCGGTCTCGTAGGATGAGCGCAGTAACTACACTACGAGGAACGTTAGCAACCGCACTAACTAGCGCTTCGGTGTGGTCGGTCTTTTCCTTTCCGCCGGCTACACCGATAGCCAATAGTTGCGTTATCTCGCCTAGCGATCCTTATATCGTCCCATCAAATAATGCTTTCATTACCGTAGCTCCTATGGTTAATTTTAAGATTACTTTGATTAAGCCGTTATTTGATAACCAAGGCAATCTAAACGGCATGGAAGATTACATCTTAGAATTATTTAGCAAACTAGCAGCCTCAACCCTTAAATATAATATCTCACAGGTAGCAAGCCCAGCCGTTATGAACGCTTCATCCGGTGATTTTCTAGCCTGTGATGTTGAAGTATCTATCCTATCGAGTTGGAGTTAACATGGAAGATCTACCTAGCAAGGATCAAAATTGGCTTAAAAAAGTAGGCCAGATCAAAGACACCCCAAAACAAACCAAGAAAGACGAGGAATAGTTAGATGGCAATTTCATTAAACAAAGCTGGCCTAAAAATCGCTACAGTTGATTTAACTGAGTATGTAACAGCTTTAACCATCAACCGCGGCTTCGATGAGCTAGAAGTGACAGCACTCGGAGATCTCGGTCATAAGTTCGTAAAGGGATTAGAAGCCTCAACGCTGACAATCTCTATGCTTAACGATGCGGCAACAGCTAAGGTATTGCCTACGCTCCAAGCTGCATACGGTACAACTGTAACCGTAGTAATCATCCAGGAAAAAGGCACAGCAGTTAGCGCAACAAACCCGCTATACACCATGTCATGCCTTATCAATAATCTTCAAGATGTTAATGGTGGAAGCGCTGATCTAGCTACCATGGATCTAACCTTTACTGTAAATGGTACTATTGCAGTAGCAGACACAGGAACCTTCTAAGGAGATCAACCATGCCGAGCCTCAAGATTACCCTAACCGATGGTACGACAACTGAACATAGGATAACGCCAGCCGTAGAGTTCGCTTTTGAAGTAACGCATAACATAGGCTTTCATAAGGCCTTTAGGGATCGTGAACAACAGAGTGACCTTTACTGGCTGGCTTGGGAATGTGTTAGACGATCCGGCACTACTGTAAAACCTTTCGGCCCCGAGTTCGTAGAGACTCTCGCAAGCGTTGAGGTAGTTGAGGATAACTTCCCAAAATAGAAAAGGATTCCGTAACCTACTTATTAGCTCAGCTAACAGTAGAGACCGGGATCCCACCCAGCGAATGGCTACAGATGGATGAGAGATTATTTAGAGCCATCCTAGCCTATATGAAAGAGAAGGCTAAGAGGTTAAATAATGGCAGTCGTAATGCAAGGCGGTCTAGAAACTCTTAAAGCTCTGAGGAAATTTACCCCAGACCTTTACAAAGAAATGAACGCCGAAATACGATCTGCTATGTCAGACGTTGTCCAAGATGCTAAGAATAAAATACCTAAGCAAGTAATTGGATTACGTCAATGGAGCGAACCAAATAAATATCTAGGCCAGCAGAATTTTCCTAAGTATAATTCTACATTTATACGCCGGGGTATTCAGTATTCTACAAAATCATCGAGGCCTAATAAAAGCGGTTTTCTTATTCTTTACAGTCTGCTGAATAAAACGGCAGCAGGAGCTATAGCTGAAACTGCTGGAACCCAAAACAGAGTAGGCCAACCATGGGTAGGCCCATCTGTAGATCGATCTTTTTCCAATAGAAAACAAAGCCATTCAGCCAACCCCCGCGCCGGCGCTCATTTTATAGAATCATTAGACAAAGATATCGGCGAGCTAAAAAGAGTAGGATCTATAGCGAAAAATAAAAGAGGTCGTATTCTTTACGCAGCCTTAGAAGCTAAACAAGGCAAAACACAAGATCAAATAATGCTGGCAATAAATAAAGCGGTAAATAAATTTAAAGTAACAACGAGTAGAAGCTATGGGTTAGCAGCATGATCAATATTCCATTAACTTCAACATTCAAAAACACAGGATTTAAGCAAGCTGAAAAAGCTACCAACACATTAGAAAAAGGGTTAAAAAGATTAGCTCTTACCTTGGGAACAGCTTTAAGCGCTCGCAAAATAGCTCAATTCGGTAAAGCCTCAGTATTAGCCGCATCAGATTTAGAAGAAGCAGTATCTAAAGCCACGGTAGTATTTGGCAGAGGATCAGCACAAATAGAAGAATTTGGTAGAACTTCCGCCGCAGCCTTAGGTATATCCTCAGCTGCCGCTATTGAAGCCGCTGGCACTTATGGAAACCTTTTACAAGCTTTCGGAATAGGTCAGACTCAAGCGCAAGGAATGTCCACTACTTTAGTACAGCTTGCCGCGGATATGGCTTCCTTTAACAATACGCCAATAGATCAAGCCATCACAGCGCTACGCTCTGGACTATCTGGCGAGACTGAGCCTCTCAAGCGCTACGGTGTAGCCCTACAGGATGTCAGACTTAAAACAGAGGCTTTAAGGCTAGGCCTGATTAAATCTACAAAAGAAGCCCTAACCCCAGCCGCTAAAGCTCAGGCAGCTTATGAGTTAATCTTAAAAGATACGGTATTAGCTCAAGGTGATTTCGAGCGAACATCTGGGGGCGTAGCTAACAGCCTTAAAATAATAGCTGCCTCAGCCGATAACGCTCAAGCTATTATCGGTACTAAGTTAATCCAGAGCATGGATTTACTATTAGATCGTAAAGATGGAGTTCAAGATCTAGCTAATAGCTTTGAATCACTAGCAACTAATATAGGTGATATCGTATTAGGTACTTCAAGCTTTATACAACAACTACAGGAAATAGCTAAATTAGCTACAGGTGGCAGATCATTAAGTTTAGAAGGATTAAGACCTAATATACCCGGCATACAATTTTTAAGAGCGCGTTTATTACAAGGCCGTAAAGATGCGGCAGTTTTACAATTTAAGGCAGACGCACTTGCTAGAGCTAACGCTAAAGAGCAAGGGATGTTGGCTAGCCGTAACCTAAAGATCCAGAAAAATACTACAGGCGAATTAAGCAAACAGAATAAAATTAAAAAAGATATGAACAAGCTAGATAAAGCTGGATCAATGCTAGACCTAGAGAAGATCCAGATAGAGGCAGCGCTTCAAGGTGAGTTAACAGATAACGAGCGCTTACGCTTACAGCTTATGAAAGCCTTGGTCAATGAGAACGCTGATAGAGCTGAGTTCCTTGCCAAAGAGCTTGAGAAGTCTCAAAACTCTATCGCTAAACTTAAGAACTCTCTCACAGAGTTTAAGCCTTCCAGCCCATTCGATGAGTGGATCGATGCTATAGAGCGCATGAGAACTATGTTAGCTGGGATCGGTGTAAGCGGTATGGGTATGCCTCAAGCTCCTATGATCCCTAGCGTTGGATCTCCTACTCTTAGCACCGATTTAGGCGCAGGATATGTAGATGATATCTTTACAAGAGATAAGACCACAGGCCAGACCAATATAAATATCAATGTATCTGGTACAGGTGGACTAGATGACATGACTAAGAAGGCTGTAGTAGATGCCGTAGTAGAGGCATCATCTAACGGATATACTACAGGATGGTTTAGAACCACCGGGGCGGTAGCTACCTTCTAATGAGCTATCCAATATCCTTAACCATATCCTTTGACTTCTCTAGCGGACCGAGCTTTGACCCGCCGTTTCAGATCGGTATTAGTCAACTAGGCATAGGTGTATTAGGTGGTGGCGGTGTACCTGCTCAAGTAGTCGATCTCACTAGCCAGACCGTAGGGATCAGTATTAGGCGTGGTAGAGATCTATCTCAGGATAGATTTAACGCTGGGCTAGGTACTGTCAGAGTGTTAGATCCTAATGGAGACTGGAACCCTCAGAACTCAGGAAGCCCTTATTTCGGCCTTCTACAGCCTCTTAGGAAGCTTATTATCGTCGCTGAGCATTTAGGGGTGGACTACCCATTATTCGCCGGCTACACGACTGCCTATAACTACACCTACCCTAAGGGTGAAGAATTTGGTTATATAGATATATCTGCTACAGATGCTTTTACTTTATTCAATAAGTCAGCTATCACAGCGGTAACAGGGGCAAGCGCTGGAGATACTACAGGCGATAGAATTAACCAGATCCTCGACACTATTGGATTTCCTAACAGCCAACGCCAGATAGATACAGGCGATGTAACGGTGCAGAATGATCCGGGTACTTTACGCTCAGTTTTACAGGCTCTCCAAAATGTCGAGTTTACTGAGTTCGGTGGCGTGTACATGTCTCCAGATGGCAAGGTAGTGTTTAGAGAGCGCACAGATGCTATCGAGACTCTAGGAGATACCCCAGTAGTATTTGATCAGAGTACAGGGATACCGTATAACAATCTTAAATTTAGCTTCTCAGATCAGCTTATCTTTAACGTGGCTAACTTTGAGCGTGTCGGTGGCACTATGCAGACTACCTTTAATCAGGATTCTATAGATACCTACTTTCCTCATGCGATCACTAAGCGGGATCTACTTCATGAGACAGATGCCGACACCCTAGATCTAGCGAAAACCTATATCAGCTCCCGAAAGAGTACCGATATCAGGATAGATAGCATGACCCTAGACCTCAACACCCCTAATTATGATGCTGGGATCGTGGCAGCTCTGGGGCTAGATTTCTTCTCCACGGTACAGATCACCAATGTCCAGCCCGGGGGATCTAACTTAACTAAAACTTTACAGGTATTCGGGGTAAATCATCAGATCACCCCTACTACATGGAACACTACACTTATCACAGGTGACCCGCTTATAGCTGGGTTTATCATAGGTAATGCAAACTACGGTATAATCGGCGTAAGTACACTATAGGAGAATACGATGGCAACAGGATTTCCAGCGAGCGTAGGAGATGTTCTTTCCGCGCCTATGTTTAACGAGTTAGTGGCCTTTACCATTAACACCCAATCAGGCACGACCTACACGGTAGTAGATACCGATCAGTATCAGGTACTAGTGCAAGCTACTAACGCGGCAGCTAAGACCTTTGACATCCCAACAGATGCCACTTATAACTTTCCTATCGGTACAGCTATTACTTTTCTTAACTCTGGAGCAGGTGATCTCACCATAGATGCAGTAACTCCGGGAACTACTACTATTACTTCAGCTGGAGCTTCTAGCGCTGCGCCCGTAGTCGGACAACACAAAGCCGCCACAGCGATTAAAACCGCTGCTAATGCGTGGAGTGTCGTAGGTGCAGTTAGCTAATGATTGGTAACTTATTACCCGGTGTTATTGATTTCAAACCTAGAGTTGCTTTAGCTACCGGTGGAACTATTACTAATGATGGAACTCATTTTTATCATACTTTTACAGGTAATGGAACCTTTACACCCTTACAATCTTTAACCGTTGAATATATTTTAATTGCTGGCGGTGGTGGTTCAGGTGGCGTTAGGGGCGGTGGCGGTGGAGCAGGTGGACTTGTTTATAATTCCTCAGCATCTTTAGCAGCTACTGGATTTGCTGTAACTATAGGTGGTGGTGGAGCTGCTGGGTCAAATGTAGATGGATCAGCCTCAGGCGGTATAGGAACAAACTCAACTTTTAACAGTCAAACAGCTAACGGCGGTGGCTTAGGTGGTGGCGGTGGAACATCAGGTCAACAAGATCCGGGCGGTAATGGTGGATCTGGCGGTGGTGGCGGTGGAGCTGATTCAGGAACTGGCGCAGCAGGTGGAACAGGTAGTCAAGGTTCAAACGGTGGAGTCGGTGGTGGCACTACTAGAACAGGCGGTGGCGGTGGTGGTAATACTGTTGCTGGTGCTGCTGGTAATACATCAGGCAACGGCGGTAACGGTACTGATTCCTATTCTTCTTGGGGTGTAGTTACATCAACTGGACAAGATGTTTCAGGTACTCGATGGTACGCAGGTGGTGGCGGCGGTGGTGGTGGTAACGCTGGCGTAGCTGGAACCGCAGGAAATGGCGGTGGTGGTGCGGGTGGTTATCAAGCCGCAGGAAATGTTGGAACAGTCAACACAGGCGGTGGCGCAGGTGGTGGCGCTCGTAACGAAAGCACAGGAGCTTTATTTGCAGGAGCTGCCGGCGGTTCAGGTATTCTTATAGTGAGGTATCTCGCATGAGTCATTGGGCAGAAATAGATAACGATAATAAAGTTATTAGAGTTTTAGTTGGTGATAATAATGATCCAGCTGGCGATGAAGGTTATCAATGGTTAATAGATAACTTAGGTGGTACATGGATTAAAACTTCCTACAATGGAAACGCAAGATATAACTATGCAGGTATTGGGTTTACTTATGATCCTATTGATGATGCTTTTATCGCGCCAATGCCAGAATGTGGCCATGATGAATTGTTACTAAACGATTTAAAGAAATGGGAGTGTAGTAATGGCGAACACACCCCGATTATCTAAAGCCTTAGTACAGCTACGGGAGCAATTTGACGATAGCTTCCCTAAAAGGGATAGAAAAAGTGATGGGTGGTTGGGAGATGCGAGGCATTCGGCTACTGTATCGGATCATAATCCAGATGTTAATGGCTGGGTTCGCGCTCTTGATGTGGATGCTGATCTCGATCGAAATCCTGAATCAATGGCAAAAATCGTTAATCAGATCCGAAAGCGAGCAAGGAAAGACGGCAGATTAAACTACATCATTTTTAACGGCAGAATAGCATCACGAAAGAGCCTCTGGGTGTGGAAAAAGTACCGAGGGATTAACCCTCACCGTACCCATGCACACTTTTCAGCATTAACAACCGCAGACCGAGATAACAAGTTTTGGAATGTACCACTACTAGGGGGTTCACAATGATTAACGACTACATCAAGCATCCAGCTCTTTTAGCTTTGGGTGGCTTCTTAGCAGCTTGGGCAGGGAGTGATTTTGCACTTGACCACCGCGCAGTTTTATGGGCTGTCGTTGCTGGCATCTTTGGTTATGCCAAGCCTATTAAATGACCCCGGCAGAATGGGGCGGCATACTTGCAGGGATGGTTGCTATTGCGGCATCCTTCCTAACAGCTCTCAGGTGGATAGTTCGCCAATTTGTGAACGAGATAGGGCAAGCTCTTAACAACAGGATCAATACCCTAGAGATCGAGATCGGCGTGTTGATGGAAAGACAGTCGGCGATCTATGAGACACTTATTACGAAAGGGGCGAGACATGGCACAGCGAAAAACAAAGGCTCAAAAGCTGGCCTCGTTACGCGCAAAAGAGCGAGCCGCTAAACGTACCAAAGAGATAACTAAGTTAGATCAATGGGCTATAGCGATCTTTGAAGTGGCTACATCCATGAGACGGGCGGGCTTCGATGAGCCTACCATCATGGGTTATATAGCAGATCAAAGACTCCCAGAGTGGGTTCACCCAGATCATTTCGATCCTTTCCGAGATGATGACGAGGAAGAGGACGACGATTAAGCGAATAGCTTTTGTACCTGATCTTCAAGTACCATTTCATAGCGAGCTTATGGTTAATTCCATGGCTCGCTTTCTTGCTAAGTGGAAGCCTCATCGTACCATCCAGATAGGTGACGAGATCGATCTACCTCAGTTACGAAATGGCGCATCAAACCTAGAAGAAGCCATGGGTGATATAGATGAAGAACGTAGCTGGACTCAAGAGATCCTAGAACAGCTCGGAGTAACTGACGTGCTGGGATCTAATCATGGCGCAAGGGTGTATAAGTCTATGATGAACAGGCTCCCAGCCTTCACAAAACTACCTGAGATGGCTTACCACCGTTTCATGGGTTATGACAAAATGGGCATCCAATACCATCCTCAAGGCTTAGCCTTTGCACCGGGGTGGGTGGCTATCCATGGAGACTCAGTACCACTATCAAATAAGCCAGGACAAACAGCCCTTAACGGCGCTGTAAGGCTCGGAAAGTCAGTAGTATGCGGCCACACTCACAGACTAGGGATATCGGCCGTCTCAGAGGCTTACAGAGGCCAATACGGTCGTATTCTATGGGGGGTAGAGGTCGGAAACGCGGTCAATCTATCTAGCGTGGGCATGTCCTATACGCGGGGTTACGCTCAATGGCAGACGGGTTTTAGCGTAGGTTACCTAGATGGCAAGAAGTTTTACCCTGTGAATATCCCTATGGATAAAGACGGATCTTTCGTATTTGAGGGTAAGCGTTACCGATGATCCGAGACATAGTACCGCTCTACAAAGACACAGACACCCTCATAGATGAGTGGGAAGCGAGCGCACCGTATGACCAGCATCACATTCCGACACGCTTTCAATCTCGTAGGTCTAAGCTAGCCTAATCCTGTTCCCGAAATACGGGACAGGAAAGGAAAACATGAAAGCTAGACAGCTGGAACAGCTGGTCAATAATAATCTTGACTCGGCTATCGTAGCCTTAAACGATCTGAACGACTTACCCGCTACTGAGCGATGTATTCTCAGAGCTTTCTATAATCTGCAACGCCTAGCCAATGTGACGGCAAGAGCATGATGATCGCAGCCCCCTATTACTTACTCGCTATCTTTGGAGCTTTTACAGCCGTTATTGGCTATGCTGCCCTAACCGAGCATTGGTACTGGAAAGGATATAGAGATGGAAAACGATTCGAGCAAAACAATAAAAGCCAGCGAGTTATTAAATGAGGCTAACACAGTTAGACAAGAGCGCGGGCTTATCTATGGTAACCCCTATTACAATATGGAAACCACCGCGAAAATGGTCAGCGCCTATATCAATACATATATCACGCCTGATCAAATGGCAGTTATCCTCGCACTCGTCAAAATTGCCAGACTCGCACAGACTTCCGGATTTGAGAATAAAGACAGCTACGTGGACGGTATCAGCTACTTGGCTATCGCGGGAGAATGTTCGACTTACCAAGAATATCTCAACGATGACGATTACAGCTAACAAAGATAATCTGATCTGGTGCGATATGTGTAAGCTGAGATTTGGGGCTAAACATCCTAAAGGACAAACCCCAGCTAGATGGATAGTAGTAAGCGAGACAATGGAGCGCAAAGGCAATACGCGCTCCTACTGTCAGCCGTGTGCTAATGAGGTACAAACTCGACACGATGGCTCAACATGGAGTTTTAGAGAGCAGTTAGATTATGCGTTACGAATGGAGCAGTTAGATGTCTATAAATCTGAATGATTATGAAGATGTGGCAAGTCTGAACCAATGGTTTCAGCCAAATTTTCCCATGGGATCTTTACGAATCTTAAAACAGGAGCATCACATTATTACTAATAAAGATGGGAACGTAGTAGATGAGATATTTGTAGTTCAAACGGGTGCGTTTAGAGATGTGAATGATCTCCACCCTGCTACCATGAACGTGGCTCGAGGTAAACAAAGCGAATATCCGAAACACATGGCAAGATTTTTCGCTGAGGATGTGACAACGAGCAGCTATGGCAGGTGCATAGCATTACTAAAAGCTACTGATAAAACAGCTACAAAAGACAGCATGGAGCAAGTAGTTAGATCTAAGACTGACCTAGAGCAGATTAAGGTATTTAAGCCACTACCTAAGCCGATAGAGATCCCAGAGGGCAAGCCATTACCTAATGAGCCTGAAACTGTTATCTGGGATGAAGTAGAAGTAAAGGCCGTAGATGAGCAGGTAGATTTTATGCAAACACTTCAAGAGAGCCTCAACGCTGAGGTTATTGATATGAGGTGTTCACATGGGCCCCGAATTTCTAAACGCGGGGTCAGCAAAACGGGTAGGGCATATTATGGTTATGTCTGCGCTGCAAGCCCTAAGAGTGAACAATGTGAGCCAGTCTGGGGCAAGGAGATGAGTGGAAAATGGGTGTTTGAAGATAAGGCGGTGCATTATGGAAAGTAGCCAATTTGAAGGCATGAAAAACGGCTTCCCTGTTATCTGCCGATGGTGCAAAGAGAAGGTCATTACATACGCTGGCCATAAGGTGTTAATGAACTTAGAAGATGCCTTAGATTATGACTGGGCTTGCGCTAGTTGCTACACTAAAATAATCCACCGTGAGTTATGAGTAGAAAACAGCGTGGGTATGACTCACAGAAAATAGTAGCTGATTACTTACAGGCTAACGGCTGGGAGTATGCGCTCTCAACTGGGGCAGGTAGGCAGGGAAGCGATATAACGGGCGTAGCTGGCATAGATTGGGAAGTGAAAGCCAGACGATCAGTTAGCTTATTAGCAGTCTTAAAACAGCTCAAAGAGCGCAAAAAGCAAGGCATGGGTATAGGCGTACTTAGACTCGATGGACAAGGAGAAAAATCCATAGACGAATGGTGCGCCGTGCTCAGGCTTGAGGATCTGGTCTATCTCTTGAAAGCGAGCGGGTATGGACGATAAGAAAGTAACCCGGTGTTTGATGTGCGGGGTCTTCGTTTATATGCGGGATTTATGCGAAAGATGTTATCCGAAGGAGAAATCAGCATGAAAAGCAGAAGTTCAGTAAATTACAGCCCGAATGACGATTATTACACGCCGGCTTCAATATTTAAAGCCTTAAATCTTCATTTTGATCTAGACGTTTGCGCCCCTAAAGATGGGGTTCCTTGGCTACCATCTAAAAAGCATTATCATTTAGAAATTGATGGTTTAGCTCAGCCTTGGGAAGGTTTGATATGGTGTAACCCGCCTTACTCTAAACCAGCTCCTTGGATTGATCGATTTATCCAACATAGTAATGGCATTATGTTAGTTCAAATATCAAGAAGTAATGGATTTATTCGCTTGTGGGATTATTCGCATGGAATATTGGTTCCGGATCATAAGATGATGAGATTTATTACTATTGAAGGTAAAACGAAAACTATATTTATGCCTGTCGCGTTATTTGCCATGGGTGAAATAGCTAATCAAGCGCTTATCAATAGCGGTTTAGGTAGAGTCAGGTAACACAAAGGAGTCAAAATGTCAAATAATGACACGACACGAAATAATGAGCGTAGATTTGACAAGCATGATACGCTTAGCTGTGATCCCACGCGGGGCATTCAAGCCCAAGCGCGGGGTTACGCGTTTGGGCCCCCCTTTATTAAATTCCTGTGGGTAATGTTAATCATTATTGGATTGCTTAGTATAAATATATCTGGCGCTTACGCCTATAAAAACCATTCTATGAATTTAAAGTTATATGCTCATAATCAGATAAAGAATTGGGAACAATTCAACTGCTATAACAGGCTGATATTCAAAGAGAGCAGCTGGAACTATAAGGCTAGGAATGGTAGCCACTATGGGTTAGGTCAGATGCGCTCTACTTGGTATGGCACACTTAGTCCACGCAAGCAGATTAAAGCGCACTTACGCTATATAGAGCATAGATATAAGACACCATGCAAAGCAGAGCGACACTTCAATAAGATAGGCTGGCACTAATGGCTACAGACTCAAGGCGTGATCATCGCTGGAAGAAGCTCCGGTTGCGTATCCTTGCAAGAGATAGCTACACATGCGCCTACTGTGGTGATAGTGCTAACGAGGTGGATCACATCATTCCTCTCAAGCGTGGTGGGTCAGATGATTCAGAGAATTTAGTAGCGTGCTGTAGAACGTGTAACATCAAGAAGAAAGATCAGAATGTAGGCGTTTTTTTAGCTCAGCGCTCTAC
>Ga0208019_1000879_pt1 | contig 16356 bp, 30 predicted proteins | sample CB_VirMetaG_5_FD_184540 | JGI IMG/M metagenome (GOLD analysis project Ga0208019, IMG submission 184540) | Freshwater to marine saline gradient viral communities from Chesapeake Bay - CB_1508_1D Viral MetaG (SPAdes) (version 4) | ecosystem: Environmental > Aquatic > Marine > Coastal | place: USA...
ATGGGTCGTGAATGGGAACTCTCTTATCGTCTGGGGATGCGTCCTTGGATCTGTGTTGCTTACTCCGCTCCTGTTGCTGCTGCTTCTGCGGTGTTCCTTGTTTATCCTTTCGGTCAAGGTTCCTTCTCTGATGCAATGCCTCTTGGAATCTCGGGCACGTTCAACTACATGCTCGTCTTCCAGGCTGAACACAATATTCTCATGCATCCCTTCCATATGCTCGGCGTTGCTGGGGTATTTGGTGGCTCTCTGTTTAGTGCTATGCATGGAAGTTTGGTCACGTCTTCCCTCGTCCGCGAAACAACCGAGTCTGAGTCCCAGAACTACGGTTACAAGTTCGGTCAAGAAGAAGAGACCTACAACATTGTCGCGGCTCACGGATACTTTGGACGACTTATTTTCCAATACGCTTCCTTCAACAACAGTCGTAGTCTTCACTTTTTCCTTGCTGCTTGGCCTGTTGTTGGCATTTGGTTTACTGCTCTGGGCGTTAGCACTATGGCATTCAACCTGAACGGTTTCAACTTTAACCAGTCCATCATTGACTCTCAGGGTCGTGTGCTCAACACTTGGGCAGATGTTCTGAACCGTGCTGGTCTTGGCATGGGAAACGCACACAACTTCCCACTGGACCTGGCTGCTGCTGAGACCACTCCTGTTGCTCTTCAAGCACCCGCTATCGGTTGAGGTAGTTGATCATACGAGATAATGTCTCCACATTATCTCCAACTAATCCGAGGGCGGTGTTGCAATTATTACACAACACCCCTCGGATTTTTTCATTCTTGTGGCAGTGGTCAATACATTTCTTCTGTTTGATCTCTACTCCACAAATTTCACAATTGTCGGTAAGCATTAGCTTTTGATACTCTGCATCAGTTAGATTGAATTTTCTTCTCATGTATTCATGAGGTTTATAATATGATCTTCTTACTTTTGTAGTACAATTCTTGCACTTGTTTTGATACCCAGTGTTTCCAGAAGCATATGTTCTTTTGTGAAACTCTGTTAAAGGTAGTTCTTGATTGCAAGTAGTACAAGTTTTCATTATTGTAATGCTATTTTCCATACTTATTTATATAAATCTGGAAAAAAATTCCCGCCAATTTTTTTCTCATAAAGGTCGATGATAAACAAAGATACTCCATACAAATTGAGGGAAATAATTATGGATACTTACCCTCAGTTATACTGGTTAAAAAATTCAAAGGTTAAAACTAATGACAACAAGTACACTAACAATTCCACAGAGGGGGTGGTTCGATGTCCTCGATGACTGGCTTAAACGGGATCGCTTTGTCTTTGTGGGTTGGTCTGGACTCCTTCTTTTTCCCACTGCTTATCTGGCAATTGGTGGCTGGCTTACTGGCACAACGTTTGTTACAAGCTGGTATACCCACGGACTGGCGTCTTCCTATCTTGAAGGTGCTAATTTCCTCACGGCAGCTGTGTCAAGTCCTGCTGACTCTATGGGTCATTCTCTTCTTCTACTTTGGGGTCCTGAGTCTCAGGGAGATTTCGTCCGCTGGTGCCAACTTGGGGGACTCTGGACTTTTGTGGCGCTCCACGGAGCCTTTGCTCTCATAGGTTTCATGCTTCGCCAGTTTGAAATCTCACGTCTTGTCGGTATCCGTCCTTACAATGCAATCGCTTTCTCTGGTCCTATTGCTGTCTTTGTCAGCGTGTTCCTCATCTATCCTCTTGGGCAGTCAAGTTGGTTCTTTGCACCTTCCTTTGGAGTCGCAGCAATTTTCCGATTCCTTCTCTTCCTTCAAGGGTTTCACAACTGGACACTGAATCCCTTTCACATGATGGGAGTTGCTGGTATCCTCGGTGGTGCATTGCTTTCTGCAATCCATGGTGTTACAGTAGAGAATACCCTGTATGAAGATGGTGAACAAGCAAATACGTTCAAAGCATTCGATACAACACAAGAAGAAGAAACATACTCAATGGTCACTGCCAACAGATTCTGGTCACAAATCTTTGGTATCGCTTTCAGCAATAAGAGATGGCTTCATTTCTTCATGCTGTTTGTACCTGTTATGGGTCTTTGGGTCAGTTCCATTGGTATTATCGGTCTTGCTCTTAACCTTCGTGCTTATGATTTTGTATCGCAAGAAGTGAGAGCAGCAGAGGATCCTGAGTTCGAGACGTTCTATACCAAGAACATCTTATTGAATGAAGGTCTTCGTGCCTGGATGGCACCAGTCGATCAACCACATGAGAACTTCGTGTTCCCAGAAGAGGTGTTGCCAAGAGGCAATGCTCTGTGATATACTGAGGGTCAACCGACCCTCTTTTTTATGAAAGAAAAATACCCAAGTGCTGATATGCTTGGACAACTTGCCATTGCTTTGGGCAAGATGGATTGGGATCCAAATGATGAACTGCGGGTCAAGATTGGTGGAGTTGCCCACAGTGGTATCCATCAGACCGAAGGTGCCAATCCTAAGTGGGCAAAACCTTATGGTACAGTGAGTTATCAAAGTGATGCCTTCATTGTGATTGAAAATGTGACTCGCAATCCTGTTATTCCATCACAACCAAATCCAGATCTCAAAGCACATCATGAATAAATAAAAATCAATTTGTAACTGAACATGACATTTACAATTTATTCAAAAGACAACTGTCAATATTGTTCTAAGATTGAACAGTTGATGCAGTTCACTGAGGTGAAACATGTTGTCTATAAGTTGGACAGAGACTTTACCAAAGAAGCTTTCTATGATGAGTATGGTGAAGGTGCCACTTTTCCACAGGTGACTTATGGAAGTCAGCATATTGGTGGTTGTGCAGACACCATTAAATTTTTGAGAGAACAAAAGCACCTTCCTGACTAATGGACGATCTTTTTTACGTTGTTGAAACTGCTATTGATTATGCGTTCCGTGAGGACAAATATGTTTTGAATCTTTATCAGTATGCTAAGTCATCTAAGATGACGAAGCGTGAAATGACAATGTTTATTGAAAGTTCAGTCGCAACTGAACTGAGTGATTTATGTCTCGAACTTGATGAATACATCAAAGGTGGTGTTGACAATCAGCACAAACAATTACGTGAGGGATATGGACACATTCCCAAACCACGTGCCCGTAAAATTAGAAATTATCTTTACGGAATCCTAGAAGATGCATGGCGTTATGAGCGAGAAAAAAAACCAGGACGAAAGAAAAAGTCTTGACTTCCAGATAAATAAAGGTGTGGAGTTAATGCTCCGCAACAAAACGAAAATGGAGGAGAAACCAAAGACATTCCAAATTAAGTTTGGGAAGATGGTTTCTTTCCTGAGAAGAGAGTTTCACATCTTTCTAAACTTTTCCTTCGATGTAAGGAAAACCAAAAAATAAAAGGAGCAGGAAGATGGTTGCAACAATCTTGACGATAAGCACATTAGTGTCTATAATGTTCTTCTTCGTCGGCGGTATGGTAGGTTGGTTGGCAAAAGAACACGTCATCAAAACAACTCCATACCATCCAGACACAGTAAATTTGCATCCCGAATTTTTTGATGATGAGGGCAATGTAATTCCAGATACAGTACTAGCAGTGAGATTTGAAAATGCCGAAGACTTCGACGACTACGAAGACGACTAAACCTAGAACCAGAAAGGAAACGTCTTCCACCACAACAACGAGAGTTGCTCTCCCACCTAATCCTTTTCAGAGTGAAATTCTTGAAGAGGTTTCTAAGGCACGGACCAGACAGAAGAAAGTTGAAATTCTAAGGGAGCATCGCAATGATGCTCTGGTTTCTCTCTTGATTTGGAACTTTGATGACAGCGTTCACTCTGCGCTCCCAGAAGGTCCTGTTCCATACAAACCCAATGAAGCCCCCAAAGGCACTGAACACACGTCTCTGAGGAGCGAGCAGAGGTCTTTCTACAACTTCGTGAGAGGTGGTAACGACAAACTTTCTAAGACCCGTCGTGAAACTATCTTCATTCAAATGTTGGAAGGTCTTCATCCTGAGGAAGCAGATCTATTGGTGCTTGTGAAAGATAAGCAACTGATCAATAAGTACAACATCAATCGTGGACATGTTGAGGAAGCATATCCCGATATTCAATGGGGAGGACGATCTTAATGGGTCAGATCAAAGTTATTCATACAGACTGCGATCCTTCATTAGCATTGGACAGGTCTCTTCCATGTACAGCATACTTGGTTGAGTATATTCAGGGGGAGACCACCCACTACGACATTGTAATGTGTAATAAGAAGGTGGATATCTTTGATCATTACTGGGACAGATACAGAGAAAACTTAATTCAATTTACTCAAACAGAAGGGAGAATCAATCCCAAACTGTATGGATATAAAACACCAGACAAAAAGAAAAAGAAGTGACTGACGAAGAACTTAAAGCACAAATTGAAGTCGTTATTCGTAATGAAATTCAAGGTGTCATCAATGAGTATGTTGACACCAAAGAAGCCATCGACTCAACAAAAGGTGGTATCGGATTTCATGACCCAGAAGAAGAAAAGGATGAACTAAAACTTCTTGTGAGTCAAGATGAGATTGATAAACTCATTAAACAGTATAAGAAGATTAAGAAAGCAAAGAAATCAAACCTTGCACAAGTCAAGAAAATGGGTCTTGTAGATAAGTTTGGCAATCCACTCTAAACTGTATCACATGTTACAAAACTACTTGACTATATAATATACATGGTCTATAATAGACCTACGTTCATCCACATGTTAGCACTACTGCTGGCATTCACCCTTGCCCATCATGATGATAGTTCACCCTATGGGTGGCACATGTCTTGTGAAGAGTGGCTAAAACAATCTATTGAAATCCAACAGGATCCAAACCTTGACTTTCATGCCAAGAGGAACCTAATCGGATACCTTAGATCAAAAGTGCCAGGTGAATGTAACCAAGTGTTAACATAGGACGCAAGTAAGTCGCGGAACGGAGCGTTCATCCTATGTTATCATTAGCATTAATTTTTGCGAGTCATGTCTCACCTGATCTTTTTCTTAGGTGCGAAGACTATCATTGGTTAAAGCAAGGGTTGGAAGAGAGTAGTCTCTTCACACCAGCAGAGAAGTTTGATATCACCCTTCATTGGATGGAACATACTAGCCCTGCATGTTTTGGTAACAAGGACGCAAACGATTGAAGGAACGGGACCTAAAAATCTCAATCTTTCAGGAGTAATCCAATGTCAAAAGTAGTTTATCGTGGTGCTGAGTACGATACCGAAAAGCGTATCGCTTATCAACAGCAAATGATGCAACAACCCCAACAACAAAACGAAGTCTATCGTGGCGTCAAGTTTGTAAAGGAGGGGCATAAATGAAGTACATTAACGTGTTGCAACTTCTTAAAGAGAAGAAGCAAAAAGAAGATCGCCGTCAGCAAGCAAAACTGGCACAACTGATTGGTGCAAAATAGTGGATGACTACACATATCACTATGATGATATGGACGCAGATAGCAGACCACCTGCTTGCTATCTTCTAACTTATAGAGGGTGTAGGTACTGGTCTTGTTATCGGATACACTTACGACAATGGTTTGAAAGTGTTTTAACTATTGAACCAATATTTAACAGGAAGGGTTGACTACCCTTCTTTTTTTATAGGTATAAACTCGTAGGCATAAATTTTTGTTAAGGTTTGCTGACAATTTTTATAGATAGTGCTAGAATTTTGGAGTGAAAAAAGTGTACTGAAAGTCGAAAATACATTATGAGTCAAACTAACCTTGGGGGTTATCATGCATAATCTGGTCTCATACAATCAACTCGCGGAGTGGAAACATTTTGAAGAAACTCTTGATCGTTGTAATGAGGAATTTGATCTAATCAATGATTACTACAATTGTTTGATAGAGTGTGATGATGATCAAGGAACATGTAAAAGAATTTGTAGGAGGATACTTCAATAGTCTAAACGAGGGGTTGACTACCCCTCTTTTTTTGTGTATAATTAGATTGTCAGAGATAATCTCCAATGGACAAAGATAAACTCAAACTCATCATACGAAACCTAGAATCCTTAGTTGAATGTTTGAAGTCAGAAGTTTACTCTGATGTAGATGCATATAAGATTGGAGAGTATGATGAAACCTCACATTTTTCTATCACTGATTACGATGAAATTTTTGATGACGATGACGGGTATCCAGACTAACTATGTACGAAGAACTTAATTGTTTTGAGGAAGCACTCAAACACTTTGGCACAAGAGTTGATGTAATTATTGCTATGGAAATGGCAAGAAAGTTGCCACCAGAAGAAGCATATCAACGTATCAAAGAGGAACTTAAAGAAGTAAAGAAATGTCGCAAGCAATTTAAAAACGATGACTGTTAAATTAATCAGTGTCACTCCTGATGCGGAGAAGAATATGGCATACGTTGCACGTGTGTCAAACCCAAACAATCAAGAGAATCCTAACTATGCAAAACTGTTGGGGTATTGTATCAAGCACAACCACTGGTCTGTGTTTGAGCAGAGTTTCATGACTCTGGAAATCGAGACTACTCGTGGACTGGCAGCCCAGATTTTGCGGCACAGATCATTCACGTATCAAGAGTTTTCTCAACGCTATGCTGATTCTTCCCTACTCGCAGAGACGATCCCGCTCCCTGAACTTCGTCGTCAAGACACCAAGAATCGTCAGAATTCTATTGATGACTTGGATCCAGAGTTTGTAGAACTATCATTGCGGCAGATTGACACATACTTCAAGCAGGGTATGAGTCTGTATCAACACCTGCTTGATCATGGTGTTGCAAAAGAGTGTGCTCGCTTTGTTCTTCCTCTGGCAACTCCTACCCGTCTGTACATGTCTGGCTCATGTCGTTCTTGGATTCACTATATTAATCTGAGATCTGCTAATGGAACTCAGAAGGAGCACATGGAGATTGCAGAAGAGTGTAAGAAGATCTTTGTCGAACAGTTCCCCACATGTGCAGAAGCACTTGGTTGGGTATAAATATTCACACATTATGTAAATCCATGGCAACTTATCCTGTAAAGCACAAAGAAACTGGTGAAACCAAAGACGTTGTAATGAGTGTTCACGATTGGGACCAGTGGCGTGAAGACAATCCCGATTGGGAAAGGTACTATACTCCTGACAACGCACCAGGATTCGGTGAGGTTGGCGAGTGGAAAGATAAACTCGTCAAGTCCAAGCCTGGATGGAATGAAGTGTTAGAAAAAGCACAAAACGCCCCCTCTGCCCGCCAAAAGTTCAAGATCTAACTTATGCCTAGAAGAAAGAAGACGGACGATCCAATTGGAGTAGGACTTACTGCTAAGCAGCTGCGCCGAAAGAAACCAATCAACACGGATCTTCTGGTTGACATTGAACCACTGACTGATAATCAAGAAAAATTCTTCGCAGATTATAAAGCAGGTAAAAACCTATTTGCATATGGATGTGCTGGTACTGGTAAGACATTCATTGCTCTCTACAATGCCCTGAGAGAGGTTCTTTCAGGAGAGACACCCTACGAGAAGATCTACATCGTTAGATCTCTTGTGGCGACCAGAGAGATTGGTTTCCTGCCTGGTGATCATGAAGACAAGTCATCTCTTTACCAGATTCCATACAAGAATATGGTAAAATATATGTTCGAGTTGCCATCAGAGTCTGACTTTGAGATGCTGTATGGTAATCTTAAAACACAAGGCACGATCAGTTTCTGGTCAACATCTTTCATCCGTGGCACCACACTTGACAATGCTATCGTTATTGTTGATGAGTGTCAGAACTTAAACTTCCACGAACTTGATTCAATCATCACCCGTATCGGTGAGAACAGTAAGATTTTATTCTGTGGTGATGGAGTTCAGTCAGACCTGACTAAGACATACGAAAGGAATGGCATCTCTGACTTCACCCGTATTCTTTCTAAGATGGAATCGTTCTCTCTGATTGAGTTTGGTATTGAAGATATTGTTCGCTCTGGTCTTGTCAAAGAGTACATCCTCGCAAAGAACGCAATTGGTATGGTATGAATTTCACTCATTGTAATTACCTAGGTGACATTGAACTCAACAAAAAAGAAACTCCTGGATGCCGACTCTATCAGGTCCCGAATGGCGATTGGGTTCCTTCTATTACTTCTGTCACTTCTTTCTATAATCGTCAGATTTTTACCAAGTGGAGAGAGCGAGTTGGAGAAGAAGAAGCTAATCGAATTACGAAGAAAGCGACCACACGTGGTACGGATTTCCATGAGGCAGCTCAGGCATACTTGATGAATCTACAACTGAATTGGGATGACTTTCTTCCCGCAACTCAGTTTATGTTTCACCATGCCAAACCATATTTGGATAAGATAAATAATATCCATGCCATCGAACGTACACTCTTCTCAGAATACTTGGGTCTTGCAGGCAGAGTAGATTGTATCGGAGAGTATGAAGGCGAACTAGCAATCATTGACTTTAAAACATCAGAAAAAATCAAACCAGAGAAGTGGTTGGAAAATTACTTCGTTCAGGAAACTGCATACGCATGTATGTACTATGAGATGACAGGTATTCCTGTTACTAAACTCATCACTCTCATGGTTACTCCTGGTGGAGAGGTCAAGGTATTTGACAAAAGGAACAAAGACGAGTATATTAAGTTACTAGTTCGCTACATCAAAGAATTTGTCACCAACAATTTATCTTACGCCAATGCTAAATGAACTAGACGAGGCTTTCCAAAAAAAGTTTTTAGGTCCCGCAAAATTTGCACAAGAGATTGAAAGACTTGTGCATGAAAATGATGATCTAAACTACATTGATGCTATCGTCGTGTTCTGTGATCAAAACAGCATTGAACTTGAAGCAGTTCCTAAACTTTTATCCAAACCTCTAAAAGAAAAACTCAAATACAATGCAATGGAACTAAACTTCTTAAAGAGAAGTTCCCGTGCGAAATTGCCTCTTTGATTCCATTTTTGCCCGCAAAAATTTCCGGCAAAATTTTTGACCTATTACTTTTTTTATGATGCCGATCGAGTGCTATAAGACTTATCTTGCAATGAAGCAGCACTTCACGAAAGATAGTTACGACTACCTGAGATACTGTGGTAGGGTGAAGGCATCTGCATCTGCCTTCAATAAAAGAAAGGACAGATACTTCTTTGAAAGAATGTCCAGACAAAAGAATGACAAAGAGATTGAAGAGTTCTTCATTGCCAACTTTGCAAGTTGTGATGATCCTCAATCTCTTTACATGGCAGACATCGTAAAGAACGGTGAGAAAACATACGTTGCATGGCAGAAGAGAAATCAATCTCTCTCTTACATTTTTAAAGAAGAAGCATCATCTCTCTTTGAAGATAAGAACTTCGATGCAATGTTTCATATTGATGGCAATCGACACCCTGATATTGTCAAGTCTTTCCTCAGAGGAGAGGTGTCGATTGAAACATTAATTGTATTGGACAAGATACTTGGATACAAATCTAAGTTCGATAAGAAGTTGACAGACCCAGTTTGGGTGCTGATTTCTAAGCGTATTGCCAAGTATTCTCCATTCCTACATATTGATGTATTTCGTTATAAAAAAATTTTAAAGGAGATAATTTTATGAGCTTCTTCGATTCCGAAGTAGTCAGAGCAGAGATGACAGAGATCCAAGAACTTCAAGAAGAAGTTTATACAAAGGTCTTTGAATTTCCTACGATGACGAAGGAAGAGAAAGTAGAGCATGTGGAAACTCTTGAACGTCTCTTGGAGAAGCAGAGAGTTCTTTATACTCGATTGTCTCTTTCTGATGACCCTGAGGCAAAGATGATGAAGGAAAACATCTCTAAGTCCGCAAGGATGATGGGGATGCCACCTGATATGGACATGAGTATCGTGTTCAATAACATGGATAAGATGCTCAAATCAATGCGCCAACAGGTTGACAAGGACCTGACCTAGGTCCTATAATAACGAAGTGCACACAAGCCAAACTACAAGCCGAATCCAAATGTCTTTTTCCGATCTTAAAAAACAGTCCCGTCTTGGTTCCCTCACTTCCAAACTGGTTGCTGAGGTAGAGAAAACCGTTGTAAAGGGCAACGGTGCTGATGAGCGACTGTGGAAACCATCACTCGATAAGAGTGGCAATGGTTATGCAGTTATCCGTTTCCTCCCCGCTCCTGAGGGTGAGGATATTCCATGGGCAAAAGTGTACAGTCATGCCTTCCAAGGTCCTGGTGGTTGGTACATCGAGAATTCGCTGACCACGATTGGTCAAAAAGATCCTGTCTCCGAGTACAACCGTGACCTTTGGAACAGTGGTAGTGATGCAGACAAAGATACTGTCCGCAAACAAAAGCGTAAACTGTCCTATTACTCCAACATCTATGTTGTGAAGGACCCCACTAATCCCGAAAACGAAGGCAAAGTATTCCTGTTCAAGTATGGTAAGAAAATCCACGACAAAATCCTCGCTGCCATGCAGCCAGAGTTTGAAGATGAAACTCCTATCAACCCCTTTGACTTCTGGCAAGGAGCAAACTTCAAACTTAAAATCCGCAAGGTGGATGGTTACTGGAATTATGACAAGTCAGAGTTTGATTCTCCTGCACCTCTCCTTGATGACGATGATGCGCTTGAAGCAATCTGGAAGCGAGAGTATTCGCTAGCAGACTTCACCGCACCAACTAGTTTCAAGTCCTATGATGACCTTGAAAAGCGTCTAAACATGGTCCTGCGCGTCTCTCAACCGAAGCGTAGTTTTGATGAGGAGACTTATGATGAAGACAATGATCGTGGTGCTGCACCTGAGGTTCCTGCATCTTTGAAGCAGGAACTGAGTTCACTCTCTTCTAGCAGCAGCAACGATGAGGATGAAGATGATGCTCTGAGTTACTTCCAGAAACTCGCTGAGGCATGATCACTTGATCTTGATGTTGTCTCCCTTCTTTAATGTGTCACTGATGTATTGAGAGGAGGGAGAGTAAGTCATTACTCTTTCAACATCATCTAATACAATACCCAAGAAGGCAGGTCTCAATACGTAGATCTGCCTTTTTTCATTCTGTAAACGTGTTTCATATTCTTCATTCGTCACACCATTGGTGATACCTGATGCGATGACTTCTGTACCCTGAGCAGCGTCTCTGTAAGTGACTGAAAAGTTTTCATCAACTTGTAAACCAGATGGAATGATTAGGTTATCGAACTGATCTCTGACCTCTCTTGTTTCGTAGTGATGAATTGCACTGTATCCAGCAGCACTTCCATACTTGTCAAGCATATGATTCTTGAAGGACACATTTGTAAGAGGCCATTCTTCTCTTACATTGATGATATTATTAACGTAAAGGATAACCCAATCTAATTCGGGATCATCATAGAATTTTTCTGCTACATTATCTGGTCTCTCGTCACCAACGATTGTATATCGTGTAAAGGCAGTAAAGTTCTGAAAAAAATCTTCTCTGACTTTTGCTCTCTTGAAAAGATTTTTGACTTCAACATAATCCGTACTAGAAACTTTCTCGTCTAGTCTTGAAACATAGTTGAAGTTGGGCAGTTGTCTAAAATAACCCATTAGAATCCCATTCCCTTAGCGCCGTCGCCAGATTCATAGTCTTTATCATATATAGGTTCTAATTCTTGGAAGGAAAACGACAGTTCATAAGCAACAGGAGAACCATCTTCATAAGTCATGTATGCACCATCAGGTGTATATGACACACCAAATTGAGTAAGTGCTGCTGGTTTGATTCGATTTAAGAAAGGATGAGTGTCATTTTTGTGAATGAAATCAATGAAGAATACGTTAGGTGTATAAAGGAATAGATTACCCTGTTGCAATTTGGGTGCCATTGCCTTCTTAAACATTCTAATAATTTGTTTGCAATCCAGTGCCTCTTTTTTATCCCTCGGCGTCATGACATACTGAAAGTTAAAGGTTCTCAATTGTGGACCAGAAAATAAGAGTTCCATATTACTATTCAGAACTGCACCTGTTGTTCTGGTCAGGACATTGCCACCACCAATAATATCTTGTGTAACTTTTCCTTTGACAAAATCTTTTAACTGCCTTTTATTTCCTGCAACTCCACCTGCTATGTTAGAGAGAGCTTTTTCAGTTGCTGCAACTGGATTGTCACCGAGAACTCCCTGAATAAGAGATGCACCTGCTGCTTGCAGAGCATTCATAGGGTCTGAATCAAAATTTACTGAGTTTGCATCTGCAATGTTTCTAGGCATTGGTAGGAGAACAGTTCCTACGGGATTGCTTCTTTTGATTCTATCAGTGGGTCTACCACCTGTTCCTGAAACGAGACCTGCTACACCTGCTTCTCCTGCTGGGCGGTACTCAACAATGGTAAACAAAACGTGATCATAGTTACCATCAATTTGTGATGCAGGATAGCGAACTGATTGTCCACCAAGGTCTTGAACCTCTGGTGGAGTTTCTTCTACTACTGCTGGTGCTGGTGGAGTATCTGTGCCTTGGTTTCCACCAGATGGAGGTGCTGGTGTTGTGTCTTTTTCTGGTGCTGGTGGTGTAGTTACACCTTTAATTTTAACTTTATTTCCATATCCTGCGTCTTTCAGTTTAGTTAACTGCTCAGGTGTTGCATTGTTATTAAGTATCGCTTTGTTTTCGTTTTCTACTACGCCTTTTACCTTTGATGCTAGATCTTTGTTTAAGTTTCTAGAAGCAGATCCTGACAGTCCAAGCAATTGCTTCTGTGCATTTGAGTCACCGCTGGAAAAGTTTATGTTGCCACCAGAAGATGCTGATCCACTTCCAATCAAACGACCCTGAGAATCCTTAACTGTATAAGAACCATCGTCCAAGTTGGATTCGACGGTTACTTTTTTACCATTAACATTGAGACTGGAACTCTTTGTTGCCACAGCACTTTTTTTAGTTATTTATCAGGTGGAGCGGATCTTCTTATATGGAATTGAACGAAGATATCTCAACTCCTCTGGATATAATCTATGCATCGGACCAACGATCTCTGGAAACGTATAGTTTCTGATTGCATTCCAGTGATAGTTGAACCCCCTGAATCCCCATCTTGTAATCTCAGTGATCTCTACAAGAGGATGCTCATCATATAAAATGTTAGGAGTCTTCGGTAGATAGATGAATGTATACATTGCTCCAACATTATCAGGAGCATATTCAATATCGTCCTTGAATATTTCCATGATGTTCATCATTAAATCATCAGGATCTGTTGTTCCAGAAAGATCAATTTGTGATGATAGTAGGCGATTCATTTGAGAATTTTACCACACTTCATGAAGACTTATTCTCTGTTATTATTTAGAATAACCAAAAAGTTCATTCTCTGTGATGATCTTGAACTCCATTTTACGATCAGCACAAAACTCTCTTGCTGCCTTCCACTTTGCTTCATTGACAGCATAGGTTTTCATTTCATTCAGATATAATTTTGATGTTCCTTTTCTTTTCTTTGGCGGGACAGTTTGCTTAGCTGGTTTAACTTCGACAACGAACCTCTGAGTCCCTCCACTCCTGGTCCTTGTTCTGACATAGAAGTCTGGAAAATAGCGGTGAATCCGATTATCAACAGGGCTGATGTAGGGGATAACAATCTCTTCACTGCCCCATTCCAGAATGTTTTCATTCCTATCACACCAATTCATAAACTTCAACTCCCAAAGGGAGCGATAAATAATGTTAGTAGGATCACCTTTGTATTTAAGATAATTACTAGGGCGAAATCTACCTTTATAACTCATACATAGTATAGCAGACTAGTAGGTATTTAGATGTCAGGAGCAGTTCCGTTCAGGACGCTAACAACTAGCGATTTTATCAAACGTTTTGCACACCTGGCACAGACCAGTCAATTCCGTGCTGTATTGCAAGTTGGAACGCTACCTTTTAGTGCTGAGTACAATCCTGCTGGTGGCAGATTCTATGATGATCTAAGTTTTCTTTGTAATTCTGCTTCTCTTCCTGGTTCTAGTTTCTCAACCACAGAGAACTTGCAGGACTACTATGGCATCAGTCAGAAGTTTGCATATCGTAGAGACTTTGATGATCTGACACTAGATTTCTATGTTGATGCTAAGTATCAGACTTTAAAATTCTTTGAGCAGTGGATGGACTACATTGCAAGTCCTGGTGATTATTCTGTTGTGACAAACTCAGGTCCCGAATCAGATATTTCTTTTTATAGATTCAAATATCCAAAAGAAGGCACTGGATATAAATGCAGAATTGATTTGCATAAGTTTGATAAAGATTATGAGAGGGTAGATAATGTTTCCCTTACTGGAACCAAGAATGATATACTTTATACCTTTGTCAATGCATTTCCTATCAGTTTAAGTTCCATTCCAGTTTCATATGATGGAAGTGATGTAATGAAGTGCAGTGTCACCTTTACTTATGATAGGTATTTTGTGAACAGAGGATCAAAACCAGTTCAATCAGACTCTGCTTCATCTCCTGCTCCAACATCATCTGGTCCATCAGATACACAGGCAACCGCAGCAACGAGAAATCCAAGAGCCCTTCTTGATGCAAGACAAAGAATTGGTCCTGGAAATTAACTATAAATAAAATACACTGAATTGTATAGGATATTATGCCTTTACCAAAAATTGCAACTCCTTATTATGATTTGGAGTTACCTTCAACGGGTGAGAAGATTGAGTTCAGACCTTTCCTTGTAAAAGAAGAAAAACTTTTAGTCTTGGCAATGGAGAGTCAAGATCAAAAGCAGATTAGCAAAGCAATCAAAGAAGTTATCAAGTCATGTGTGCGTGGAGATATCAAAGTAGAATCTCTTCCTACATTTGATATTGAATATCTCTTCCTCAACATTCGTGGCAAGTCAGTTGGTGAGGAGATCGAACTCAAAGTTATCGCACCTGATGATGGTGTGACAGAGGTTGATGTTACGATCAACATCGACGACATCAAAGTCATTAAAGATGAAGATCACAGTCGTGACATTGATCTTGGCGGAGGTCTTGCTTTGAGATTGAAGTATCCTTCACTTGAAGAATTCATCACTGAGAACTTTGATTTTGATGAGGATGCATCGAATGTAGAGAAGACTTTTGATCTGATTGGTTCTTGTATTGAAACCATTTATAATGAAGAAGAGGCATGGTCTACTGCTGATTGCACCAAGAAAGAAGTCAAAGAATTTGTTGATCAACTAAGCACAAAACAATTCCAAGACATTGAGAAGTTCTTCTCTACAATGCCTAAGCTTTCTCATACTGTAAAGGTAAAGAATCCTAAGACAAAGAAAACTAGTGAGGTTGTATTGGAGGGACTGTCAAGTTTTTTCGCATAGCAATGTCTCACATGAATTTGGAGGCATATTTCCGAATTAATTTCGCCCTCATGCAGCATCATAAATACTCATTGACTGAGATTGAAAACATGATGCCCTGGGAAAGGGATGTATACGTTGAACTTTTGAAACAGCATATCGAGGAACAAAAGTTAGAACAAGAAAGGCAGGCACATGGATCTAGATGATCTCCTTAAATCTATAAGAGAAGAGGGAGAACCTAAGAAAGGTGGTGCCATTGTTCCTGCCAAATTTTTTGGTGAAGATAGATACGATAAAATATATCAAGAACTTCTTTCTGAGGGTAAAATAGAAGGTGATAACTTATCACCAGAGGAAAGAAAAGAAGGTGTAAAGGCATATAGAAAAAGTAAGATTGATTTTGAGAAGTTTGTTGATAGAGTTCTCAAAATCAAACAAGAAGTTGCACAACCAACATCTGCACCTGCCAAAGCAGGACTGACTAGTGGCACTTTCATGCCAAAGGCATTACCATCTGCAAAAGAAATTGCAGTTGAAAGTGAAGATGTAGTAGCAGAAAATATTCAGGAAGATGATCTTGACGGTATTAATGAGAAGTTAGACGATCTTCTTGATCACATTCGCACAATGAATGAGATTGAGGAGAAGCAAACAGAAGAACAAAGAAAGAAAGATGAGAGAGAAAGAAGAGAAAAGAAGGAAAATAAACGTGAGAAGGTAAAGAATTTCTTATTGAAACCAATTGAGAAAGCACTTAAACCTGTTAATGATTTGTTTAGTAGAATCATTGGAGGACTCTTTAAAATCCTTGCTGCTAAGGCACTGATCAAGTTGATCGATTGGTTCACAGATCCAGCGAATAAAGAAAAAGTCAACGCGATTGGTAGATTTGTTAAAGACTTTTGGCCTGCAATCCTTGCAGGATTCTTAATTATCGGAACAGGACTTGGTGGTCTTGCTACTACACTCTTGGGAACTGGTGCTAAACTTATTGGATCCTTGTTCAAACTTGCTGGCAGACTTGGAAAAATTACTTTAAAGTTGGGGGCAAAGGCATTTAGATTTGCTGCTAAAAATCCTCTGTTGGCAGCAGGTGCT
>Ga0208019_1000880_pt1 | contig 16353 bp, 8 predicted proteins | sample CB_VirMetaG_5_FD_184540 | JGI IMG/M metagenome (GOLD analysis project Ga0208019, IMG submission 184540) | Freshwater to marine saline gradient viral communities from Chesapeake Bay - CB_1508_1D Viral MetaG (SPAdes) (version 4) | ecosystem: Environmental > Aquatic > Marine > Coastal | place: USA...
CGTCTGGCCTCGCTACAGCGGCAGGTAATTGGGACGCGGCGCCTACGAAGTTGCAGCTTTTTGGTCCTGGCACACCACTGCCCGGACAAACAACAGGCAATATGGCTCAGGTCATCAAGACTGACACTTTCACATCTACAACGGCGTCGGCTTATACTGATATTACAGATTTCAGCGTGTCGATCACTCCGGCGTCCGCGTGTAATCTCGTAAAAGTTACGGGCGGCTGGAACAACATCGCGGGTGGCGCTAACATGGCGGCCACCCGTCTCGTTCGGGGTAGCACCGCACTTGTTCTTGGAGACGCCGCCGGCAGTAGGACGCCTTCGACAACGACTATCTTTCGCACAACAGACAATTTAAGCGTAAATTTCAACGGGGTGGTTTACCTTGATTTCCCGCAGTCTGCTAGCGCGACAACGTACAAAGTGCAATTTTATCTGCAGGGCGGAACGTACTATTTCAATCGGACAATATTGGATAGCGACGCCGGATTTTCGCCGCGCCTGGCTAGTCAGCTCTTGGTCGAGGAGATACAGGGATGATCGTAGAAGCTCTAAAATCGCTGCGTCCCGGAGCGCAATGGTCATTAAACGGCGATACGGTTGACGGGCTTGTCTGGCTGGACCAGCAGCAATCGCGCCCTAGCGATGCAGAGATCGCGGCACAGGTCGCTGCCCTCAGTGGGCCCTCTATTGAAGATGTCAAGACTGAGGCGCAGCGTCGTATTATTGCAATGACGGGGGTTGCCGATATTGTTAGTTGCCTGATTAAACAGATGAACGCAAATATGCGGGCGAATGAACTGAACAACAAGCTCGCAACTGGCGGCATATTGTCGGCGGACGAGCAAGCTGAAGCCGCTGCGCTGCAGGCTTATGCCGTTGCCATAAAGGCGATAAGAAACAAATCCAACGAGATCGAGGCTATTGTCCCGATACCTGATGACTACGCTGACGACAGCAGGTGGCCCTGATGGCTCTTGATTATGACAGCTTTGTGTCTCGTGTCGCAGCGCTTGCGGTTATAGACGAAGCCGACGTGAGGTACGTTGCCATTCTCCCCAGCGCGATCGACTACGCGGAGCAGCGCATATATAGAGATCTCAATTTGTTGACAACGACAGTGCGTACGACTGGAAGCAGCCTTACTGCAAATAGTCGAAACTTTACACTGCCAAGCGGGGATGGGCGGTTTGTTGTCTTGACGGGGATAAACCTACTGTCGAGTGGTGTTAGAATTGCTCAATTATCGCCAGTTAGTCTTGAGTTTATCGACGCGACATACCCGGCTGAAACAGCTACTGCGTCGTCCGTTGTGCCGGAATACTTTGCTATGGTTACAGATCAGTCAATCGCGGTTGCCCCGGCGCCTGGTTCTGCGTGGGACGTTGAAGTGATTGGTGAGATACGCCCAGTTGCTTTGAGCGATGCCCAAACGACAACATACCTAACAAACTACCTTCCTGACCTGTTTCTCGCTGCCGCGATGGTGTTCATTTCTGGGTGGCAGCGTAATTTCGGGGCTCAATCTGACGATCCCAAAATGGCTATGAGTTGGGAGGCCCAGTATCAGACGCTTCTCGCATCGTCCTCGATTGAGGAGCACCGCAAACGGTGGCAGTCTGTGTCTTGGACGAGTAAGGCCCTGTCTCCTGTTGCACTACCGCAAAGAGGCTAAGCTTTATGCCAATGGGAACGATCAAGTTTCGACCTGGAATCAACACACAAATGACACCAGCCCTCAATGAGGGGGGATGGTCAGATAGCAGTCTAATTAGGTTTCACGAAGGCGAACCGGAAAAAATCGGTGGGTGGGATAAGTATTATCCATTTAGTCTTGCAACGAGCATTCGACACATGAAGGAGTTCCAGTCAACAACGGCTGTCACTTACCTTGGCCTTGGTGGAGATGATGTGCTCGGCGTAATATCTGGCGGCGTGTTCTCCGACATTACTCCCCAGATCGTAGCTTACGACCTGCCGCCTGACATTGAGACAACGTCAGGGTCTGCTGTCGTCAACATCACAGATAGCAATGTTGGGTCTGTAACTGACTACGATTTCATTTACTTTAACACGCCGATATCGGTTGGAGGTCTAATTCTTGAAGGCACGTATCGCGTCCTTCAGTCGACAGGGACCGGGACATATCAGATCACCGCGGCACAGAACGCCACGGCCACGGTGTCGACCGTATCTATAACAGGTGCGACACAGGCAAACCCGTGCGAGATAACGGCAACATCGCACGGGAGATCGAATGGAGACCTTGTCTACATCGATGGCGTATCTGGGATGACGGAGCTTAATGGCGGCATCTATACAGTGGCCAACGCATCAGCAAACACATTCGAACTGTCTGGGGTCAACAGCACTGGTTATACGGCATACTCCACTGGAGGGTCGGTTTATGGCGGGATTGTCCCTCAATTTACGACATCGTCTGGCTCCGAGATTGTTACGGTTGTTTTCCCTGGTCACGGCCTTTCTGTTGGGAACAGCATATCCTTTGATGTGTCAACTTCTGTTGGCGGAGTGACGATATCCGGAACTTATGAAGTCCTTACGGTTCCCGGTTCTGGCACCTTGACTATATCTGCAAGCGCAGCGGCATCTTCGTCCGCTACTTCTGCGATGAATTCCGGTGAAGCTGAAATTAAGTATTACGTCACTCTTGGGCCAAACCCACCCGGTGCAGGGTACGGCATCGGCGCTTACGGGTCAGGGAACTACGGGACTGGCGTTATTCCATCTGCGCAAACAGGAAACAAGATAACGGCTACCGATTGGAGTCTCGACTCCTGGCAGCAGACTTTGATAGCCTGTCCGGAAGACGGCGCTCTTTATGCATGGTCTCCTACGGCCGGTCTTGTCACTGCGCGGCTGCTCGGGGGCTCTGACGCGCCCCTCTATAACAAGGGCTGCTTTATTGCGCAGCCGGCCAATATTCTTGTGGCCTACGGGTCAACGACAAGATCAAGCACGACGTCAATAGGAGTACGACAGGATCCACTTCTAATACGGTGGTCTGATCAGGATAATTATGAGGATTGGTCATTGGACACAACCGATCAGGTTGGATCTGTTCGTTTGCCTAGGGGCTCGGAGATACGTGGTGGTATTCAGGGTCCAAATCAGGCGCTTATCTGGACTGATGTCGCAGTCTGGTCAATGCAGTACGTCGGCCAACCTCTGGTTTTCACTTTTAACGAGATCGCAACCAACTGCGGTTTAATCGGACGACACGCACAGGCGATACTCGGCACAACAGTCTATTGGATGGGGCACAGGAATTTTTTTGCACTGGGTCCGGGCGGGGTTCAGCCCTTGCCGTGCACGGTGTGGGATTCCGTCTTTCAGGACCTCGACACAAGTGCTCAATCAAAATGCTGGGCATGGGGTGTCAGCTCGTTCAATGAAGTGTGGTTCTTTTATCCATCACTGGATGATGGCACGGGCGAATGCTCGCGCTACGTGAAGATGACACTGCAAGGCAACGCAATAGTGTGGGACAAGGGCGTCTTGTCTCGATCTTCTGGAATAGGGCAGTCGATCATAGATTATCCATTGGCAACGGCACCAGGAGGCATTGTCTACCGTCATGAGAGCGGCGTCGACGCCGATGGGCAGCCGATAAACGCATGGGTTCAATCGGGGGAGGTTCTGTTGAATGACGGGACGGATTGCTTGTTCGTAGATCAGATTCGACCTGACATGCGCTATGGACTGTACGGCCAACCGGAGCTTGCTAACATGGCAATCACAGTAACAGCAACAAACGACTTCACTGGCGCATCGATGTCGTCTGGCGCCATGCCGTACACGACAGATACCAACTATTTGTCCCCGCGCGTCCGCGGCCACAGAGTCTCCATCAAAATCGAATCAAACGACGTTTCATCGTGGTGGCGCATGGGACGAATGAGGTATCGCGCAGCACCTGATGGGAGGGTTTAACGATGCCCAGCGAAGCAGAGTTTTTGTCCGTTTTCAAAGGCCTCAATCAAATTCTGTCACAACTCGTAAGCAAGACCGGAACAGTGCCGACACTGCCAAGCTACACCGTATCTTCGGCACCAACTACGTCATCTATCGGTGCGATGATTTATGTAACGGATGAGACGGGTGGAGCAGTGCCAGCTTTTTTTGACGGCACGAACTGGCGTCGGGTCACAGATAGAGCGGCAATAAGCTAATGGCCGGATGGCGCGATCAACGGGTCCCTGCGTTTCAAGCTTATCTCCGCGGCGTGCTTGGGCGTGAGCCGAGTGAGCGTGACTATGCGGCGGCCATCATGCAGCTCGAGCAGCGTGGTGAGGGGTCGATTGCGGTTGGGCATGCCTTCCGTAATCGACTGCAGGCAGAGGGTGGCGATCCATCCCGACATCTGAGGCATTACGATCCGGTTGCGCTCGGCCATCGGTGGAGCGAGGTCACGCCAAAGTCGGTCGCAAAGTGGGGCGAAGCGTACGACAAGATCACCGCCGGTGAAGGGCCTTTGCGATCTGGTCAGACGCACTTCTTCTCGCCGGCCGGCATGCAGGCGTACTACGACAAAAATCCAAACCTCGTGCGTTCGGCGGTCCGCATGGATGTGCCCGGACATGGGAGCGTGTTGGTGCCGTCATGGGCCACAAAGGCCGTAGCGGCTGGCGACTTTACCAACGTCAATGGCGAGTGGTTTCTTGCGCCAAATGAGCGTTACGGTGGAAGCGGAATTGCCCCGCGCACGCAGGTCGCATCGGCAGCTTCATCAAGCCAGCCGTTTGTCGCTTCGTCCGCGCCGGGCACATCACCACTTCAGGCTGCACCAGAGACAACTCCAGAGGCACCGGGTGGCATTGGCGTGCCATCAATCAAATCGATCGCGGGTGGCCTTGGGTCTGTTGCGGAGTTGATGAGGCCGCAATCTTCACAGTCAACCGAATTGCACTTCGACCCCATGCCAGGATCCCCGCATCTCGGTGCTTCACCGGTTGGCGGGCTCAAACTCGCCGAGGCCGCTATGCCCTATCAATCCGCTTTGCAAATCGCACGTGCAATGGGGGGTGGAATCCCTGGCGAACCAATGTCGGACACTGGGATGAATGTACCGGAATCGCCAGAGGCCCTGCAGGCACAACAGCGCGAGGTTGCGGCCGGGCGAAAGCCAGCCGTGATGTTCCCGCGCGGGACGCCAGAACTGCCCCTTGTGGCGGGGCTGGAGCGTGTCGTCACAGACCGTGGCGTGTTCCACTTCGACCCGTTGCAAGTGACGGCCGAGGACATTGTCCAGGCGTCGCGCGAAGGACGCGAGAACGAGGTTCTTGGGCTTGGTCCGTTATCCAAGGGCGATGTTGCGTCCGAATCCATGATGTCAGGCGAACCGCCCGTTGCCATCACCCAGCGTGATCCAATGGGCCGTGAGGTTCGGGCATCAATGGCAACACCGTCGACCGTTGGCATCCAGGCTGACACTATGCTCCGGTCCGCACCGCCTGATCATGATATTGACGTGGAGCCGATTGATGGGGTGCTGGAGCAGCGGGGAGTAGCCGAGCGAGCGATTGGTCTGGCGCGGGCCGGTGGTGGTCCAGTCGAAGATCCGGGCATGACGTCGGATGATTTTGACAGGCGGCCGGACTGGCGACCGGAGGAGGCTCGCGCTTATGAGCCGACGTGGCGGGACCGCGCAGCACGGGCTTTGCTTGGGGCCCTTGGCTCGGATGACAAGATCGTGCCCGAAGCACATCGGAGACTTGTTGGTGGACTAACTGGGTCAGGGTCTGGCATTGGGAGGTCCTATCTCTCTTTGCCTGACGTGACGCCGGGCGTCGGGATGGCAACGGCCGGGGCAGATGTGGCAAAGAAAGCCTCGGTTGGTAATTATTTGGGTGCGGCAGCAGACGGGGTGCTTGCCACTCTACCTTGGGCTATTGGGCGCTATGGGGGGCGGTTCCTGCGGAACACGCGAGGCCGTGCGAATGCGATAGATGATGGCGCTGAGTATTGGTCAAGGGATGTTGGCAAAGGTCACACGGTTAGCAGGGAAGCAACGCCAGGCGGCCCATCTGCTTGGACAAATTCCATGTACCAATCCGGCGGGATCAATCCAGTGTTCAAAGCCAAAATTGCGGATGAGATAGCCAAGGACAAGGCGGCTGCACTGTCTCGATCTGCTGCCGAGCGGTCTCTGCCTTACGATTCATTGAGGCAGCAGGCGGCAGAGATTGGAGATAGCGGTGCGCGCGCTACAGCATCAGCCGTTCGACCGGGATCTGTGCCCGATCTCTCCGGCCTTCAAATTGTGCGCGAGCCGTCAGAGGTCATTGCAAATCGTGCGGCTGGCGGCGTCGAAATGGCACCACCGCCAGAGTGGTACAAGGGTGTTCGCGACTTCCACCGCATGACGCGCGAGAATTCGACGATGCATGCTGATGGTGGCCGCGTCCAACACCGGGCATCAGGTGGCATCATTGGCCCGACCGGTGGCAGAGCCGACAAGATCGCCACGTACCTGCGAGCTGGGAGCCACGTTATCCCGGCCGATATCGTCTCTCACATGGGACAAGGTAATTCCCTCTCAGGCCTTAAGATGCTTGAGCAGATGTTTTCGACTGGTCCCTATGGAATGCGTACGCGTCGCCGTGCGGATGGCGGTGAGGTTGATGTCCCCGTCCAGGTTTCGGATGGTGAATTCGTAGTCCCGCCAGAGGTTGTCGAAGCCGTCGGGAATGGTGACATGCAGGCCGGACACGAGGCCATCGACTCCTGGATCATGGGGATGAGGCAAGAGGCAATCGACACCTTGATGTCATTGCCGCCACCAGCGAAGGACTAACCGACACATGACAGAGCAGACCGACGCGCCGTCACGGGTGCGGATTGCGGAGCCGTGCGATTTCGATCAAATCCTGTTCTTGGCCGAAGAGATGCACACAGAGAACGGGTTGTTTTCCATGAGCCATACCAAGGTGCGCGAGATGGTCATGACTCATTTCGAGCGCACAGGCGGCCTGATCGGTGTCATCGGCGAGCCTGGAGCGCTCGAGGGCATTATCGGTCTGCGGATATGCCAGGCGGCATGGTACACCGATGAAGTTGTTCTCGAAGATTTCATGACATTTGTCTTGCCGGAATTTAGACGTTCCAATAATGCCAAAGATCTGATAGACTTTGCGAAGAAGATGTCAGAAGAGATTGGAATACCTTTACTTACTGGCGTTGTGTCAAACAACAGAACTGAGGCCAAGTTGGGCCTGTATAAACGAAAGTTCGGAGCACCAGCGGGCGCGTTTTTTCTTGCCAATGTCAACCCTAGCCGATGAGAGCGTGAGACATGGGAAGCTGCTTTGGCAAGAAGCCTGTCGTCCAGGCGCAGCAGACACAGCAAAGCAGCACAACCGCTTTGCAGCCTGTTCTCGACAAATACTACGGCCTGCTTGATCGAGCGACGCAGACCTCCTATGCGCCATACGATCCGAATACTGGCAAGCAGGTCGCGGGCTTCACGGCACCGCAATACCAGGCGTTTTCGAACATAGATGCGGGCATTGCTGCGCCCTACCTGAACAATGCCAGCAATCTGGCGATGTCGGGTGCGCAACCCGTCACGGCCGCCGGCATCCAAGCGTACATGGACCCGTACACGAACGAAGTCGTCAATTCAACGATGGCTGATTTCGGAGTCCAGAATGCACGCCAGATCTCGGACGTCACCGGCAAGGCGCGCATGGCGGGCTCTCTTGGGGGTGATCGCGAGGCAGTTGTCCAGGCATTGACGCAAGAACAGCAAAACCGCGTCCAGGCTCCGGTGATCGCTGGGCTTCGAAGCCAGGGCTACAGCCAGGCTTTGAGCGCGGCACAGCAGGATAAGGCGCGCACACTGCAGGCATCGGGACTCCAGGCAAACCTTGTGCCGCTGTCCTACACCGATACGCAGGGCCTCCTGATGTCGGGTGGCATGCAGCAGGCGCTTGACCAAGCGCGGCTTGATGCGGCCTCGCAGAACGCAGCAGCCGCGTCGGCGTATCCATTCCAGACTCAGCAGTGGCTGGCTGGCATTATGGGTGCTGCTTCGCCAAACATGGGATCAACCACCAACAGCACAGGCACAAAGACGCAAGACGAGGTCGGCGGCAAGCCCAATTATGTGAACGCGGCATTGGGTGGGATTTCGCTATTGGGCTCGTTCGGACTTGCCGACGGTGGCCGTGTGCCTGGCATTAGTGCTGGTGGGTACATCCCGCAACCAATCATGCCAACTGGCGGCATCCGGCCATCCAATGCTGGTGGTGATATTTCCATGGCGCGGTCTCCCACTGTCAGCGATCATTTGTCCGACGTGATGGGCGCCATCAAACAGGGGCGCCAAGCAGGAAAAAGTCTTGGGAATGTCGGCCAAACAATGCGGACGGACACGGGGCCGGGCGGGTGGTCCAACATGGTCACCTACGATTCTGGTAATCCCCTTGCCGGCTTCGGGAACAATCTACGCTACGGGATTTCGAACGTCGGCAATGGTATTGCGTCTGCCATGGGGTTTGCTGTGGGGGGTGAGGTTCCGGGGTTCCCGACAGAGCCTAAGATGCCATTTGACGAGGCGACGGGTGGGGCTGGATTGTCGCCGTTCATGACCATGTTGGCGGCTGAGCAGGGCCGCGGGCAAGGGCCCGTGTCAGCTCCTGGACTATCTGTAGCGCCAGCAATGACCGAGCCTCGCGTTATGGAGCGCGCCGCGACGACTGCTGGTGTTCCGTACCGCGATATGCCGCCACCTCCACCTATTGCAAACCCTGGTCCCGGCATTGTGGCTCCCACACCTCCACCCGTTGAGGCACCATCCTCAAGCGGTGGTATTTCTGGCGCTATGCAATGGTTTGGGACACCTGAGGGCAAAAGTGCCTTGCGGAATTTTGGCTGGAACATGCTGTCGCGTGCGTCGCCGCAATATGCAGGTGTTGGCGGGACATTCCAGGCTACTGGCGAATCGGGTGGCCTTGCCGAGAGAGGCTGGCGCGAAGATCAGAAGTCGATGCGCGAGCGGCAGATCGAGGACGCAAAACTCGCTCTTATGAAGCGTGCGCAGGACATACGAGACGCGCAAGCACAACACAGCCTGAATATGATCCCGTACCAGCAGAGGAAAATCGATGCGGATACGCGATTGGCCGAAGCGCGTGCAGACGCCGAGATCAGGACAAATCCATCCCGCATTGCCTTGCTTGAGGCGCAAGCCAAGGCCGCTGCAACAAAAGCATCCACTCCTCAAATAACCCCAGCGCAAAAGGCCGTCGATACGGCGTTTGGCAAGGAATATGCAGAATTCGTTGTTGGTGGCGGGTTTGCTGATGCAGAGAAGGGGATCAAGCAGCTATCTGGTGTCGTTGGAGAGTTGACAGGCAAGGATCCGATCAGCGGCAAGGAGGTAAGTAAAAAGAATCTGACCGGAGGATTTATGGCCGTTACACCTCAATCGTCGCACAAGATTCTGTTTCCTGAGGCTGCTGATCGAGCGGAGCAAGTGCAGGAGATCGTACAACGAAATCTGCGGCTGGTTCTTGGTGCACAATTCACGCAGAAGGAAGGCGAGGCCTTGATTTCCCGCGCATACAATCCAGCGCTGGACGAAAAATACAATGGCGAACGTCTTTCTCGTCTTATGGAGGCAATGAAAAAGGGGCTGGCGGCCAAAAAGGCCGCTGCTGAGTATTATGAAAAGAACGGTACGCTTATTGGGTACAAGGGTGCCACGCGTATTACGCTCGGAGACATTGAGTCGTGGGCTGGATTTACACCTCAAAGCGGGGCAAAGCCTGATCGGTCGACAGCTATTTCCGAGGCGCGCAAGGCGATCGCGGCTGGAAAAGATCCGGCCGGCGTCCGCGCCAAGTTGCGTCAATGGGGCTATGAACTGGAGGCCAACTGATGGCCAGCGGCCTATTCGATGACGTTCCAAACGTCGGCGCAAAGCGCACATCCAGCACGCCACCATCACCTTCGACGACCGCAGGCGGCGGGCTGTTTGACGATGTGCCAGACGCAAAAAAGACCAGCGCTCCGTCTGCTGAACCCACTACGGCACTCGACGTCGCAACGGATCCGTTGCGTGGTTTTAACAAAGGTCTCGCTGAGGTTGTGTCCGCCCCCTACCGCGCGCTTGATTGGGCAGTAGAGACGGCGTCTGGCGGCCGGTACGGGTTGCCCGATATTCAAAATATGCCCGTCTGGTCATACTACCTCAATCCAAAGAAGCCGACGACGACCGCCGGGCGGTATCTGCAAAGAGCTGGCGAAGCTGTTGGCGCGGCGGCTGTGCCGGCCGGTACCGTTCTTGGTATTGCAGGGCGCGCAACACAGGCGGCCGGTCCAGCAACGACGACACTTGGCGGTATTGCCCGCGATGCGATAAATGCCGTTCGGGCTGCGCCTGCGCAGACACTCGCACTCGATGCTGCATCTGCGGCTTCCAGCGGAATTGGCGCGCAAGCGGCCGAGGACATGGGTTATGGGCCGACAGGCCAGATGGTTGGCGCGATGGTAGGTGGACTAACGCCAGCCGGCATAATGGCGTACAGGACACCAAGCAACACTGGTATCGGCACAACGACCGGAGCAACTATTGCGCGAAGGCGGGCCACTGAAGCCGCTGCTGATGCTGAAGCTTTTGTCAGGCAGGATGTCCGTCCGTTCGGCCCTGCGTTCAATCAGGGCCCGGTTGCATCGGTTGGCAAGCAGATTACGGAAACTCCATACGTCGGCGCACCCCTGCGAAACAACCTTGATGAGACAATGCAGGATGCGGCTGCTGCGGTAGATCGGACCGCAGGTCAGATTTCCGCAACAGCGACGCCGGAAGAGGCGGGGCGCGCGGTTCAGCGTGGGCTGCAGAGGTTTTCCAGTGATGGGGTTGAACGACTGGAGCCAGGGCGTTTGACAGGTCTCGGCATCCAGCCGTACCAACCGATTCAGCCACCCACCATCATGAGTGCGGCTGCCGCTCGAAGGCTGCAGCAGGCCGAGGCAATCCGGCAGCAGGAGCGCCAGGCAATTATTGTCCGGGAAACGCAAGCCGGGGCATCGATGGACAATGCGGTCCAGACGGCGATGCGGGAGGTTCCCGATCTCGCGCTGGCGCGAAATCAACTCTACACAGCCAGACGGTCTGCACCGGATCTTTCTGACGCAGAGTTGGCTCGAGTGATCGAAACGCCAGCGACTCAGACGTCGTTTGCCGCCCGTCGGGAGGCTCTTTACGAGTATGCGTGGCGGCAAGTTCCCACCATGCTGCGCAGCGACGGCCGGGTGAATACGCGTAGGTTGTCACCCACCAGCACGAGGCAGGCACTTCGGCAAATCGATGGGCAGGTGGCCAGCAACATATCCGGGCAAGGCACGCTGAATGGTCCACTGGCTAACCGCATTCGGAATCCCAATGCGCACTTTTCGCTCGACGACCTAAGATCTATCCGAACAGAAATTGGTCGGGCAATGTCGGAATTCAACCCCGCACAGCAGACGCTCAGCCAGTCGCAACTCCGAAACCTTTATGGAGCTGTTTCTCGAGATATCGAGGTCGGCGTTCAAGATATCGCCAACCGCGCTCTCCTCCGGTCCCGGCTCAATCCGGCTGACCCGGATTACATAGCATCAGACGTTGCAAACAGGGCTGCACAGGCATTGCGCGCATTCCAGCGTGCAGACAGATACAACCGGTCCGGCATGACCGCGATCGAGCGGTTTGAGCGGGTAATGGGCACAGAGAATCCCCAGGCAGCAGCGCAAGCTCTCATCAACCGCGCGACTGACGGGACTCGCGGCAACATGCAGATGGTCCGTGCTGCCATGTCGCCGCTTCGCCCGGAGGATCGAGCATCGTTTGCATCGGTCCTTGTCCGCGAACTTGGCAGGCCGGTTGATTCCGCGCGAGGCGTTGTGCAGGAGGTAGGGTGGTCCCCCAGTTCCTTTGTCACTCGCTATAACAAGCTGAGTCCAGAGGCGCGTGATCTGATGTTTTCACCAGAACATCGGCAGGCGATTGATGACCTGTTCCGTATTGCCAACCGGCTGTCAAACGTCGACGCGTTGGCAAACACGTCCAGGTCAGGAACCAATACGATCAACATTGGCGGGGGTGTTGCTGCTGTCGGTTCCGCCGTGACTGGCGATTTTGTGACGCCGCTTGCTATTGGTGGGTCGATGCTCGGCACATCGATCTTGATGTCGCGGCCAGCGTACACGCAATGGATGGTCCGCTATATGCAGCTTCGTGCGGCGGTTCGCGAGGGCACAGACCGGACCATTGCGCCCCTGTTGAGGCATGTGTCTGGTTTGGAGCGAATGGCACATGACAATCCCGCGCTGTGGCCTGCGTACATAGCCGTTTCAACCGAAACCGAAGGAATGACGGGGAAACCCGCAAACGCCGATGCGGCCAAAGCAAGTCCACAGGCTGCAACCCGACTTCTCAGCCAAGCCAGAAATGCGCTCCGACGTGGTGCGGAGCGCTCCGCCGTCGAAGACCGCCTGCGTGCACTTGGCGTTGATCCAAGGGACCTCTAACGCATGGCCAACCCTTTTGACGACCTCATCCCCAAGGCAGGCCGTCCGGTAGTACAAAACGCACCGCAGGACGTCGCGCAACCACCTCAAAATGGCCAAGCACCTCAGGTAACGGCGCCACAACAGCCGGGGTCTCTGTCACTTTCACCTTTGCCAGGAACCTATGTCGTCGCGCCAGATCGCGCGGCGTTCGGTGATCTAATCCCGCAGCCGGCACCAGGTGTCGCTGATCCTGGACTTGACCCTGACCTGTTTCCCGAGCCGCCGCGGCCGGTAACGGATAGGTTCAATGACCCGCAGCAATATGCAGAATTCGTCAAGGGTATCCCAGGCGGCGTCGTCTCATCTGCCGGCATGGTGTTGCAGTCGCCGGATGCCGTTGCAGCAGCAGCGCAAACGAATGCAGCGTCGGATGTGCGGCGTCGCATCGATCTTATTGATCGGATCAATGCTGGCGAGCGCGTCCCGGCGACGGATGACATCGGCAGCTACCAGCAGATGTCACCAGAGCAGCGCGCGCGTGTTCGCGCTGGTCTCGAGCGTATTGCTCAACAGCAGTGGGTCGCAAACCCAACCCCGATTCAAGACAGCCCGCTCTACAAAGCTGGCGAGCAGGTTATCCAATATGGGGAAGGCTTGTTCCCTGCGGCTCCCGGGTACGAACAGGCCATTGGCCGTGATTTGGGCAAGGGCGTCGGCACAGCACTGTTTGGGCTTCCTGTATCCTTTGTGAGCCCGATGGGCGGCATTGCTGTGTTCTCGAGCATGGGTATCGGCGAAGCAACACGGCGTGCGGTCGAGTTTGACAAGGCCGAGCGAGCAGCGGGTCGGCCTGGGCTCAGCCAGGAGCAAATCTCCACCGCTGGCCTCTTGGGCGTCGGCCCTGGTGCAACGGACGCATTGCCCGTCGAAGTCCTGCTTGGTCGGCTGCCAATCAATCTGCCGCCAATCCTGCGGACTGCCGCAGCGCGCGTGATTGCCAGGATTGGAACACAAGCAGCAATCGAAGGTGCGCAGGAGGGTACGCAGTCCGTTCTGCAGGACCTCATCGCGCGGGAGGTCTACAATGCCAATCAGAAGATTGGCGAGACGGTCATACCTGAAGCTCAGCTTGGTGCCGGTGTTGGCGCCATCATGGAGACGTTTCGGCAGATCGGCACCGGTGCCATTCGCGCGGCAGCGGGTCGGCGCGGGCATAGTGGCCGCAGCACAGACAAAACCGCTCAACCGGAGAGGATTGAGCCGGCACTTCCCGGTGCGCCAGCGCCAGATATAGTCCCGACGGACAGTGTCCCCGGGCTCATGTCTGGTCAGCCTGACGTCCAGGACGCTGCTCCTGCACCTGCCGCTGATGCGCCCATCGAACAACCCACTGCACCGGAAGTGCAGCCCACACCAACCGTCGACACAGCCCCTCCGCAAATGCCTGAGTGGGCTTCCCGTGTCGCCGAGGCGATTGCGGAGCCTGCACCTCAGTCCAATACGCAGTCGGTGACGCTCTACCGCGGCGAGCGTGCGGGGGCCGAAGTGGATCCTCTTCGCCCTACCAGGGCCGGACGCTGGTGGACTGGGGACCTTGAGAACGCCACGGGGTACGCTGGCGAAGATGGCACCGTGTACCAGATTACGGTCCCGGCCGATCGTGTCCAGGACCTGATGACCAGCGACATCCGGCCGGATGAATTCGTTGTGCCTGAGGATTTGATTGAGGCAAGGCAACCTGTTCCTCTTGGCCAGTCTCCGCAATTCCAATCTCTATCAACAGACCAGCAAATCGACCGTCTGCGCAGAGACGTCGAAGATGTCAGCGAGACACAGCAGGCGCAGCCACAAGCAAAGCCAGAGCCGCTCCGCGAAGTCGTCACGCCAGATCAATCAATGCGGATCATGGCGAGGCCGCGCGTTATGGAGTTGGCCGATCTCCAGCTTGCGCAAGGCGAATTCCAGCCGCGCGACAGGTCCAGGTCGGAATATGTCCAGGGCGCAAGAGAACGAGCAGCGCAGCTTGATCCGGAGCGCCTGCAGCCAGATCGCGTGTCTGATCGTGGAGCGCCGATCATTGCACAGGACGGCACCGTCCTATCCGGCAACGGCCGCACACTGTCGATTGCCGAGGCGTACCGAAACCCTGACCTAAAGCCCATTGCCGACTCCTATCGTGCTAGCCTTGGACCAGACGCTGCTAGCATGAGCGAGCCCGTGCTTGTCATGCAAGCCGAGCCAATGTCTCGCGATGAGGCTGTGCGCTTTGCTGACCTATCGAACCGGTCTGCCATTGCGCAGATGAGTGCTACAGAGCGTGCGCAACGCGACGCCCGTGCACTGGGGCCGGATGGTGTTGGTCTCTATCAGGGCGGCCCGTTTGATGCTCCGCAAAATCAGCGCTTTCTTCAGCATTTCATGCGTGCTGCTGTTACGGCGTCTGAAATGCCGTCGATTTCGCGCGACGGGGAGTTGACGCGTGAAGGCGTGGCACGAATGGAGGCCTCGGTCCTTGCTGCAGCGTATGGCGATGCGTCAATCCTGTCGCGGATGTTGGAATCGACGGACGACAATATCAGGTCGATCACCGGTGGATTGCTCGACGCCGCACCGCAAATGGCCGGGCTTCGGTCTGCAATCGCCGCCGGCGACGTGTCTGCGGACATGGACCCAACTCCGCTGCTTGTCTCCGCTGTGTCGACGATAGCCGACTTGCGGGCACGGAAGGTTCCTGTTCAAAGATGGCTTGCCCAAGGGGATATGCTTGGGCGGGATCCAGGGGTAGAGGCTTGGGTCAAATCGTTCTATTACGATGACAGCAATCGGCCGCGGCGCCGTGAAAAGGTCGCTCTGCTGCTGCAGGATTATGCGGCCGAGGCGGTCCAACATCGTCCGGGCGGTCTCTTTGAAGATGAAACGACATCAGCCGACGTACTCGGCGTTGCACGGAGAAAAAATGATGGCGAAGGCGCCGCAGCCGACATCTTCGGCACAACTACAGGTGTGGGAGAAGGTGTTCCGCAAGGCCGGGGCGCAGCAGAGAGACGGCCGAATGGTGCAGGCCGCCAACGATCTCAAGAAGGCGCTGACGAAGCCCGCAGACGAGACGACGCACTAACGGCCAATATTCTTGCTGCCATTCAAGGCCGGTACGATCAGGCACTTGAGCAGGATGTTGCCGATGAATTTTCGGCTTTCGATGACCACTCCGCGCGCGGCACTGTAGCCGAATATATGATTGATAGGTCGGGCCGGGCCCCGGTACGGGATACGCCAGTACCGCGGTCGGCACTGCAGATGGATGCGGAGCGCCTCGAGGCTGCTGCGCGTGATCTGCACAAAGCCTTGCTTGCTCAAGGCCAGTCACCCGACGCTATCGCCGCCGCAATGGCGAGCGATCTCGGGATCGACGTTTCTGCCGAGCAGATTGCTGCTGGTGATGTATGGTGGGGCGTTCCCGCGGCTGAAGGCCGTAAATTCGTGTGGTCGGACAAAGATCGTGCTATTGTCAAGGCTGCGCTTGATCGGTCATCAACCATCGAAGATGCTGCACAGATCCTATCGCAACAACTTGATCGGGATATCAGTGTCGATTCCCTCACCTACGCAATGCGCCGCCGCTTTGACCTTCGGCATCCGCGCCATTTGTTCTGGACGCAGCCCCGCAAGGCCGAGGCAGCGAGGATGTGGCGCAACAATGCATCAGCGCAAGAAATTGCCCGTCACCTTACGGATCAAACAGGACGGCGACTGTCGAAAGACACGATTGAAACGCTGGCCGCAAACAATCGAGATATGTTCCCGCGGCGGTTTGCGCCAGAGGACCAGA
>Ga0208019_1000881_pt1 | contig 16337 bp, 26 predicted proteins | sample CB_VirMetaG_5_FD_184540 | JGI IMG/M metagenome (GOLD analysis project Ga0208019, IMG submission 184540) | Freshwater to marine saline gradient viral communities from Chesapeake Bay - CB_1508_1D Viral MetaG (SPAdes) (version 4) | ecosystem: Environmental > Aquatic > Marine > Coastal | place: USA...
GTTCAACGGCAACACTGTCATAGTGGCGCTCGGGTCCGTCGCTGTCGAACCGCTAAATGTCATATCAGGCAGCATGCGCCAGATAAAAGCGAAACGGTCGCCGTCATCGATATCCAGTTGTGCCGAAGCGATATAGGCATGAATAGGAATCGGCGAGGCGGTTTCCTGATCGTCACACCCGACCTCGTGGTTGACCAGATTGCCACCCGGTGTCGCTGCTAGCGGGTGATCACGCAACCCAGAATCAAGCCACGCGGTACGCGCCATCGTGCCGTAGTACCAAATGTTTTCTACGTAGTTGTAGACAACGTAGCGGTCAATCGTGGTCTGCCCGTTCGAGCAGTAGAACCACCAGATTTCGTGAAACTCTTCGACGGTTCCGGCAAATACCTGATCGTATTGCAAGGTGTTGAGTCCATCGAACACTAGCCGCTTCAGATCGCACACGAGAGGCTGTGTGCGCCCGTCGTACATGTAGAACTTGTCTTTGCCCATCCAGTAAGCAGTGCCGTTGGCAAAGGCTACGGCATTCGGTGAAGCGATGGAGATGTTATCTCCGACCAACTGCGCACCCCACACTGCGGGTGGTCCGACATACTGCAACGAGTATAGCGACGAGTTGGTCCAAACCAGCACCTCCTGACGGGATTGTTTCGCAGATATGATCTGCGTACCCCGCGACAACCGGAGGGAGCCAGCTTGGTTCGTTGTCGATGGATTCCAATCCACCGCATTTTCTTGGTCTGACCAGCGTACCAGCATGGGGTCGATCGTAGCAGTGCCGATGTCATTCGTACCGAACGCAAAGACAAACCGGCTGACATCTGAGACAAGTAGGTAGTTCTGTACAGTGGGGACTTGCGACGCGCCGCCAAGACTTGAAAGTAACACGCCACGGGTCGTAACGGTCCCTGAAGCGTCCCAGTAGTAGATCGCTCCCCCACGAGGACCGAATATCAAGTCTTCGCCGAAGTTCTGTTGGCTCCATAACCGCAACGGACCCGTCGAAACAAGCCCGACACCCCATGTACCATTACCCCATGCGCCACCACCCCAGCCAGTCAGCGGGATAGCGAATGCGGAACCAACATTTATCTGATACGCAGCGTATGCCGCAGCGCCCCCGTTGCCAGAATCGGAAGCGTTAGGCAGTACGCCCGTTGGCGCTGTGATAATGTAGTTGTCGGCGTCGACAATGGAAAAAATTTCGTACTCTTGGTTCAGCACCGTAGCGGTGACATTACCGCCTAACGATACGGCACCTGCGAAGGTTACGTAGTCCCCAACCGTGGCACCATGCCCCGTATCCGTAACGGTTATGGACGGATTGCCTGCTGTGGCTGCGAACGTAACAGACCCTGCGGCAGTGGTCTTACGCAGTGGAGTAATGTCGTTATAGATGCCGCCCTGCTCAAGATAGAACTTGACGTTGGTACCGACACCAAGCAGGCGTATGCTGCCGAGCGTGATCCAATCCCACAACGACCGGCACACGCCAAGGAAGTACGAACTCGATATGCGTTCCCACCCACCGATCTTTTCAGGGAATCCTTGGCGGAACCGCACTTTGTCGCACTCGTACCACGCACCTTCGGAAGCGTAGCTTGTGCGCTCCCGGTTAACACCCGGCGTGAATACAAGTTTTTTCAGTGGCATGGTTTACCGTCCCAACACAGGGGGGAGGGGCTTGACGACCACTACGACATCTTGCTGGCTCATGTGAAGGGTTCCTCTGATTTGTCGTACCAGATTGCTCGAAGTCCGCCAAAGAACAGTATAACAAGTACAGTCGCAGCGACTATAGGAAATGCGATGACGAAGCCTGCTGTTACCAACCCGCGCTGCACCAGCATCAGAATTTACTCACAAGAACGAGCGCGACCATACCGATCAGTCCGGTGATTCCCGCGATGATCCAGTTGCGGACAAGTTTCGTCACAGGCGCTTCTTTCTCAACGTGCCGGATGCGAACCTCATGATCTTCGATCTGAGTAAATGCTCTATTCAGCGCATCACGAGTTTCCTGATGTCGCTCTTCGAGGCTTGTCAGTTTCTGGAGGCTCTTGTCGATGCTGCTCACGGCGCTCTTGATCTCGGTCACACTTGCTTCGAGAGTGCCGAGGCGATACTCGATCACGTCATGCGTTTCTGCCATTGTCGGACTTCCTTGGCGGGTAAAAGAATAGGATAACCGACAAGACGGCGAGTACCGCCTGCGTAATTAACGCTTCTGGGCTTTCGGGTGTCATGACTTCCGGCGCTGCCACGGCAGCGGTTGCGCTAGCTGCCGCTGCAATCGTCGTGGGGTGTTTCAAGTTCTCTTTACTTGTACGATCCGCCACAAGTTTAATCACCGAGGTTATCAGCGTCGGAATGAGTGGGTTCATGACTTGCTCCCATATAGCCATACAACATCAGCCGCAAGGTGCGGAGAGTTGTCGAGGTGAATAAAGGTCTTGGCAATCCCGATCCGTGGCACCTTGAGGCGAAAGGCTGCGGACAGAATACGGTGCCGCGTATTGCTGTCTATCGCCCTCACGTCCACTGCGTGCCCGGTGATGTGCGCTGATCTGTCACCACCGCCAACGGTGTTGTTGTGCGCCACACAGCGTATGCTGCTGCTAATGACAAACGGTACGGCAGCAAGCGCCCGACACGCATCAAGCAACTCCAGAGTGCTGGGCTGCATGGACTCGATACCGAGTCCACACCCGCAACCGCACTTGAACTCACTCGGGCTGAAGTGCTGCATGGTCTGGTGCCTTGTTGACCTGCGCCACCGCCTGCTCCCTGATGTTACCGATCAGGTTCACCACCTGCGCGTATGGCAGTTGGCTCAGTGCGTTGAGCACTGCGTTCACTTCGTCGATAGTCAGTTCAAGCTTTACCACGGTACACCTGCCTCTACTGTCGGATTCAGTTTGGCGTCAAGGCGAGCTTGCACGTCTACCTCGATCGCGTCTTTGTCGATCTGAGTATAGACCCATCCCAACACTTCGTCTTGTGTCAGTTGGTCAAACGGCACAAAATCAGGGGCGCTTGGGTCTGGGCTAAAGCCGCATGAACCGTAGTTATTGATGCTCACGCCTTGGTCGGCTGCGACGCATCCCCAATGGGCTGTGATAACGCCGCCGTCAGACGTGTGGCGTTCGAGTTGATTGATTGACCATGTGACCATTGGTTGTGCTCCTTAGTTGAGATCGACCCACGAGGTGCCGTCGTAAAGTTTGAGTTTGTTTGTGCTTGAATTGTAGTACACGTCCCCGGTTTCTGCGCCTGCTGGATCGGCTGCGAGGGGGACGAAGCGGAGTTGTCCGGTTGATTTGATGCGCATGCGTTCTGCGTATGCGGAACCATCGTATCCTTGGACAACGAATGCAGCGGCACCTCCAGACTCTTGTACGCCACCAATAAACAATTCAAATGAGCCACCCTGCGATAAATTAATGCCAGTTTGAGCGCCTGATGCACTACCTCCAACAAGTTGCAATCTTGCTGAGGAACCGTTATAGCCGGATGAGTTATAAGCAGGGGTCGCAGTTGACGAAAAAAATGCCGTCGCAGCAGTAGCCGCGCTTACAACTTGAAGTCTATAAGATGGCGCATTCGTCCCAATCCCGAGGTTGCCGGAGGCAAGTAAATTTAGTATCGCAGTGCCGGAGCCATCCTCAATATACAGCGCGTATTTGCCAGCATTAATGCCGCCAGCCTTTATGTATACGCCGTTGCCATCTAGGGTGTCTGTATTGGCGAAAGAAGCTACATTCGAGTTAGTATCAGATGTCTTGACATACAACTTGCTTTCCGGCGTACTCGTCCCGATCCCGACGTTGCCGCCGGAGTCGATGCGCATGGCTTCTGCGAACGAAATAGGATCACCTGCGGTGCCGGAGCCTGCGGTGTACCATACGTGGTTGCCTGCAAATTGCTCATAATTTGTCGCGGGTGCCGTTGTTCGATAGACCCAGTTCTGTGATCCTGAACCGTAGGCGGTTTGCCTTGCATTGACGGAAAACGCTCCGGAGTCCGTTCCTGATGTGGTAGAAAGCGCCCAAGCACTCCCCTGCATGGACACGCCGTTACCCCAAGCACTCGGCGTCACCCCCAAGCCGACGTTGCCGCTGGAGTCGATGCGCATGCGTTCGTTGCCGTTTGTTTCAAACGTGAGAACTGTTGAAGCGCCTTTTGCGGCTACGTTAAAAGCACCGCTGTACGCCTGCAATCGTGCAGTTTCAGTGCCGTTTACAAGAATGTTGTAAATGCCGCCGTTTGATGCGTTGTTGACGGATACAGTTGTATACCCAGCAAAAGAAGAAGGCGAACTCGTCCCAATCCCGACGTTGCCGCTGGAGTCGATGACCATTTTACTGTTGCTGTTGGTCCAAAATTGCAAAGAATTGTCTGATGCTTTTGCATATAATCCATTGCCAGTCTGAGTTGCCCCTGTAAAGAGCGTGAATCCAGCGGAATCTAATGCAAAGTAAGCACTATTTGATCCATTCGTAAATCTGGCAACATCCCCAGACCCATTTACATGCAAATTGTTTCCCGGCGAACTCGTCCCAATCCCGACGTTGCCGGCTGCGGTGACTGCAAGTTTTGTGCTGTAACCGCTACCGGAAGTCTGCAATTCAAACGTACCGTTATTGCTACCAAGATACGTTGATAAGCCAGAAGAATCTTTCAGACCGATATACGCACCTGTTGATCCTGTGCGCTCAAATGTAGCTTTCGTGCTTGTACTTGATGAAACATGCAGGTCAACACTTGGCGAACTCGTCCCAATCCCGAGTCCTGTGCTGTTGAGGCGCATTAACTCAGACCACGAAATATCAGTTCCAGCGGTTCCTGAATCTGCCCGATTCCAGATAAACTGACCACTGTCCATACGATACTGTGTTGCCGCTTGCGTAAGATCGTATGTAGGCGTATCAGACGCGCTCTTGTTATTGGTGTTATAGCCGATATAAGGGAAACCGTTTGCATTTCCAATGTTGATTCCGAGCCTTGCGTTAGATGCGTTGTACCTAACCCCAAATGAAGGCGCGCCGACATAGTTAGCAGAATTTATTTGTACTGACGCCGCAGTGCCAACACCCAACGTCGTCCCATCAAACGTCAGCGCACTTCCACTCGTCGCAACTTTGCTCCCGTCAAGATACAGGACGCCGTTTGCTGTCCCGCCTGAGAGGGTGACGTTGCCGGATGCGCTGAGTGTGGTGAAGGCTCCCGCAGCAGGTGTGCTGCCGCCAATGGCGGCGTTGTCGATCGTGCCAGCGGTTATCGCCGTCCCTGTGTGCAACGTCTTGTTGGTCAGCGTCTGGCTGCTGTCGGTATCGACAAGCGTCTTGCTGGAGGGGATTGTCGTACCATTCAGCGTCGTAGTGCTGTTGCTTGAGAGCGTGGTGAACGCGCCAGCAGCGGGTGTGCTACCGCCTACAGGCGTATTATCAATCGTACCGGCGTTGATGTCCGTCGTGGTCAGTACAGATGACGCAATCGTCATCACACCTGTGCTGTCGGCAATCGTCGCAGACGCCGTACCGTCTTTCGCTTTGATGTTTGTGACTTCAACGTTGGTCGTATCGACCGTTGTAGCATTGACCGTGGTGATGTTACCCGTCGTGGCTGTAGCAGTCGTGAACGACCCAGCAGCAGGCGTGCTACCACCAATGGTGGCATTGTCAATCGTCCCGCCGCTGATCGTCGGACTGGTCAGCGTCTTATTGGTAAACGTCTCAGTCCCTGCCAGCGTTGCCAGCGTACCCGTCGTGGGCACCGTGACATTGGTCGTACCCGTTGCAGTGATCGTCACAGCATGGGCACCGGAAGTTGTGAACGCTCCACCGGTCGTCAGCGCACCGCCAAGCGAGATGGTGTATCCATCGACCTTGAGCGTGTCAAAATTCGTTATGGCTTCTACGACGTTGGTACCATCGCAGAATACAAACATCGTCGTACCATCAGGAATCGCAACACCCGTACCTGCTGAGGTCTTGATGGTGATCTGCTGCCCTGCGTCGTTCTTGCAGATGTAAATTTTCGAGGCTGTAGGGCAGATGACCTCGCCAGCACCTGTCAGCGCAGTGCCCGTATCCGTGAACTCCAGCATGGCACATCGGGATTCCGATGTAAGACCATCGGCAGTGCTAAGCGTATGAGAGTTTGTTGACCACGTGTTGATGACCGCACGCCCAGCAATCGCTTCTTCCACCATCGAAGTGATGTTGTCGTTTACGACATCGCCCCATGAACCCGTCAACGTGCCTTGTACTGGGAGCGCTAATTTCAAGATTGTGGTGTATTGCGTCATCTACCTAACCTCATACGGTTACGTCTGTCCAATTTGGTGTCTGTGTAGTGCTTTGGGTATTCCATCCGGGAGTTTGCCCGTTACCGACTACCTGCCAGTTCGGAGTTTGCCCATCGGTTATTGCGCCCCATCCCGGCGTCTGCCCGTCGTCGATTGCTTGCCAGTTCGGAGTTTGCCCATCGTCGATCTGCCCCCAAACAAGCACTACACCCTCTGCGCTCGTTATCGCCTGTCCTAAAGGTAGCACCACTGCATCTGAAGAAACTATAACACCTTGCAGTGAGGTTTGTATTGTGTTACCAGAAAGTAATACAAAGGCTTCTCCTGCGACAACGACTGTGCCTGCGGTCAGCGTAGCTGCCTGTCCAGTGGGCAGGATAACGGCTTCTGCCGTGATAACGGCTGTGCCGCTGCTTGCGGTAGTTGCCTGCCCAGTGGGCAGGATAACTGCGCCTGCGGCGACAACAGCAGTACCGCTGCTTGCGGTAACTGCCTGTCCCGTAGGGAGCGCGGTAGCGCCTGCTGCGACAACGGCTGTGCCTGCGGTCAGCGTAGCGGATTGCCCTGTGGGCAACACAACTGCGCCTGCGGCGATGGTTATATCACCTGCGGTCAGCGTAGCGGATTGCCCTGTGGGAAGTACAACGGCTTCCGCCGTGACAACGGCAGTGCCTTCGGTCAGCGTAACGGATTGTCCGGTAAGGAGCGCGGTAGCGCCTGCGGCTACCGCCGCATCCCCTGCGGTCAGCGTAGCTGCCTGCCCGTCGACGTATACCTCGGTGATATCCAGCCCCCAAGAGCCTTCACCCCAAGCGGCTCGTCCCCAGCCGGTATACGTCGTGGACGAAGGCATGGTTATGCCAGCCGGATAATCGCGTTGGAAGCGTCAGCGGTTGGGAACTGGATCGTGAAATCGCCGTTGGTCGAAGTCTTATCCGACCCGAAATCCAAAACCGCTACAGCAGGATTCGACCCACCATCTTGATAGATCAACGCGCCACGCGCAGTGATCGTCGCCGCTGCCCATGTGGTATCTGCAAAGTCGATGAACGCTGTTGTGCCGGAAGTCGTAGGAGCCACGACGCTCAACGAGTTACCCCCAGCGGTGTACCCGGTACCGGTCACTTCGTTGGACGTGGTATACGCAGTCGTCGACGCATCCAACGACGCGCTGGAGGTATACAGCGCGATCTTATAAGTCTGCCCCGTGTCACTGCTGAAATCCATTTCACCGTCGAGCAGCGCCTTTTTGAACGAAGTGCAAATTGCCTGTGTAATTGCCATGCCAAACCCCTTATGTTACCGCTACACGCGCTTGCCCTGATCTGTACGCATCTTCGCGCAACTTACCGTCGCCAAGCACCTTGAGCAACTGGATTGCTTGTACGTACAACTTCTCATACATGTTCACTACGTCCTGCTCACCTTTCATAAACCGGATTGCCTGTACCAGCGCACCGTTCAAGAGAGCAGAATCAAACTCGTCACCAAGCCACGTCGTACCCGCCGTTACGATAGACTCCGGGTAGTACCCGTAATGGAGTTCTGACGAATACGACGCATCCGGCGTGGGTCCAACGATAAAAGTATCATCGTCGAAATAGGCGTAGTGCTTGGGAAGTCCGGTCGCAGACGGAACTGGGTAGGCTTCCCGGATGAAGTTCACATCCTTGTTGATCAGGAAGTGGTATGCGCCATCTCCGTCAACAACCGCAAGGCTGTAGCTGTACAGGAAGTCAGAAGGGGCTGCGAGGTACTTGTTCCCAGACGTAAGCGAACCTGTCACGTTTTTACGCAGTGCGGGAATCTGGACCGTATTGTAGATGGTCTGCTCCGCTTGTTGCGTAAACATAGCAAGCTGCGCGTCTGTGAATGACGTTTCGCAGATGTCTTGTATGTTGGTTTTCAGGTCCGCGTAGTTCATTACGCCATCGGTCCTCGTGCCATCGTGCCCTTAGTCGCTGCACCGGTGCCACGCACCTTGATGCCCTTCTTCTTAGGCTTACTGACCATGCCACCCTTCTTCATACGCTTACCGCAACTTGATGCCATGTCTCGATCTCCTACGTTATGACTACTATAACCTGTCCTACGAACGCTGTACTGACAACCGGCTGGACGGGCTGAATCAGTGCCCTGCTTGTCGCCAACTCCGCGAAGTCTGGGCGCGGATTGCGCAGTGCTTGCGGATCGTGTACCGGGAACTCGCCTAAATGTAGCTGCGGGTGATCCGGGTTCCAGCATTCAGGGCACGCTTTGACGTTTGTGTCGCGCCCCTTCACGATCAGATTCCGCAGTTCCCGCAGTTTGTACGGGAACCCGCACACATCGCAGAGCGCGTTGGCTTTCTTGCCAGAAGCGAACCGCGTCGCCATCAGACCCTCGCTATGCGCGGAACAAACCGCGCTGGGGCTTTCTCACGGTCTTCTTCGGCTGCAAGCTGGAACTGCGCTTCGTACTCAGCTTTCAACAACTGCACCCGGTCTGTCAGTTCCGGTACCTTCATGGCGATGTAGTATGCAAGCCCTGCAACGAGACACGGCAGGAATCTGAACACCACGTCAGGCGTCTCGATACCGTTCCCAGCGTCCTGTATGCGCCGCATGCGCCAATACCGAAACACGTACTGATTTGTATCAGGGACAGGCCATACAACAATTTTAGGGTTGTCGCGCAGTCTGCGAATCCATACTTGGATCGGACGCCCCTGAGACAGCTTATTGGGTATGGACGAGTAGGTACTGGAACTGATCCGGCTGATGGTCAGGTCGGACTGCGTAGCCACGTTTCCTGCACCGGTGCGAATCACCTGATCCAGCAAGTCAATGGTATCGGCAGGCAAGTCATACTCAGAGGTGCCTGCTACGAGCGACACAGAGCCTTCGTCGATCGTCCAGAGGTTGATGCCACGGTTCTGCCACTCGATCATCATGAGATTCATGGAACGCCGCGCAGTGCGCAGGTCGTACCCAGAACGCATTTCCCGACCAGCACGCTCCCACGCTTCCTCCGCAATGTCGGTGAAGTCCATAGAGAACGCTGTCGTGCCCGATGTCGTCATGGCTATTTCCTGAACTTGGCGGTCTTTTCCGCGATCTTCTTCGGCTGCTTGACGAACTGCTTACCTGCTTTCGTTCCTTTGCGCTTCGCTCTTGTCGTTGCCGCATACTCTTGCGGACTCAACGACTCCCGCGCTTTTTTAGGCAAGTAGCGTTCACCCGTTGCCTTTGGACCTTGCGTAGAGGGTTTACCCGAGCGGGTACCCCACTCTTCTTTCGTCCACTTGTCCAAAGACTGCTGTGCGGGTTTCTTAGCCATCAGTCGCGGTATCCCCCGCCAGCAGCCTTGTACTTCTGCGCAACCATCTGTGCTTTACGGGCTGACCACTGACCCGGCTTACCGCCTTTGTCAGAAGCTTTCACTTGGTCAAAGATGCGTTTGCGCAAGGCAGGCTTCGTATAGTTACCTGCCTCATTCACACGACTCTTGACCTTGCCACCCCGGTAGTAGCAGCGCATTTACATCTTCACCATCTTGGCACCCTTGGTGCCTTTCTTCGCCATACCGCAGCCGCGCACCTTGCCGCCAGACTTCATCTTGGGCATGTCGTCCATCATCGGCTTTTTGCTCATGGCAGACTTCTTCATGCGCTTCTTCATTTCCATCGGCATTTCTTCCGCCATGCCGCCAGCCTGATACTTCTTAGCCATACCGCCGCCCATCATCTTCTTCGGTTTCATGAACTCTTCTCCAACTGATTGAGGTACACCTACTTGCTTGGCAAACTTGGGGTTGTTTGCTACTGCTGCCATGAATTTGCGTTGTTTCTCACTTTTTGCTGGCATTCGTCACCACTTCGCCTTGTCCGCCCAGTAAGCTGCTGACATCTTACCTTTTGCGATGTTTCGCGCATGCCTAGCTTTGAAACTAGCTCGTTTCTTCTTCATGCGATCCGACTCTCCGGCTTTCGGCTTGCCCGCTGTTTCTGCGCCTTGCTCGCCAAAACGGATCACCTTTTCTTTTCCGCCTTCGCACGCTTTCACGACGTGAGATTTTTTGGGATGTCCGGGTGTACGTTTTGGCTTGTTGCATGCCATTGACCCCTTGTCGACTCGTCCACCAGCAGCAAACCTGCGTCTCATGGTGCGCCCCTCAGCTATAGAACAGCGTCATGGAGTTGAGCACGTTCTGCGCGAACAGTGCGTAGCCACCGCCGTCATGCCGGATGCCGTAGTCAGGGATCGACGGGTACTCGGTCGCTTTGTCTTCGCCAGTCGTGCTGTACTGCATGCGAATCCTGCCCGTCGCAGACCCCTCACGGAAGGTCACGACTCCAGCCGTAGCGGAGTTGACGACATAGATACCACGCAGGCGTAGCGGTCCACGGAACACCGGCGCAGCGATAGCCGAACCAGACCCAGCAGACACGTCGCCAGCCGTTGCTGCGCTCGCAGCAATCTGAGTAACCGTGCTGAAGTAGGCAGTGCCCACGGCTGTGTCGGTATCTGCACCTGTAATGACTTCAGTCTGTGCAGCGCCCGTCTCGTCCGTGCCGGTGACAGTAAATGTCACCAACTGATCGTCGCCAGCAGAGGTGATCGTGACGTTGCGAGGGTAATCAAACGTCGCTACGCCGCCTGTTGTGGCAGCGCCATTGATCGTGAGATTCCCGGCAGCGCCAAGGGTTGCAGCAGTGGAGATAGCGTCGACATCAGCCGCACTGGGCTGGATGAAGGTCGCTTCGATATCTGAACTTGACATACATTACTCCTTGATCTCCCCACGCAGCACCATTGCTTTGTAGGCGGCAGAGCCTTTCGGCGGTAATTCTACCGCCGCAGGCTGCTTCACCGACTTCTTCGGCTTTGGTTTCGCTGCATCACTCATCGGGTTTGAGCCGCGAAGATGTAGTCAATGGTGGCAAGCTTGGTGCCGGTAACAGAACCAGAAAGCTCCATCGCACCAACGGTCATCTCGGTAGTAGAAATGTTCGTTGTGTGAGTCGCAGCCAGTACGTTGTTTACGTAGAACTCAACGCGGCTGGTACCAACAACCAGAATCCCCAGCGTGACGTAGGTATCGTCTGCCAGATCGAAAGCTGATCCGAGCGCAGTAGCCGTCTCAGTACCACCACTTTCAGTAATACACTGGAGCGTAGCGGTACCATCGTCCGACTCAAACACAATCCGATCCGCAGCGGTAAGCATGGCTTCTGGATTGGTGGCGAAGTTGACGGTGAACCCGACACAGAAGTCCATATCGTCCGCGTCAGAGACTTTGCACTTGGTCTGGAACCAAATGTTGCGCCCTGCTGCGACCGCAAAAATCTCGTTACCCTGCACGGATGCGCCATCGTCATCGGTTGTGGCTGCGCTGGTCAGTTCCAGAACACCATTCGCAATGTCTGCACCAATAGCAGCGGTAGCGCTGGAGTCTTTAATAACTGTCCAGTCGTTCGTCGAATCCAGCGCAACGCCGGTGAAGTCGTCGAACAGGGTGACGACGCCAAGATTCACGCCGATAGGAAGGTCAGTGAATGCGCCTTTGTCAGCGCCTTTGCCAGAATAGAGGACTGGACCTGAAAAATGGGTGTTCGCCATTGCGAAGAACTCCGTGTTGCAGCACTCACCATACCGTCTCTGCAAAGTCCGCTGGGTCGGTCGGCATGGTTAAAATACCCAGAACCTAACTTCTTATACACCGTTGGCTAGGGGGCGTCAACAAACAAAAAGCCCCCTTGCGGGGGCTTCTCGTAGCACTTACGCGCCGGGGCTGCCGAAGATACCCAAGGGGTCAGACACCCCGAATGAGTAACGCTCCCGAGCCTTATATCTGCTGTTTCCAGTGTCGAAATCAGCATCCATAGAGGTCTGCATGGGAGTACGGACGAAATGCTTCAGACCGTTGGGAACGTCGGTCAACAGGAACCAAGCGTTTGTATCGGTCAGGAAGTGGTTGATGGCATAGCCTCCCGGAATCGCACCGTTGTTACGCAGCGCGTTCAGGTCGTTGTCGGCAGTGCCAACCCGTCCTTCGGTTTCCAGCAGTCGGGTAGCGACGAACTGGAGTGCAGGTGGGATGATCAACTTGCGGGGCTTGGCGGCGATCAGCAGACCACGCTCGTCAGTCCATGCAGCGATCTGAATCACAGCGGCTTCCAAAGAAGTCTCGTTGAGATCAGCAGCAACAGTAGGACGGTTGGAGTTGGTGCCACCATCGACCAGCGGGTGATCGGTTGCGCAAAGAACTTTGCCGTCGCCGTAAGTGGTGCCGGAGAAAGCGTTGTTCAGGATTGCAGCAGCCTTGACCTGCTTGGTGTACGCCATAGCGCGAGCGAGCGCCTTGGTGTAACGGGCAGACAGCGAGTCGTACAGGTTGTCTTCGATAGCCTCTTCGGTGATCGAGAAACCCATAGCGATCGTTTCGTGGGTGTACCGGGCAGTCCAAGCTTCCTGAGCGGAATCGTAGGCGATTGCAGCGCCTTCGTTCTTCACAGGGGCAGCAGAGAAGCCTGACAGCTTGGTTTCTTCCTCGAAGGAGCGATCGGAAGATTCAGTTTCGTAAATCTCCTTGTGCTCTTCGCCGTATTTAGCATATTCCAGACCAAACAGAGCGTTCAGACCCGGAAGTAGCTCTTTCAGTAATTGAGCGCGTGAAATAGCCATTGGTCAGACTCCTTATACGCCGGTAGCGTTGTTGTACTGGTGCATGCCAGCGTTGATCTTGACGATAAACTCGACAAAGGCGTCAGCGCCAGTGGCGGTATCGGGAACAACGTCTATGATACGAATCGGCAGCGAGTTGGTGGTGGCAGAGGACGAGCCGAGGATAGCGACAGCGGAGTTACCCGTAACCGTATCACCAGCGTTCTGAACCAACGACACGTTAGAGCCGATCAGCGCACGCCCGTAACCAGCAACGACAGTCGTGCCAGATACTGAAGCGACCTTGAACAGCGCGTTCGGGTCGTCACAGACATAGGCAACGGCGTCAGAGGCGACGGTTCCAGTAGGCCAGTATTGGCTAAACAACTTATACTTCAGGGTAGGGTCAGTGTACGAACAGCCCAAGAACACCCCTACTGGAGTGGCGGCAGTTGTACCTGTGTCCTTCTCGACGACACCTGCGGTAACAAGTTTGACGAGATCGCCATTAAACAGGTTTGCAGCATAACCCGAGGCGATTTTGAATTGCCGGGTGGCTCCTGCGAACGGTAGACCGCCAATCAGATTGACAGGCTTCAGCCCGTAGGGAGCAGAAACAGTTGGGTAAGCCATGACTAGCTCCTATTATGATCCGCTTCCGAAAGTGACCTGCGTCTTACGCTCACGGAAAAGTGGCATACGCGGGTCGTTCTCTCGCATGAAATTGTTATCGACGGACGCAATCTGTCTATTGGTTTGTTCCGCATAGAACTCGTTGCGTTCTTCGACCATCTCGACGGGTGCCTTACATAGCATCAAGCCACCAATCACGACGTTATCCTTGAACCGCTCTTGTTCGACGGAGACAAGGGTAATTTCGGGGTGATCCGACGCTTTGACTGGCTCCCAGCCTTCGCGTAACTTTGAAGAAACATTCGTGGCGTCAACCTGTCCCAGCGAACTGACGCGCACCCAACGAAATTCATAACCCGGCTCGGGGTTCGGCGAGGGCAATACCTCGGGACGTTGCCAAGCGCGTTTGCGGGTCGTTTTTTCGCGTGCGGTGTTTTCTCTACTCAGACGATTCTCAGCCATTTTGCTTCCTCATATCCAGTGCAACCTGTTTGGCGTATTGTTCGGGTGTCAGCCCGAGGCGTTTTGCGAGTACCAACTGTGTCTGCGTTAACCGAATTTTCTTCGGTGCTGTGCTCCGCGTAGCGGGTGCAACCACATTTGGTGACTTCTTCGGCTTCGGTTCTTCGACATCCTCGAACTGTTCCGGGAAGACTTGTCGCATACGTGCGTCAATACGCTCGTAGTAGTCATCACTTCGGGGATCAACCCCATCACGGACCAGCTTATTGTGCAACCCCAGAGCGAAACTTGTCATTTCCGGGTCTTGGTTAAACCAAGTATTCGCTTGTTGCCAAGCGACCGCTCGCGGATCGACACGAACCTGCTCAGGGGCGGGTTCTTGGGACATTTTTACAGGTGTTTTTTCGTCCTGTAAAGTGGGAACACGAATATTACTTAACTTATCAGCCTTTATCTTGGCATTTGTGAGGCTTTCTTGCGCTGCGAGGACGGCATCAGAGTCTCCAGCCTCGTACGCTTCCTTGTATGCCTTCTTTGCCGCTTCAAGCTCAGCCGCCGCGCTCTTCTTGGCTTGATCCAGCATGGCGGACTGATTTTTGTTGGTCGTCTCCTTCAGCTTGCGGTTTTCTTCGACAAGCTGCTGAGTAATACGCTCAAGCTCTTCGCGCTCGCGTAGTGCCTGCTCTTTGGCACGACGCTCATCATGATAACCTTTGCTGAAGTGCTGAATACGCTTGCGAACCTTCTCAGAGTATTCCTCAAGTTCTTCATCAGTAACATCGCTTGGAGGCTCAGATGGTTTGCGACCACGATCAGCTTTCGGCGTATCGTCCACAACCTCGATCTCAAACTCATCGTCGCTCTCCTTCGCCTTCGGCTTACCGATGGTTTCCGCACTTGAAGGCTCGATGTCGATGGACTTCTTGGTGTCCTGCTCGTCTGGGAAATCGAACTCTACTTTTTGCATTGGCATTGTCGTACCCTCATACCCTGTAGATACCACGAGGATCAGGAATAACCGCCTCGATGGAGTCGTCATTCATTAGCCTGAACTCTTTACCGTTGACCTTGAACCGTGTACCGGTGTTCATGCGGAACATCACGTAGTCCCCGCACTTGCACCACGGTCCTTCTGGGAACCTGTCTTTGTCGGCATAAGCCCCTTCGCCCATATCGACAACCAGCCCCATAATGGACATCACGTATTCGCGGTGCTTCACCGCTTCGGTCTTGATCAGTAAGCTGTTCTCGAAGTTGTCTTCGATCTCAGGCAGGGCGACAAGTACGCGGTACCCAACAGGCTTGGGTAGTTGTGCTTCCCATTCGGCTTCTGTCACTTCAGTTACGTCAGTCATCGTCATCACTCATGTAGTTACGCGAGAGGTCTTCTACTATCCTACGGCTGGCTTCTAGACCCCGAATCAAGCCAACCACTTCCCGATACCCGGCGTAGTCTTTCGCAGACCCGGCATACAGAAAGTCACTTGCAGACGAGCGTTGCTCGTCGATACGTTCCATCAGCACGTCAAAGACGGTTTTTGCCATTATTCGCCACCTTCAGGCTTCGTTTGCCTGCTCTGTGCTTCACTCATAATCCGCGCAAGCTCAAGGTCAAGCTTGGTATTGTCTTTACGTCTACTTGCGGCAAGCCGTACGCCTTCTTTCTGCGCTTCCAGCTTGAGACGTTCCACGTCAATAGCCGCTTTTGCCTGCATCTTCTGCTGTTCAAGCTGCGCGTCTGCCTGATCCTTCGCGGCTTTGCGCTGAATCTCCTGCGCCCGAAGCTGAAGCTCTGCCTGCTGCATCTGTACGATGGGGTCTTGTGCCTTCTGCTGGGCAGCTTGCTGGGCTTGCTGCTGCATGTGGCTCTGCGTGACCTGCTTGGCAGCGTCGGCGACGAGGCGAGACAGTTGCACCTCGATATCTTCTGGCAGTTCTTCGCCCGGTGGTGGAAGCGTGACGCCAAGTTTCTCTTCGATCTGTTTGCGGTATGCAAACCCAAGGTGCTCGGCGATGTGTGCCTGCAACGACATCATGATCTGCTGTGCCTGCGGGTTCTGCCCGATCATCTGGGCAACCATCGGGTCTTGCATGAACGCCATGTGCGCAGCAATGTGGGCGTCGTGGTCCTGATACATGAACGCTCGCAGCGGCTTACCCACCAGCGCGTCCATATTTTCGCTGATCGGATCGGTCGGCTTCGCATCATCACGGGTCGGAACGAGTTTGTCGGCGTTCTTGACCCCCAACACCTCGATCATCTGCCGGTGAAGCTGGGGGAGATC
>Ga0208019_1000882_pt1 | contig 16326 bp, 23 predicted proteins | sample CB_VirMetaG_5_FD_184540 | JGI IMG/M metagenome (GOLD analysis project Ga0208019, IMG submission 184540) | Freshwater to marine saline gradient viral communities from Chesapeake Bay - CB_1508_1D Viral MetaG (SPAdes) (version 4) | ecosystem: Environmental > Aquatic > Marine > Coastal | place: USA...
CAAAATTACCCAGCGAGTTATTCTCCAGAAATTCGAAATCAAGTTATCTCTTTCCACAATCCAAGGCATCAGGGCAGGATCCAAGCGATTACTCGCCACAGCGGCTTGATCCTTGACTTAAAAGCGATCCAACCTGCTAGTCTTTCTGAGATTGCCGAAGAAGTCGGTCAATCTTCGAGCTCAGTCCGTAATCATTTAAAACGGCTCACTCAACTCGATCTTGTTGTCAGGATCGCATTTGAACACCACGTTCTATTCTGTTTAAACGGTGATTACAACGTACACATCGACCGCATACTCGGGGAACTCTACGAATGACCTCCGACGCCCTTGTCTTTGGGAGCACGATTTCAAGATCGATAATCTACCGGCTTGGATTTATACGGATAATCAGCCGCCCAAAGACATTACAGACTGCGAAGCCAAAATTAGCTCGCTTGAATACACAATCAGAGATATCGAGCTACAGATAGAGATCCGCGAACTCGAATTAAAGACTGGTAGCTCTCGCCACAGCAGCGCCTTTGACTACGAAAAGTGGAAGGTAGGTGCACTCAAAGCTAAACAGACTCACTATTACCTTTTAAACGCTTATACGTATTGGTTGATTAAAAGCCAGCGCAGTGCGCTTGACAGCCCTGCAAAACTTGATAAGCTGATCGAGCTCCTGATCGAGGATCCCGCCGACTTCGAAACAAAAGCACGAGCACTCCTAAACTAGACAGGTCAACGTGTAACAAAGGCCGCGTTGACATGAGGGGTGCTGTAATCCTTTTAGCCTTTTCGGAACAGCCGCAAGTCGCCCTGATTGCCTGGTACCAGGTGGTCGAGGGGAACCCCTCCCTCATTCCATGGAAACCACAAGAGAAATTAAAGACATTCGAGACGCGCTCAACAGCATCGAAACCTCACTTCAGCTACTTGTAGCTCAAAAAGACGGGAAGGTAACGAGCGCTTTTGTCTCCAAGAAAACCGTCAGTCAACGGTTAAACATCCCATCGGTAACTGTCGACAAATTGATTCATCAAGGAATTGTCTCAAGAGGAGATTCAGGACTGATAGAGGGTAAGCACTATTGCAAAGTCGACCCAACTGAGCGAAACTCATCTAAATTTTTATATGATATCCACGCGATCACACAGGCTGCCTGGAGCAACTTCACCTATGTCTGATCTTTCTCGTGGCGCAGCGGCGCTGGTTAAAAACCTCTTTGGAGGCAACGAGACTGAGCGTATGATTAGCGCTGGTGTAGTCCGAACTATTTTGTCGGACATGACACGTCTTTACTTCGAGAATAGAGCTGCTTTAGGCGAAGGAATTCTTGTCTTTAATCCCGAAAGCCCGGAGGCTTCTAAATACCTGACTAAAACCGACCTCGAAAATGATTTAGCTGTCGCTCAAGAAGGTATGGATGAGAAAGCAGAAGCATTATTTAGCAAGATAATTCGCGTGATCGAAAAGGAATCCGACTCAGACCTAGCTCTGATAGCAATGGTTCAAGCAAATGAGATCTGTGTACACCTAGTAGATCCCGTAGAAGCTAACAAAAAAATTGATGAATTATCAAACAGTCTCATTCTCTGAAGAAGATTTCGTTTCGCCGCCGGAGTTAATAGCTACCACGGCGTCTCTTTTTGGCGGAGAGATTGAACTAGATCCTGCATCGAGTGAACAAGCAAACCTAGTTGTTCAGGCACAAAAATATATTTCTTGGCATAAAAATGGCCTAAATCAAGAGTGGAAATCGAAAAACGTTTACTTGTTTCCACCGAGGAGCTTACTGAGTGGCAAAGAACAACCAAAGGATGCAAGGTTGTTTCGAAAAAATTTAAGGTTTAAAAAGTCAGCACAACGTGTGTGGCTCGAACTCGCCTACAACAAGTGGCTCAGAAACGAATTTGAGCAAGCTATTATTTTTTTGACTTCGACTGAGGTTGCCTTACTGGTTACTCAGAGAATAGGCTTTGACTTTCCCCTTTGTGTACTGAGCGAAAAACCTCACTTACTGCGAGAGAAAGATTTAAAACCTATCGATACGAAGGTGTTTGGCTTCGTTTACTACTTGCCACCTCGTGAGGAGTACCAGCAAGCGGTGCATAACTTCTGTGATCTTTATAGTACGCTGGGTCGGGTGTATACCTGATCGGATCTTTCGTGTCCCAAGTATTATCAGGTCCGTATTTGTCTCGCTCACCGAAACCTACACCGACCACGCGCTCTGCTTGTAGTCGCTGCCTCGATTCACGTTCAGCAGTCCTGGCTTTTTCACGAGCTTCAATATTAAAAAGCTCACCAGCAAAACGAAACGAGTGAGGTTCTCTGCGGAAACGAGCACCTCTTCGATTCATATATGACTCAGCCCGCCGCTCTAAAGGCGAGCGTGGGAGCTGTGCCATTACGCCAAGGTACCGTAATTCATCAACCCTGAGACATCACCACTGGTGTTATAGTAACGACCAATAGCATCCGCTGTATTACGTGCGCCATATAAGAATTGCTTAGTCTGAGGGCTTCCGTAATCATATAACGCTGTGTATTTGTCTCTCATTTGCCCCGTTGTTGGGTCGACCCAATCTGCTGTATCTCGTATGGATGTCACATCCAGGGATACCACGGGAGGATCTAAAGCTAACTGCTCGTAGCCTCCGAGACGATTCGCCAAGGAGTATTGATTTTGAATATTTTGAATTCGAGTATTTAAACGGTCGTACTCAGAAAAAATATCAGGTCGTATGCCCAAATCAGCGCGAGCAGCAGAAGCTACATTAGAAATAGTGTTAGCAAAGTTATCGTAGTACTGACCTAAGGCTTCCTGGCCAGTTAATCCAGTTAACTCAGGGTATATATTCTTTATTCTCTTCTTAATTTGTTTCTTTTCTTTTCCTCTTTGTGTCTTTAAAGCCTTTGTTGCAGACTTGATATAGTCCTCTATTGAGGCTGTACCTCCAAAGAGAGCACCAACATTACCAGCTAATCTTGTTAAATTCGAAAGGCTTTTAGTGCCTGTATTAAAGTTTCTGGCAAACTCAGAAAGACCTTGAGAACCTAGAGCCCCAACACCCGACAGATTGCTGGCCACAGCCGCACCACCTGGTATCGACTCAACACCAAAACCACCTGAGGGAAACCCGCCAGAGGACCAATCGTAATTAGTGGGAAGAGCAACTGGCATGGTATCAAGTAGTTTAGTCTGCGACTCAAATTACAGCCTTAGGTGTCCCGAAGGCTGAAATAGCCCGAGCCAACATGTTATTCATTGTAGAACGAGTTTCGTCTGCGTAAGAAGTAGGACGTCGATAATATGTAGGTTCACTTGTGTTAAAGCTTTCTGCACTGCTTAAGCCTTTAAGCAGAGCTTGCCCTATATCGCTTACATCAAAACCGTTACTAAAATAGTCCCCAGTGTAAGCAGATCCAACATCTCCATAACTAGGTATGTCAGAACCGTAGGCCAGGCCGCCGCCCAAAAACGAATTCATGATGCTTGCTTAATCACTTAAATTATATCTAAATAACTGATTTCGGCGCTCCAAATGCGCCTAATGCTTGAGCCAGTAACTGACTTTTGGCTGACTCAGCAGCAATTAAATTCTTATTTACGTCATTAATTTGTTGCTCTTCTACAGCTTTTCTGTAAGCTTCTTGCTCCTGTTGATCTTTATATGATTTTAAAATTAAATCTAGTTCACTCTGAGTTGCTGTATTAACTTCATCGTCATAACTCGGTAAAGGCGGAGCCTCTAGGCCACGAGGCAACTGAGTTTGTCCAGCAGTTGCAGGTTGCTTGCCTACAATATCTATGAATTTATTAAGTAGAAGATACTTAAGAACCTCCGCTTCAGCTGGGCTTTGTGTGGGTGCACTGCTTGCTGGCGTCGCATAAGAAGCGCCTTGAGACTCAGCAAATTTCTTAAGAGTGTCAAAACTTTTAACTGGTTGTCCATAAGCACTGCGTCCTTCCATCGTCGGGAGAGACGCCCACTCGTTAGCTACTTTCGCAATGTTCTCTCGTGTCAACGGATCACGGTCTGGGTCAACTCCTCGCCAACGGAGCAGTTGTAAGGCAGCTAGATCTTGAGATTGTGGGCCAAAATCCTTAAGGCCAAGAGCCCTCTGAGCCCGAGCCCAAGTCTCGGGCATAAACTGATACGCACCAGCCGCCGCACTTGAATATTTACCGCCCTGCACAACGCGGTCAGGGTGCTTACTCAAGTCTTTAATGGGTGTGTAACCAAATGTAATATCGTACCTAGGCGCACCCTCACCCCAAGTCCCCTCGGCAAAAGCAATAGTATTTAGCCAACGCCTCGCGTTAGGACTGATACTGCTACTCATCCTTAGAGTCTTCGAATATATCTATATTAGTGTCGACAACCACGCCGGTCTCCTCCATAACTGATTTAAAAGCCCGCTCGCGACAGACAAATCTGAAGATAGTTTTCCAGAGATACTGATCTCGGTCCTCCCCTTTTAGAGCATGGGCAGCGTTCTTAAGCCGCTGCAACGTGAAATCGTCTTCGAGAGTCAGGCCAACTCGGATGTGCCCATGCTCGTCTTTCACGGCTGAACGCGCCTCTCAACTAAGTCTAAGTCAAATCACAATAAGCATAAAACTCACCATGCTTTACAAGACCAGTAACGTGCTTTGAGCTTGCTTCCAGGATTATCACAGTTATGACGTGCTCGGAAGTTCTCACGGCGCTCTGGGATGTGTTTTTTAATCGTCATATTAGGGTCACCAAACCGTACCAGGCGCACCTGATCTCCTTCTTTTGCTGCGACTGCGAATTTTTTGCCGCCGTCAGAATCCCTGCGGGGCTGGTTATATCCGGCAAACTTCTCTCCAGCGATTCGGATGGCCACGGCTCGGGTCTCGTGCGTCCATCCAGTCTACCGCGTCAAAAATTAAATCAATCTAAAACTCTGTTTCACAGACTTTCTTCATGAAGATTCCTGCTAACCTCCTTTCGTTGTCGTCATCAACAACGTCTTATTAAATGGATTCCGCACGGCTCCTCACCATCGCTCAGACCGCTGAGCTCCTCAACTGCTCCGCAGGCTTTGTACGTAAGCGTATTATGCTGACCGAGTCCAACCAGCCCGGCGGCTGGCCTAAGGGCATCTTCGTCAATTTGCAGCCCAACGGCGTCAAGTCTCTTTATCGAATCAACAAAGACGCTCTTGAGGCTTACTTAAACTCTGGCGCAGAAGAGGCTACAGTGGAAGAAAGCGCTACCTGCGCTGTCTGATCGCTAACAATGAACACTTCCTCTCTAGCCGATATCTTTCAAAGCGCTGTCGAAGCGCCGACACAAGAAGTCATTAAAGAGGAAGTGATTATCACAAAGGAGGCCACGCCTGATAATCTCGTTTATCAGATGGTCTCCTTTGCCTCTTATTTATACCAACTTAATATTCAGGCACATCTACTTCATTTCAACGTAGAGTGCTCAAATTTTTTAGCGGTTCATAAATTTTTAGGTAAGCAGTACCAACAGCATGTCGCTGACTTTGACACAATTGCTGAGTTAGTCCGAAGCATGGACTATCTAATGCCTATGTGTCAGTGTGGTCTTTTCGACGCATTCAAGAAGTTTCCTGCGGTCAAGACTTACGACGCGCGAGAAGGCCTGACTTTGTACACAAAGAATCTTGAAGCTGGCGCCATGATGGCTAAAGATCTTGTGGACGCCGCAAAAGATACAGGCGCTCCCGACGTAGAAAACTTTGCTGCAGAAATCTGTGGAAATTTGTTTAAAGGCGCCTGGATGCTAAAAGCCACCCTTCGTGGGTCTATGTAAGAATCCAGCCGCCGTTAGCTGAAACATAAAGTCCACTAGCTCCGGAATTTAAATAGACAAGATAACCTTCAACAGCAGTAGGTAAAGCAGTGACAACCGCAATACCACTAGCTACAACAGAGGATAAAGAACCACTTGCAGTAACAGCGGACAGTGCTCCACTAGCTATTACGGCAGAAAGGGATCCGCTAGAAATAGTGGAAGATATAGCTCCGCTAGCAATAAGAGCGGAAAGAGCACCACTTGCGATAACGGAAGACAACGACCCGCTTGCTACAACAGCAGATAACGCCCCACTTGCAATAACAGACGAAAAAGCACCACTTGCGACAATCGCAGAGTTCGCCACAGTGGCGGTTGATGCGCTACCAGCGGTAGTAGCAAAGTTAGCGTTGTTCGCAGTATCCGAAAATCCAGCCCCGACCTTCTGCCAGGCACCTCCCGTCCAAACACGCAAATAATAAGAGGCTGTGTTGTCTACCCAAGTCTCACCAACTGAATTACCCGGCGAACCTAAAGGACTTGAGTTAGGAGCAGTAGCTCCGTAATGATTAGACCCAAATTTACGAATACTTCCTGCTGAATCTTTAAAGTAGAGGCCAGGATCAGCAGCGCCAAAGCTCATAGCAGCCTCACCTGTCTGAACCGTGGCCGTATTCGGGCGATCAGAAGAATTACCAGATCGCTTTGAAAGCAGAATAACTGGAGTAGAAGCCATGTTTAATAAGTACCCCCGTTAATAAGAGAAGGATATGAAGGATAAGGTATTAGTGCACCAGCAGAATATTGGCCTCCATCATAAATTAACGAAGCGCCACTGACCAAAACTCCATTACTATATGTGCCACCATCAAGCTTAGGCGTTGCTTCTGGGTCTGGTGGCGCAAAAGGATTGTACTGATCTATTTTGAACATCTCAAAACCACTAGCTGTCATAGCAGTAGATGTGCCTGACGCTAACGTATCAAAGTTAAGTGTCTTAACCATAGTAGGGTGCATATCAGGATACATCATGTGATTTGGAACAGTATTCTGCGACGGAGAGTACTTCTCCCACCAGCGAAGCTTTTGTTGACGCTTCTCAAATGTTGTTTGCTTGGCCAGATTTATCTCGAACTCTTCTCTATAACGATCGTCTATCGGTTCATCGCTAGGTTGAGACAGCCACGCTGGTGAAAAAACATCATTACCGAAACGGTTTTGCAAATCCCAGAAAGACGCATAAATATGCTTACACCACCTTGGAGCAAAGTAGATAAGATTAGGGTCAGAATATACTTTTGAACCATCTGAGTACGAAGGAAGGTCTAATATTTTCTTCACATAAAGAAAGCCGAAATCACGGCTAAATCCTGGATAGTCCCGTGACGGAGACGTACGTCCGGATTGATAATCTGCACCAGCATCGTATTGACCAGGTTTAAGATCTTGAGGCAGAGTGTAGGGGTAACGACGTTTAAGACTGTACTCATAAAGATTAAAATCTTCTCTGGCTAGATAATCTGGACAGTTACATCCAAAACGCATTTCCGTAGTGAAATAATCACCAGGAGTAGGTAATGATGCAGGTGTGGATAAAGTCTCGTTATCGATAACGGACCAACTATTGTTTGTGTCCAGTGAAATAAAAATACTGTTGTAAATAGGAGCAAACCCAGGCTCTAAAGGTGTTGTCCCATTACCCACGCCGACGACTGTGTAATTGTTATATGAAGTCTTTTCGGTACCGTCAGCAGCAAATCGGTCAGAAATTACCTCACCTTGAAAAAAAGAAATAGGAGGGCCAAAGTTACTTGTTAACTCGATAGCGTAAACTGTGTCACTTGTCTTGGTTACAGATTTAATAGCATAACCAAAATCCAAGAAGTTGAAGGAGTCCCTAGGTCGTATAGCTACCATCCTCATAGCCATATCTTGGCTCATGGAAGGATACATGTAGCAAATACCAGGAAGTGCAGCACCTACACCGACAATGCCTGTTGTCCAGTATCGAAAGGAGTAATTAAGACCTACATACGCTTGATTAGCGTACATATACAACTCATAACCTCTGCGCCATCGCGTCCACATAGACGCGTAATTGTAGTCAAAAAGTATACTGAAATCTTTTAAATTAAAATCAGGTCTAAACTTGCGCTTAAACGGCATCGGGGAGCTGAGCTGATGTGTCGAGCTAGCCCCCTCGAACGACGAAAATCCGAACTTCGATTTCTTTGGTTGGTGAGTATGCCAACCAAAGTCATCGGAGCCGTTGCGCCGTGCCATGAATTAATAAAAACCGCCTTGCGCGATAATCGAAACTCCAGAAGGACTTAAACCGCCAGATATGGCGCTGGGTCCGTTACCTAAATATCCGATACATAAAATATATCCTTTCTCAAGATAAAGAGCTTCCATCTTGCCGCGCTCAATGGGATACACCAAATTGGTGTCACCTGTACGAGGTGTCGGAGCGACAGTAGCAGGGAGCTCTACACGTTGAATAAGACCTTCAGTGCCTCCAGATAAACCAACTTGAAACTTGCCTAATAAGAGCGCTGTAGATGTGGACGGAGCAGACTGATTGGGTGCATATACATACACACCAAACGCTGCCGTACGCACACCACCATTATTGGGATACCCTTCAGCAGAAACTACAAAGAGATCTTCAACGAGAGCACCATCCTCAGAGGGAATGTCACCCACACGTACAAGTTGGATTAAATCGCCGAAATCAGGGTTACTGGCGTCGCTGACAACAGTTGTCCCGTTATTAATCCTCGCCCCCCGTAGAAAAGGGCGGTCAACCATAAGTGGTTGCTTGTTTGTGCTAGTAGATGCCATTGGGTGAGCTCCGTAAAATTAGTGGGCTACGAAAACTTAGCGCCGAGGGGTCCCGCCCCAGGCTTCGGGTTCATTATCGAGAATATCGTCTGTGTAGACATCAGACCTACGAGTATCACCTTCGTCACTTTCTTTGATGTCGGGCATCTGATACAAACCTCCGCCCAGTATCTTCAGAGCATCCTTAATATCGATTTTGCCTGATTCAACACCAGCCAAAATAAGCTGATTACGAGCTTCTTCTTTTCGAGCTGACTCTCTTTCTTGACGAGCTCGGTTAGCTGCAGATTCGTTGCGCTGTCTCATATCTTCCAAAACTTGGAAGATAAAACGATCCCCAGCCATGCGTGAGTCTTGTGGCCCACGGCCTGGCAACGGAAAGCCTGTTTGGTAACCCTGCTTAAAAGCACTAGCTGCTTCAACAACAGGAAGAATTGCTCCGGCCAATCGATCAAGACCAGCCCAAAAACCGCCGCCTTGCTGAGGTGCGGAATAGCTCGCTGTAGGCTCGGTACCCATGGAAATAGTAGAGGGTGCTTCCGAGAAAGGTCTTTCTCGATAAGGTGTCAAAGCACCTCCCGAGTAAGTAGAGCTTCGTGGAGACATAAACTGCTCAGCCATACCTACTCGGTTCGCCTTAATCCTCTAGTTATTTTATCTCAATAACCGGCATACATCCGGGAGCGAGGTGCTTGACGTTGAATAAAGTCCTGCACTCGCTGCAAATTAGATTGAACTTGCGGGCGAGTAACATCGACCATATCAAAGGCACCTTGGCTGGGAGCTGTTACAGCTTGACCCATCGCTTCAGCGTTGCCCACGGCGTTAGCTGCGGTTTCAGAGCCCATCGGAGTCGTAATAGTAGTCGTGGTGACTGACTCTGCACTCTGCTGGTTAGCGGCTGGGTTAGCCAACTGACGGCGCTGAATCTCGTAAGCAAGAGCAGGGTTCGCTTGCGCCCAAGCAGCTAAGTCACCAGATCGCTCGGTTTGCATCCCACGCATCATTTCCACCAGTTCTTTACGGACTGGGGCCTGTGCAGCATAGGCAGCACGATCAGCGTAGTACTTAGCGATTCCACCTCGCTCAGGGGTGTACTTCTCAGGAGGCAGGGCTTCCGTGGCTCGCATCAGCGCAGCTGCTGCCGGATCTGCTTGAGCTAGTGCCTCGCGAACAGCGCTTTCGCGTTGAGCTCCACCGCTGGTAATAATTGTTGCGGGGGAAGGAGAAGCGGCAGAGGGATCAATCACGCCCGTACCAGGTGCAGTAGCAGGAGCAACAGGAGCGGCACCATCACCTAAAGGAGTTGCGCCGTCTTCCGTAAAGAGGGGACGTGCTGGGATCGAGGGCGCTTGCGCAGTGGTTTCGCCAGTGCGATCAGAAGAACCGCTGTTCATAAGAGAAGCAGCTCCGTAACCGGCGGCTCCGAGACCAGCCGCACCGAGAGCAGCAAGTGCGGCTGGATTCGACAGAATGCGTCCCAGGTTAGCCATTTGAACCCCACCAGCCGCGTTGCCAAAAGCACCAACAAGCTCAGGATTGTTCTCAAAAATCTCTCGAACACGAACAGGATCAATCATCAGCTCATCGACCATCTCACCTCCGGGTGAGCGGACCAAGGCGCCACCAGGACCACCTTGCAATACTTGAGCACCTGTGCCGCCGCCTCCACGGGCGCCGCCAAAAGCAAGATCAACAGTGCGATCGAGAGCTTCACCTGTGGCACCAGGGCCAAAAGCAGGACGAGGAGCTACGTATTGGTTTGCACCTTGAGTACGCAGAAGAGGAGTGCCAGGCAGCTCAGGACGCGTAACAAAGGTGCTCTCCATAGTCTCGCCGAGACTAGGTCCGCGGAGAGGGTAAGCAGAAGAAGCACCTACCTCCAGACCTTCGCCATAAGTCGTAGAACCTAAACGACCACTAACACCCTGAGTCCCTGGACGATAAGTAAGACGAGATCCCATAGAACCAACTTCGCCCTCACCAGGCTTCAGCATGGTGATCTGACGAGCAGTTTCACCACGGGTGGGTTCGGGGTAGCGAACCGGAGGAGTGGGAGCTTCGGCCAAAGGAGCCGGAGGACGATTCTGAACAAGCGGAGAAACGCCGCGAACACCAGGAGCACCACCAGCCTGTGGAGCAGGAGGAGTAGCTCCAGGGCCAAACTGAGGCTTAGGAGCTTGACCTAACTGCCGAGAAGTACGCACATTTCGTGTACCTAACAAGCCAGGACCCGGCTGACTAGGAACACCTGCACCCATCTTGCGGAGTGCGTTAGTAGTGCGTTCAATTAAAACAGAGTCACCCGTCTGAAGGATCGCCGGCATAACCTGCCGAGCAAGATCATCAGCCGAGTTGATACCTGCTCGTAAAAGCCTGCCTACTAAAGACATGACGGGTGCGCTCGCTTAATCCGTTTATTCTTAAATCACAGTCTATCGCCAATTCTCAAAAAAGTAGATGCGGTCGGAACGAGACACATCAGGAGGACCAGGTATCGCCTGGATAAACTCGCCACCGCTTCGCTCAAATCTGTAACGAGATGAAACTGGATCTTTGTAATTAGGCACATACAGCATCTGCGCCAGCCTGTCGCACTCGAATAAATAGTTCTCTCGCCAAATACGAGCTGTTTCGCGTTTATCTTGGATCGAGATAGAGCGTGACACGTCACCAAGAATCGTCTCTTGGCGACTCGTGGCACGACCTGTAGCAAGTTCAGTTAAACGTTCAGCTTCTTCGCAACGCTCAACTTGTTGAACGATTTTATCGAAGTAAAACTCACTGGGGATACTATTGCAAGCCTCCAGAAGCCTTGCGTAGTCACCAGCAGGGACTGTGGCAATGTTGTATCCAAGGTGATACGCTACGCGACTAAAATTGAAGTCATCTAACGCATAACCAAAGACCTGAGCAGGGTTTCGGGTCAGCTGATTAACAGCTGAATAAATAACTTCTCTTTTGGCGGCGTCAGTAGTTGTAGGTTGAAAAACTACACCTTGCTGAGCAAGAAAAGATTGAATCTGTTCTAACTCGTTTACGCTTAACTGCGCCACAACCCGAAACCCTTACGTTTTCTTATTCTACGTACACCACACCGGTTGCAAAAACTTCTTTCCACTCGACACGTTTGATACTTTCAAGCTGTTCGAGTTTGGTGAACCGCTCACCCGGAAGGGACTGCCGAAGTTCAATAATTTCTTTTGCGGTTTTTAAACCAACACCAGGAAGACACTGAGTTAAACCCTCGGCAGTCAAGTTATTTAAGTTGATGCGGTTGTCGGAAGGAGGGAGAGGCTTGACTACAGTGACCTCAGTCTCGTCTTTCTTAACCGGGCGCCTTCCCCGACGTGTTTGCAACGAATTTGAAGCAGGTGTCGGGTTTGTATCTTCTTTGAAGTTATCAACTTGATCTTTATGGGCAAAAAATACCTTACCCGTGGTGCTAGATCGAACCATAAAGTACTCACCGTCATCGTGAGTGGAAATTACGTCGATTTTGACGCCACTGGGCTTATAGACTTTGGCAGACATCTGAAAAAGTCAGTATGTGGACAGTAGTTTAAACCAAAATACATCAATCTTCCCTCATACGCTTAAGCTCGCGCTCAAAATTACCTAAAAACTCGGCTCTTTTCTCCCATGTGTCGCCTCCTGTGCAACCTTTCTTGGGGTTTATGCAAGCTGAGTCGTTAACTCGATTACAAACGAGACCCGCAAGATCTAATTCGTTGCCTTTATATCCTGTTCTCCAGTGATGGATGCCGTTTAACCACGTAGCACCGCATCTAGTGCACTCTTTACGTTCTAATTTGAGATCCGAGAGCTCCCGATTGTCCATAAAGCTGGATAAATACGGTACGCATTATTAACTCTGACAGCGGAAAGCACTAAATACCCTAAAAAATTAATTAAGAACAGAAAACCAATAAAAAACCCCTCCCGAAGGAGGGGCTGGTGTGTATCTTCTGCGACCTAAGTATATCAGGCAGGAGAAGTGGAAGTGTATGCGGTGGATTCCACGATGCCGCCGGGCTGCAGAGCCACATCCTGACGCTCGGGCGGCTCGTCGGGCACGATCCAGCACACTTCGCAGATAGCGAGGGCTTTGTTCTTGCCAGAGAGCTTGCCAGCACCAGCACGAGGATCGTACACGCCAGAGCCCTGGAAGACACCAGAGGCAGCTTGGCTGCTGGAAGCAAACAGTTTCCACTGAGTCTCGGCGCCCAGAGCAGCGAGGCTGCTGGAGTCGATGATGTTGGTGGAACCGGTGCTGCCGTTAGCGATCCGGCTGTTGGAGCCGGTGATCGAGGTACCGAACTGACCAGACACGACGGTGCCGTCGACTTTCAGACCTTGGCCCACTGCGGGGATCAGGGTCAGGGTCGGGGTGGCGGAACCACCGGCAACGCCGGAGCTCACCACATCGCCGCCGTCCACACGGAGGGAGGTGCGATACACGTAAGCACCGGCAGGAGCCTTGATGCCATCAGTGATATCGGCCCGAACATCCTTGTGGTAGTCGGGGGACGGAACGATGACGTTAGCGTTCAGGAACGGAGCATTAGAAGCGCCGCCAGAACCATAAGGCTGAGTGTAGTACTCAAGCTGGTTGTTGGTGCCGAGAGCCTGATAGCTCAGGTCCACGTAACCAACGGCCTGCTGAGCAATCCAGCCGGGACGGAAGACCACGCCCACGGGGCCACCAACGGGTTGGTTGGTGTAGCTCGTCTGAACGCCATTGGCGTTCTCGAACTGGATGGTCTTTTCTTCGTGCCAGTAACGAAGAACGTTGGTGTAGTTGCCAGGATAAATCTTGGCAACGTGTAACTGGTTAGAGTTGATCGCCATTGTTAGTTACCTCCTCAAGCGTCGAAAGAGTAACCAACGGTGACGAAGTCAGCGTTCAGGAGTTCGAAACCTGCGTACAGGCTCCAAATCATCATGATGAAACGGCTGAAGTCGTCGTTGTTGTTGAGCAGCACCTGGGCATTGTTGCCACCGATGCCAACGCCAACGGCCTGAGGACCAAAGAAGATACCGACAGCAGCGTTGTAATCAGCGGTGCTGGAGGCGATGGTCGCGTTCTGAGTTTGAGTAGGCATGTTGGTGCTTTCGAAGAAGCGCACGCCTTCAAACACGAAGCCGGTGGGCATGATCGGCTCGCCGGCCACGAAGGTAGCCTGACCGAAGCCTTGACCCATGTACAGAGCAGCGTTGGGCTGCATTCCGGACATGAGGGGGTTGATCTGCCCGTTGCCAGGATAACGAGCAACTTCACGGAAGTCGCTGTTCTGACGCAGGTGCATCAGGAAGGTAGGATCGCAAACGCAGCGATAGAAACCGTCCTGGAAGGTAGGAGTGTTCCGCTTGCGCAGGCTCTTCACCACGCGCAGCAGGTCATCCTTAACGTCGAACTTAGCTTGCTCGGCGTTGGTGTAGGTCAGAGCGCCGGTGGCGAGATCACCAGGGAAGTAGTAACCGCCTTGGGTATCAGAAGCTTGACCTTTGGAAACAGCCTTCAGGAGTTCATTGATGAACACCCGATCACGCCAACGACGATAGTCGTCGAGCAGAGTCAGGCTGCCGATCGATTGGTGGAAGGTGGTGAGGTTACCGGTGTCCAGCAGCAGACGCTGGGCGGTAATCAGGGTCTCACGAGCAATCTTGAAGGTGCTGGGTTGAGTGGGGTCACTCGGGTCAGCAGGACCGGTGTACTCACGAAGAGTCACCAGCACCTTGTCCTTCACGATATTACGGCTGTTGGCAGTACCGATGGTCTGCTCAGCAGTGCGCTCGCGAGATTCTTTAGAGCCAGGATTACCGAAGAACCGGTAGCGATCTAACTGAACCGTCTGACCGGGTTGCTTCGAGAAGTCGTGCACAACCACGGGTTCCGCAGCCATCTCAACGATGTATGCGGGGTGGGGACGGTAAAGTTCCGCACCTAGGATCTTCGGAAAGTCGTTGTCGATAAACAACGCTTATCTCCGAAAAAACTACAGTAGTAATCCTAAAACCTTAAATGCTTTGTGAACTGAATTCGTGTCGCACATTTAGTGTTTTAGATTTTTGTGCCAGGACTAAACGTACGCACCATGTTGCGTACACCTTCTCCAAGCACACCATAAACAGAACCGTAATTAGGAACGTAACGAACTGACTTACCTCTGTAGCTAGTACGAAGAACTGTATCCATTTGACCCGGCACTCCGGTGCGAACAGACTCTACGAACGTGCGGCAATACACAGGATAGTGATACACCCAAGCTGCTCTCGATCCCGACTTATCGTTTGTCGGGTTAGTAAGCATTGGGAATTGAACCCTTTGGTAAGTACCAGGTCCACCGGTTAACCCTTGGCCTTCAAACTTTCCAGTGTCCTCGTTATAGGCATAGGGTTCATTTCCTTTTGGAGTATTAAAAGGTGTGTAATTTTGGTTATCCGGTACAGCTGGACCAAACCACGTATACGCTCCGAAATCACGCAAGCCCGGCTGTGGACCCAGGGCTGTCTGAACTGTTGCATTAGAAGTCGAGGTAAGACTTTGCGCTCTAAAGCCATCGTAAATATCAAGTAAACCAGGATATTCGGTATCCCCAACGAATAAAGGAACGAAACCAAGATATGTATTATTAAAGTTATTCCAATACCCCGACACTGCAGGAGGTACTGCACGCCATTCAGACGTGAAATACCCACTTATATTTGGCGGTCCTACAGGAATACGACCAAAATCAGCTCCTTCATCCAGGACGCCATACCAGGTTTGATTTATGCCTGAAGGAGTTACATACCCACTAGAAACAGTTCGATAAGTATCGGTTAGATCTAAATTATCTCCAGTTCTTTGGGGTCCAGATTGAATTGGGTGATATAAATTTTTATCGTATTTCCAATTAGTTTGAGGTGTATACACCATAGTGCTACTCCAGATAATTTAATTGTACTTGCTCTAAAATATTTAGGAGCTTAGTAAGGGCAAATGCAGCCTAATTTTGAAAGAGCCCTTACGGTTTTTTTTGAAGATCCAGAAGCATCTATAGCTTGTTTCTCAGGCTCAATAACGGAGAGCTTGACACACCCACGAGGGTTAAAGAAGGTTATCCCGTATCTGATTAAAGCTTCAGCAGTCGGATTTATGCTGGCCACATTTGTAAGCCCAGCAATCGAAGAGAGGTTCAAACTTACAAAAAATGAGGCCATAGCGACCTCATTTATTATTGGTTACGCCGGAATACGCATCCTGGCAATAGCAGAACGCATAGCCGAAAAAGAAGTAGAACGGCGACTAGGAAAGAGCGACAACGACGTCAGCTGATTGTTACAGATTCTTCGAAAGTATCAACCTGAGAAGTTTCTGGCGCAGAAGAGTCTGTCGTTTCTTCTGGAGTCACTTCTGGTTCTTTTTTGGGTTCGTTCGTATCACGATACGGACGATAGCGAAGAGATCTCATAGTTTTGTTTTGAGCTGTTTTGAGACTAGCAAGAAAAAAGCCCCCTAAACAGGGGGCGTTTAGTAAAGAGATCCGGCTTATCAGGCAGGATCCATGAACAGGAGCTTGCTGCGCAGAGCTTCAGGACCCATCTGACTCAGATAACGCCAAGCATTCTCAGGGTTACGGTTCATAACTTCGCTGAACTGGTCCCACTGTTGCTGGGGCTGGCCGCCGACATTAGAACCGCCAGCATTAGCCGG
>Ga0208019_1000886_pt1 | contig 16310 bp, 9 predicted proteins | sample CB_VirMetaG_5_FD_184540 | JGI IMG/M metagenome (GOLD analysis project Ga0208019, IMG submission 184540) | Freshwater to marine saline gradient viral communities from Chesapeake Bay - CB_1508_1D Viral MetaG (SPAdes) (version 4) | ecosystem: Environmental > Aquatic > Marine > Coastal | place: USA...
TACAAGCAGATCCTTTCTATGGGACATAGATTGGACAAGTGACTTGAGAAGACCCTGCTTGTAACGCTTCTCCTCAAGATTCTTCTTCATGGTATGTAGGGTAGTATCACGACCAACATAATCCTCTACAGCCGCGACAGTAGCCCTTGCTCCAGCGTGAATAATAGCATCACGCGCATCGTTTTTCAAATCGACCTGATATTTCTCCATGTCTACCTCGTACTCCTTAACTTGTGCGGTAGCGTATTCCAGCAGACCACAGTAGTAAGAATAGATACGAGCGTGCTTGAGCATCTCATCGTTTACAGAAAACTTATCAATAGACATGAGAGCATCGGCTAGGCGAAGGTAAAGATCAAGATCTAGGTCCTCGTATGCTTTTAGTAGGTCTTCACTGTTCATCGAATATTACACTCCATAGTTCAGGGTTGAGTCGTTGAAACAATAATAGTCCACGGGTAGCCGATTCTACAACAAATTCGTTGGTTGTTTTTAGCTCCACCGTAGCATCCTCATCATCAGCCCTCAGACCCATTGTAGAAAAGATAATATGCCAGATTTCGTGTAGCAGCGTGGGACGGAGAACCTTGTCCTCGGAACTATCCTCTAAAACAATCTCCATTTTGTCGAAGTCGGTTAGACCTAGACACTCATCACCATGTAAGGTAATCTTCTTTTGGAATCTAATAGAGAAGGTGCCCCATCCATAAGACACCTCTCCTATATCCTTAATTTTCTGTTTCAGGCTCTTGGATCGCGTCATGGTCAACCTCTTGCATAACCAATACATTATAGTTGATGGTCATGGGGATGATGAATCGTGCCTTACCATTCCTGGCCTTCATAACATAGGCACGCATCATTCCTTCATCGAACTCTTCTTCGTCTTGGTTGAGGCTGATTGCGAGGTCCACCACGCGGAATTTACCATAGGAGTCTCCCAGGTGCTCGTCAGTGATTAGACGCGCTCCACGGCCTGCTCTGTTGGTCTGAGTGGCAGTCCAGACAAGGAGACCTTGCTCCACTCCAATTCCTCTCAGTTCCTCTGCGATACGCTGCTGGGCCTCATACTCACTCATGCCTTCACGGACTGGACGCAGTAGCTCCATGTAGTCGATGATAAGCACATCGGGCACAAAGTCCTCGTAGCTTTTAAGTTGATTCAGATATGCCCGAATCGTGTTAACATTTGCCATACCAGTGGGGAACTCCTTGATACGGAGATTTGCCTTGGTAAAGCGGTCCTGAAAGATCTTGTGTCGCTGGCGAAGCATCTTCTGCTCACGCTCCTGACCAAGAAGCTTTTGAGGGATCAGAGTGGAGATAGAGTCGATGCGTTGACCCACTCTATCTTCACTCATCTCCAACGATATATAAACAACTTTCAGGTTTTCAATCAGACATTTCACTGCCTGATTGGCTAGGTAAAGGGACTTGCCGACCCCAGGAGGAGCAACAACCATAGCAAGTTCCTTTTTACGGAGACCGCCACCATTCAGACCACGATCAAGACTAGGAAGGCAAGTCTTAATGTAATCATCATCATTGACGGTCAATAGGCGCTCCCATCGAGCTTCGGTATCTTTGAAGTAGTCTTGGCCGAAGTCCTGGCTGCGTGCAACCAGTAGTGCGTCCTTAACCTCCTTCTCGATCTCATCGAAGCGTCCGTCTCGCATGAGGTCAACACTCTTGGTGATGGCCTGCTTCATGGACTCTCTGCGAGCAAACTTCTCTACACAGTCTACAATGAACTCAGTGTTCTGGACTGTGGAGGCATCAAGATTGTTGATAAAACAAATCTCGTCCTCATACTCTGCGACGGACTCCGACTGCCTCTTCTTGTCCTTACAGAACTCCAAGAGGAAATCGTCATTAGGGAGCTTGTGATACTTCCCAAAGAACTCCTGAATACCTTCGTAAAGAGTGGAGTGGATTGGGTACTCAAAATACTCCGACTTGACGAGCGGAGCGATCTCGTTGAAGAAATCAAGATTACTCTTGGCGAGGTTGAGAATGCCTCGCTGAATGTTGTCTGAAAAGTTGTATGCCATATCGTTATTTATCGTTTGCCCAGGTTCCTGTAAGCCTGGGAGTTATTGTAGACTGATTTTCTCAGTTCTCCAGCCATTTTTTGAGAATCCTCACTCTCTTTTTGGGTTTTCCTTCTTGCCCCGAACTCTTTCATACCATTTTTATTTAAAGTATAACTACCGTAAGGACTCTTCTTAGTTTCGAATTCTCTCTTAGCTGCGTCTAGAAGATTCTCTTTTACCTCTTTAGCCTTAGCCTTATCTTTGTATACTAGGTTATGTTGTTTTCTAGTGTTGGTATAGTAGCCATCCCCGTTGAACATTACAGGGACTTCTCCCCAATGTCTGTTAGACAGCTTCTTGCATTCAGGACAGCGAGAACGGGAAGGCGCTTTACTCATAGGCGCTTCCCGTTCCCATATTACTTCACAGTCATGACAGATGAATTCGTATATAGCCATAACCTATTATAGATCAAGCAGGTGTAGATCTTTGACCCCAAGGAGAATTTCCTAGCCTGTTCATGCCTGGGCCAGCAAAGCTTACACCGTCTAAACCTTTAAGCATATCGTTTACATCAAGAATTTGACCACCGTTGTTAGTAGTTACTCCTTGAGCAATAGCCTCACTAGGTATTCTACATTTCTCTGTTAGAGTATCTAACCACTTGTTATCAGATATAACTTTAGTTACAAGACCTTGGGAATCTTGTATGTTAAGAACTCCTGATTTAACACTAGTTCCTATCTTACAGTTAGTCATAATAATAGTAGGCGTTGCTGTAGGAGGTAGGTTGTTGCAGTTTATTTGTAAGCACCAGTTACCTCCTCCATAGAAAGTACAATCATCAAATATGAGATTGTTGAAATTACTATCTTTCATTAAGAAGCCTGCTAGTAGAGAAGTTCCTCTATGCTGATCGTCTCTGTGGGTTCCGTCAGACCAGAAAGAATCTCTTCCTTGGAAATTGCACTTCCTAAATACCAACTCAGTTACATCTCCGTTAGTGGCCTGTACTTGTTCAGGGTCTGCCCCGACTCCGCTGTTAGTATCGTACATTCCGCTAAAGTTGTTTAGGATAGAGTCCTCAGCATCAGTGTATCCTCCAAACCAACAGTTAGAGATAAGATATCCTGTGCTGCTGTCCTTTAATCTTAAATGATCAGAAAGAACATGATAGAAGCTACACTTATACATTGAGCGTAGTGTTGAGTAAACTGTGTTCTTTGCACCAGTGAAGTGACAGTATTCAAAGTCTACTTTCTCGTTTCTACCTGTGTACCCTGCAACCTCTTGCACAACATACCATTGGTTTATACCGTTATGGAAATCTTGTTGTCCAGAGAAATTACAATCAACAAATCGTAACTCATTAGTAGTGTTAAGTTTCACATTTGTAAAATCATAACCGCTAATAACAAGTCCTCCTGAAGGTACTTCAATCTTATTGGTCCCGTTTCCTTCTCCAGGGTCTACAAACCATACCGTGTTATGGTAAGGGTGAAGTGTAGTGGATATTCTAGGTCCAGTTGTTGCCGAAGTCTCAGGTCCTACCATAGTAGTAACTTGTACTGGCCCAGCTTGGTTATAAGTTCCTGTTAAAGGTGGAAGTGCAGCCTGTACAAAATAAGCACCAGCATCACTTAGGGTAGAACATACTGTTAAAGCATCACCAGCATAGGAACCGCCACTAACACTCGCGGATAACATGACTGCGCTGAAACTGTCTCCATCAGGGAAGAATGTTTGTGATCCAGAATTACCTGCAAAGTAGTTCTTAACATAGTTTGTTATAGCCCACATATTTTCTAGAGTACCATCTCCAGAGACAGCTACGCCAGGGTGGTTTGGGAATATAAGCTGGTGTAAATTTACAGGTTGCCCTGTGAACGGGTCGGTTAGATAATCATTATTGCCCGTACTGGATCTCCATACATTATGGCAAATAGGCCAGAAGGACGCCTCAGGTCCCGCATAGGTATTACCCTTTCTAATAAAGGTTGCCCCATCGTTTACATCAGATTTCCAAGTGTGGGTATACCAAATAATACCATCCGCCCCAGCATCTAAGCAAGAGGTTGCAATTCCGAAGTTTTCCTGATAGGTAGGAGTATCATTGTGATATGCCGCAAGATCTCCTCCTAGAGTATAATCTAAACCAGCAGCTAACGCATTAGTATTAACAGCAGACACGAAGTTAGGAGTGGCTGCTAGAGTTGGGTATACTGGTTTACCGTTAGGGAAATCTACACTCGTAGACCATTCTTTAATTCTATGAACACCGCTAACAACCCATTTAGGATCATCTTTTATAACTGTTGTTCCTAAAATAGGATGAGTCATAAGCTCAGGAGGATCCACGCTAGAAGCAGTAACCGCTCCTTGAGGTTTAGTTCCATAAGGATAGTAGTCGAAAAGGAACCCGTCAAACTCAGGAATACCAGCAACAGCAGAGAACCAAGAAAGCTGATCGGTTAAAACAGTTCCATCATTTAATGTTACTCCTGGTCTAGTGTTCTTACCATTTCCATTGAATCCTGCTACACAAACACCTTTTCCAAAGAAGTAATAAAGTTTAGAACTAGGATTGTTAGCTTTGAAAAGCTGTGCAGAAGCTCTCATCTCATCTACAGTCCTATCTGACCCTTTCTTCACATACATAGGATCACTTCCCGCCCACAATGCTTGTTTCCATCCATTAGTTTCTAAGGGAGTGGATAAAGGGTCCCCTATTGCGAACTGTGGAGACTGTCCAGGAGGTATTGAAGTTGTAGCTTCAAACACAACATAGCGAGTCCTTCCAGACCCAGAGTTATAGGGAGTATCGTCAACCCATACTTGATCTCCTATGTTATAGGAGTTAGCAGGATTGTACTCTAATCCTGAATAAGTATACCAATCAGCAGGAGTGAACAACTCTGATTCATGACCAAGCATCCAATATTCTAAAGGACCAGTATTACCATCACTGTCAGTAAAATTATAAGGGATAGGCCAATCATCATTAACCCTTTTTCCGTTACTAGCGAAAGAAGGTCCAAACTCATCGTCACTACCTTTAACTCCTAAGAAAGTAAATCCATCATCAAAGTATCCTTGAATTTCTCCTTGAGAGTGTGGGTTATCAGGGTTTAAAGAGTCTGTGTTTGTGGTTCTTAAAAGCATATCTACTCCAATGTTTTGAAGTAGTAGCTTAGAGTTCATACTATCATCAGTGTTAGCCCCGTCTGAGGATATCCACCATCTATTACCTGGAGCATAATACCATAAACCTATTCTGCCGGGGAGTCTCGCGTCAGCATAGATAGGATCTTCGGGTGAAGTGTCCGCTGAACAGTGAATAGGGATCTGATCTACCTGTTGGTTAGCAGGTAAGACAAAGTTTATCCCATCCGAAAGGGCTACTGGTGATCCGCCTGAAAGGAAGAAGTAATTCGCAGTGTTGTTTATATCAGCAGATCCACTTACTCTGACATCTACGCCAGCACTGAATACGCGGCTCGTTTTTACAGAAAAGATATCTCTGTCCTGCAAACCTCCAGCGGGGTAGGCTTGAGGATTCGAGTTATAATCAAAGCCTACTTCAGGCTTTATACTAGTTGAAACTAAGTTTATAGTTTTCTCCTCTATGTTCTGTCCAGGCTGGGTTAGTATAGCCCCACCATTAGAGCTTTCAACATAAACCAACGCAGCAAAATCAGTTAGTATTTCTGGTCCACAGGAAACTTCTACCGTAGCTGTCGATTGGTTCTTAGGAATTGTTACACTAGTGGGTGATAAGGAGAAGTCTGTCCCATAAACTTTACCAGCAGCAGACATGCCTAAATTAAGGGTAATGTTTCCGTTTCTAGTTCCTCCAAGACCTACGATAGCGGTAGTAGTCTCCCCAGCAGCTAACTCTGAGGGAACCTGTAGTGTAACAATTTGAGGAACTGAGTATCCTGTTGAGATAGGAACCACTCCCTCATTAAAGTTTGTTTGAACTTCTTGTGCAGATAAAGCTCTCTTATATACTGCTCCTAGGTAGTAGCCACCTGGAGCTTTTTTGTTACCATCTAACTCGGCTCCTACAGTTATGGTAGAATCAGTAGAGAACTCTGAAAATAATTGATCGTCAGATACTGCACCTATGAAACTATCAACTTCAACACCGTCTAAATAAAACTTAACTTCCACATCGTTTTGTGGTAGCGGGCGGCAAGTTAATGCTAGGTGGTGGAGTCCGCTGGTTGCTGTATCGTCACCAGACCATAAAGATATAACAGATCCTTTTACTTTCACTCTACCACTAAAGTTTTTAGCATTGTAGGAGTTGTTTGTCCAAGTGCCATGACCTAACATAAAGCACTGATCGTTATATGGATTGTTAGGGTTAGCGTGAGATAGTAACCGCCCTGGGCCGTTAGTAGCTAAACCCTCAGCATCAGATGGTTTTACCCACATCTCTACGGTTAACTCATTGGTGCTCATCAATTGAGTGGTTATTTCAGAAGGAGCATAGGTATTTCTACAAGCACCTCCTGCACTTAAATTTAAGTACCACCTGTCTGAGTTAGTAGAATCCTGTGACCACTCACCGTTTAATCCTGCGTTAGGGTTATATATCCAGTTAAGGTCGGTTGCAAAGGTTATTGGAGTTCTGTCGTATATAATATTTCCAGAGCCTTCATCAAACCACCAATTGCAAACCAGCCCGTCAGTTACCCTGTTAACTCCACGATAAGTTGTGCCATTTATATTGTTGTTTGATTGCCTTTCATTAACCCTACTATCTGGGGCTATATTATTTTTTGCATATGCCCATGCTTTTTGTTTTCCTCTAAGCCCTCTACCCTCTCTCCTAGGTCTTCCTCTCCAAGCCATAATATAAATACCTCCAAGTATTCATAACTATTTAGAATACTTGGAGGTATGTTTTTACTTATTTTCAATTAATCATGGGCACCAGGGGTCTGGGCAGTGGACACAGTTTTGAGGATAGCTCGTTATAGGGGATAGATCTAGAGGATCTTGACACCAACCATCGGATCGTCTCCTACTTCCAGACTCTCCATAAGGTATTCCACTTAAAGGAAGACATATTTCATTAATGTCTAGAAGAGTGCCGTTCTGTCCAGCGAACACTTGGTTCCAGTCAGGAGAGTAACCTCCCCCTGTAGAGGAACCTATTACTTGACCCGTTTGATCCCAAACATTTCCAGAGAATGTCCACCCTGATAGGGTCCCTGGGTGGGCGTATGGTAAATCATTTTCAAAGTCTCCATAACATTTATCAGTTATGCCGATGTTGATAAGGCCAAAGTTGAAGTTAGTGCCGTGCCTGTTGTCTGCTACTATAACTCCAGAAGCAGTTTTTGGATGATAGAAGCTAGTAGCAGTATTAGGATCATCATAGTAACCTATAAGCTGACACTTAGTTGGATTAGTTAGTCTATATTTTCCGTAACCACCAGCCAAAGTACCGTCTGTTTTAGTCTCGCTATAAACCACAGGCTCTCCATCAAGAGTTGGTTTAAACACTATATCACAAGCATTGTTACTTGTGTTATTGGCACCAGTACAAGTGTTAGGGTTAGAGGCATTGTATAGGTCGAACCAGCATTGGTTTATACAATTGCATCCATCATTTCCAGCAAAGTGATCTGATGTCCAACAGTTAGGACCGTAAGCATAAGGATCGTTACAATCTGAATAAATTGCAGGCCACCCTGTAGCAGGACCAGAGAGAACTATGGTAGAATTATCTAAGAAACCCCACAGATCTTGAGGAACTGTTCTCCATTGAGTTTCACAGGAGTTTTTATGTACATACTTCTCAAGTCTCATGTCAGGTCCAGCTATTAGTTGTCTGAGACCTTCTGGAGTTGATGCGAACTGTGGTCCATTTAAACTAAAGACGCAGTTACCGTTAGCGGATGCTGAAACACCTTCTTTAACATATGCTCCACCCGAGTTCCACTTTGAACCATCGCCCATCAGCCAAGTATGGTTTCCAGCATTTACCCAGTTTCCTACAATAACTTGGTTTCCAAAGTTTGATTTTGTACAACCAACAACTAGAGCAGCATTTGATTTGTAAGGAGCCATGCTTATTGGGAAATCATCACTTCCAGCAGGCATATCTATAAAGTTTCCTAGCATATAAACATCAAAGGCACCAGTATGTTGCATACCGTCAGCGTGTGATGTTTGTAGGAATCCATTATGGTGACAGTGGTTTGCTATGGCAGAGGCACCTGTTCTAAACTCTACTGAGTCACCTCCACCTTCTGCTATATCACATCTTAAAACTAGACCTGAGAAGCTACAGTAAATACTTTTACTCATACCTCCTCTAATAGTAGCGTCCTCAACATGAAGTCCTGATACGGACTGTCCTCCAGGCTGCGTAGTGGTGCTATATACAGCGTAGTTTGAATACTGGGTAGCCCCACCCTTTAGCTGCCACTGCCCTAAGAAGTCTCTATAGAAAGGACAAGGACCTATATTTGCAAGAGCAGGGTCATCGTTATCTGTTGACCCTTCGTTTATAAGAATAAAATTAGGGTCATAAGGTTCAGTAGAATTATGCTTCTGATCAATTAGGGCCGCAGCTTGTGATCCTTGATACCAGCAAGGATCTACTACAAAATTTCTTAAAGTTACATCGTGAGCCCTTACATGGATATACTTGTATGAAATAAAGTTCTCATATACCCCAGGCTGAGTAATAGTTATAGCACCATTTGTACTTGCCAACTCAGGATATAGTAATTCAATACCACTTAAAGGGATATCGGGTGCTGTTTGGCTTCCTTGATAAATTAGCTTGTAGTGATCGTTGTTTGGTCCTGTTGTAGATTTCCAAGGGATAGGCCATGTCACTCCGTACTTCTGTGCCATGGGTCCTGTGGCAGCACCACCTGACATACTAGTCACCTGCGATGGAGGAGTTCCATAGGGAGCATATCTTCCGGGGTATGCCGTTCCTCCTGTGAAGGGTATTGTAGGTGTTATAGAACCCCCACCTGCTCCAGGTCCAGGTCCAGATGCAACACTAATGTAGCATGTTGCGCTAGTCCATAAGTTAGCAGAGTCCTTTACTTTATAAGTAAAAGAGTCCGTACCTGCTGGAGTGTCGTCGGGGAAATCTATACAAGAGTATGAAATATTACCATCGTTTCTTACGACAGCTATGCCCGATGCGGGAGGATCTATGAGAGTTACGCTAGAATATCTTAAAACCTTTCCTCCAAATACTTGGTCATTTGCAGTAACATTTAATGTTTTAAAGTTTCCAAAGTAAACGGTTTCGTAATCATCGTTACCTATAGGCTCAGTAAAGGCACCTCCTACTTGGAAAGATCCAAGATCTCCTATAGCATTACCAGCCCAGTTACATGTTACTTGACCTTTAGGTCCTACATTGTGTAAGTATAGAACATCTGTATTAGCTATGGCAGCGTCCCAGAATCTAAAGCGGTAGATAGAGCCTTTTAATCCTCTACCACCAGAAGTTCCTACAGGAGAACCTTCGTCTAGTAAAGTTAAAAGGTATAAAGCACTTTGAGAGGTTTCCCAATTAGAAAAAACATCGGACAAAGGCATCTCTGGAGGGCAATCAATAATATTATTTTCTACCAAAACGCCATCAACATATACTCCTATATAAACTTTAACATCGTTTCCATTAGGATCATTAGCTTCATCAACGGCTTTTACAGTAAATGCGATGTGATGAAGTGCATCTTGAGTTAAAACATTAGATGCTACTGTTGGGCTAGGTGAAGTCCCTCCTAACTCTGCGTCACTTCCACCATCAAAAAGTCTAAGCCTTAGCTGTACATCGTCCCCAGAGTAAGGAGAAGAGGTTGGTCCTTGAAGTGCTGCAAAGTTGCACCTATAGTAGGAATCTGGTGTAGCAGGTCCGTGTCCTGTGTTGCCCACTGTTAGAGGGGCCATGGAAAAGAATCTAGGAGGACCAGTTGTAGTTAGATCATGGCATCTAATCCAAAAATCAAAACTAAACTCCTTATTTAATGCCGCTGTTGCTGCTATTTCATCAGTGCGCCCTCTTAAGTTTCCATAGACAGCACTAGTAGTAAATGCAGATACACAGTGTTCATCATCGTATACCCATTCACCTCCATAAACACCTAAAGTTATATCAGGACCATTAGGAGCTTTATTGTTAACAACATCGAAATCAGTGTCATCAAAATCATAATCTAAAATAAGATTTCCCGCTACAAAAGAAGACCCTTCTCTTTGGTCTTCCTCCCAAATGTTAGTAGGAACTAATCCTAGTTTAGCTAAAGTCCAAGCTTTTACCTTATTTCTAATATTTCTTTTACCGCCTAAATAGCGGTCACGATACCCTCTTCTTGAGTTCCAGGCCATGATAAAAATACCTCCAAGTATTCATATCTATTTAGAATACTTGGAGGTAATGAGAGATAAAATTTCTATCTAATCTTCCCAATAAGGATCGTCTATATCAGGTAGTTTCTCAAACTCAGCCGCACTCTCCATCTCCTCCGAGTGTGCAGGCTGCCCCATCGGCTGCTCCGACAGTGTTTCCTTGTTGTCCCATGTATTTCTCGACATTTTCTTTAGTAAGTGGTATTGCTTGTAGAGGTTCGTTACCCTTTGAGCCCGCTCTATATATAGTCATACCTTTGAGGTATGGCATATAGTTCACAGCCTCTTCTATCATAGTAGCGGGATCGAACTCTCCTGGCAAGTTGATTGTCTTACTAATGCAGGAGTCGATGAAGCGTTGGATCGTAGCCTGTACAGCCATATGCTCCTCAGGAGTGATGTCGTAAGCACCTACGAATGCTTCTAGGTCCTTTCCTTCGTCGAAATACTCTTGGAAGAGAGGGTCTGCGACGAACTGCTCTTTCCAGACATTTCCTTGACGCCAGCGGCGCATATACATGGCAGAAAAAATAGGTTCGATGCCAGAACTAACACCCATAAGCATTGAAATAGTCCCAGTTGGAGGTATAGTAAGCATAACAGCGTTGCGAATGCCATACTTACGGATGTAGTGACGAATCCTAATAGGCAGTGTCTTAGCAAAATCTTCACTTAGATACTTCTCCTTATCAAAAGCAGGGAAAGGTGCCTTGTCTCTTGCGAGGTAGATAGATGCCTTGTATGCTTCGTCACGAATCGTGGCGAACAATCGTTCAAGGAACTCAAGACTCTTCTCACTACCATAGCGAACACCTAGTTTAATAAACATGTGGTGAAGACCCATGACACCAAGACCAACACGGCGAGATCTTTCACCTACTTCCTTACACTCAGGAGTGGGGAAGTGATTAACTGTCAATACATTATCTAGGAACCTAATCCCTGTACGAACAGTTCTTGCCAGCCTTTTCCAGTCTACATCGGACCCATCTTCCAAGCACATGTTAGCAAGATTAATATTCCCAAGGCAACAGTTGCCATAAGAAGGGAGAGATATCTCACCACAGGGATTAGTGGATGGGAGTTCCTCGAAATACGATACATTGGTGAAAGAGTTTGCTAGATCAATATTATATACGCCAGGATCTCCTGACTCAACAGCATTAGTCCAGATTCTTTCCCACAGTTTACGAGCAGAGATGTCGGCCTGACCAACCAGTTCAAAGGTTTCAGTCCAATCAGCACGGTGGAAGTTCTCTGCACGACCGATAGCATCATCAGCGTCAAGAGCGATTACATCAAGATCACGCTCCTCTCCCTTGCTGTTGGTAGCACGGAGGGCGAAGTTATGGTACTCCTTGTTGCCATAGGTAAAGTACCACGGCTCATCGTTCTGTACTGCCTCAATAAACCTGTTGGTAATAGCAACAGAGATATTGAAGTTGTTGAGTTGTCCTTGGTCTAGTTTTACAGTAAGGAAATCAAGGAGGTCAGGGTGAGTAACATTGAGGATACCCATGAGAGCAGTCCTACGGTTCTTACCAGACTTAACATGCTCACCTACCTCATTGATCATCTTTAGCACAGACACACTGCCAGGAGCAGAGTTCTTTACATTGCCAATATCATCGCCTTGTGGACGAATCTTAGATACATTAAAACCAATACCACCACCAGCACATGAAATCTTGTACATGTCCTGAATAGTTTTACCAATGCTATCCACACTATCCTCAGGAATGATGACATAGCAGTTAAGCAGATTATGCTTACCAGCATTGCGACCCGATCCGTAGATAATACGACCACCTGGGACAAAATCACCAGAAGAGATAGCATCATAAAACCATCCTTCCACTCGCTCTTTATCTTCATCAGGTTCAGCACCAGCTACAGTTCTAGCTATAGCTTTAGCACGCTGACGCCATTCTTTTTCTCCTGGGTAAGCGTAACGGCTCATGAAAATCTCTTGGCCTAAATCATTTAACTTGGCGATGGTCATTTTATTGTTGATACTCCTTTTTGTTTTGTGATAATAATCTTCTTGTGTCTTGACAGCAATTGTGCCAGATGGGGGTTGTGTGTAATGACGAAAAGAGTCTTGTCCTTCTTGAGGTCACATAGTAGATCATAGAGGCCGTTAATACCATCCTCATCTAGATTTTCAGCAACCTCATCAAAGAACAAGACGCTACTTTGATGGCCGTTGGACATTGTTAGAAGAGTTTGTAGTCCAAGCATCACTGCTAGGTTAACCTTCCGCCTTTCTCCACCGGATAGAGATATATAGTGACGATGCTTACCAGTCACTTCAATATATTCTCGTAATTCTTCATCAAATTCTACAGTAATGCGACCGTTTGTTAAATACCCAAGGTAATAGTTGCAATGGGTATTAAGGTAATCCCTAACAGTTCTAATCACAAATCGTACAAGACCTTTCTCAGAGAATGCTTTGTCCCAGAAGCCGTAGATGTCATACTGGTTCTCCAACTCTGTCTTGCGATGTGAGTACGCTGTACGCTCCGCTCTGGCCTCTATGATCAGGTCCCTGTATACTTGCTCATTCTTCTGCTCTGTCCATCTGGCGTACTCTCTGGGCGTGCAGGGTAAACGCTCGATCATGCCTTGGATATCTTTAATCTCTTCCTTGATCTCACTTACTTTCTTCTCGTAAGTGTCTACACGATCTTTACAGAAGTTGTAGAAGTCCTCACTTATCTCTTCGTTCTTCTGAGTTCCACACTCGCCACACTTCCACTTTGTCTGCGACCCGATACCATCTCGGACAACCTTCTTTGCTTTTGTAATTGGTGGTCCTCCAAGTTGGTTAATCTCTCTTTTAAGTCCGTCCATTCTAATGGAATATTGTGTATTACGCTTCTCCCATTCGATGATCTGGTCGAGTGTATACTTCTCAAGGATCTCTTGCTGTTTTGGTGATAGTTTAGTCCCAGATACTTTTTGCGAGTGTTTCTCAATGTCACGCTCCAACTTATCAATAAGAACTTCTGCTTCCTTAATCTCTGTACGCAGATCACTGCGCTTACCCTTGATCTTGTTCTTCATGTCGAAGATGTAATCAAGAGACAGGAAGCGGTTGATAATCTTACGCTTGTCGTCAGGTGTAGCGTCAAGGAAGTCCACATTAGAATGTTGACCAAACACAGCAGCAGCCATGAAGGTCTTATAATCTACACCTAGTTTCTGTTCGATGAGTTCTTGTGTCCTGCTCGCATGGCCTTGAGTATGCTCCTCCCCGTTTATAAAAAACTTAAGCATAGAAGGCTTGCGTGCTCGGCGGATGGTCATCTCATCAATTTCCAGTTCCACCACGCATCCTCGACCCGCCGTGCTGTTAACCATAGCATCTTCCGTACTCTTCCGAATGCTTTTGCCAAACAGTCCGTACACAATAGCCTCCAGAATAACTGATTTGCCTGCCCCATTACTACCTCCAGTGTCTTTATTGATACCTTCGATTCCTACAATACCTTTATGCTTCCTGAAATCAATGGAGCATTTCTCGTAGGAATAGAAGTTCTCAAATGATACTTTTTTAATCTTCATCGCGTAGTTCAGACAGTGCTGCTTTCAGTTCTTCCTTGCTCCATATAGTAGATGCCTGACCAATGTAATCATCAATGATCTGGTCATTCACTTGGAACAATCCTGCTTCCGCCTTATAACTACTCAACTCTTCCTCGTCGTAGGTTGGCACATACCGTATGTCCCACTCGTTAACATGAGGATACATTTGTTTTAGATCGAATATATTATAGTCCATGTCATCACGCTCAAGCATGAGACGAACTAGAGTATACCGATTCTCGTAGTCGTTAAGTGCAGTCAGGTTTCTAGGTGTAAGTGTGAGGTGGATAGGGCCAGTATCCATCTCTTCAATGTATAGTTCTCCGTCCTTGATTATTCCGTAGAACTTGTCTCCTCCATCGTGGAAGCAGGTGGAGTATGGGGTCCCAAGAACTTTGATGTTTCCCCTGATAGTATGCTGGTGAATATGGCCCAGTATAGTGAGATTATTAAACTGGTCGCTACCAATATCGCAATCGGCGTCACCAGCATTATTAAGGGCACCATCAAAACCAAAGTGCCCAAAGACGATAGCCCCTTCTGGAGAGTTAGCCAACTCGTTTTGAATAACTGTTTGGTCTTCATAGTGTGGAATGAAATGGTAGTTGCCTACGACAGTAGGTTTCGTAATGACCTTAATGCTGCCCGCAGACGAGAAGACAGCGTTGCGCTCCAGTAAACTAAGAATGGTAATACCATCGTCAGCTTTGCTGGCGCTGTCATGATTACCTCGCAAGATGAACACATTTTTCTTTACTCCTTGAAATAGATTTCTTACATCGAGAATACATTCAGGCGAAGGGCTCCGCTTGTCAAACACATCACCGAGAAATACAACATTATCACACACATTTCCTTGAATGAGATCTCGAATACAGTTGATTTGTTCATGTCTTAGTGCCCTGTTACTGTTGTGAAAGTGTGTGTCTCCGATTACAAGTGTTCTCATACCAATGCTCTCCAAGCAATAGGGAACAGGTCTGACATGATATCGTCAATAGCAAATGCGTAGTGTTGGGTTTCCTCTTGTGCGTTGTTCTCACTACGCTGTAAGACAACGCGAGCCAATGAAGCAAGAGAGCCAGTCCAATACCATTCAGTGTACATACACTGTGGTAGGATACCTCTTGCGATCTCTGGTGCTACTCCTTCAATAAGAGCAACCTCGTAAGCATCCCTGGCAAGATCTATGGATTGCTTGTAGATATTCTCTACGCGATCCGCACCTTCGATCTCCTTATCACCTGAGCCCTGCTTGATGCTTTTATCAGGACGCTCACGCCAGTAATTAGGAGTGTAGAAATCAGGTTCAAAATCAACATAACGACGCGAGATCTCGTTTTCTACCATGCCTACCTTATGCTTGAAGAGTTGAGTCCTCACAAAGATCGGCGCTTTTATGTGAAATTGAACCTGGGGATGGGCGAATGGGGTCCAGTGGTTATGCTTTGCGAGATAGTTGATGAGCTTCTCATCTTTCTCCGTTAGTTCCTTGCTCATCTTACTGAAAGAAACCCGCGCAGCATTAACCACTGTAAGATCGGACCCCATCCAATCTATAAGACGGACGAAGCCATGGTCCAAACATTCGACAGTGTGATTCTTATTCATTAAAATATCCTAGTAGTTCTGTGATGTTTTGGACGGCTCCGTCCTTGTAAGAAACCTCAAGGCCATCACCAAAGCTATGCCCGACTTCGGCGTCAATCTTGAGGGGTACTTCAAAGTGGATGTTGAAATCCTTGCGGAGAGTAGGTGTATCCACCAACTCATTATAGCATAGCTCAAGGCACTCTTGCAAAGAATTCTTTGGACAAGTTATCTCAAGTGAGTCGTGGACAGTAGATACAATCTTAGCTCCCGTTGCTGGTAGAGATTGGCTAAGTCCCTTGATTCCACAAAGGATAATGTCTGATGCTGCTGACTGGATAGTGAAGTTAAGACCTTGGCGTAGAGCCCTGCGAACAATCTTGTCATCCTTTGATCTCACATTAGGTAGACGCCTCTTGCGTCCGAAGATGGATGTGATATAACCGTCCTCTCTGATCATCTCGTAGGTGTTGTTGATATACGACCCGATACCAGGAAAGACCTCCATATAGGTGTTGATGATCGCCTCTGCGCGTTGCAAAGGGATCCTGTTGTTGTTGGCAAGCGTGAATGCTGTACCACCATATACGATGAGGAAGGAGGTTGCCTTAGCAATCTGCCGTTCCTCTTTTAACACCTTCTCTGCTGGTTTATTGAACAGCAACGAGGCAGAGTAGGTGTGTAGATCGACGCCATCTT
>Ga0208019_1000887_pt1 | contig 16308 bp, 21 predicted proteins | sample CB_VirMetaG_5_FD_184540 | JGI IMG/M metagenome (GOLD analysis project Ga0208019, IMG submission 184540) | Freshwater to marine saline gradient viral communities from Chesapeake Bay - CB_1508_1D Viral MetaG (SPAdes) (version 4) | ecosystem: Environmental > Aquatic > Marine > Coastal | place: USA...
GTTTGCAACGAGAGTGTCTATACGTACTCTAGGTTTACTTCTGTCCATAAACTCTTCGTATACACTGGCAGTAACATGCTCTATAACCTTCTCTAAGGGCCACGTACTAACGTACGCTTTAACAGCAGACATGATTTCTGACTCTGTGTATGTTTTTACTTTAGGATAACCTTCAGTATTTTCCATCTTAAACATAGACATTTAAGTTTGCACTCCGTTAACTAAAACACATTCGTATTTAACTATATTCCAATGTCCGTCTTGTGGTAATTCTTCGTGAAGTATTTTAAATTCGATGCACTGCTGTTTTTCTTCAAACCACTGTATACTTTGTTCTGCACAGGTAGCTTGCATACATGCTGTAAGTAATAAAGACCATATCATCAGTAATCTGCTTTTCTACCGCGTGGTCTGACTATACCCCCGTTTGCAAAAGGAACGCGAAGCTGGAACTGACCAACCTTTTCTCCTTCGCTGCCAGAAATAGAACCTACAAAGTTACCACCTAACATTTTACCAGATAGCTGAACTGTGTAGCGGTTACTTGCTTTTGGTCCGCCTTTGAATTTAGACCTGTCAATAAATCCACTAACTTTTAAGTCGGGAGATACCTGATATCCCAGACCGCCTGATATAGTTTTCTGAATCATCTTGTTAAGATTGTCTGGAATACCAACCTTGTTACCGGGAAGGGATTCTCGTTCATTGGTTTCGCTATAGTTTCCGCCTAACGTAACAGTAGCTTTTCCTACCGGAAAGGAGCCTTCTGCTGTTGCATATTTTGATTTTGTTTCACGTTTGTACTTCGGAACATCCTTATAGGGTAAATCTTTCTTTACTGTGTTACTACCTATGCCAGCCCGAAACTTATCTAAACCTACTTTACCCCGTTCGTTCATTTCCGTGTCTCCGTGATCCGATGATTAGATGTTCCGGGATTCTTACCTTCGTGGTTCATCCACACCGCGAAGGCTCCGGTCATTGCGCCAGTTACAACAGATACTAAACCAGCCTGTGCTGCACTGGGTTCTGGTAAGGACATGAACCATTCGACTACACGCCAACTCATTAGCGTCATTACGAGCATCATAAATCTGGGAAGTATTTGCCATTCAAGTATCTTTTGTGCAGCCATTACTTTTTACCGAAGAACTTTGCTGCGCTACGTGTTCCGAAGCTGGCAGCTACAATTGTGCCCAAAGTATATTGATAATAAGACGGCATAGCTTCTAGGGCTGTGAAACCTTCCGTAACAATTTGTCTACCCCAATCACCACAAAAAGCTAAAATCAGGGGCACCGAAAACAAAATTGTTAACCACTCGTCTTTCCAGCTAGACGCAGAGGCATCTGCCATTTTCAAGTCCCAGTCGATTTCACCGGTAGCTTTCTTTTCCATGATGACAGCTTCAGCTTTTGCTTTGGCTACCTTCGCACCGGTTTCGGCTTTAGTCTTTTCGACCTTACCTTCTAGCCACGTTCCGGCTAGGTTTGAGATTGGTCCGATTAGGGCTGCTAACATTTCCATCTCTTTCGTGCTTGACGCAAACGACTGTTCGGGTCTTTTGCTGCTGCAGGAAACTTCTTCATCTGCCCAGCAGACCGCGCACAATAGGACTTGCGACGTTTAGCTGCAGCACTTCCCGGCTTTACCTTTCCGGTAACAGCAGTCTTCAGCTTACTGCCGGGATTTGCTTTACGATATGCTTTTACACCAGCCGCTGTCATACCTGCCCCAGACTTCGTAGGACGGAAGTTCTTTTTGTTACGGGCTGGCATGTTGTCAGGTTTTCTAGGCTTTCTTGGTGGCACTAGTTTTTTTCCTTTTCTTACCTGAAGCTGTAACAGACCATTTTACTTTGCTTGGTCCTGTCTTCTTAGCCGCTTCTTTCTTGGTTATACGACTAGCGACTTTGGCAGGTCTACAAGCTGGATAGGGACGTTTCTTTTTCTCTGAACCAGAACGACCGCACTTCTTGCCGGTCTTTACGTCTCGCCAGTCTTCCTTGAACCATTTAGTTAAGCCGCCTTTTGGTTTAGCCATTAGGCGTACGTCCCGCCACGCTTCTTGTATGTCTTGACCAACCAAGCATTTGCGTATGCGCTTGGGTAAACGTCAAACTTACGTTTAGCTTCGGCTTTTACTTTTGCATATAGAGCTTTGTTCTTAGGTGTAGGACTTTTTGACTTTTTAGCTGCCATAGTGTATTTATCCCCGGCAAAGGTTATTGCTTATAACATAAATTAAAATAGGTGTCAAGGGGGCAAGTTGCCCTGCCCCCCGACGGTAGATTATGAGAAGGTAACTGTCTGTGCAGTTTCTACACCGCCAGTACAATCAGCAAAAATTGCCCATACACGAACAACGGCGTTAATTGCGCCAGTTGCGACAGTTAGGTCAATTGTGTCTGCAGCAGAGTACATCTTAGGTGCAGTCGAGGCAAAGATAGGAGTTTCCTGACCAGCCGCTGCAGGAGTCGAAGCAGCAACAAAGCGGTCAGCATCCGTAGCGTCACCAAGAGCGAGAGTACCAGAGTTGCCAGCAGAGTCTGCTGTTACAACATTGATACCTGCAGCCAAGACGACTGTGTTCGCAGGAACACTGATTACTTCAAACACGTCAGCAGCAGCGTTAGTCGTTGAGCTAAAATCAACAACTTCTGCAACTACACGTACGTTTGGTCCGCTTGCTGGGAAGCCGGTAGTTCCGACACCAGTAATAGAGTAAGTAGCCATTATCTAGTTCTCCCTTTAAGCAACAGTATCTACAACACCGCGAACGAGTGCTTCTGGGCGAAGGACTTTACGTCCAAACACATGAAGACCACGAACGATGTCGGAGAAGGTTTCAGTTGACCGAACTACTTCGGTTTTTGCAATGTGAGATGCAGTTGCAACGGCTGACATGTGACCAGCCAAGCAAACAGATTCACCTGCAGCAGCAGTAACACCACTGATGCTAACTGCGTCAGTTCCACCAGTTACCAGAGCGGTAGACTTGTAGCAACGGAAGCCAGCAATGTTGCCCTGCATAACAAGACCGTTACGCAGAGGTGAAGTGCCGTCACCAGTTACCTGAACTTCTGCAAACTTTGCACCGGCTGAGAACAGCTTGGCGTAGAAAGCAGGAGAAGCAACGAACCAACGGTTCTCTTCTGGAACAGACTGCTCGTCAAGTTCTTTTGCCATTTCGAGCATCAGGTTGACAGCGTTGTCTGGAGCAGTGTGAACTGCAATTGGAGTACCGGCAGTACCCAGAGCAGTGTTGGTTGAAGTCAAGCCACCAGCAAGTGATGCGTCATCAGCACCGGCAATGCCAGCACCGTCAGCAATTGCTTGCAGGATGTTGAAGTCGTACTTGCGCTTCAAAGAGTATGCACCTGAAGAAGTAGCCAGTGCCTCAAAGTTAACATGAGACTGACGCTCTTCGATGTCATCGATTTTGAACGCAAATGCGTTTGCTTGGTCAACAACCATTGTTGTCTGGTCGTCAGCCAAGTCTTGTGGGTTAACCACAGAGCCACGTGAGTAGGCACTTACTGTGATTGTAGGTTCTTTAATGATACGTACTGTATCTCCAAAGTTCTCAATTTCCCCCGCGTAATCGGTATTCGTGATGTCTTCAGCAACCGAAGCGCGACGGAAAAATTTGAGGACTTTTTGGCTAAAGATTTCCGGTGTAAAGTTACCGGAAGGCAAGTTATTGTAACCTGCAGCGCGATTAAAAGCCATCTGCTTTTCCTTCCATTTTGAGGTTTATTCTAAGAGTTGAAGTCGATTCGCCCTTCAGACCGTGCTGCGTCCAATTCGCTTTCCAGCTTTTCGAACTCGTGCGCTTTCATCTTGGCGATTTGTGAAGCTTTCCAGATCTTCCCACCGCTATCTTTTGTAACGATTTCTTTGGGTGCTTGACGAGTTACAGACGCTGCTGCATCGTCTCGCTTAGATCGAGTCTGCTTTGGTTTTGTGCTGATGTTTTTATCAGCCTTGTAGAGATCAATAACACGTGCCGCTAAACGAGCATTGGTATTGTTCTTGTAGATGCCATCACTTAGAGATTCTGGCTGTTCGTCTAACCATTCCAAGAACTCTGCGCTACCTTTTAATTCATCAAAGTCTGGGTGCAAGTGAAGAAGTTCGGCGTATGCTTTTTGCTTCTCCAAGTTCTTTTCCCGTTCTTTGATAACGCCAATCTCTTCTTGCAGTTGTGAAAGTTGAGATTGTGCTTGCATCGCAGAAACAGTTTGTACGACTTCGAAGATGTCAGGATACTGATCCTTAAAGGTTTGCAACTCTTCCATTGTTTTTGGCATTGGAATACCTCTAGGCATTTCAACGTCATTGGAACGTACTGCAGATTTAAGTTCGCCAATTTCCTGTTTGAATTCGTTGACCTTTGCGTCGTAGTGACGTTTCAGGTCGTCGTAACGTTTCTTGTAATCGTGAGATTCTTCCGGCTCTTCTTTTTGCTTTGCTTGTGCAAAACTGTCTCCGGCTTCGCCTTGCTGAGTAGCCGCTTCGATCTCTGCGGGGTCAGCTTCACTCTGGGCTTCTACGTTTTCATCGTCATCGTCTACGTAAACATCTTCACGATATTTTCCTTTGTAAAGACTGTCGTTGTTAACGGTTCCGAATGAATCGTTAGCTTTGTTGGCACGGTGGCCTCTTGCTTTTGCCATTTTATTACCTCATGTTAGCGGGGCTACTTTGGCTTGTAGGTAGCCGCTTCGGTTGTGCTGGGGCCGCATGATTGCGGGTAGCCAGCGAATCTTCTATAGACCTAAGAGTCTCATCGCTCTAGTAAAGAAGCCTTCTACTTCTTTTGACTTGGTTCTAGGCGGAACTTTGCGGTCTTTTAGAACTTCTTCTGCTACGGATTGATACATAGCCATTTCTTTGTTTGCGCTAGGCGACATGTACATGTGTCTCTGCGTAATTTCTAAATTCTTTTCTTTAGCTTCTCTTGGTATTGAAGGTTTTACTTTTCTGGCTTGAATCCTGTTTGCGTGATCTTGGGCATCAAATATTGCCTCTTCGCGGGACAATTCGGGAAGTGGAATTTTGTATTTTTTATTTAGATGGCGCATTGCATGGTGGCGTAATTCGTGCAACAGGGTTAATGTTGCATCGGATCTTCCGTAGTTTACGTTTTCACCTGTAATGTAATGAACTCCAGCTACCTTCCTGTTTTGTTTGGTTATACCTTGCTTTTCTGCAAAACCTTCGAACTGTCTAGATACACGTCCCGGATCTCTACGTTCGCTGCGAGGTGTGTAAACTCCTGCGACATTGACTTGTACTTCTTTTTTAGATGGAAGTACGATAGCTTTGATGTCCAAGTCACCCTTTTCATATAGGTTCCATCCCAGCCTAGCTAAAGGATCAGTCTGTATAAACTCTTCCATGTCGGCTCGTAATTCTACGTCACCCAAAGCTGCTTGATTTACTCGCTTTGGTTTTGACTTTGGGAGAACTAAGTCACCCGCTGCGAACTTTTTTCTATCGATGAAGCCACCCCCTGCGGCCTCTTGCCGACGGGCAATCTCTTTCTTTCCACGATTGTTAATCTTGTTTAGGCGATCATATCCAATTACTTTTGCAATGTGCGGCGGGATCATAACTTCACCCTTCGACACGTTGATAGCAACCTCTTGGCTAACACCTGACTGACCAGTGTCGCCTACCTTTTTATAGGCATCCCGAAGCATCTTTTCGATGTCGCCGCGACCAGCAAAGTCGGCTGCTGCAGCGTTGATTACAAACGTACCCTCTTGTACGTCGCGGGGTTGATCGTCTGCTACGCTAACGCCATCGGGCTGGGTCTGGTTACCACCGACGAACTCAGGACGCTGGGCAAAGCCTGCTTCGCCGCCGGGGGCGTAACCGATACGTCCGCCCATTGCAGCGTCATCACCTACTGCGGCTGCACCGGGATCTTGTCCTGAGTCACCGCCGCTGCCTTGATTATTGCTTCCACTATCCCCCGGACCGTCGTTGGTGTTGTCGTTATTGTTGTCCGACCCATCCATTTCTTCGCCGTAGTAATCCCGCGAATAACTGTAGTCTGCAGTTGGGCTGGTTGAAGCTACGCCAGAGAAGTCTGGCTGACCGCTATCGTCTCCACCTGCACTTAGAGCACCCTCGCCATACGCGGATTCAATCTTGTCTTTTACTGCAGCCTGAACTCTATCCTGAAACGTAGGAACTCCTGCTGGAAGATGAGTACCTTTAGCAAAACTCCACGTAGTTGCAGCCTGCGTTTGTTTTGCGATACCTAGAATTTCTGCTTTGGTCAAACTAATGGTACTTGCGTCTACTGTTCCGCCTGCCGTTGTTATGCTTCCTGTTATAGTTGCATTCAAAGCATCTGCGTAAGAATCAGTCTGTTTAGCAATGGTTCCGCCGTACGTTTGACCCGTAACGTCTGTCCAGTAGCCGTTTTGGTTGAACGTGCCCTTGCTGTTTAAGATATCTTCACCAGTAATTAGATCCCGTTGCCAATTCTTTTCGTAGATTCCTTTTTCTTTATTATATACTTCTTCTGTCAACGTTCCGGGGATATATCCGTTGACTGCCGCTTCGAATGCCTGTATGTTTTTCGTAGACCAGCCGCTGGGTAAAACACCGCCATATTGAAAGCTTCCCGGTGCGCGACTGACGGACATACCATTCATTGACATCAGGGCACCGCCCGTTCCGCCGGTTGCCTTGTACGCTGCTGCATTCTGGGCTTGTTGGGAGCGATTTAAGGCACCAAAACCTGCTGCAAGACCCGAAAACAAGCTACCTACCATAGGTGTCATCGCACCCGGCAAACCAACCGCGCTAACTCCTGTACCATAAGGCTTTGCTGCGGTAGGCGCACCTAGCATTGCGTCTATTTGAGTAGAGAGGTTACCGGACTTCATCGCCGTGTCTATCTGTTTTGCAGTTCCCTGCAAAGACTTAAAGGCACCTTCGATCATGCTACCGAAGCCTAAACTTTTTTCTACTTCTGCTTTAGATGTGGCGAAGGAACCTAGAGATGTTCGTTGCGAATCTGTAAGAGCGGTCGTAGCAGCATCAAAACCTGCGTTGATTCCGCTAGGAGTCATGTCTGAAAAATTCACACCGGTCAGTTCGCCAATAACGTCGTCGTTTACGTCCTGTACCCCGTATGAGAAGTTTTTTTCTGAAGGATTGTACGTTCCACCAAAGCTTTGTTGGAGAATGTTTTCAGGCTGAACACCGCCAATTGGCTCGAAGATGTTTGGGCTAGTATCTTCAGCTATTTCTTCTTTGTCCTGCTCGTCTGTCGGATCAGTTACGTCAATCCCCGTACCTAGAGTTTGTCTATAAAAATCTACGGGTCCTGCAAAATACTGTTCCGGCGTAATGACATCGGGGCTATAGAATGGTCGGGTTGGATCACCAGCACCTGTGGTAGATGTGCCGCCAATATTTATAGTTGGTAGGTTGATATTAGTTGCCATTCTTTATTACCTCTTGGTAGCTATCCTTCAACTTGAGGAGCATTTCCACTAAACCCAGCTTCCCCTGCACTTGGCGCAGTTCCGACTCCGATTGTGCCATTACCACGCCCCGAATCATCATTTCCCTGTACTCCTTGAGGTACTCCTCCATTAGGGGCCATTCCTTGCTGTTGAGCAGCGGGGCCAGCATCTGCGCTTGCGGCTTGTTGAGCATTTTGCATCATCCCTTGTAACATCTGAGCGTAAATTTGCGCTTCGTTTTGGTCGTTGACAAGGCTATCAGGGTCGATATCTTGCGAGATAGCCAGTTCCTTCATCAAGTTTGGTATCTTGATAAACGGTGCAAGCATCGGGTTGGCTACGGTTTGAAGAAGTGCGGTTAAACGCTGGCTGCGTACTTCTTTTTGCATCACAGCGGCTACGCCACGTGGTTTAATTTCTAAATCGCCTTCGATATCATCTACCTTGTCGTTGAATTGCATATTCCACTGAAAGTATGCTTCACCCAACGGCTTGAGTAGGTTGTCATCGATGTTTTTAATTACGGTCTTCATTGCAAGACCTGCAGAACCCATCAGCATCGACAGACCTGCTGCTGTACGCCCTGTTCCGGTTACACCGGTCTGACCGTGCATAATTGACGGTATACCCGTCTCCTCATCAGCAAGCTGACGACTGATCTGATACATCTGGATGTTTTCACCAGCCGTGTTTGGAAACTTGAGTCCGTTGATGGCTGTTCCGGTAACACCGGATTGACGACGGAATATCTTTCCGGGGAAAATATCCATGTTTTGACCGGGAACCAAGCTGGCTTCATCCACGTCGAATACCAAGTTGCCAGCCAGAGCGAGGTTATCGATTGCCATCCGAACGTGACCGTTCATCAGTAACTGGGCATCTTCCATGTTTTCCGCTACGCCAACACCCCAGATTTGATACGGGTTGATTTCGAATGGAAATGTCTGGAATGGAATTCGTGCAGGTGTGAAGGGATTTAAGACGCAGCGAATGATCTGTGTACCACAAACCCAGACGTTAACCTGAACCTGATCAAATTCACTCAACTCTTCTGCGCCATCCATGCCAGCTTCTTTAGCCATCTGAGCATCGAGTGTACCCCAGTACTCTAAAACTTCGAATCTGTTTGCTTGATAGTACGGCTCAGTTTCATCTTCCCTGATGGTGTCTTCGTAATACTTGTCTTCGTAGTTTGGTCCCTTTGCAAGAGATTCTTCAATTGCAAGAGCATCGAAATGAGGACGATGAATTAGGCCACGAAGCTGTTGACGATTCATGCGGTGACGTTGGATAACGTATTCACAGTCTTCCATTGTCGTACCAGATGGATCAGGGAACAAGTCCCAGATCGAAACCGACTCGATGCGAGGCACGACCTTTTCATAGGGGTTGTAGCTTCGGTTTCCTTCTTCGTCTCTTTCCCACTTGTGAACTCGTTTGTAAAAGTTAAACGGTCCCTTGACTACGCCTGTACCCAACAAAGCTGCTTCGAAGATTGCTTTACGGAATACGTTGACAGCGTTCGTGTCGAGAAGTTGGTCGTGGATACATTTCTCCATCCGACGAGCCTGTTCTTTTGCAGGTTCGACTTGTGGTTCTCCGACCTTTGCTTTTCCGGGAACGAGAGCATCTCCGAACTCTTCGCCGTACGCACCCATATTCGGTGCAGAGGCTTCTCTAGCCCCCGGTGGTAAGTCTCGACCATCTCCTTCGTAGCCGTACGGATCTTGCTGCTGCGTTTGATCGAGCGGAGTCGCCATGTGAGCAAACTCCACGATACCTTCTGGCATCGGGCTAGATTCGACAACAAGCGGAAACTTCTTGTTGGCAAACAGGATATCTACAATCTGACCGTACGCAGCAAGAACTTTGGTTTTGGTAATCTTGATGAATACCTTCGACCGTTCTGTGTCACGATACTTTGTTGTAGAATCGTAGATGCCTCTAAAGTTCTTGTACGCTTGTAGCCAGCGTTGCTCGTACGAGTATCTTCCGTTCTCTGCATCTTCAAAACGAGCACGTACGTAACCAGCCAAACCCGGCATTTCTCCCGAAGGATCTATTACCGGTACTGGTGTATCATCGTCAGGCTGGAGATAATCTTCGGACATATCTATTCCTTAGTAGTCGCGTTCTTCAGCCATCTTCATAACTGAAGGATCAACAGCAGCTTTGGTCATCTTCTTTGGCATATCTTCGGTGAGTACACCTTGTTTTGCCTTAGTATCGAATTCCAAACCTTCGCGGTATAGCTTGGCTGCACCCATCTGATCTTCTACAGATGTCTTGTCGGCACCCATGATGTACGCTTCACCCATGTTGAGGTTCATGGTTATTCTCCCATTATTTAAGGTTGCATATTTAGAAAGTTATCCGTGTTTGGATATTGCGAGGGAATCGCACTTTCTTGTATTCTTGCTGCATCTCTTTCTTTTACGGCCTGAGCAGCTTGTATACGTGCCGTATCTAATTCTTCTTGGGTAGCCGGTTGGTCACCCTCTTGTAGTGTTTGCATACCCATGTTGGCACTTGGTATAACAAGATCAGCCCCCGGAATGAACCTTGAAAGTCCTCTTTTTACAATTAATTTTCCAGCCTGCTCTGCTGCTGTATCCAAAGCAATATCACGTGCTACTTCTGATGCTGCTTTTGCAGAGTCTGAACTGGTTGCTATACTTCCGGCTGTGATTGCGGTTATTGCTGTAGGAAGTTTCCACCCGCGTGCTTTTAGCTGTGCTTTTTCAGCCTCTGTATATTCTAAAGCGTCCCGACTAGGAGGACCATCAGGTACATCTTGGGCTTCGAGCTTTGCAACCTGTTCTTTGATAGGATCAGGCTTGTCTATTTCAACGGGAGTGGGCTTCGGTATAGACGGCTTTCTTATAGGTACGTCTGCAACTTGGGCTTCATCGTATACTTCAAAAGTAGGAGTATCTAGTCCGTCAAATATAAAGGTACTAGGAGAAAGAACTTTTCCTGCTTGTACAGCTTCTGTACCACCGGAAAGTTTTTGAGTTAGCAAGCCCAGCATAAAGTTGCTGTGTTTGTTAATATCGTCAACAGCAGGATTTGAAAAAATTGCTCCCGGTATATAGATATCTTGTGCAGCAATATCACCGATATCACGAGAAAGAAGCATCGCTTGATTTTTAGCTGGAATGCCTATTGTATTCATGTTTTGAATACCTAGTTTACGCAAGTCCTGTGCTGTTATTTTTTTATTACTTTCAACTAATCCGCCTGTTGGACTAAACTCCAAAACAAGTCCGGGAACGTCAAGTTGTTTTAATACGTCTGTTACATCCTTACTGATTATAGGACGTACTATTTTTTTACCGTTTTTATCTAGTGCTTCTATTTGAAAAACTTGATTAGGGTCTGCTCTGTTTGCCCACGGTTGAGTCCTATTATACTGGTTTTGATCCTGTATAATAGCTACGGCTCTTTTAGAAAGAGGTGATCTATACGGACGTTCAGACTTAGTGCTATCTTTAGCACCTTGTCTGCTAGGCTCTATAAACAAACCATCAGACCCTTTTACGCCTTGCAACTGTGCTGCAGGGGTAACTTGATTTTCTTGATGGTCTGTAAACAAAAGCCCAGTCATCAAGCTAGGACGAGACGCCGTTTCTAAGTTCAAAAGAATAGCATTAGCAATTGGTCTATCTGCTGGATTATTTTTTACATGCTCAACTAAAGCTTCTTGCAGGTCACCTAGTTTAGTAGGGTTAAACTGATATCTGTTTGTGACGCGATTACCGCGAGTTTTAAGTCGTTCTACTTTATCTGACAAGGTATCAAAATCACCTATGTCAAACTTTTCTTTTGCAGCAATAGCTTTTATTTTTGGGAATACGTTATCTTCAATGTTTCGTATTTCTGACTGAAGAGAAGACTTTCCGCCAGTAGTTGTTTCTGCATTTTGTGCATCTGCAAGAAGGTTACCTGCTGCATCAGAGACTTCTGCTCCAACATCAAAAATAGAAATTATAGGCTCGTTAAGATACTTACTAAAAACTGGATTGTTACGAACTTTATTGCCCCAGCCCTTTAGCTTACCCCCCTTCTTTCTACCTTCTTCAACATAAAGCTGCAGAAATTCTCCAAGCGTAGTTTTACGCGGGTCGAACGCTACGCCTTTTAAGTCTACTGCTTTACCTGCCATTGCTTAGTATCCAAATACTTCATCTTGAACCTTATAGACGTGGTTCTTGATTGCGCCTAGTTGTTGGTGTATAGATGCGTAGCCTGACATACGGGTCATTACCATATAACGAAGCGCATCGTATGCGTGATCTTCCGCTTTAGTGTCCACGTCTTCGCTGTTGGTTTTTGAAAGCGGGATACCTGCCATTTGCTTTATGATGTGTTGGCAAGTAGAGAATATGCGAAGACGTGGTTCCTGTGTGTAAGGATCGTCACCCAAACGGCGGTGAACTTCCATCTTTCCTTGAATGCGGTTGCGGTCTGAAGGAGTCCAACGAACGCCTTGCCGCATCATAACTTCCGCAATAGACGGCCCAAAGCCTGTCTTATTCCAGCAGGAAGCATCGAGGACCGTGTAATGAGGTAGGGGATCAAATTGCTCTGCTTCTAGTATTTTATCAGCTAATTGCTCTGCTGTCAAGTGTTTTGCATACAATTCACGATAAACCCAGATATTATTATCCCAGTCAATAGCCCCCCAAAGAACGCACGACGGGCTGGCGTAGCCGTAGTCCGCCGCTCTAATGCGAGGCCAATTGGTAGGTAAATCGAAAGGTTCGACAACGTGTCTACTCCGTGAGAATTCAGGGAAGGCCGCTCCCTCTGCCACATCCCAATCCCCATCGAGAAGCCTCTTCCGCTCGACTTCTGGGAGCGATCTCAACATGGCTTCGTATTGACCGTCTGCCATGAGGTGGGGATTATCTGTCAACCGTGCCGGTACGAACTTGCGGTAGAACAACGGCTGACCTGCCTTTTCGTGACCAGCAGGCCACACAAACGGCTTCATCGTATCTATGTCGTATGCAGGAAAGGCTTCGTTCTCTGTACGAGAATCGATGTACATCTTTTTTACCCACCATCCGCCGACACCGCCGGGGTTGGCTGTACAACGCATATATAGATTCTTTTGTAATTCGGGATCGGTAGAGCGTAAGCGGGAACGTAGGTAGTCCCAGACGTACGGTGTTGGGTATTGAGTTATTTCGTCTATGCCTATCCAGTTGAACGCCTGTCCTTGAAAACGGGTAACGTCCTTGTCTCTGTCGAGATAGGTAAACCAGATGGTTGCCCCAGACGGGAACACCCACGTAGATTTTGATTCGCGGAACTTGGCTCCGGGAAACGCCTTTACATAAAGTTGGCGTGACTTATCGATGAGTTCGGTTAGTTCGTCGAGTGTGCGCCGGAGAAGAAGACCTCGATGATTGGGATTGTGACAATAACGTAAGGGATCAGCAAGTAGAGCAAACGACTTGCCACCACCAGCGGCTCCGCCGTAGAGCACGTCTTGTTCGCCTGCCGAAAGAAACTCCTCTTGAGGGCCTTCGTTCGGTTGAAAGACAACCTCAGAATCTCCAACGAGTTCTGAAATGGGTCCGGGTAGAACGGAGAGATCTCCCATGTCGACAACTGCGCTTCCCTTTCCAGAGATTGCCTTTTCGACTTTTCCAATTGTCTTCTCCAGTTCACGGGCGTAACTTCTCTGGTCTTCAGCTTTCTTTGTTGACTGCGCGGCTTTCTTCTTTGCAGTCCGTAATCTTTTCTGTGCAGCACGACGAGCACGTTCAGCGGTGGATAGCTGGTACGTTGCTTTTGGTGCGTTGGGGTCTTTGGGGGGTCTACCGGCTCGTTTCTTTGGAGCCGTTTGCTTTTCTTCCACGATGTTTCCTTGCTTGTCCAATGAGTATGCTCAGTTCTTTTGAAAATTCTGTGCCTGTCATTCCCTTTGGTACAGGAATAGCGTCACCACGACGCATAGCTACTTCGATAGCCTCTTCTTCAGATAGCTTGCTCAAACCTTCTTTTTCGCGACGGATGGTCGGAGCAATGTATTCTACACCGTCTTGTTCGAAGCTGACAGTACGAACTGTCTCGTTTGCATAGGTTGTTGGTGTAGACGGGTCCATTGCCCGACGAAGCCACATAGGACGTTCAGCCATGCTTAGTTCTTTTCTGCTGACTTTTCTGCAGAACGACCTTTGGTGTTTGGGTTGGCTTCGTTCCACTGCTTCATACCGCGTTCGATCATATCTTTATCGTCGCCGTAGACACGAACGAGGTGATTGTACGCATCACGCTTGTTCATTTCGGTGAAGTCTGTCATCAGATCTTTGAGGTTTTGTATTAGTTCCATAGCTATACCTTATAGTTTGCTTTGCGTCCGCGACAAGCTTTGCCACCGCTGGCAAGCATTAAACGTTTTTTCGCAGGAGATATACCCATAGCCCTGCGAGGAGAAAGCATCGAAGGTGATCCTCCACCTTTTGCTGCTGTCTTTGCTTTCGCAGCTTCGACTTCGGCTTTCATCCGTGCTGCACGTTCTTCTTTTGCTGCAGCAATCTTCTGCTTTCGAGCAGCTTCCTCTGCTTCTTGCATCTTTTCAATACGGGCGAGACGATCTTGGTTCGCTTTTGTTTCTGCCTTTACAGAAGCAGCAGGTATCTGCGTGGGGTATACATCAGACTTTTTGACACCCGGTTTAGATACTTTTTCATAATCTATTCGTTTAGCCATCGATCACGACCTCTTTCTTTGGGGGTAACAGAACTACACCGGCAGACTGGTAAATGTTTCCAAAAAATTCCATAGCTATGCCTTATAGTTTGCTTTGCGTCCGCGACAGGCTTTTACTTTGCCACCCGGAGCATAGTTGCTACGAACTTTACCGCCTCGTGCTAAAGCACCTTCTTTTTCTTGTCCGCCCATAGCTTTAACTTCTTTAGTAGTAGCAGAACCAAAGTTTTGAATCTGTTTGCGAACAAATCTATTTCGTGCAGTTTGGTTCATGCCTCTTACCTTAGATTGTTCAGCAGCTTTTTGTTCGGCAGTCAAACTATCAAGAAAGCTTTTGTACTTTCTCAGTTCGGATTGACTAAGACCTTTAATATCTTTGCCCGATCCTTCCATGATATTTTTGCCAAAAGCAGTTAATGAATCTGAAATTGCACCCATCTTAATCTCCTTATCCGTCTATGACGACTTCTTTCTTTGGGGGTAACAGAACTACGCCGTGAACGGCGGTTACGTTGTGGTTGATTTGTTCTTGTTTAGCTACGCCTACGCGATTGAGGAGCGACAGGCTTTGCCGCCATATTTCATTTCTTTTGGTGCAAACTTTCTGTTTGTTTGACTTTGTGCCTGTTTCTCCATGATGTCCCTCTGCTTATTTGCAGTTTTAATTTGACGTAAAGCTTCTTTATGGATATATTTATTTCGTGGACTTTCTTTACCTGTTGGAGCCAAACTAGGCGCATCAGATTCTGTCAGTCTTTTAATTTCTTGCTGAACAGCTTTCTCTAATTTTGCTTTATTATCTTTAGTTGGGAAGAAACCAGCATATGCCATAATTAATCCTATCCGTCTATGACGACTTCTTTCTTTGGGGGTAACAGAACTACGCCGTGAACGGCGGTTACGTTGTGGTTGATTTGTTCTTGTTTAGCTACGCCTACGCGATTGAGGAGCGATTCGGCAGCTTTGAGACGAAGATCGTCTCCACGTTCTGGGGCGGGGTTGTCTATCGTTGAAATTACGCGGTTAGCAGCCTTTAATGCGTTGGTTGCAAGGACTTGCTTGGTGCGTTCTATGATTTCATCGGATAGGGTAGACTTGAGCCACGCTGCTGAACCACGTGAGTAGCCTGCATCGAGGGCTGCAGCGGTGACCTGACCACCGTTTTCAAATAGCAACTCTAGGAATTGTTCCTGTTGTGGAGTCAATTCCCTTTTCTTGTGTGTCTGGGGTAACAGGTTCATCATTTTTTTCCGAAACCGACGCACATTTCCACTTGATATCGAGTTCGAATAGGTGAACTTTGATTGCAAACTCAGCCATCTCGTCTACACGAGCCTTACATTCTTGTTTTGTAGGGTACGGACCGCGTGTGTCGGTGAGTTCGTGGCACGTGTCGGGCGAAACCGACAGGCAGACAAGGATTGCTGCTTCGTAGAGCATGTCGGTTTCCTTGTGAAAAGAGATGTGGGACCGATAACTTAGCCTACACGTCCCTTTTTCAAGGTTAATAATAGGATTTTGTCGGACTGCGCTAGATAATCTAGCCCCACAACACAAGTATAGCCCCTATATCTATGTAAGTCAACAGGAAATATGGTATCGGATATCTTTTTTATAAAAAAAATTAGAATGGGGTCGGTTTTTGGTTGACAAATCGTGATTTTACCTGTATGATGAGGGTAAGACCCGCCGGGAAATAACCCCTATACCCACCGGGACCCCTTACACGTCGGTTTTGTACCCCATTGGGAGATCCCTTTGGGGTCTTTTTTTGTCTCGATCACGGGGGCTATCCCAATGGGGGTCCCCTACACGTCGGTTTTATTCCCGTATCGATAACCCTCAAGGATAAAATTGCTGTCGACATTGCATAGCATATGCCGGGGGGGTGGGGTGTCCCTTGCGTGCCCGTCAAGGGCAAATTTATATCTTTCCACATCAATGATACCCAAGGGCAAACCCCGCACCAGTTCCCGCGCTGGTATTTGTTAGGGGATTTGCTGTAGTTATCCCGCGCCCACACCCGCGCGAATGCTATTTGTCATTTGTCATATGGAAAACCCCCCGCTGGATTGATCATTGTTGAATTAACC
>Ga0208019_1000892_pt1 | contig 16290 bp, 18 predicted proteins | sample CB_VirMetaG_5_FD_184540 | JGI IMG/M metagenome (GOLD analysis project Ga0208019, IMG submission 184540) | Freshwater to marine saline gradient viral communities from Chesapeake Bay - CB_1508_1D Viral MetaG (SPAdes) (version 4) | ecosystem: Environmental > Aquatic > Marine > Coastal | place: USA...
TTCCCGACGAGGTAAGGCTTGTCCGCCGCGTGAACGTCTTCAAACCATGAGTTAGAGAACCGTGTCGCAGTAACGGACATCACATCACCCCTTGAGCTCTTAAATCGTTAAGCGCCGGGACGATGCTCGATCGAACGTATCGAGTGAGCTCGGCCTTCGATAGCGGGACCGCGGTCGAGATGTTCACCGTCACACCTCCACCGGCTCGACCGCCGACCGTCCCGCCTCCGGCGAATCGTCCCGTCGTGTTTACGCCGTCCATATTTGAGAACATTCGACGCATCGCCTCGACTTGATCGACGTTCATCACGTACTCGCCAGGCATAAGCATAGCCGGGACCGAGTCGCGTCCTCGAGTACCGCCTCGGACCATACCGCCGGAGGCGAAGGATTGCGTCGATGGAAGTTGAGCGATCAACCCTTTGAAGATAGCGGCGACGAGAGCGGTCGTCGCAATGATGGCGACCGGTCCACCGAAGGAGGCGGAGGCTCCGGCTTGAGCCATCCCCATCAATTGAGACGTGATAATCGCTTGTTCCGCGAAGGAGACGAGCGACGTGAGCATGTCGACCATAGCTGTATTGAAGGCCGCGCTTGCTTGTTCGCTTCCAGTCATGATGGAAGCGAAAGCCGTCCCCATGCTCGAGGTTAAAGTCGCGGCGAGGTTGGCGATCGACTCTCCGGTGATCTCGAATTCCTTGAGGCTCTCGGACGCCTTCGCCGCTTTCTCCGGTGTCTTCTCGAGCTCCTCGTTGACCTTCCTCACACCTCCGGCCGCGCCGGGGAGGACCTTCGCTCGAGCCGTCTCCGCGGTCGTCTTAATGAATCCTTGGATCTTGGTCGTCACGTTCCCGATTTGAAACTCGAGTTTCTCCGAGTCTTCGATGATCTTATTTATATTCGCGGACATATCCGCGAGAGATTGTCCGCTTCCCTCGGCCATATCCCACATTGACTGTGAGACTTCATCCGCGAAGATCTTGATATCGTCTCCGACGCCGGGGATGTATGCCGCGAACTCACCGAGACCCGCCAAGAGCGAGGCGATCACCTTGATGATTCCCTCGGCCGCGTTCGAGATTCCGGTATAAAGGACCTCCCAAACTAGCTGAAAACCGGCGACGACTCGGGTCCCGTAAATCATCGCCTTCCCGACGACGTTCACGATCACCGACGCGACGTCCTCGAGGAAGTTCACGATCTGAATCGCCATGAGTTTTCGATTCGTGTCGAGGTAGTCCTCGAAGGCTTGGATCACGGGTCTCGTCGCTTCGACGAGAGCATTGAAGACAACGATCAACGTGTCACCGATACGAGCCGCGAGAGAGCCGACGAGATCGTTCGCCTTGTCGAAGCTCTTGATCAATTCGTCGTTCTCGCCTCGATATTCTCGAGCCTTCTCCGTGAACATCGAGAAGACCTCGACGCCTTTCTTGAAGAGCTCGAGGGACTGGTTGAGACCAGTCGCCGCGAAAGCGAAACCCTTGAGCGCCGCGCCTCCGATGACGCCGAGCTTCTGGACCGACTTCAACGCGAGAGAGGCCGACTTTCCCACACCTCGAAGAGGCTTCGAGGCGAGGTCTTTCATGATGAGACCGATCTCGACGGTTTTACTTAGCACGGCCATGCGAGGACCTCCTTCGAGCTCGTTCCATCTCTTCGACTTGTCGAGCTCGTTGTCGTGATTCCGCCTTCGCTATCTCCGACTTTATGAGCCGGAAAGCCTCGAGGACGAAGGCCGGCTCGTCGTCGATTCTCTCCGACCCATAAGGAAGGAGACCGAAGTCCCGGTGATCTGAAAACCAAGAGACGACATCCATCGTCTCCGGATCGAGTTGACTCCATGGACACCGACGGAGCTCGGGAGCAAAATCGAACGCGAGGCCGGGAGAGCTCTCGTCGTTGCAATTGCGCGCCGATTGTTTCCAGTCTTCCGAGCTCCACTCTTCCCCCTTACACCTCGAGCATCCCCACTCGAGCGACTTGTCTCCGCTTGCTAGGAAGCGAATCGCTAGACCGACTTTTTTTTGAGACCTTCTCGAAGGACCGAGACCTCCGTGATCGCGGCGTAAACTTCATCGATGAGACCTTGTTCGGCTCGGTCCCATAGCTCCGACCCATTCGTCACCGGCTCGTCGAGGATGTCGACTAGATTCTCGATGCTCGAGACCCGTTTTCGGATGACGCTCTCGATCGCCTTTTGAGCTTTCTCGATGTCGACCTTCCCGTCTTTGGTGATGGCCGAGCGATGAATCGAGCGGAGCTCTCCGCCTGTCATCGGTGCAAGTTTAACCACGACTTGAGAGCTCTCCTCGAGCTCCCGGTTGTCGTTCCATTGCGGGACGAAGTCCCGAAGATGCTTCTCTTGATAGTCCATGGTGATCCCCTTTAGTTGATTAAGTGAACGCGATCGTGATCTCGTTGTCTCCCGCGGTCGAGGCGAGCGCCTTGAACTCGAGAGGAATCACGACCTCGTCGGATTGTGGTGTCTCGACGCCGGAGACTTGGAATTGACACCGCGCCAAGGTCGTTGTGACGGTCGCGCCGGTTGCGCTTCCGCAAGTCACGACGACGTTTCGGTTCGTGAAATCCGGACGCTTTCCGATCTCGATCGCGAGATCGCGCCGACATCGAATCGAGAGAGACCCGGTTACATCGCGAAAGCCTGGAACGTAGTCAGTCGTTCCCGCTTGGTAGGCTTCGTCCTCGATGGCCTTCATGTTGTTCGTCACTGTTACCTCGAAAGAGGTGATCGGAAACGATGAGCCGTCGACCGTAAGGCTTCCGAGGATGCCGGCGATGGGTTGACCTGCGACGGTCTCGGCCGGAGCAAATGGGACGACCGCGTCGAGATTAGAAAAACTAGGGTAAGGCGAAGGAGCAATGTCGACCATTGTAATGGTATCGCCGGAAATAGATTCGACTTCATATCCTTCGCCGCCGTTGTCGTCGGAGCCGACCTTAATCACGGAGCCGACCTTGAAGTTTTTCCCCTCGCCGGACTGAACATCGAAACTCAACGATGACGATGTCGCGCCGTCGACGGTTGCGGTCGACGCGCCAGTCGTCGAGCTCGTCGTCGTCGGGATGAAGGTCCCGGAGCTTCCACCCTCGAAGGAGAGCTTCGGCTCTTCTCCGCCGGCGATGCTAAGCGTCATCGAGTTGACGTAGCATCCAGTGAGCGCCTCCATAAAGGTTTCATTGAAATGTTGGACGAGCGTCAAGCTTCCGAGGTCTTGGTTCGAGTTGAGCGTGTAAGTCATCTTCGACGGTGAGCTCGTCGCGGTTCCGGTGCCGAGCGCCTTCGTCAATAGCTGGTCGATGTCCGGGACGATGGTCGTCGAGTTTGTCGCGTCACCGCTCGGGATGAGATATGCCTCGACCGACCACGACGCCGCTTTCTTTCCGTCGATCTGGTCGTCCGCAATGTGAGACCGAGTCGCTCGAGAGTCCTCTCGGTTCTTTCGTTCTTGGCTCGGGTCGAAGCTCGCCGAGAGTACTTTGACCGCATCGCCGCCGGTAGGCTTGACGAAGGTCCCGAAGGTCGTCTCGTCGACCGCGTAAAATTTCCGGTTCCGTCCTAATGCGTGTAATTGACTGGTTCCCATTGTGTCCTCCTTAGCTCGCCGTTGCCGAGCGTTCGTATACGATCGCGATGTTCATGAGGACCGACCCGTCGCCTTTTGCGTCCGGGTCTCCCTCGTCGGTTTCATACGAGACGACCGTCGTCTTGATGGCGTTGGTCCCTCGTGTTGTATCAGTGTTTAGAGCTCGAGTGATATCGATGATCAAATCGTTGAGCTTCGTCGACCTGTCGGCCTGAGAAGCGCCGGAGACGTGTCCGATGATACTCATGTTCAATGTGGATCGAATGAGATCGAAAGGTTGAAACTCGATCGACTCTTGTCCGGCGACGTATCCGATAAAAGGACGCTCCCCGGTCTTCACATCCGCGTACCCTCTCGCGAGAGGCTGGACCTTCGTGATGGTCGTCCGGTATCCGTTGCCGGTTGTGATCGCCTCGAAGGTCGTCTGTAGGTTATCGAGGATCGCCTTCCTTGCCGGTGTCGTCATCTCATGCGTCCTCGAGGAGCTTCTCGAGCTCTTGACCTACGACGAGAGCGATCTCCGGCTCGGCCGCTTTGATCCCTTCGGTGATGTATCCAGTCGCTCGAATCGTTGTCGATGGTACCAGTCGATAGGCCGGCTTTCCTTCGCCGTCCATGAGGAACATCTTCCCGGCGTCGGTCTTGTGAAACCATAGCTCTTTTTGATGGATGCCGGTCCGCCTCGGCATTGGATAGACGTTATTTCCGAAAGCCGGGAAGGTCGTATTTTGTCGGATAGGTATCGCGAGGAGCTTCCTCGGAGGCTTCGGCCGGATAGCTCCGCCGGGGAGCGCCGCGCTTCCGTATTCGTGGATCGCCGCGTAGGGTTGATCGTTGATAACGTCGACCTTGTAAGTATCCTCGTCCATCTTGATTAAGACCGGGACGAATCGCCAAGCGCCGGCGAGAGTATTCGTCCGGGTCCGGAGATTCCGCTTCGTTGATAGAATCACCTGGGTCTCGAGTTGAGCCGCGGACTTGAAGAGCGTCCGACGTTGGAGAGCCGTCATCCCGTCGGAGAAATTCTTGACGAACTCTCGGAGCTCTTTGTCGTCGATGTCGACTTTAAAAGGAGACGCCGCCATCGTGTCAGTCCTCGAGGTTATTGAACTGGTCGATACGGAAAGGAGGCTGAGGCTTCGTCGTATCGGCGAGCGCCGCTTGTTTTGCTGCGATGGTTGCTCCGCCATAGAAGACGCCGGTCGAGCCCTTGTCGGCTTCGGCTCGTAGCACTTTGAGAAGGTTCTCATAGTGGGTAGTTTTTTGTGATCGCGGTCCGCCTAACCCGAGAGCTTGACGGTCGATCTCTCTCGCGAACTTCGCGAGGATCGCTTGTACCGCATCGATGGACGCGAGGACGACATCGTTCCGAATAACGAGGAGAGCGTCGAGCGTCTCATTCGAGAGGAGCTCCTCCTCGGAGTCGGTGTCCCCGATCCTAAAGCGGACCTTGTCTCGGTCGGTCGGAAGACTGTCGTCATAGCTCCAAGTCATTTGGTCGCGTCCTTAGTCGGTTTCTTATTGCGACGAAGGCTCCGAAGGAGGAGCTCGTCCGGGACCTCTACTAAGAGACCCGAATCGAGCATCCTCTCTCGAGCTCGCCATCCATAAGCCTCGGGAAGAGCGGTCCAGGCTCGGACCTCTCTTCCGTCAAGCTTTAGATTTTTAGTGGCGAAAATCATCGCTTATAGGCAATTCAAGAAGAACGCGCCTAGTTGATCACTCACGACCTTGAAGTCGTAAGCCGCCAAGGCTTCGATTCGCTGCGATTGGATATGATCCAATCGATAGTTGCGAACTCGAAGACCTTGAGCATTCTCGCCGCCTACACTGTTAAGGCTGAACATGTAACCCGCCGACGGGACCATAAGACCCGGTGTCGCTGGGACATATAGAAGAGCCGCGTCGTTTGATCCGTATACGAACGACATCGAGTCGGCCGCGCCTTGGATCGCTACGTTCTCGATCGCGCCTGGTACGTGTACCGCTTGAAGACCGAGAAGGCTCGCGAGGAGGTCAGTCGTCACGACGCCGGTTTGAGTATACTTCACGCGCTGAAGGATATCGTCTGAGGTCGAGAGCGCCGTATAGACGTCTTTACCGAGGACGAGGTGATTCGGCCGACGGCCGGTCTTGCTTTCGACGCTGTCCATTTGCTCAAGGATATCCGAGAGCGGAGTCGCGTTCGCGGCACTCCAAAGAGGACCCATTCCCGCGGTTGTTCCCGGAGTAACATCGCCGCCGGTTGTGGAGCCTTTCCATACGCCGTTGGTAAAAGCCGCCGCTGCGAAGTCCTTCTCACGCTTAAGGAGAAGTTGCTCGGTGATGTACTGAGTCGTCGAGATCTCGATGTTGAGACCCGCGTCCGAGTTGGCGACGATTAGATCGTCGAGGTCCATGTGAACGCCATTCTCAACGCATGAAAACGAGTCGGTCGAGAGAGTGTAATTCGCGCCGAAGGTCTCGGACCCCGGAGCTCGTACACCTGCGACCGAGCGGAGGTAATTCCCCTTGTCAAATACGAAATATTTGTCGGTGAGCTTTTGAGTACTGATGATTGGAAAAAGCTTGTCCGCTACGAAGCGACTTTGCTCTTGAGCATAAGCGATCGAGACGTTGGTCAACGCCTGATCTACGTGTACTGATGAAGTCAATAAAGGCATAACTTAGTCTCCTTAGATAGCGCCGGTTTTGTGGATAAGACACGAAACGACGTCGCCGTTCGCGGTTGTGTCTTCGATGAGAATCGCGAGAGCGAAATCGGTCGAGACGCCGACAGTAGCTTTCCCGTCTGCATCGGATGAGATCACGGAGCCCGAGTCGAGAGTCCCGGTCGTACCGATGACAATCTTCGAGACGCCAGAAATCGCGACGTTCGCCGCTTCGCCTTCGGCCGGTGCATTTTGCAAAATACCGATCGCGTTTTGACCGTCGCCCGCGAGGACGACATCGCCGTCGGTGTCAATCTTGACGAAGAAGTATTGAGACGAGGAGAGGTCCGCGCCTGCCTTCAATGTGATGTTGGTTTGTGCCTGTTGGTAAGCCATCGCTTACGCTCCCTTCTCGGCGATGTATGCGCCGTACAATTCTGGATTGATTTGTAGTGTCTTACTGATCGCTTGCGGCTTCGTGAGACCCGGTTCGGCATTCATGAGATCTTCGGCTGATTTCTGGATTTTCGCCCATGCTCCGCCGGAGGTCATTTGAGCCGAAGTCCCCGCTTCGACGAGTACCGCTCCGCCTTGGAGCGCCGCCGAGCTTGCTTCGAGAGCTTTCTCGACGCGAGCGCCAAGACCTTCGTCGCGAGCCTTCGCCTCGAGTACGAGATCAACGACCTCGTCGAGAGTATGGCCGGGGATGTTGCCGAGAGTTTGCTCGGCTTTCTTGACGTATTCAGTCCGCTCGCGTTTTGCGATCTCGACTCCGAGCTCTCGCTCGAGTTGAGCCGCTTTCTCGACGAGCTCCTTCTTCGCCTTGTAGATAGACTCGAAAGCCGCTCGAGCGCCTTCGGGGATTTCTCGGAGAGCCTTCTCGAGCTTCTCTTCGTCGTCCTCTTTCTCGGTCTCTTCTTCTTCGGCTTTGTCCGCTTCTTCCTCTTCGGAAGCCTCGACCTCGACCTCGACCTTCGGAGCCTCTTCCTCGCCGCTAGCCGCTCGGAGAGAGCGGAGAGCATCGGCGACGGACATCTCGTCCGAATAAGCCTCGAGGAGTTTCATCGCCGCCATTACGGCCGTTTTTGCGTCCTCGGGGAGCTCCATCTTCGACATCTCGTCGGAGAGTTTCTCCATCGCCTCGGACTCTCCCTCGGCCTTGAGGACCTGGACGAGGATCTCATCCATAGTTGGTGCGTTCTTCATGATTTGAAATACCTTTCGATTCGCGCCGCTTTCGACGAGAGAGACCTCCTCGGTCTTAACCGCCTTAAGCGACGTGGGTCGTCGCTTGCGTTTCATGGGTTTCCCCTTGTCGTGTTTTTGTACGTTGCCGGCTCGGCGATGGAGAGGTCGGCTCGACCTCAAAAAGATCTTACCAGGTTGATCGATCGGGTCAATCCCGCTCGATGAATTCGATCGTCGGCATTTCACCGGCTCCGAGGTCTTCGCGAGTCCCGACGCCTCCGATCGAGAACGCGTTGAGCTCGCCGTTTTTGACCTTCGACCATAGTTCCGGAGGTAGCCTCACACCGAGGACCCAAGACCCGGAGGTGACGAAGTCCTCACCGAATCGAGTCCGGAAGGACCGGTGAGGCTTGCCATCGATGGCGAGTCGGTAGTCCTCCTCCGACGGGTATCGCTCGATGTAGGACTCGACGACGGTCGCTCCTTCGGCGTTCCCATTGTGGTCGAGACCGATGGTCCTCGAGCTCTCGAGGAAGTCGTGAGCCGTCTCCTCGATGACCGCCGGAGAGAGAAAGTCGTCGTGAGCGTCGAGCTCGGTCGGGTCCAAGACCACACCGTAGACGATCCGCTTCTCGTCGTCGGCCTTGTAGATGCCGACCGCTCGGCTCTTCTCGGCTTCTTCTTTCGCCTCGAGTTGTCTCATGACCTTCTCGGCGAATCGTTTCCCCTCATCGCCTCCCCATAACTTCCACGCCTGGATACCTCGGCCAGGATAGTCCGGATGATTCGGGTCGCTGTTTTGAGGTGAGTCGAGGTCGACTTCGTGTCGAGCGAAGAAGGACGCCATCCGTCGGATCGTATCCTCGGAGACCCGTCTCCCATTCGCGAGGTCTCGAGCTCGAGCGACACCGACCTCGGTCCCGCCTCGCTTTGATGGAGGTTGACTCTCTCGCATCCGGAGACCGATCTCGGCTTGTTCTTGGACGCCTTTCGGCGGAAGGAAGGAGTCGGCCTTCTCGAGGATGGCTCCGAGCTCGGCGAGCCTTCGGCCGAGACCGTCTCGAGCTCGGTCGGTCTTGATGGCCGCGGGATGAGGAAGGGAGACGTCGACGACATCGCCGAGGAGCTCCTTCGCCGTTTTGCCAAGTGTCACGACCGCGAGAGGCTCGAGGTCCTTCACCTCGTCGAGCTCGCCCAAGTCGACGACATCGACATCGGAGCGACCGAGGCCGAGAGGCTCGAGGTAGCTCTTCGCGAAGCGTTCTCCGCTCGGTCCGCATAGGTGGCGACGTCGAGCGATGTCGAGGTCGCTCGGTGTCGATACGACGAAGAGGAGACGCTTCTCGACCTTCTCGGTCTCGATTTGCTCCTCGGGTTCATCGTCCTCTTTTCCGACTCGAGCGGTCGCCGTCGCCGCGGCGAGCTCCTTATTCCCGGTCCGCTCGAGGATTGCTTCGTATATGCGATCCCACTCGGCCGGTTTCTCGATGTTCTCTTCGTGCTCTTCCATTAGCTGGAACTCGTACGACTCGGAGGCTCCATCGTGTGGAGCATAGTCGCCGACCATGAGCATCGGTCCTCGACTGGTCTCCATCCAGTGATACCCCTTCGGAGCTTGTATCGCTTTAGTCTTCATCGGACTCGTCCTCCTCATTTCCGTAAGTTGAAGCGATGAGCTCCTCGTCCGCTCCCGGAGGAGCCGCCTCGAATCGAGCGGAGTCCTTTTGAGGCTGAGGAAGGTCGGCAAAATTGCGGACGTATTCCTCGAGCTCGTCGTCCGGTGTGATGATGCCGGCTCCGGTGAGGCTCGCGAGAGACGCGGCGAGCTCGTTGAGGTCGGCGGTCTCGATGTCCTCATAATGGAGGACCGGGAAGAGATCGGCCGGGATACCGTTCAATCGGAGGAGCTTCGGGATCGCATCGTTATTGATAACTTCGGCGATGACGTCGAGGTAGGTCCCGAGCGCCTGGGCGAAGAGACTTGTCTTCGTCGATGCGAGAGCGAAGCTCCCGACCTTGTCCATACCGAGGAGAACGAACTCGCCGAGGACCGTGATCGCTTGTCGAGACTCGTGTCGCTTTATGATCTCGTTGACATCGATCGGACGTCGTCCGCCGGAGTTGAGAAGGCGGAGACGGTATCCCGACGGAGAGCCGTCCGAGTTTGTCTCGGATGGAAGAAGGACGCCTTCCATCTCATCGCGTGAGACTCTCGTGATGAATTCCTTCATCTGAGCAACGACCGCCTTTTGAGACGAGCTCGCGGAGCTCGAGAGCATCTCGGCCGGTACCTCGAGGACGGGGAGACCGGCGAGGTCTCGAGCGACGCCGATCGACTCGTATGTGATGAGCTTCTTTTTGTAATAGTACGAGAGGAACGCGTTCCGGAGGAGAGACCTTCCTTCGGGGTTGTTCTTGTGAGACTCGGTCCGGAAGTGGAGCATCTTCTCCGCTGGGATGTAGCGTCGCTGGAAGTCCGGCGGAGCTAGTTGAGTAAACCCGAGGACATCGCCGTCCTCGTCGAGATCCCATGAGTAGACCGTGTCCTGAGCTCGTATAGGGAAGCCTCTCCATCCGATCCGACCGTCGGAGAATTTGGAGCGTCGGGTCTTGAGCTCCTCGTCGGGACCGCGTCGGATCTTGTAGGTGATCTCGTGTACCGAGTAACCATAGACGAGGAAGGACAAGATCTCGGAGAGGGTATCGGTCCAGGTTCGATCCATATCCTCAAAGAGACACTCGGAGACGAAGTCGGCGACGGCTCGAGCTTCGTCGGTGTCTTCGGCCGCATCGATTCTCCAGTCGACTTGTCGGACTAGGGTCTTGATAGCGTAGAGGATCGCTCCGATGATGGCGTCGTTCTCCGCCATCTCGCGATACATGCGAGTCCCCTTCTCGTGTTTCAGTTGCTCGAGGAATTCCTCGTTAACGATGCCGGAGTAGTTCTTGAGACCCGTCCGTCCGAAGACTTGAAAGAGGTCGAGGTCCTTGTCTTGTGTCATTTTAGCTTTCCTTCTCTTTGTAGTCTGAGGACTTCCGAGGCCGGAGCCGCGACGATATCACATCGACAGTTGGCGATGTGTCGGATGGGTAGGTTCGACCAGTCCTTCGGGTATCGAGGACGGAAGGTCTTTCCGCCCATCCTCGCCGGTTCCTCGAGCTCGAATCGGTCTCCGACCCGGATGATGGTCCCGTCGAGGTCTTGATGTCCTCGACCGTTCTTATAGTCGGGACCGGCGGTCCACATCACGTACTCGCCGCCGGTCGCTTCGATTGCATCGTATCGAGCCGCGGTTCGAGCCATCCCGATTTCAGTCCTAGCGACGAGCGCCGCTCGGCTCCATAGTTGTCGAGCGAGAGGATGTCCGAATTTGAGAGGCTCGAGCATTGCGCGAGCCGGGACCTTCTTCCCTGGGACGTCGGCTCCGTCGAGATATGCCGAGGTCCGGATTCGCTCGGAGAGCTCGGTCACGGTGAGGCCGGGTTCGTTCGTCATCCATTGCCCGATGAGGTTTCCCATATTGCGCTGGAACTCGAGCTCGATGTCCGACATCAAACCTTGGACGAGGACGGTCTTCTCGGCAAAGAGTTGCTCGAAGTAGGACGGCTTGACGCCTTGCCAGCTAGGACCGAGCGACCGCCTCATCTCACCGTCGAGGACGCGGGACCCGTAGATCGTGAGAAGGTTCGCGAGCTCTCTCTCGAATCGAGCGGTCGGGTCGTTCTTCCGGAGAGCGCCTCTCACCTCGATGATCTTTTGTCGGACGAGGAAGTCCATGTATCGATCAAGGATCGTCTTGATGCGATTCGAGAGGCCGGACGCCATCGAGTCGGCTTTCCTTGAGCCGGGTCCGGTGAAGGCTCCGCGGAAGCTCGGCTTCTTCGGAGGCTTGGGAGTCTGAGGTTTTACAGCCATGCGTTGGGACCCTTGTATCCGAAGTTGGGATCGATGGCGACATCGACGACGGCTCCTCCGTCGAGCTCGGTGATGGCCCAAACGAGAGCGTCGAGACGGTCGGGAGAGTCTCGAGTCTCTCCGGGGATGAATGAGCAAAGTTGATCTTCGAGCTCGGGGAGCGGTCGGACGTGATGACATCGGCCTTGTTCATACCGACCGGCGGTCGGCTCCGCGCGAGTCGCTTTACCTCGAGACGCATGGACGGCCTTCACTGGGACCGAGGCGTCGATGTTGTGGATAATGGTCGACCAGACATCGCCGCCCTGGTTCGCCTCGACGACGACCCGGTCGGCTTGGAATCGATGGTATGCGTCGATCGCTCGTCGGCATACCTTCTCCGGTGTCGCTCTCACCGAGAGGTCTTCGAGGACGTAGAAGTCGCCTCGAGCTTTTCCGGCGACTATGATCCCGCTCTCGTCGGAGTCGGCTCTCGATGTGATGGCCGGGTCGATGGCGACGACGATTCGCTCGAGCTCGGGATGTGTATCGACTCGAGCCTTCTCGATGTCGGCTCTCGAGAAGAGAGCTCCGGGGAGCTCGGAGAGGAGCTCTCCCTCGAGCTCCTGTCGACCGAGGGTCGTCCCGGCGTACCTATCGACGACCGCCTCGATGAAGGCTTCGGCGAGATTGTGACGATTGTCCATCGTCGAGCCTCGGGTCACGACCGTGTCGTGAGCTTCCATGATTTTCTTGAGACGGATGAGCGGTCTCGGTGTCGTCGTGATGAGAGCCCGAGGATGGTCTCCGAGACGGAGTCCGAAGGAGAGTTGATCCCAAGCCTCGAAAGACGCATGAGCGGCGAGCTCGTCGACCCATGCGTGAGAGAATTGAGGACCTCGAAGAGCGGACGGAGCATCGCTCGAGAAGGTCGTCGCGATGGCTCCATTCGGCCATGTAAGACGACGCTTCGAGGGTTCGTACTCGGGACGGAAGTCCGGAGGTGATGACGCGAGGATTCCCGACTCCCCGTCGACCATGACATCGCGGACATCGCCGGCGGTACGACCGAGGATGCAAACTCGAGAGGCTCGTCCGGAGCGGACTTCATCGATGACCCACGACGCGCCGGTCCGAGTCTTCCCCCATCCTCGACCCGAACATATCACCCAAGTTTTCCAATCGCCCGGCGGAGGTAGCTGGTCGGGTCGAGCGGAGAAGACCCACTCGTTCGCCATAAGGCGAGCGTCATCGTCGGAGAGCTCGGCGAGGACTTTACTCCTCGTCGATGCGTCGAGCGATGCGATCCAGTCGAGCCAAGAGCTCCGCCTTCCCATCCGTCTCCTCCGTCTTGATTGGTCCGCCATCGGCTCCGGTGAGCTCCTGTCGGGTCGTTTCTTTCCATCCGGCCTGGGTCTTGAGGTAGAAGATGGCCGCGGTCGTGTTTCCCTCTCGAGCTTGCATGATGAGGTTTTTCGCGACGCTTCCGACCGCTCGAGCCTTGCCTCTTTGATACCGTTCGAAAACTTCTGGTTGTCGCTTCATGATTTCGTAGAAGGTCGTTTTACCGAGTCCGAAATAGGCTCCGATTTGCTCGACCGAGAGGACCGCGGCGAGGGTCTCGACTTCCTCGACTTGGGCCTTGGTGAGCTTCTTCCGAGGTCGTCCGCCTTTGTTCTTGCTAGTCGTCATCAATTACCCCCTCGACTCGAGCTCGACAAATGTCGACGTACTCCGGCTCGCGTTCGATGCCGATGGTCTCGAGTCCCTCGAGCTCGGACGCGACGAGGGTCGTCCCACTGCCGGCGAAAGGCTCGAGGACGACGCCTCCCGGCGGAGTCACCATCCGGAGAAGCCATCGCATAAGTCGGACCGGCTTCACCGTTGGGTGATAGTTTCGGACCTCGGACGCGGTTCGTCCGGCTCCGGCTCGAGGTGATTTGAGTCCGGCGGTCCCTTCGTTGCGGTCGGTCGCTTCGGCTCCGGTCTTGGGGTTGAGCTCGTCGCATCCGAGCTCTTTCTCGGCTCTCGCCGGCTTGGGGCAATAGTAGAGGTTGCCCGGCCATCGGCCGAGGTCGGAGGATGTCTCGAGCTCGTCGGTCGATCCCGGCCACGACTCATCGCCGAAGGGGATTCGAGTCGCGTCGATATTGAGTCCGCCGGTACCGTATCGGAGGACGTTCTCGGCGACGGTACCTTCGACCGGTTTCCTCGCGAGGACGGCCGGCTCGTGAGAAGGTTTGAGAGCCGTCCCCCATCCTTCCCATTTCTTCGCGTCGGCGGTCGCTGGTCGTGTGATGTCGATATCTTTTACCCCGGTAAAGGATGCACCCGAGACAAATGTCCCGCCTTTCTCCTTCGTTGATACGGCCGCGTTGCCTTTGAGCGTTCTCGTCCCCACGACCTCCCGCTCCGCTCCCGCGGCCGCGTCGATAGCTTTCGAGATGTCCATCGACTTCGGGAAGCCTTGCCATTGAAGCCATGAGATGAGGTCTCGGATCTCGAAGCCCGCATCCTCGAGCGATACCGTCAAGCGATGGACGGTCCGAGTCGCGGCGAAGGCGATGAGATGTCCGCCCGGTTTGAGGACGCGGAGCGCCTCTCGAGCGAAGTCTTCGCCAGGTACCGAGCAATCCCAACCCTTCCCCATGAAGCCGATGCCATAAGGAGGATCGGTCACGATGGCGTCGATCGAGTTTTCCTCGAGCTCTTTCATCGTCTCGATACAATCGCCGCAAATGACCTTTTGCTTCCCGACCTCGACGACTTCTCCGACCTGGGTCTTCGCCTCGATGGTCGCGAGCTCCGGGAGCTCGTCGGCTTTCTCGTCCATCTCCGCCGGTTGAGGTTGAGCCTTCTCGGGTTCGAGACCGACTAGGTCGTCGACCATACCCTCGAGCTCCTTCGATGAGAATCCGGCCGCCTCGAGAAGAGCTCCGTCTTCGAGCTCGAGCGCCGAGAGTTGCTCGACGAGAGCTCCGTCGTCCCATGTCGCGAGCTCGGCGGTCCTATTGTCGGCGATAGCGAACGCGGTCGCCTCGGAGCCGATGAGCTCCGTCCTCACGATTTTGATTCGATCCCATCCGAGAGCCCTCGCCGCCGTAAGCGTTCCATTGCCGGCGATAACGACGCCCTTCTCGTTGACGACGATCGGCTTTTGTTGGCCGAACCTCTTGAGGCTTCCTCGTATCGCGTCGAGGTTTGATGCATCGTGTCGCCTTACGTTTGCCGGGTCGAGCTCGAGCTCGGCGATGCTGATTTCTTCGATATTCATTGATCCCTCAAAATCTCGATGACCGGGTCGCGAGGCTTCCCGTCCTTGTAGACCCACACCTCCCGAGAGCAATTCTCCGGAGCTCGAAAGGCTCGGAGACGGGTCATCTCTTCCGAGCCGGGTCGTCTATTGCATTTCACTTGAACGAGCCTCACGTCGTCCTCACCGACCGCGATCACATCCCACTCACCGAGAGAGGCCGCCGCTCGGCAAGTCGAATACCCGAGCGCCTCGAGTTGCTTCATGCACCGATGCTCCGCTCGAGTCCCCTTCGCTTTATTGTTCACGATAGGACCTCCGCCTCGAGGAGCTCGGAGAGCTCGTCGACACCGATGTCCCTGGGGATGTCGAAGAGGACCTCGGTGTCCGGTCCATATGTTGCGACCAGTCCGCGGATCAAAGCCTCGAGGTCATCGGTATGATCGGACACGGCGATCCATCCCGAGCGTCCGCTCGGACGATACGCGAAAAGAGACCACGGTCTCCGAAGTCCGTCCATGATGTCCCCCCGAGCGGAGATTTGGTCCTCGCCTTTGATGCACAACGAGGACCGCCTCCGACTTCCCTATGAAGCCTAGAAAGATCTTAGCACCATGATCAGCGGATACAAGCGACCGCGGGGACTTAGGGAGGTTCGGGGGTTGAATGAGGCTCTCTCTCGTTTTGTATCATCCACCCCTGACAAAAATCACACTAGACCCATGAGTACCCCCTCATCCCCCTAACCTACTTTTGACGCGCTGCGTAGTTTTCACACTTTTCACACCTTAGAATGTGAAAAGTAAAACCGTTGTAAGTAGTTAAATATATTATATTATTTATTATCTTATTACCCCTTTTCACACTACTTGGTAGGGGTACCCTTTTTGGTAACTCGCAAATAAGGGTACCCCCTTGTGTAATGTGATAACCATCACACTAGACACCGAGACTAATCACAAAGGGTACCCCGTGTGAAAAGTGTGAAAAGTCCCCGAGTAGATTATTTAATGCAATGATTCCGAGAGGTTGCGTCGAAATAGTTTTCACACTAGCCGGTGTGAAAAGTGTGTGAAAAGTCCCCTACCCGGAGATTGAACTTTTTCCGGGTAGAAATCACCCCACATCCTCGAGAGCGACCCACGCCTCTCTCGGTCGACCCGAGCCGTCCATCCTCACGAAGTCGATCTCTCTACTTTCCCGAAGGTCGCGGAGTATCTCACCGCGGCGTCGAGGCTCGATGCTCTTGAGAGCTCGGCCGACTTCGTACTCGGTGAGACCTCGAGGTCCCGCGGCGAGTACCGCCTCGAGGACCCGTCCTCGTAAGCTTGCATAGCCGCTCTCGTTCATCCTCGACGATACCGAGGAGACGAGACTCTCGGCCGCTTGTCGGACGTAAGAGACCGCCCATCGTGCAAGGTCGCCGGTGATAAGCGGACGACGGACGTCCACCGATAGCGCAAGGATGAGAGAGATCCTCATCGCGAGCTCGACCGACCGTCCGAGAAGGACGTCGAGTCTCTTCGCTTCGAGCTCGTCTTGACGACGGAGGACCTCGTCCTCGAACTGATCGATCACTCTTTCGGCTTCCTCATCGAATCCGACGACGACCGGCTCCGGAGCCATATCCGGCGAGGTGAGCTCCCCGACTTCGTGCATCCCGCCATCGTCTCGAGCTTCCTTCACCCATGCGAT
>Ga0208019_1000894_pt1 | contig 16260 bp, 21 predicted proteins | sample CB_VirMetaG_5_FD_184540 | JGI IMG/M metagenome (GOLD analysis project Ga0208019, IMG submission 184540) | Freshwater to marine saline gradient viral communities from Chesapeake Bay - CB_1508_1D Viral MetaG (SPAdes) (version 4) | ecosystem: Environmental > Aquatic > Marine > Coastal | place: USA...
GAAGGACCACTTTACGGAATCGTGTGCCGAGTTGGTCGAAGGCAGCGGACTTTTAATCCGACGGCGAAAGCCCATCGTAGGTTCGAATCCTACCGGTTCCACCACTTTGATAAAGCATGACATTGGGTCACGTTCCGCGGGACGATACCGTTCGAATCGGTAAGGTGTGCATGGGTTCGAATCCCACTTTATCAAAACCTTTTGTGCCCTTAGCTCAATAGGATAGAGCAGCAGCCTTTAAATTGGGAGCCTTACACTGGAAACGGTGTATTGCAAACATTCTCAAATTCGGGGAATCCTTAACAGGTAAAGCTGATGGTAATCCCGAGCCAAGCCTCGAAAGAGGAAGGTGTAGAGACTAGACGGGAATGGCCTAAAAGAATCTAATGATTCTCAAGGTTGAGGGATAGTCCAGACCACAAACAACATTATGTTGGTAGCGAAAGCTATAGTGGTAAGCTAAGCTGCAGGTTGCAGGTTCGATCCCTGCAGGGCACGCCACTTCTTGTAAAGAAAATCATCCATGGGACTGTAGCCCAATCGGCAGAGGCAAAGGACTTAAAATCCTTTCAGTGTGGGTTCGAATCCCACCAGTCCTACCAGTTATGCGAGTATAACTCAGCGGCTAGAGTGTCAGCCTTCCAAGCTGAAGGTCGTGGGTTCGAATCCCACTGCTCGCACCATTTACGGCTAGGTAGCTCAGTTGGTAGTAGCAACGGACTGAAAATCCGTGTGTCGCCGGTTCAATTCCGGCCCTAGCCACCACGTGTTCAATTTGTTGGGTGGTAGTTCAATTGGCAGAACGCTGGGTTTTGGTCCCGGATGTTGAGGGTTCGAGTCCTTCCCGCCCAACCACTTTGGTGCGTTAGTTCAGTTGGTCAGAACGTCGGACTGTCTATCCGAAGGTCATGGGTTCGAGTCCCATACGCATCGCCATCTTGGGTCTGGCACCGAGACTAAAATATCGGACTGTTTGGGCTTACCATCACGACCAGTACAACAAGCTGGTTATTTACGGCGGTAGCTTAATTGGAATAAAGCTTACGATTCCAAATCGTGAAGATGTAGGTTCGAATCCTACTCGCCGTGTTTTGGGAGAATAGCCAAGCGGTTAAGGCACCCGATTTATAATCGGTTTAGCGTCTGATTAGCGCAAGATCGCGGGTTCGAATCCCGCTTCTCCCACCATTTTGGAAGTGTAGCCTAGCGGTCAGGCAGCGGACTGTTAATCCGTGACGAAAGTCTACGTGGGTTCGAATCCCTCCACTTCCGCCAATTTGAAGTGTAAAGTCGCTGTTCCGGAATTAATTGCAAAAGCTGCGGAACGAAACATACTAAGCGTGCTCAGCACAAACTAAGATGAAGCGACCTAGAGCAATAAAGCGCGCCCCTTATTGTGCTTACTTACACTTCATATTTACTACACTCATAATGATACTAAAATGTTAGCACACGATGGAGAAATACATGGCAATGCAAACTAAGCTACAACCTACAGGAAAAACTATTTCGTACTTAGACACTAATCCTCTTTGGGAAAAAGCTTTTGGAGAAGGAGGAAACGGAGTTTGGAGTAAGAAATACTTAAAGGTTGCAAAGTCTGTTTGCCCATATCCAAATATCGTCATTGATGTTGGAGCAAACATTGGTCAAATGTCGGTTTATTACGCTGACTGGGCTAAGGAAGTTTGGTCATTCGAACCTCTGCCGCATCTTTTTGAAATCGCAGAATTAAACATGACTCAAAACAACGCTTCAAACGTGAAGGTTTTCAATTTTGCAGTTGGTGAAAAAGAATGTGAGCTTCTTATGAAGCCGATTTCATCTAACGATGGTGCTTCCTTTGTAACAAACAAACCAACTAAAGGTCAGGTAAAGGTCAAATCAATTACTTTGGATTCATTACTTGACGATATGAACGATTGGCAAAAAATTGACTATATCAAAATTGATGTAGAGGGTTATGAACCTTTTGTGATTCAAGGAGCAAAAAAGCTAATTGAAAAACATCGTCCCATTCTTCAGCTTGAGGTTGTAGATTCTCATCTAAAAAGAAACGGATTTGATTCAGTTTCATTGGTAAAAATGGTTGAAGAATTAGGATATGAAGCTAGACTTGCGAATGGAAAGCCGATCAATTCTGATGAAGAAACTGGTAAAGATTGGAGAGGAGACATCTTTTTCTTTCCAAAAAGCTAAAAAGTTGTTGTCCATTTGATGAAAATGGATTATATTTTTAGCGTTGATTCCAATAGAATTTAATCTTTGAAAACTTATTGGGCTGTAGTTCAATTGGTAGAACATCAGGTTCTGGTCCTGAGTGTTGAGGGTTCGAGTCCTTCCAGCCCATTGTTATGTATGTTCATTTTGCCATACTGATTGGCAATTTGGGAATGTAGCCCAACTGGCAGAGGCGTTGGACTAAGGATCCCTTCAGTAAGGGTTCGAATCCCTTCATTCCCATCAGGTATCACGGCCACCTTTAAGTACGCTGTCGGGGTTAAGATTTAATGTGAGGTTGGATACCCATAAAGCAAACCTTGCATAGTTCCTATTCAGATTGTGAGATTCATTCTGAATGATCAGGGAATGAGTTCGTGATTGTCTCAGCTAACATTTTGATGCTGAAGAGATGGTAGGTGCTCGGTTCAATTCCGTAGGTTCCTCTGGTAAGGATCGTGGGTTCGATTCCCACTAGAATGGTTCACGCCATCCGTGTCCATCGAATGGTTGTAAAAAAGCTTTAGCGGGCGCCCCTGGGTTCGAATCCCAGTCAGTATCATTTTCGGGGTATAGCGCAATCTGGTAGCGCACCTGGTTTGGGACCAGGGGGTTGCAGGTTCGAATCCTGCTACCCCGACCACTTTGATTTTCTTCAGTAAAGAAGTAAAAATCTAGTTCTTCCGCTATAATCAGAAGACGTTCACTTTCAATCGAAAACTGATTGCGATGTTGAGGCTTACATTGTCACGCGTAGGCAAAGCCCGCCCGGCCCCAGCAAATACATTGATCAAGTTCATCATTGATTGATAGGGGTAAGTTTATGTGTATCTTTCCAAAAATGCATAAAAACCTCCTTAGGTTAAACTGTTCCGCGGCAGTAAGGCAGGTTAGTTTCGCCTGGCAGCCTGGAAAACTACGAATGAAACACACGGGGTTATAGCTCAGTTGGGAGAGCACCTGCTTTGCACGCAGGGGGTCAAGGGTTCGAATCCCTTTAGCTCCATTTTTTAGTAAAAAAGAAAATTCATTGATAAATATTACTTGATGCAAGTATGTGAGATGATGACAAACTTGCAAGGAGTTATAATGCAAAAATTAACTATCGAGTCTTTAAGGGTTCTGATCAAAGAAGAGATTGCAAAACTAAATCCTTCTAAATCAAAAGGCAGACTGCTTTTTGATTTAGTGAGTCTGCTTCTTTCAGCTTTTCTCTAGGTCAAAATATTCAAGACGCGTTTATGACAGGCAATCTTGGCATAATTGGAAAGGCTTTTTACGATGAGTTTGGCGAAGATGGCTACCTTTACTTCGATGATAATAGAAGTGCAATTAAGCAGGTTTTAACTTCTGCTGGTTTGAGCCTTTCTCTTAGAGACGTCGACGATGCTATTCAGGACTATGCTTACAATCGTGGTAACGAAGAGAGAAAGAAAGAGTTTAGTCAGTCTCCAGACAAGAAAGAGCTCTCTGCTATCGCTAGCGCAATGAGCGCTTTCACCAGCATTATCGCGCCTTCCGATCTTAAGCATCTCACTTACTACATCAAGAGCAGCAAAAATACCTGGAGCATCGTGCTTGAGGATATTGGATCTCGTTTCGGTAACATGACCACAACATTGACTCGTCGTGACGCCGCCCGCGCGGGCACTGACTTCGAGAAAATCGTAAATGTCCTTGAAAAAGGCGGGGCACGCAAGGGAAAAAGATCGAAGCCTAAGCCTCCAACCGGTTACGATGGCTGGTCTTTCTAAGAAAGATCTAGAAACATAATCTAACAACCTTTTTATCTATTTTCTTGCGGAGTGGCGCAGTGGTAGCGTAACGGGCTCATAATCCGGAGGTCGCTGGTTCGATCCCAGCCTCCGCAACCAAATTTGTCATCATAGCTTAAATGGATAGAGTCTTGGCTTGCGATGTCAAGGGATATAGGTTCGAGTCCTATTGATGACGCCACTTTCGAGATGTAGCTCAGCCTGGTTAGAGCACCCGCCTGATACGCGGTAGGTCGTAGGTTCAAATCCTACCATCTCGACCACATGATGCTCAGGAGGTAGGCTTAAAAGTAGTCATCCTTTAAAGAGTGACGATGCAGTGAGAGCGGTTGAAAACCATAAAAGCTCAACGAAAAACAGTGAATGGTGGTCTTAAGGACCATTTGCTTGCTGCAAGGACGGCCCAGAATAAGGTTAAGTTCTGGGGTTTAGTGAGATAGATTTTCCTTGTTACGGAGCCTTAAGTCTTTTCAAGGAAATGATGGTGAATCCGCCATGTTTTCATTTACGTCCTCGGAGTCTTTGGTGTAATAACACACTGAGCGTCATTTTTGGAGCGAATATGTTAAAATCAGAAAAATTGATCTCGGTAAAGTATCCGACCCGTTGTAGAACTTGCCTTTCTAAAGTTTCATTTGGAGATAGGGCGATTTGGCAGCCTGGATATGGAATTACAGGTTGCCTGAAATGCATTCCTAGTGGAACGCTTTCGAAATTGTTTGGACGCTTAAACTCTAAAGAAGTAGCGAACCTTGACAATTCCTATGCATATTGGGATAGTTATAATGGATATGAGGAAGGCGAGAGTTTTGTTCTTCCAGATCTTGGAGATCGTTAATCGTTAACATAAGAAAGGTAAAAAATGTCAAATCATGTATCATTGCCATATCATCTTTACGTAAATGTAAAGAATAGTTTCTTGGGCCCTAACATGCCGAAGGGAACAACCTCAGCCATATGGCATGCTGTTCATAGCAGGGAGGGTCAGGTATTAATGTGTCACGTTATTCTTGAAACAGGTGCTCATTGGTCCGGACTTCCTATTCATGCTATATCAACCTCAGAAAACTTTGATTTTTCTCATCAAAAACTTATGCCGTGGGGTTGTATGGGAGATGAACTTACAACAACAAGACTCTCTTATCTTGAGGGTTTAAAAGTTGACTACTTTAAAGAAAACATCTTGGGCAGGCACACAGGAATTGTAATTGACTGGAAAGATGGGTTTTCTAGATATCCACAGGAACATAAACCTCTTTCACTAGTTGAATTAGATCAGGGTCAATTCGCTTTGATTCCAAATAATTTCTATCTTCTAGACGACAAGCATTTTGTGAACTCTTCCAAAAAAGATGAAACCAAACATTACCTCAGAAATGAAAAGGTTTATTGGGAAGAGTAGGTCTTGGATAAAGTTTCTTTATTTTGCATCGATAGCCCAATGGATAAGGCACCGGACTTCGGATCCGGGGATTGAGGGTTCGAATCCTTCTCGATGCGCCACTTTAAAAATGAACAAATCACACAGGTTTGTTATAATGTTTTGTTCGGGTAAATAGCTCAGCGGGAGAGCACTCGCCTTACAAGCGAGCGGTCGTAGGTTCGATCCCTACTTTACCCACCACTTTGTAAAGGAGAACCTCTTGAATCAGGCTATTACATTTGATGACGTTCTTTTAGTGCCTCAATTCAACCCTTATGAATCGAGAAAAGACGTTTCAACTAGAAATTATGATGTCACTGAGAATTTTTCTCTCACTGTTCCTGTAATATCAGCGAATATGGACACTATTACAGAACACAAAATGGCAAATTTCATGTCTTCTAAAGGAGGAATTGGAGCCCTTCATCGATTTATGTCTATTGAAGACAATATCAAAGAGTTTGAATTGTCTTTAAAGCACGCCATTGTTTCGGTAGGCGTTTCAAAAGAAGAGATTGAAAGGGCTGAGGCTCTTTATGATGCTGGGGCTATTTATTTTTGCGTAGATGTCGCCCATGGTCATGCAGCTTATGTTGGTAGAATGCTAACAGCTCTTCGTTCCAAGTTCAAAGACAACATCTTTATTATTGCAGGAAATGTCGCCACGTATAAAGGAGCCGAATTTCTTGCAGATAATGGTGCAGATATGATTAAGGTTGGAATCGGAGGGGGCAGCGTCTGTAGTACTCGAATTAAAACTGGCTTTGGAGTTCCAAACTTAACTGCGATTCAAGATTGCGCCAGAGTAGATCGCTCCATTGTTGCTGATGGTGGAATTAGAAATTCTGGTGACATTGTAAAAGCCCTGGCTTTTGGAGCTGATTTCGTAATGATTGGCAGCATGCTTGCTGGAACTGAACACACGCCTGGGGATCCTGTTATCGGAAATGACGGTCGTTATTACAAGACATATCGAGGAATGGCGTCAAAAGAAGTGCAGGATGATCATCGAGGTGGAATGTCCGAATGGAAAACAGCAGAAGGCGTATCAACTCAGGTTCCTTGCAGATTTGATGCAGATCAAATAATCGCTGATATCGTTGGTGGATTGCGATCCGGCTTAACATACGCAGGTGCCAAGAATATTCAAGAACTTCAGCAAAAATTAGAGTATGTTTTGGTTTCAAATGCTGGTCGAATTGAAAGTCTTCCTCATAAAACACTTTGATCGTTCGCTAACATAGCTCCAATTTGGTAAGAGCATTCCCTTGGTATGGGAAAGGTTGAGAGTTCGAGTCTCTCTGTTAGCATTTCACTCTGTAGCCAAGCGGTCTAAGGCAGCTGTTTGCAAGTCAGTTATTCGCAGGTTCGAATCCTGCCAGAGTGTTTGGAACTGTGACCGAGCGGCCGAAGGTGCTTGATTGCTAATCAAGAACAAGGGTAACACCTTGTCGAGGGTTCGAATCCCTCCAGTTCCGTTTTTTTATGGTGGGTAATGCCGAAGTGGTCGAGGCATCGGTTTGTGGAGCCGAAATAAATGGGTTCGAGTCCCATTACTCACCCCACTTTGCCGGTAGGACGGTTGAAACCTTGCATGATAACGACCCCGATGGGGGTGGGTGTGAGGTTGCGTAGTGAAATGACGATCTTAGGAAGAGGCTTGCTGAGTGCGCATTATGTTTGCATTGCCTAAGAGAGAAGTGGAGCGAGGACGCGTCGCCTTGATGGGGAAGCTGGGAGACTCAAGTGGGGCTGGCAATAATATTGAGGGGTTGGTTTTCAATGAAAACCAACCCCTTTTTATTTATTAGCTCTCATGATTCGTCGACATAGTTCAACCATGCTCTAGCTTGCTTCTCTGATGAACTTTTCGAAAGTCTTCCATAGGTTATATTGGAATGATCACCAGAATGTAAAGCAAGTGACAGGTTGTTTTAATATGATATGATATCACTCTCATCAAAAGAAATCTCTGATTCATCTTCAAGAGAGTGACCTGCTGGAATTCCTAAATACCTATCTGGTCCAATTTTTTCAATAATAGTAACATTTGCGATAGATCGAACAACTCTTCCACTTCTTTTGTCTATAGAAGGAATTCGAATTGAAACTTTATCACCTACTTTAGGTGGAGAAAGTTTCATTTCTTCTCTGATTAGTTTTCTGAGTTCTTTTTCTATGAGTTTCATAACTATTCTTTTGATTTTAATCGTAGCTAACTTTGAAAGTCAAGGTGAATCTATTCAATACCTTCTCTTTCAATTAATTCAATTGCAGATTCTAATTTTCTTATAATCTCAGCAAGATAAACCTCAATACTTGGATGAGTGTTTTCGTCAGTTAGAGCTAATAAAGAAAGCGCTGTCTCCTCTGTGTCACGAAGAATTCCTAACACGTCACGAAGTGTAAATTTTTCAGTACCTGTTGATCGAGAAGTTTTTGACAACTCTTCTTTGATTAGTTTTTTGATTAATTGATTGCTTATCATTTTTGATCCTTTATCCGCCGATTCGTATTCCAACCATGTTGATTTCAGATATAATTTTTCGAATTTTCATGTCGACATCGAACAAATCAACGTTTTCTCTATCCTCTATTTCTTTTAATAGATCCAGGGTATTTATGCATATATCAAGAGATGACTTTAAAGCTCTCTCATATTCAGCGATTCTATACGAAGTCATATGCAGTGACTCGGCTGCTCTTTCTCTAGATGTTCTTGATCTTGCCTCTTGAAGCTCTTCTTTGACAAGCCTTCTAAGTTCTTTTTCTGTAAGTTTCATGAAATCTCCTTGCTATTTTAATTATCTAACTTAGTTTTTTAAGTGCATAAAATTTCAATTAAGTCTTGAAGCAACATATCTATAACACCTCAGTTTCATTCAAACTTCATCTCTGATGAATTCTGTTGTATTGAGGTGTTACTTGAAACGATCGATAATAAGTATCTATGGATAACGTTTAGATATCAACACAGATCAACTGGTGCATTTTATGTTCTAAAATAGCGACTAAAGAATACATATTGATGTATTAGATTTCGCAAAAAAACTTGATGGTGATGAATGAACTCAAAAAAACTGATAGAAGCTCTAAAGCTAGTGATACGTGAGATTCTTAAAGAAGGCGGACTAAAAGTTCCTGCTGAGAAAAGGATAGAACTTACACCTTCGACTGTCAAAGAAGCAATCAAGATCTACCTTGATTTTCTTCAAAATTTCAACGAATGGTTATCAAAGAAAGGTGTTTCTCCACTTTCTCCAGTTAGACCATCTGGTTCATCAACATACGCAGAAAAAGACTACCAAGAAAACAGAAGCGTTACATATGGTGATATAGACTATTTAGTGTCTTTTCCCGTGAATTATTCATCAAATGACACCTCAGAAAGAAGAAAAGCAGAGTCACAGTCAGAAAAGGCATATGTAAATTATTTGATAGATTTCATGAAATCCACCAGACCTAAGAATGTAAATGTTGATTTGACACTTAAAGGAAATCCTTTGATGATTATCATCGAGCTTTCAAATGGAAACCTTGTGCAAGTCGACACAGTTGTTACACATCCAGAGTATTCATCATGGATGAAAGGCAGATATACACCTGAACGAGACATCAAGGGATACGTTGTTGGAAATCTTTACAAAGCCTTAGGCGACTATTTTTCTATTACAATTGGCACCAAAGGCGTTACGGTTAAAACAAAAGATGGAAAAAGGGTCTCTTCTAACCTTAGAAAAGGCGTAATGCAAAAAACGATTACGACTGACTTCGAAAACTTGTTCAAAGAAATAGCAGATTACCTGATTGAGGGAGCTTACGAGATTGATCCAATGCTGGAACAATATCCTGGAATCGATTCAGATAACGTTAATTTAGATGATATTGCAAAAGGCATTCTAGGACTTGCCAAAACAATGGAAAAGGCTGGTGAAGCTAACAAAGATGAAATGCTTCGTTCGATTCACAAAATGTTTGTTGAAAATATGCACGACAATGTAGAAAGAAAAATTGCAATGGGACTAGACGAAGAAAAAAAGAAAAAACTTTTCAAACTTAATGATGTACAATCAAAGAGAGTTAGTAATATTTTTGGTGTCTAATTTCGATCTTTTAAATTTACGCATCAATAGTTTCAATGGCTAAAATATTGCCTTGCCAAGGCAAAGTTCTCGGTTCGAATCCGAGTTGATGCATTTTGGGCCTGCATGGTTTCGACTGGGTGTTGAATTTCAAACAGGCGTGGTAGGATTGATCATCCTTGATTTGATCAAAATGTGTAAATGCAAACAACACAAACTATGTCCGTGAGGCACTTGCTGCCTAATTGACATTCCGGAATAGAAGAGTCCGGACATTTGAATGAAATTTGGTCGAGTTCATTTGAGTGCGTCTTAGACCTGTAGTAAATTAACGGTTCAGCAACCGGTTAATGATCAAAGATAAACAGGTTGCTGTGACGATCGACAAAGGCGATGACACCTGCCTTGAGGTTCAAGGAAGACCACGTAACTTGTAAGAATGAAAATGCTTAGGACAGGGGTTCGATTCCCCTCAGGTCCATTAAAAAACCAAGTCAAATGAGTGTCATAGATATTTATGGTAGTATCGTTTCGCTTAAACGATCTGGGAACTGATTTAAGAAACAAATGCAAATTAACGTTACCAAAAATCATAAATTTCAGGATGTCAAATGACCAACAAAAACATAAAGATTGAAGTTAGCAATAAAAAAGGTTTAGTTCAAACCTTAGATGAATCTGGTGGATTTTTTGACTTTAAAGATGATTGCAAAGTAAGACTTTTAGATAGTAGTAAAATCTTATATGATCCAGAAAATTCATCATTTTGGTCATCTCCTCCTGAGGACGTAATTTCTGGAATAGATCAACTTTCTATTACAGGGTCCTTGGTGACCAGGGTCGTTCATACACCTGCGATTACTCCTACCAGACTTGCAACAAGACCTAATGAAGGACCAATCCCTATTTTTATAGCAACCACACCTGCCATTCATTACACAGGAGACACCCAAAAAGCATATGCATATGCTAAGATTCAATCTTCTTACTCTTCAGATGCTTCATTTCATGTTCATTGGACAAAAAACGTAGATACAGATCAGTCTGGAGCGACTGTTAGATGGGTTCTTAATTACACAGTTTTTAATGGTGCATCTCAGGATATTTCTTCATCAACTGGCCAAATTATTTGGGATGATGTATATGAAGACTCCGGAACAACCAGTAGAATTGTGTATAGAACAGAAAATCAATTGGCGACTGGATTTGTTTCTAACTATTATGTTTCGTTGGAATTAGGATTTGATCCGGCAAACACAACTCTAAGTGGAAGGCCTGTTGTTATTTCCTGCGATATTCTTTCAAGAAATTTGATCAACCTTGGAAATTAATGAAATTTTAATGTTCAGAAAATGAGTTGATTGATACATATTGATGTGATTTATTTTTGAATTAAGATAAGGAGAAAAACAATGGCAAAACTAACCGAGAGAACTCTCAGGTGCCTCATTAGAGAAGAAATTTCAAAAAGCGTTTTACTTGAATATGAACTTGTATAATGATGGTGATCGCACCCCTTATTATGGTCGTCAAGGCAGCAGAGGTTATGGCGGATATGGTGGTTCTTATAGAAGAAGATACTAAGCAAAAATCTAAATTAGCATCTATTGCATCAAAAAAATTGAACAACATATCACTAACACCTATAATGATATAACCTCTATGAACGAGGGAAAAAGGAGAAAAGAAATGAAAAACACTAATATGTCAATTTCAATGTTGGTAATGGCGGCATCCATGGCATTTGCCTGTAATTCTGGTGTGTCTGATTCAGACACAGACTGTGTGCCAAGTGAAGAAGTTTCATGTGAAGAAACTGACACTGACGTTGAAGAAGACACATCAACCGATACTTCTTCGGAAGAATAATCTGAATAAGGAGAAAAAATGACTACTCTATTAGAACTTGTAAAAAGCCCAAGATTTCAAAGCGCACTAGTTGGTGCATTGCTTGGCGCAGTTTCAACATTCGTACTTTCATATTGGGGAATTCACCTAGATTTCAGTTCAGTTGTTCCTGTTGCTGACGTTGCTGAACTTTCTGAGACTGAATTGGTTGAAGATACCTCATTAGATGAAGTTCCTGATGAGACTATTGAGGTTATCGCTGAATAAGCGATTTAGACTCACCGCTTTTTTATTATGGTGAGTATTATCCCAACTTGGTTGGGCTTCATAATGAGTTCCAAGTGACGATTTATGAAGAAAGAGTTTCTCGTAGCTAATTTACTTGGGAATTGAGATTTTTATGGATCCAATTTTAAGGATCAGGTGAAACATTGCAGGCTACGCAGTGTAGTAACCACTTCTTCTAAAATTAGAAAATAAGAAATCAGATGACACCATCAGAATTTCATTTTTTTGTTGAACTTGAGTATCTAAACGAAGGCGTTGTTTCTTTTTCGATCTTGTCGAAAAATGAATCCATCTCAGTTCATGACATTTTACCATCTGATGAAGATGCTTCAAGAAAGATGAAAAGAAAGTTTCGAAAGCTTAAAAGAAAAGCTAAGAAAAAAGTAGATGATAAATCACGACTTCATAGGTATTCTTTTTTCCAAGAACAACTTCTTGTTCGTAATCTTGTGATTCAAAAAATGTTTGACAGAATTAAAAGCCTTGAAAAGGAGAAAAAATGAAAGAAAAATCAACTTCTTACAGATGGCCAACAATTTTTTCTAAAACCAATGAAAACAACGAACTAATTGTTTATGTTGAAGTTCCTGGCTTCGAAAAAGAAGATGTGTCTATCACATACATTCATAGAACAGTCATCGTAGATGCCAGAAAAGAAAATCATTTTCAGATTCCTCATAAATGCAAGTTTTTCATTCCTAATGAATGGTGCATAGAAAAAGGAAAAGCAACTATAAAAAATGGCATGCTTATCTTGACATTTTTACCGAAGGTTAGTAATACCACAAGAATCGAAATTGAATAGTTTGTGATAGAAAATCTTCTTTGAAAATAGGTGGTGAAAATTTTCACCACCCATATTTATTTTTAGAGGTGAAAATGATTCGAAAACTAATAAGAGAAATCTTGAAAGAAGAGGTTGGAAGAGACTTCAAGTCAACAATCGACATCATGATGAATTATAGAAGGCTTCCTAATATTCATGTTGATGTTGTTTCAATTCCTTCAAGTGGAGGATTTAAAGCAATCATAATAAATCAAGAAACCAACGAAAAGAAAACGGGTTTCTTTAAGGATTATGAAGAAGCGGAATTTTTTGCAAAAAATGAAGCAATGAAAATTTATCATTCAAGACTGTCAAAAGATACCAGTAAAACTGTTTCATCAAATTTCGATCCTCCTGGAAAGGGTGTTGAAGGTCGTTCATAGTTTCAAATTGAACATATTTCAAAAAACGATATTATTCATTATTGTTTTTTGGAGACATATTGAGAAAATTTTTAAATATGACGCTTGACATTCTGAGCTATCCTTTTTCAAGAGCATGGCTAAGAATCATCTCTATTAGAATTCCAATCTTACCAGGTCAATTGTGGGAAGTTCCTGGGGTTGGAATTGTTTTAGTTAGAATGACAGACAAAGACAACATTTACTATACGGCGATTGAAAGTGAATTTTATGAAGGTTCATATGAAATAATTCTCAAAGCTAATAGAATAGAGTTTCTAGCTCATTGCACGAGGTATTCAGGGGTAAATTCAGAGAAAGAAAATGAAACCTCAGAAGAAATTGATGATAAAAACATCGTCAACATGTTTGATTTTAAGAAAAAGGAAGACGAATAATGTCACTTGAAAAGTATTTTCCATTTCAATCAATTAGAGAACCACAAAAGCTTGCCATTGAACATGCAATAAATTCCTTTGAAAGTGGAAAAAAGTATGTTATCATTGAGGCAGGAACTGGAATTGGAAAATCTGCTATTGGAGTAACTATAGCCAGATGGATTCACGAAAATTATCCTGAGATGATCGATTCGAATTTTAAGCCAGGTTCATACTTTTTAACTACACAAAAAATTCTTCAGCAGCAGTATGTGGAAGACTTTGGTTCAAGTATGAAACAATTAATGTCTTCAGGAAACTATACATGCAAATTTGACAAAAGAATGTCGTGCGCAGAAGGTTTGGCGAAAATTAAGAATAGTGGAGAAAAAGACTCCAAACACCATAATTGTTGTTCATTTGGATGTGTCTATAAAGAAGCAAAAAGAACATTCATCTCAGCAAATGAATCAATTACAAACTTTAGCTACTTTTTAACAGAGACTTCTTACATTGGAAAACTAGAACCTAGGTCATTGCTTATAATTGACGAAGCACATAATATTGACGCTGAAATGTGTAAGTTTATTGAGATTTCTGTCTCTGAGAGGTTTTCTAAAACTGTTCTAAAATTAGAAATGCCTGCTATCAAGACTGACAAACAAGCTTGGAAATGGATAACTGAATTTTATTATCCAAGGTTAAGGGAGCATATTGACCATGTAACTTTGACCCTCGAAAAGTTCAACTTAACAGAAAAAATTCTAAGTGAATTTGTGAAAATTGCCAAACAGCTTGATATTCTTGAAAAACATCATGCAAAAATTAAGAAGTTTGTTGAAATTTATGATGAAGAAAATTGGGTTGTCAATGTCGTTGAAGGTGATGGTCAATCGATGAGAAAGTTGGAATTTAAACCGATTGACGTGTCTGCATACACAGAGCAATTTTTGTTTGGAAAAGGAAAAAGGGTTCTCATGATGTCGGCAACAATTCTTGACAAAGATGGATTTTGTCAAACGCTTGGCATTAAAAACGAAGATTGTTCGTTTATTAGCATTCCTTCTCCATTCCCGTCAGAAAATCATCCAATTTTTGCTTATCCAATTGCAAAAATGTCTGCTGGAACTATTGATCAAGATTTGCCAAAACTGGCAGAAGCAATTAAAGCTATCTTAGAACAGCACCCTAAAGAAAAGGGAATGATTCATTCACATAGTTACAAAATTGTCAATTATCTAAAGAAGCACGTAAAAGATAAAAGGCTTATCTTTCATGACGCTGCAAATCGACAGGAAATGCTTGAAAAGCATATTTCATCAACTCAACCAACAGTTCTTGTTAGTCCATCAATGCAAGAAGGTGTTGATTTAAAGGACGACCTTTCCAGGTTTCAAATAATTTGTAAGGTTCCCTATCCTTACTTAGGAGACAAGATTGTCAAGAAAAGAATGCATAGATGGCCATGGTGGTATTCTTTGCAAACAGCAAAAACCATAGTTCAGTCATTGGGAAGATCGGTCAGAAATTATGACGACAAGGCTGTGAGCTATATTTTAGATGCCGACTGGGATCGATTCTATTCACGACATAGCAATCTATTTCCAGAAAACTTTAAGAAATCATTGCAAAGTTAGGAGCAATAATGAGATTTTCATCTATCGACGAATTCAAAAGGCACTTTTTATTTCCAGATTTAAGACCATTTTTTGTCGCTACATCAGGAGGTTTTGATCCTTTACATGTTGGTCATCTAAGGTGCATACAAGACACCGCTAAAATTGCAAAAGAATTGCAAGAAAAAACATCAAAAAATGTTGCCGTTGTTGTTATCGTAAATGACGACAACTTTCTTATGAGAAAAAAGGGTTATGCTTTTATGAGCCTTGAAGAAAGAATGGAAATTATTGATGGAATTGAAGGTGTTGATTATGTTATTCCCTGGTCAAGTGAAGATCAAACTGTGACCGGAGCTCTAAACGCTATTTCTCCAGTTGTCTTTACAAAAGGAGGAGATAGAACGTCTTCGGAAAATGTTCCGGAATTCAATGCATGCGAAAAAATGAATTGCGCTGTTGTATTCAACGTCGGAGGAGGAAAAATTCAGTCATCCTCAGAACTTGTTGCAAAAATGAAGGAGAACAAGAATGAGAATAATTGAAAAACCATGGGGGCATGAAGAGATATGGGCAGAAACTAGGCGTTATGTCGGAAAGTATCTTCACATTAAATCTGGAAAAAGACTTTCACGACAATATCATCAAAAAAAAGAAGAAACCATCAGGGTTCTAGAAGGCGAACTTCTTCTTGAACTAGGAACGCCTGACAATATAATTCAAAAAATTCTAAAAAAGGGCGAAACTTATCATGTTATGCCTGGTACAATTCATAGGTTTTGTGCTACAAAAGAAGACGTAATTTTAGTTGAGGTTTCAACTCCTGAGCTTGATGATGTGGTTCGGCTTGTAGATGACTATGAACGCTGCTAACAAAAACATTTAACAAAGAAAACTTTGTGAATACATAAATATATGAAGAAAATCTCTGCCGCCGGTTTTATCGTCATAAAACCTTCTTTTGAAGAAGTGCTTGTTCTTATGAAAGATGGCGAAGGAGATCTTCCTAAAGGAAAAATCGACGATAACGAAGATCCTTTAAGCGCAGCTATTAGAGAGTGCTTTGAAGAGACTTCCATTCGATTACGTCAGGCTTCGATACTAAAACCCTATTTCTTTGATTACAAAGGCATGAGGTTTTATATTGCAATTCAAGACGGTTATCCTCGTGTTTCCCCTAATCCAGAAACTGGAATTTTGGAGCATGATATTGTATTCTGGGCCACTTGGAAAGAGGCTCTTGAAATAATGCCATATTGGTTAAAACCAGCAATCAAGTATGGTCATACAATTTCTAAACTTCTTGGATACAAAAATGACGTCAATTTTTAGAGAACACAAAACGAATGCCGATCGCTCAGCCTCTGATAGGCAACGGCATAAGTCTAAAATTGAAAAAGCTAT
>Ga0208019_1000898_pt1 | contig 16222 bp, 33 predicted proteins | sample CB_VirMetaG_5_FD_184540 | JGI IMG/M metagenome (GOLD analysis project Ga0208019, IMG submission 184540) | Freshwater to marine saline gradient viral communities from Chesapeake Bay - CB_1508_1D Viral MetaG (SPAdes) (version 4) | ecosystem: Environmental > Aquatic > Marine > Coastal | place: USA...
CACAACTAGCTCAGTTATAACTAGAGGAGCAGACGTATGCAATGGAGCTGGAACGGTAGACACTTTTAACTCTACTGAAGGTGTTCTTTATGTTGAAATAAAAGCTTTATCAAACGACTTGACAAATAGAGAAATTTCAATTTCAGACAGCACGACATCAAACACTATTTTAGTAAGATATGACGCTGTAAGTCATAGGATAATAGCTTTATGTACGGTCGCAGGCGTAATAGAAGCCAATATAAACACTGTTGCTTTAACAATAACAGATTTTCATAAAATAGCATTCAAATGGAAGTTAAACGATTTTGCTTTATGGATTGATGGCAATGAGATTGGAACAGATGTTTCTGGGAATGTTTTTAGTATTAACACTTTGACAGAATTTGCATTCGATAACGGTGGGGGAACAGCGAATTTTGTAGGCAGAATTAAAGGAGCAAGAGTTTATAACACAGCTTTAACAGACACAGAATTAGCAGAATTAACAACATAATTAAACTAACGGAATAATGGCAAATACAATAGGCTGGGGTCAAGGCTCTGCAAACAACACTAATCAATGGGGAAGAGGTTCTTCAAATAATTCAATTAATTGGGGGAATATTTATGGTAATTCACCAAGTGGAGAAACAAATATAATAGGTGGAATTCAGCCTACATTTAAATTAAAGTACGATTTGATTAGTACAGATTTTACATTTACTCGTAATTCATTCGCTACAAGAGTTAACGAGTTTGGTTTAATAGAAACGGTAACAGACTTAGGAAATGAGTTGATTGATTATAGTAATCTAACGTATGGTACGGGTGGTTGGAGTTTAGTTAATGGTAAATGGTTTTTTGATGATGTTACAAGTGGTTTCCTTAGCACAGATGATTTTGATGTTGTTGTAGGGGAGCAATATGAAGTAACTGTAGATGTAACTATTTCAAGTGGTAACGCTAATTTCAGAGTTTCAAGTGGTAATGCACAAACAATACTATTTCAGTATACGGACTTCCCTAATGGAGTGACTAAGTTTGTAACTACTGTAACGGGTATTGATGGTTCAGTGAATAGGTTATTTGCTCCCGACTCTCTAACAGATAACCCTTTTACATTAAACAGCATATCTGTCAAAAAAGTATTAGAAGACGATGTACCAAGAATAGACTATTCAACAGGAGAACCTGCTTTCTTACTTGAGCCACAGAGTACTAATTTACTTCCTTATAGTGAGGATTTTAGTGATAGTAGTTTTAATGACTATGGTGAAACCAATGTTGCTTTAGATAACGCAGAAGTTAATCCTTACGGAGAACTTGGTTCTTATAAAATAACATCAACAAGTGGTTTAGGTAGATTTGGAACTACCATATCAGTAACACCAAGTACAGATTACACTGTTTCTTTTTACGCTAAAAATACAGATGCAAGTGCGGTCAGGTTGTTCTTTACAAATACCGCGTCAGCGTCAAGTACAAATTACGAGAGTAGTATTAATTCAAATGGTTGGAGCAGAGTCGAATTTAGTTTTACAACTTCCTCAGGAACTTCTACTACAATTCAATTAGTAAGAGATTTACCTGTAGGTGAAAGTTTATATCTATGGGGTGTTCAAGTAGAAGAATTAACTTACGCCACATCTTATATACCTACTAACGGAAGCGTGGTTACAAGAAGCGCAGAATCTTGTGTAGATGCTACTCCTACTATTAATAGTGAAGAGGGTGTTTTATATGCAGAAATAAGTGCTTTGGCGAATGAAGGAAGTTTTAGATTAATGTCATTAAGCGATGGCACACAAAACAATACTGTTTATATTGGTTATGATGGAACAAGTGCCAACAGGTTGACATCTGCCGTAAGGGTGTCTACAAGCTACGAATTTTTAGAAACACATAACATATCAGATTCAACAGACATAATTAAAGTAGCGTTAAAATACAAAGAAAATGATTTTGCTTTTTGGGTAAATGGTGTTAAAGTTGATACTGATTTAGTTGGTTCAGTATTTTCAGCAAATACTTTAACTAAATTAAGTTTTAATAGAGGTGGAGGTTCATTACCTTTCTACGGAAACACTAAAGACTTAAGAATATACGACAAAGCATTAACAGACGATGAATTAATAAAATTAACAACGATATGAGAAAACTAATATTTATACTTTTAATCTTCCCCTTATTAAGTAATGCACAACAAGAAAGTTCGTTGGGGTGGTTATTTGTAAACGAAAATACAATACCTTTAGATAAGCAGATGCACGGTGCTGGTGGAATGTATTTAGGTGGTGTTTCTTATATTGTAACATACGGAGGAACTAAAGACCGTAAAAAGTCTAAAATAGTAGGTATATTAACACCAATAATTGTAGGTACTATAAAAGAGTTATCAGATAGCACAAAGTCTAATAATAAATTTGATTGGGCTGATTTAGGGTATACCGTAGGTGGCGGAATAGTGGCTACTTACACATTTGATTTTTTGGTAGGTCGAGCGAATAAAAGAAAAAACAAAAGAGGTAAGAGTATATAATACAGCTTTAACAGATACAAAATTAGCAGAATTAACGACACAATAAAATGAAATTTGAAACTCTTATTTACAAGATGGGGACATTTGATACGATTAAAATATACAGCATTAATACACTCGCCTTTTTATCAACGCTTAGCAGTATTGACGCTGTACTTAAAACTGGTTTGCTTATGGTATCTATTGCTTACACTATTGTTAAAATAGTAGCAATAATAAAAAACGATTTGAGAAATAAAAAACAAAAATAAAAATGAAAAAAATTATTACAATTCTATTATTAGCATTTTCTTTAAATGGATTAAGTCAAACATCTATAGGAGATGTGTTGAGTGATTTACAATGGGACTTGAGATTAGGTTGCTGTTCTACAGATGACGATAACCATTCCGACTTTCCTGAATGTGTCTTTTCTGACTATCAAGATTACTACACTAACGGAGATGTTAATATAAATGACAATCATTTAAGAATTAGCAATACTACGCTAACAGTCAACGGAGATTTTTACGCTTTAGATTCTGAAAGTCAAGTAACATTCAGCGATAACTGTACAAGCGAATTAATTATAACTGGTAATTTAATAATAACATCAGGAGCTATAGATACTGAAGCTGAAGGTTTAGTTGTTTACGGAAGTATAATTACAAATGCTTCTTTAAGCATTTTAGAATATTCTAAGAATCTTAAAATTAATGAGCCTTATATTATATATAATTTATTAGGTAAAGTCATTAAAAAGGGTTTCTATCAATCCAAAGAAGATTTATTTAGCGAGGATGTTATGTTTATAACTTTTCCGAGATTGAAATATTCTTCAAAAATGATAATAAAGAATGAAAATAACAGATAATTTCGATTCTACGGAATTTGATTGTAAATGTGGTTGCGATATGCCAGCTAAGGTTGTTTCTAATGTGTTTAAATTATGTGGACAATTAGAAATACTACGTTCAATTTTTGATGCACCTATAAGAATAAATAGTGGTTATAGATGTGAAACATATAATAAGAAAATAGGAGGAGTAAAAAATAGTCAACACATTTTAGGAAAAGCAGCTGATATTGTAGTTAAAGGTTATAAGCCACATCATGTTTTTAATGCAATAGAATTTTTTACAGAAATATATGATGATGTTGAAGTTAAAGGACTGGGTAAATATGAAACTTTTACTCATGTAGATATTAGAAATTCAGAAAAATTAATAACATGGGAGAGTTAGAATTTACTGAAGAAGAATTATTATTATTAAACTCACCACAAGAATTTCATAAATGGCTATATAGCTTGCATGAGGAAGTTGAAATAACAGATGTAGACGAGTTATTAGAATTTTGGAAAGAAAAAAATAATGAATGGAATGTTTCTACATTAATAACTTTCAAAAAATATATGTTAAATGGGTAAAGATAAATTAATTAAAAACGGAGGAGAAGGGACTAGAGTTGGTAACTTCCTAAGAAGTATAAACTTTAAAGATGTAGCTGCTGTTGTAGGAAGTGTCATGACGGGAGATATTAAAGAAGCTATAAATATATTAACCAATAGTGGAGATTTATCTCCTCAGCAATTACAAATGGCTTTAAAAGAGCTTGAAATGGATGTTGTAGAGATGCAAGAAGTAACTAAAAGATGGGAGTCAGATATGACTTCTGATTCTTGGTTAAGCAAAAATATAAGACCTTTGTCTTTAGCTTTTTTAACATTATCATTATTTATATATATTATATTAGATAGTTCTATTAAAGGCTTCGCAATTAAAGATGGTTGGATTGATTTATTGAGTTCTTTATTGTTAGTTGTTTATGGAGGTTATTTTGGAGCTCGTTCTGTAGAGAAGATACTTGTTAATAAGAAACAATAACTTTCACTTTCTCCTATGTACTTTGTCAAAAATTTTTATTAATTTTGTTAAAACTTTTTAAAAAAAACATTTTTAAATAACTTTAAAAGGAATATATAAATAAAAAAAATATTAATATAAAATTAATAAAATTATTATACAGGATAGATATTTTTAAAAAAAACATATATTATATATATTGTTTTGTTAAAGTTTGTTAATCGTATATTAGTTAATATAAACACAAAAAGTATTATATTTGAATAATGATTGAAAGTAAATTATTGATTTGTCCTACTTATATTATATTTGAATATAAAAATAAGAAAGATAAAAAAGTTTATATTAATTTAAACACTTATAGAAATCAACATTTTTTAGTTGAATCTAAATGTAAAAAACAGTTTAAAGAAATAATGAGAAATCAATTGGAAGATGTAGAATTTAAAGTTCCAGTTGAGGTAACATATAAAGTATTTAAACAATCAAAAAGAAAGTTAGATAAAATGAATGTTATATCTATAATTTCTAAATATTTAATGGATGCAATAACAGAATTTGGTTGTTGGGTAGATGATAATGACGATATCATTAAAAAAGAAATAATATTACCTACTGAAATAGATAGAAATAATCCTAGAGTTGAGGTTTTAATAAAATCTGTCTAATCTATATATAATTTGTTTGTTGTTTGTTAAAAAGGAGATTATCTAATTGATAGTCTCTTTTTTTTTATATGTTAAAATTTTGTTAAAATTTAATAAATTATTTTTTTAAACGAATTAATCATTATATATTTGACCTATCAAACTAAAACAAATAGAAAATGAATAGAAATATAACAACACACGAGATTTCATTTAAAGGAATAACATTAACAGTAGGAGGAACGTATTACAAAGGTTATTATGGTAATTTAGATACACCTTCTGACGAAGAAGAATTTGAAATTGAAAGAATAATGGTAGCACAAGATATTGACATAATGGATTTGCTATCTGAACAAGATATTTTTGAAATTGAAAAAATAGTAATAGACAAACATTATAATTAAAAACAAACAAAATGACAATTTTACAAAAACAAGAGTACTATCATTGGTTTCAGTATTTAGGACATAAAGTTCTAGAATGGAAAGATAAATCAAAAAACAACAAAGATATTAATAATGTATTAAAAGCGACTACAACTATTGGATTATATGTTAATCAACTTGAAAGAGAAAATGAGATACTTAAAATGAAAATAGATTTAGAAAGAAGCTTACGTTTAGAACGTGAATCACTATAAATGTTAAAATTTTGTTAAAATTTATATCTTTATTTTTTTAAACCAATTAATGGTTATATATTTGACACAACAAATTAAAACAAACATCATGGAAATTAAAAGATTAGAATTAGAAACAAAATTAAGATTAAAACAAAACGAATTAAAAGGTTCTAAAGAAAGATTATTTAAAGACTTCAATAACGAGATTAATTGGGTATTAAGAGCAATTTACGATGCTAACCAATGGATTGAAATTTTAACATTTATATTAAAAGATGTAGATGGTAATGATAATGATTACGATATGATAGAAGTATTAATAAAACAATTTGTAGACCGATATGAAACAGATTTATTTAGAGCTTGGAATGTTCGTAAGAGGAGTACTTGTGAAGTTACCAATATGACCTCAACATGGGAATTTGAAAATAAAATTGAAATATTAAACTTTTTAAAACAATTATAAAACAACAGAGGAGGTGTAAAAGCCTCCTCATAAAACAATTAAATTATGAGTAAACAGGAATTAAGTATTGGTCAGAAATTGACAAGAATACAAGTTGAATTAAAAGCTTCTAAGGATAAGAAAAATTCTTTTGGTAAGTACAATTACAGAAGTGCAGAAGATGTATTAGAAGCACTTAAACCACATTTAGAGAAGCATGGATGTTATGTAACAATAAATGAAAAATATATTAAAGGAGACAGGTTGAAAAGTGTATCTAAAATCTTTTGTAATACAACAGGAGCTTATATTAAGGCAACAGCAATTGTAGGGGTAGACCTTGACCAAAAAGGAATGGCAGTAGCTCAGCAGTTTGGTTCTGCTTCATCTTACGGAAAAAAATATTCTTTAGGTAATTTATTTTTGATTGATGACACTAAAGATGCTGACGCAACTAACACACATGGCAAAACAAAAACAACTTTAGAAAAACCTATTTTATCTGGAGATGCTTTGCAAAAAGCTATTAAATTCGTGAAAGAAGGAAATGGAACGTTATCTGAAATTAGAAAAAAATATTCTATTAACCATAGTGATTTAAAACATTTTGAATAAAAAAAAGGAGGAAGCAGAAAATCCAAAGAGTAAGCAAACAATTTTTAAAAACAATTAAATTATGAGTGCATTAATTAATGTAAGTATTGACGTGGCAAGTTTACCTAAAGAGAAATTTGTAGAAGGTAAAAATGGGAAAGTTTATTATAACTTTACAATTTCAGTAAATGATGAAACAAACCAATATGGGCAAAATGTTTCAGTATTTGACTCTCAAACTAAAGAAGAAAGAGAAGTTAAAAAACCTAAGAAGTATTTAGGTAATGGAAAAGTTGTATGGACTGATGGTCAATGTACTAAAGCTGAGTGGCAAGATAATGAATCTGCTAAAGCTGAAGAAGAAGTCAAAGTCAATGAGGCTACGACTGATTTACCTTTCTAATCTACCAACCAAGCAATTAGGAGGCCTTAGTGGCCTCCTTTTTATTAAAACAATATACAAACAAACAAATGGAAGAAGATTCACTAGAGATTAAAAGAATGACAATGGAGCTATTAGAGCAAGATTGCTTAATAGACATATCAGAAGAGCAACATTATCCAGAACCAGTTATAAGCTGTGGAACTAGAACTTATAAGACAAAAAAAGGAGATATTAGCTATCCTATTCCTATTGGAACTTATGGGAATTTTAGTTTTATACAAGCACCTCCTAAAACTAAAAAAACATTCTTTATAAGTTTATTGACAGCAACTTATTTATATAACGAAATAGATGGTTTTACAGGAGAACTTCAAGGACATAATCACGATAAAAAACATGTTATCCATTTTGATACAGAACAAGGTAATTGGCACGCACAAAAAGTATTTAGAAGACCAATTGAGATGACGGGTAAAATGCCAGAAAACTATCATACATTAGCTTTGCGTCATTTACCTTATTCTACTAGAATTGATTTTATAGAATATTATTTATATGGAAAATTAGAAGGCAAAAATATTGGTTTAGTTGTTATTGATGGAATTGCAGATTTATGTTCTGATGTTAATGATATAACTCAAGGAAATTATGTTTCTCAAAAATTGATGCAATGGAGTAAAGAATTAAATTGTCATATAATAACTGTAATCCATTCTAATTTTGGTTCTGACAAAGCCACTGGACATTTAGGTTCAACTTTATACAAAAAATGTGAAACAGCAATTAATTTAGAAGCAAACACGGTTAATAAAGGATTAGTAACAGTTAGTTGTAAAATGAGTAGAAATGCAGCTTTTGAAGATTTTAGTTTTACTGTAAACGATTATGGTTTACCAAAAGTTCAAGGAGCTGTTTATGATATATTAAAAAACACAAAATTTTAAATGAGTAAAGAAGAAGTTTTAAAAGAGTTATTTAAAAATAACGAGGATTGGTTAGGTATAGCTGCCTCTTATGTTGGTCCTATTGCAGCTAGAGATGTTGTTCAAGAATTGTACATAGCTATTGATAAATGGGCAGATGAGAGAATTATAACTGACAAAGGAACTATAAATAGAAGTTATGTATTTTTAACCATAAGAACTTTATGTTTCAAAGAGACTAGAGATTTTTATGTAAATAAAGATATTGTCGACAATGAGAATAAAATTACTTCAGTTGATTTTGATTATGAAAAAGAAAGGGCTTGGAGTGTTTTGCAAGGAAAAATAAATAATTTTATAGATGGCTTTCATTGGTATGACAAAACGTTGTTCAAATTATATAGAGACACTCCATTCTCATTAAGAGGATTAGCTAAAGAAACCGGAATATCTTGGATGAGTATTCATGGAACAATCAAAAAATGCAAAGACCTTTTGAAAGAAGAATTTATGGAAGATTATGAAGATTTTAAAAATGGTGATTATCATTTAATCAAATAACTTAAATGTTAAAATTTTGTTAAAATAATTTTTTATTTTTTTTTGTCAATATGTTTATGTATATTTGACAAAATAAATTAAAACAAACAAACATTATGAATATTTTATTAAAAGCAAATGAGATTATTAATGAACGTTCTGAAGAAAAAGAGCGTCAATATGGACCTTTCAAAGAAGGTATGGAAAGAGCAGCTATGATAGCTTCAGGAGCTACAGGTAAGCAATTAAACGCTAGTGATATGTATATATGTCTTGTGGCATTAAAGCTATCTAGACAATCTTATAATCACAAAGAAGATAACTTATTAGATGCAGTAGCATATTTAGCATCATTAAATGATATGAATAATGAGCAATAGTAAGAAAATAACAGGGATAGCATGTGTGTTTTCAAATCCTCAACATGCTAAGACAACACCTAGGGGACTAGAGCTCATCTACTTAAAAGAATTATTAGAGGAAAAAGGTAGAGAAGTAATGATATTTGGTCATAAATGTAGAACCAATAAAGACCTTGATTTTTTTGTTGACGTTTGTAAATTGAATGAGGTTGGTGTTAATAGTTTGATTATACAATTAGCACCAGCTAATTTCTTTGGAGGTGAGTTTAGTGATTATACTTTAGATGCTATTAAGGAAATTCATCATGCTTACCACGATGGAGTTGATATATGTATATTACCAACTGACCCAAGAATTAAGCCTGTCAATCCAGCGAGAGTAATGTTTGATAGATTTAAATTATGTGAAGACTACATAGGTACTTGGGATAAGATTATAGAAGATTCTGTGTATTTATTTCCAGGCAAAGATTTAAACAAATTTTTTGGGACAGAGCGAAATTATAATATATACAAATTAGATTGGTTTGCTTATATATTTAAAAAAGGAGTAGAGTTTAGTAGATTTGTTAGTGGAGATGAAAAAGAATTTGATGTGATTTATTATGGTGATAAAAGAGGTTCTTATAGAAATAATAGGATAAAAGCATTAATGCCTTTTTCTACAAAGAATTTATTATTAGGATATAAAGAACCAAAAATAACTTATGCAGAGTTCCGTAAAAAAGTTAATCATTCTGAATTATTTGGAATATTAAATAAATGTAAGGTTAGCTTAGTTATAGGTGACAAAGAGCATGAAGATAATGTAGCAACATTTAGATTTTATGAAGCTTTAGCCTCGTCAACCTTAGCAGCGATCGATATTAATTTTGACCCAAATAAAGAGTTGATTAAAAATGAGAGATTAAGAGATATATTATATGTGAGTAATATGAATGATGTTAGGAAATTATCTGAATTATACTCAAGTGAATTAATAGAATTACAACAATTAGAACTAAAAAGAATATTCAATGAAATTAACTGTTAATAAAGTATATAAGTTCAGATTTGCTGGACAAGACCTTGAAGGAAAATTCCTTGAAGAGGCAACCCTACATAATGGTGATGTAGTTTATAAATTATTGTACAACAACTGTATTTATCCAATTAAATACGAAAATATAAAAAAGTAATATGTGGCAATTTCAAACAATAACAGATGCTTTTGAATTTTACTATGATAAGATAGATTCTCAAGTGCATCAAGAAGAAACAGGGACTAAAGCCTTGTACAATCAAATGTTTACTATATTAGATACAAGTGAACATGTTATCAAAACTCCTTATAGAAAGTTTAAAATAGATTATGCTGAAAAGGAATGGGAATGGTATCTTTCAGGTGATAGGTCAGCTGAGTCAATAGCTAAATCAGCCAAGATATGGTACAATCACATGGATGAGCGTGGTTATGTTAACTCTAACTATGGTTGGCAATGGAATAGGAATGACCAACTTGGTTATGTAATTAAAGAACTTAAGAGAGACAAATATTCTCGTCGTGCATTAATATCTATTTATGATGCAAAAGAGCACTCAGAATACTCTAAAGACACACCTTGTACATTAAGCATACAATTTTATTTTACACCTGACTCTGATAAATTACATATGACTGTTTTGATGAGGTCTAATGATTTATGGTTTGGTTTTGCTAATGATGCTTATTGTTTCTTAAAGCTACATCAACTTGTTTCAAAGTCATTAAATGTAGAGCAAGGTTTTTATACACATTATGCAGCTAACTTACATTTATACAAGCGTCACTACAATAAAAATATTAATTAAAATTTTTTTATTAAAATATTATTTGTATATTTGTAAAATAAAACAAAGAAATTATGCATATAGTACCAAATGTTAAATACGAAAAACTTGGATATTCAGTTGATTATCATGTTAATGGCAAGTATTACGGTTCAATTACAATTGAAGAAAAAGATAGAGAAGTTATTGGCTACAGTGGTAGAATGTATTTTATAGCTACTGAAGATATAATACTTGGCAAAAAGAAAATAAAGAAGGGTATGGAGTATTACACTTATCTGTACCCTTTATGTGGAAAATCAAATATTAATATAAATAAATAAATAAATTATGTATCACGTTTATTACGTCAAAGGAAAAAAAGTAGGTTGTACTAACAACTTAGAAAGAAGAGTAGAAAAAGAGCAAGGATATTCGAAAGAAGATTACGAAGTATTGCATTCAACCAATTGTATTGAAACTGCATCAAAAATGGAGAAGCATTTTCAAGAAAAGTTAGGTTATAAGGTAGACCAAAACCCTTATCATAAATTACCAGCAAACAAGTTGAAATATATGATAGCACCAACAACAGTCACTTTTGGCAAAGAAGGAGATGTTATAACTTTAGAATCTTTAATGGAATTAGGAGTTATTAGAGATGAGGGAAAAGTGTATTTAGATTATGATATTGTCTTGTCTGAAAAAGTGTGTAAATGGATATTAAGTAATTTGAAGAAATCACAATGGGGTTATGGTAGCTTTGTATATTTAGAGGCTTTAAAAAATAAATTCGATATTGAGATTGTTAAGGAAGATACTATTTGGACTAATATTAGAAGTTGGGCTGAGGAGAGAGGTTTATATGAAAAAGGAAATGCGAATACTCAGTATGTTAAACTAATGGAGGAAGCAGGTGAATTAGCTAAAGCATTATTAAAAGAGGATGAGCCAGAGGTTATTGACGCTATTGGAGATATTGTTGTAGTGTTAACTAACTTAGCTCACTTAAAAGGATATAAGATAGAGGATTGTATTGACTCTGCTTATAAGGTTATAAAAAATAGAACAGGCAAAATGAGCAACGGAACATTTGTTAAAGATTAAAAAGCACTCCAGCTTGTAAATGCTAAAGTTTTGCTAAAATAGTATAAGACTATTTTTTATTCAAAATAAGTGTTATATATTTGACATATCAAAAAACAAACAAACCATGATGACTTTAAAAATTTACTTAAACAACGGAGATGAAGGATTAGTAAACGTAGAAGATAAAAATTCTGCTTTAGAAGTAATGAAAAAATATAACTTAAACAAAAGTGATGTTTTATTATTAGATGAAAACTTAGAAGAAGTTTATATATAATTAAAACAAACAAAATCATGAGAACATTAAAAATTGAAAAAATAGTAAAAATCGTAATAATTACATTTATAGCAATTACATTGCTTTTAGTAAGCATAGAACTTTTCAGTGATTTAACAAAACTAAATCGCTCATTTTAAAAATAAACAATTAAAAACAATTAAATTATGACAAATTTCGAAGCGTATAACACACAAAAAGCAGACAACAGTAAAATATGGTTATTATTCCTATTATTAGGTTGGTCTTATGGCTCATTAGGTAGTATGGGTAAACAAATCTTATTCTATTTAACATTTGGTGGATTAGGAGTCTGGGCACTTTATAGAATGTTCACATTGAACAAAGCTATTAAAAAGTACAATAGACAAATTGCTATTAATTGTGGATTAGGTAGCGATGAATTATTAAAGTTAAACTTAATCTAAGCAATTAAGATATTATGAGTAAAAAAATAGATAAAAATTTAATGGTAACTATTTCTGGTGGTCGTAGTTCTGCTATGATGGCAAGACATATACAAACAAGTGAAAAGTACAAAGACTACGAAAAGGCTTATGTGTTTTGCAATACAGGTCAAGAAAGACCTGAAACAATACAATTCTTAAAAGATATTGTAAAACATTGGGAAATACCATTAATAATAATTGAAGGTGTTTACTCTTTAGAAATGGGCGTTGGTGTTTCTTATAAAATTGTAGATTTTGATACTATGTCTATGAATAGTGAGCCTTTTGAACAAATGATTGCTCATAAAAATAAAGGTGTTTTTAGTGGACTTCCAAACCCTGGTGCACCTTATTGTAGTGAAAATTTAAAAACAATGCCAGCAAAGAAATTATTTGATGATTTATTTGGTGTTAATAATTACTATAAGGCAATAGGATATAGATTAGAAGATATGCCTAAACGTATTACTTTTGCAGAAATTAAAGAAGATAAACAAAGAATATTTCCTTTACTTACTGATTTTGAAAAACCAATATCTCAATTAGATTTAACTTACTGGTTTAGAAAACAATCTTTTAAATTAGAGTTACATGGAAAGTATGGCAATTGTGAGTTATGTTGGAAAAAAAGCGAAAAGACTTTAATAGATAATATTAGATATGGAACAAGAGTCATTGATTGGACTAAAAAAATGGAAAATAAATATAATAGTTTAATGTATAGAGGGAATAAATCAATAGATGAATTAGTAGAATTAGCAAGTAAACCATACACAATGGAATTAGGACTAACCACAGAGGATGATGCGTGTATATGTTCTTTTTAGAGCATGAGTAGGTGGCAAAAAAAATAATTGTACACAACTACTATTATAACAAACTAAATTTGTAAAATAATTAAAAATAAATAATTAAAAATAAAATGAAAGAACCTAAAGACAAAAGAACAAAAGCCTATAAGAAATGGCTTGAGAATCAAGAAAAACAAGAGAAAAAATTAGCATTAGGAGATAAGATAGCTGATTTTACAAAAGCAACTGGGATTGATAGAGCAGTTAAATATGTATTTGGAGAGGATTGTGGTTGTGAGGAAAGACAAGAATATATAAATAAGACTGTTTCTAAATTGTTTGGACGCACTCACGTGCACCCATTAACTGAGGATGAGTATAACTATGTTCTGAGTACAAAAGACCTTAGAAGGCTTAATAGCCAACAGCAAAGAGAAATGACTAAAATCTATGAAAGAGTATTTAATGTCAAAATCGTTTCAAGTTGTTCAAGTTGTTCTTTTCCTTCTAAAGTTTGGAGACCTTTATTAAGATTGATTGAAGCCTACAATTAAAATAATATGAAAACAATTGATAGAAAAGAAATGCCAGTATTTTCTGGAGTTTTAAATTACTTTCCAAATGCTTTGTTAGAAATATCCCATTGTTCTTTAGTTGGTAATAATCAACATCATCCAGACAAACCATTGCATTGGGATAAAAACAAATCTAACGACCATTTAGACGCTTTAACACGCCATTTAATAAATCATTCTGTGGATGCTTTAGACGAAGATAACATATTGCATTTAACAAAAGTTGCTTGGAGAGCCTTAGCAGCATTAGAAATTCATTTAATAAATAAATAAGATGATAAAAACATTTGATAATAAGAATTGGGACAAAGAAGAAATAATCGAAAAGATGTTTGACGACTCTTTTTATTATGGCTATTTAGGAAAGTATGCTTTAAGTTCTTCAGCTTTTAAAACAATATTGAGAAGTTGGGATGATTATAAGTCAGATATGGATAAATTGTTTAATAAAGAAGCTAAAGTAGAGAAGGAGAACCAAGCATTAAGAGATGGTAGATTGATTCATTTAGCAGTATTAGAACCCCACAGATTAAATGATTTAACAATAATAAATTCAACTAAAGGTAGTAAGCTTTTTAAAGAAGCTGTTATTGAGAGAAACTCAGCAGAAGTTTACACATCAAGAGAACTTGAAAAATGTAGTTATTTAGCTGCTAATGTGTCTATGAATTTCGAAGCTTATTGCTTATTAGATGATGCCAAAGTAGAATTACCTGGAATTATGATGTTAGATGGTTTACCAGTTAGAGGTAAAGCTGATATAATTAGAAAAGATGAGAATCATATAATTGATTTAAAAACAACTTCAGATAGTTCAAGATTTGAGCAGTCAATTGAAGATTGGGGCTATGATTTACAAGGAGCGTTATATTTGAAATTGTTTAATTGTGATAGATTTTCTTTTATTATATTGGATAAAATAACTGGAGAAGTAACAACTAGAGAACTATCAAGAAAAGAAATTAAAAGAGGTGAGAAAAAATTACAAGAAGCTATTGATATATATAAATCAAAATCAAAAAATGATTGACAATAATAAAATAAAACAAGAGTTTTATATGGAAGCTATGAATGATTTTATAAATGGAGAATCGTTAGAGAATCTAAAGACAATATTAAAACATTTAGAAGAAGAAGAAATGTATTACGAATGCGCTGGTTTAAAAAAAGCAATAGATGAGATAGAAGAAACCATAAATGAAAATTGTTAAAATTATGTTAAAATTTGTTAATTAGTTTTTTAAATCAAATAACAGTTATATATTTGAACTATCAAATTAAAACAAACAAAAACAAATATTATGATTTACACTATAGAATTTGAGAAAATGGTTAAGAAGACTTTAAGAAAAGTCAACACTTGTAAAAACTATGTATATAGATTAGACTCTATGGCTCTTACTGATGGTTTTTGGAATAATCACGGTTACACCTTAGAGAACTACCTTGATACTCTTCAAACAGAATATAAAGAGGAGTGGATGCACTACTGCAAGAGCAACGATATCTATTGGTCTGCACGAGTTTCTGATTGGTTAGCTTAACGGTAGAAACAATTACAACTATATTATTAAATTTTAAAACAAACAAAATGAAAAACGAATTAATTATCAAAGAAGTAAAGAGAAAAGGTAGACCTACTCGAATAGTAGTAAATACTAAAAAAGAGATTGAACAAAGACAAAAGAGAAAAGAGATGATAGAAGATTTTTTATCATGTGCTTTAGTCGGAATAGCTATGGCTTGTGTAGCATTGAATATAATTTTTTTAACTAAGATGTAAGATGAAAAAGATAAAAAACTATAAATTTTGGGAAACAGGAGTTAACCCAATCACAATGAGAAAAGAGGAATCATTATACTCTTACAGAGAAATAGTAAAGCATTCAGATTCACTTAAAATGATAAAAGAATATTAATATGAACCACGAATTGAAACAACAAATAACTGAACTAACTGGAATCGAGAATTTCTTTGAATGTTCTGGCAGAACAAATGAAGTAGTAAATGCTAAAATGCTTTATGCTAAATATATGAGAGATATACTTGGAAAATCTTATGAAGAGATTAAAAAAGATTTTGGATATGCTCAACACGGAACTGTTATGAACTTAGTCCGTAAATTCAATAGATATTCTGAATTTGACGTAGATTTAAGAAATAAATTTAAAAAACTAATAAACGAGGAAAGAAGTCCTTTTCAAGATAAAATAGACAAAATAGTAGATAAGTTGGTTGAGATAAAAAATGAAGCTGATTTAGATTATGTAATAGAAAAAATGAATATTAATATAAAAGTAAGACAAAAATGATTTATTTGTTAACGATGATAGTGAACCTGATTGGCTTTTTAACAGCTCCAATTG
>Ga0208019_1000899_pt1 | contig 16194 bp, 17 predicted proteins | sample CB_VirMetaG_5_FD_184540 | JGI IMG/M metagenome (GOLD analysis project Ga0208019, IMG submission 184540) | Freshwater to marine saline gradient viral communities from Chesapeake Bay - CB_1508_1D Viral MetaG (SPAdes) (version 4) | ecosystem: Environmental > Aquatic > Marine > Coastal | place: USA...
CAGGCGGAACAGGTACAAACGTTCAATTAATCCAAGTCCAAACTAGCGGTATTTCCTGATGAAACTTATCACAGAAGAAATCGAATCAGTTGAGTTTCTTGTCGAAAACAAAGGTGGCAAGAAACAACTTTATATCGAGGGTGTTTTCCTTCAAGGAAACATCAAGAACCGCAATGGGCGTATGTATCCTATGGAGACACTTCGCCGTGAAGTTGGAAGATACAATGAGAATCATATCCAGAAAGGACGTGCTCTTGGCGAACTCGGTCACCCCGAAGGTCCAACTGTAAACCTGGATCGTGTTTCCCATAAGATTGTATCACTCAGAGAGAGTGGTTCTAACTTTATCGGTAAGGCAAAAATCCTCAATACCCCAATGGGTAAGATTGCTGCCTCTCTGGTAGAAGAGGGTGTCAAACTCGGTGTTTCTTCCAGAGGAATTGGTTCACTCAAACTCACAAGAGAGGGAATCAATGTTGTTGGGGACGACTTCATGCTAGCAACCGCAGCTGATATTGTTGCAGATCCTTCTGCTCCTGATGCTTTTGTTGAAGGAATCATGGAAGGAAAAGAGTGGGTATGGGACGGTGGAATCCTTCGTGAGAAGTATGCTGCCAAAACATACGCTCAGATCAACACTCTTGTTGATCAAAAACAATTAGATGAAAAGAAATTAAGTCTCTTTAATGACTTTTTGCAAAACATCTAATTATAAATAAATAAAGATAATACCAAATTAGGTTTATTTCAAATGTCGCGTGGAAATTTACAAGAAATGGAAGTAAAGACACAACAGTCCCGCACCGCCGTTAACTCAGGTGCCAAAGCGGGCGATCCAATGCCCAAAATGGCAGACCCTGGAACACAACTGGCAAGTGTAGAGGATCTCGGTGGTCCTACTCCTGAAAACTATCGTTCCGATGACGATAGTGCCAAACTGAAAACACCAGGCGGCACATTAAAGCAGGTCAGAGATGTTGTAAACAAAGGTGCCAAAGGTGCCGATTCAATGCCTACCATGAAAAAAGAAGAAGAAGAGTTCGAAACCGAAGCAACCATCGAAGAGGACCAAGAGGTCACTGATGAGGTTGTTGAAGAGGAAATCGACGTTGAAGAGGATGTTAATGCTCTTCTCGGTGGCGAAGAACTCTCCGAGGAATTCAAGGAAAAGGCAAAGACCATCTTTGAAGCTGCTCTGAAATCCAAAGTTGCAGAAATCAAAGAATCTCTGGAAGAACAGTATGCTGCTGCTCTCTCCGAAGAGATCGAAGAAATGAAGACCGAACTTCAAGAGCGTGTTGACTCTTACTTGGAGTATGTCGCTGATGAGTGGCTCCAAGAGAACGAACTCGCTGTTGAGCGTGGTCTCAAAACCGAAATGACTGAATCCTTCCTGGAAGGTATGAAGTCACTTTTTGAAGAACATTATGTGAACATCCCTGAGGAAAAATATGATGTCTTGTCTGCGATGACAGACAAGTTAGATGACATGGAGACTAAACTCAACGAGCAAATCGAGAAGAATATTTCCCTCAATAAGCGTCTGGCAGAGTCAGTTGCTGATGGAATCCTCTCCGATGTTTCTGAGGGTCTTGCTGGGACCCAGAAAGAGAAGCTCGCTTCGCTTGCCGAAGGTGTAGAGTTTGAAAGTGAAGACTCGTTCAGAGAAAAACTGACCACCCTGAGAGAATCTTATTTCTCTAACACCAAGTCAGTATCTCACTCATCAACTGCTGATACGATTTCTGAGGGTGTAGATCATACCGAAGCACCTACTGCTGGTGGTATGAACTCATACCTGGATATTCTCAGCAAGATGAATTCTAAGTGAATTTAACATTAATCAAACGTTCAACTTTTAGGTAAAAACCAATGTTCCAATCCGAGCATCTGGTAGAAAAGTGGAAGCCTCTTCTCGATCATGATGGTGGCATCAAAGATGCACATCGTAGAGCTGTAACCGCTGTTCTGCTGGAAAACCAAGAAAAGTTCCTCCGCGAGGAAGCTGCATTCTCATCAGGTCACTCCCTGATGGAAACCCCAACCGTCAACACCAATAGCAGCACTGGTGCTGCTGGTTTTAGCGCCGACGCTACTGCCGCTGGTCCTGTTGCTGGTTTCGACCCTGTTCTGATCTCCCTGATCAGACGTTCAATGCCTAACCTGGTTGCTTATGACCTGGCTGGCGTTCAACCAATGAACGGTCCTACTGGACTGATCTTCGCAATGCGTTCACGCTACGCTGCTCCTGGAACCCCAGGTATGAGCGGTGCTGAGGCATTCTATAACGAAGCAGATACTGCCTTCTCTGGCATGGATCATGGCTTCGACAACACCAGCTACTTCTCTGACGTAGCTGCTGGTTTCGGTACTACTTCACAGTCTGGCACCAATCCTTCCGTTCTGAACCCTGTTGGCGCTGCTACTTCAACGCAGTACAACGTTGGTCAGGGCATGGGCACTGCCGACGCTGAGGCACTGGATGGCACCACCACCAATGCCTTCAACGAGATGGCATTCTCGATCGAGAAGGTCACCGTTACTGCCCGTTCACGTGCTCTGAAAGCTGAGTACTCACTGGAACTGGCACAAGACCTGAAAGCAATTCACGGTCTGAACGCTGAGGCTGAACTCGCCAACATTCTCTCCACTGAGATTCTGGCTGAGATCAACCGTGAGGTCATCCGCTCGATCTATAAGGTCGCTGAGCAGGGTGCTACCGTCAACACCGCTACCGCTGGTGAGTTCAACCTGGACGTTGACTCCAACGGTCGTTGGTCTGTTGAGAAGTTCAAAGGTCTGCTGTTCCAAATCGAGCGCGACGCTAACGCAATCGCACAAAGAACTCGTAGAGGAAAGGGCAACATCATCATGACCAGTGCCGACGTTGCGTCTGCTCTGACCATGGCTGGTGTTCTGGATTACACTCCTGCTCTGAATGCTAACCTGAACGTTGATGACACTGGCAACACCTTTGCTGGTACTATCAATGGTAAGTATCGCGTCTACATTGACCCATATGCTGCTAACGTTGCTGCTAACCAGTACTACGTTGTAGGTTATAAGGGTTCTTCACCTTATGACGCTGGTCTCTTCTACTGCCCTTATGTTCCTCTCCAAATGGTTCGTGCCGTTGGTGAGAACAACTTCCAGCCTAAGATTGGCTTCAAGACCCGTTACGGTCTGGTCGCTAACCCATTTGCTGAGGGCACCAACCAGGGTCTCGGTAACCTGAATCCTTCTGCTAACCGTTACTATCGTCGCGTCAAGGTCACTAACTTGATGTGATATAAATATCCTTTGTGTGAAGGAGGTGCGAGGGACCCGAAAGGGTCCCTTTTTTTTATCTAAATAAATTGTATGGTTGGATGATATGCTATCAACAGAGTATCGCCTCAGACTTGAATTTATTTGTGACAAGATTATCAACGGTGAAGAAGTCAAGTTAGAGGATATGATTTGGGCAGATAAACTTGCAAAAGCAAATAGATCTGCTGGTGAAATGTTGAGAAAGGCAAGACGAATCTCAATGAATCCAGATATTCAAGAAGGAAGTCTTGATGATTTTATGAATAAGATGGACTTAGGAGACCCCGATCCATCTAATCACAGAACGGGGTTTAAATCAGCAGATGAAATCGTAGAGTGGTTTCGCCAAGACAAACCAGATGATTGGAGACAAAGAGACTAATGGCACGTTCCATTTATGATAAGCAGATACAGAATAGAAATTATCTGTCACCAACAGGTTTTAATTTCACTCTGCAACGCTGTCCCAAAGTTAGTTTCTTTTCCAATACAGCACAGATTCCTGGTATTGATCTTGGTGTTGCTATTCAACCAAACTATTTGAAAGATATTCCCAGACCAGGAGATAAGTTAGAATTCTCAGATTTTACGTTGAGATTTCTTGTGGATGAGGATATTAAAAATTACATGCAAATTCAAAACTGGATGAGAGGTCTTGGATATCCAGAAAGTTTGAGGGAAATCTATTCTGAGTATGGAGAATCCTCAGAACTTTATAAGGGTGGATTCCAGAACAGCGAAGAACTTCTTTATTCAGATGGTACGTTAGAAGTTTTGAATAGCACAATGAATCCTCAGTTTCTTGTGAAGTTTAAAGGAATGTTCCCAATTTCCTTGACAACTTTGGATTTTGATGCTACCCCAACAGACGTTGATTACTTTACAGCAGAGTGTACTTTCAAGTATACTGTGTATAGTATCACTGACTTGGCTGGCAATCCTTTATGAATCTTGACGATATACAAAGTATGTGGGAGAAAGACTCACAGATTGACAAAGATAATCTTCACGACGAATCTTTAAAGATACCCGCTCTTCACGCAAAGTATCATGAGATGTTTAACAATACTTTGTTGCTGAGAAAGAAAGCAGAGCAACAGAGAAAAAATATCCGCCACGAACGGTATGAATACTTTTCTGGAAAAGCAGATCCAGAAGTTTATATCGAGAATCCATTTCCAAAGAAGATTCGTGACAAAGATACAATGCAAAAGTATCTGGATGCTGATGAAAAGTTGATGAATGTCAATCTCAAAATTGACTACTATGAAACTCAACTAAATTATATTGAGAGCATTCTTAAACAGATCTCCAATAGAACATATCAAATTAAGAATGCGATCGAATGGCAGAAATTCATCGCTGGTTATGGTTGAACTTAGTATCGAAAAGAAGAACGAAGTATATCTTAGGATAAAAGCAGAACCTCACGTCTATCAGGAACTATCAGAAGAATTTACTTTTGAAGTTCCTGGTGCAAAATTTATGCCTCAGTATCGCAACAAATATTGGGATGGAAAGATTCGCCTTTTCTCTACGGCAACAGGTGAAATCTATGTCGGTCTTTTAGACAAACTTATATCATTTTGCAAACGCTACGGATACAAATATAAGTTTGTTGATAACAAATTTTTTGGAACTCCTTTTGAAATTAATGAGTCTATCTCAAAAGAAGGTGTAAAAGATTATATGAAATCTATTTCTGTTCACGAACCACGTGAATATCAAATAGAGGGAGTATACGATGCTCTAAGACACAATAGAAGATTATTGATAAGTCCCACTGCATCTGGCAAATCTTTGATGATTTATTCTCTCGCCAGATACTATACTGAGCACAACAAAAATATCCTGGTAGTTGTTCCAACGACATCTCTGGTAGAGCAGATGTATAAGGACTTTGAGGATTATGGGTGGGACGCAGATACTTATTGTCACCGAATCTATTCTGGTCGTGAGAAAAATGATGATCGTCCAATTGTCATTACAACGTGGCAATCTATCTATAAATTAGATCGTAAGTGGTTTGAACGTTTCGATGTTGTAATTGGTGATGAGGCACACTTATTTAAGTCAAAGTCTCTGATTCAGATCATGACAAAGTTGCACACAGCTAAACACAGATTTGGGTTCACAGGAACATTAGATGGCACACAGACACATAAGTGGGTCTTAGAAGGATTGTTTGGTCCATCATACAAGATCATCCGAACGGAAGAGTTGATGCAGAAAGGATATCTTTCTAAGTTGGATATCAACTGTATTCTTCTCAAACATCCCCCACAAAAGTTTGAAACGTTTGAGGATGAGGTTCAGTATATTATTGGACATCAACAACGAAATAAGTTTATCACAAATCTGACATTAGATCTGAAAGGAAATACTCTTGTTCTTTATTCAAGAGTTGAATCTCACGGTCAGGTCTTGTATGAGGAAATAAATAACAAAAAAGCAGATGAAAATCGAAAGGTTTTCTTCGTGCATGGTGGAGTAGATGCTCATGAGCGTGAACTAGTTAGGGAAATTACCGAGAGAGAATCAAACGCAATCATCGTTGCTTCTTATGGAACTTTTTCTACTGGTATCAATATTAAAAATCTCCATAACGTTATCTTCGCCTCACCTAGCAAATCCAGAATCAGAAACCTTCAAAGCATTGGAAGAATTCTTAGAAAGGGAAACAACAAATTAAAAGCTGTTCTCTTTGACATTGCTGATGATTGTACACATAATCAAAGAAAAAATTACACATTGAATCATTTAATTGAACGTATCAAAATCTACAACGAGGAGAACTTCAATTATGACATCATCACAGTTAACTTAAAGTAATTATGGAAGACGACTTTTACGCATCGATAAAATTAATCTCTGGTGAGGAAATCTTCGCAAAGGTTTCTGTATGTGAAGAAGATGACAGAACTCTTTTACTTCTTTCGAATCCAGTGACACTTGAAGAAGTTAAGATGAAGAAGTGGGGAACCATTGGATACAAAGTGGAACCATGGTTAAAGACTTCATCTGATGATATGTTTATCATCGATATGAGTCGTGTCGTTACAATTAGTGAAAGCAGTAACTTCGAAGTTATTGGGGTTTATCAACAGTACGTTAGGGACTCTGATATCGATGAATCTAGTAGTAGAGAGTCTCTAAATAGGGAAATGGGATATATATCTAGTGTACTTGATGCAAAAGAGGTCTTAGAGAAACTCTATAAGCTATAAGTTCTCTTGAACCTCGACAAAGGTAGTCTACACATATTTCAGGAACTTGTCAAGCCCCTGAAATGTGCTATAATATTATTAATTGTTATGGTAATAAAACATGCTGATAACTAATATGCCTAGAACACGCAAGAGATCCGAACACTATGTTAATAACAAGGAGTTTCTTGCTGCAATCACTGCATATCAAGAGAAAGTTTATGTCGCAGCACTGAAAGAAGTGCCCGAACTTGCTCAAATGAGTTCAGAAGAAAGATTTAATTTTATTAAAACTTGGAAGAGTCCAACCAAACCAAGGATTACAAACTATCTTGGTGAGTGTTTCTTGAAGATTGCAACTCACCTTTCATACAAACCAAACTTTGTGAACTACATGTTCAAAGATGACATGGTTTGTGATGGTATTGAGAATTGCATTCAATACATCAATAACTTCAATCCTGAAAAATCACAGAATCCATTTGCATATTTCACTCAGATTATTCACTACGCTTTTCTGAGAAGAATTCAACGAGAAAAGAAACAAATGGAAATCAAGAATAAGATTCTTGAAAAGTCTGGGTTTGATGAAGTGTTCGTTGATAACAACACACTTGACGGGAACAACTATTCCAACTATAATAGTATTAAGGACAACGTACACATTAAACTTCGTTCGTGACTGTTGCTATTATCACAGACCAGCACTTTGGTGCTCGTAAAAATTCCAAGTTATTCCATGACTTCTTTTTGAAGTTCTATAACGAAGTATTCTTTCCCACACTTGAAGAGAAAAAAATCAAGTGTGTGATTGATATGGGAGACACGTTCGACAATCGAACGGGTATTAATTATTCTGCTTTGGCATGGGCAAAGGATAATTACTATGATCGCCTAAAAGAAATGGGCATTAAGGTGTATACAATTGTTGGTAATCATACAGCTTACTACAAGAACACCAATAATATCAATGCAGTTGATCTCCTGCTCCGTGAATATGATAACGTTCATGTGATCTCAGAGTATGAAGAAATCAATATTGATGGTCTTGATATTGCAATGGTTCCTTGGATCAATTCTGAGAATGAAGCATCTACATATTCTTCATTAGAAAAATCCAAGTGTCCTATTGTTATGGGTCACTTGGAGTTGCAAGGTTTCTATGCAAATAAATTGCACCTGATGGAACATGGTGCAAATAGAAATCCATATAAGAAATTTGAGAAAGTATATTCGGGACATTACCATCACAGAAGTTCAGAAGATAATATCCATTACCTTGGCAATCCATATGAAATTTATTGGAACGATCTAGAAGATGTTCGTGGTTTCCATCTTTTCGATACAAAGACCCTAGATCATACACCAGTTGATAATCCATTTAAGATGTTCTATCGTCTTTACTATGAAGACACCCCACATCAGACCTTCAACTTCTCAGAATATAAAAACAAGATTGTTAAACTGATTGTTCGTAAAAAAACAGACGCTAAAAAGTTTGAGCAGTTCATTGATAAGATGATGGATTCTGGTCTTGCAGATCTAAAAGTCGTTGAAAACTTTGCAATTAGTGAGAACGAAGAATTCAATATTGAGCAATCAGAAGATACGCTTTCTATTCTAAGTAGATACCTTGATGAATCTGAAACTAATATAGATAAAAACGCAGTTAAAGATATCATCAGAAATATATACCAGGAAGCTTGTGAGGTAATCTAATGTTTGTACTCACCATCGAAGGCAAAGAAGACGAGGGTGCATACTCCGTAGCAAATGAAGATGGTGAACGTGTACTTTACCTCTTCGAAGAAGAAGATGATGCAATGAGATATGCTATGATGTTAGAAGAGGATGATTATCCCTCCATGCATGTCATAGAGATAGATCCACAAATGATGGTTAAGGCATGTGAGTATTCTTCCACAAAATATGCTATCATAACAAAGAACGATATTGTAATCCCACCGCGAACTCCATTTCATGATAACGTTTAAGACTATTCGATGGAAGAACTTTCTCTCCACTGGTAATCAATGGACAGAAGTTCAATTGAATACAGATCAGAATACGATGATTGTCGGAACAAACGGTTCTGGTAAGTCTACGATTCTTGATGCTCTTACGTTTTCATTGTTCAACAAACCATTTCGTAAAATCAATAAACCACAACTAATCAACTCAGTAAATGAAAAAGATTGTTGTGTGGAAGTAGAATTTGACATCAAAGGAAACGAGTATAAAATTGTTCGCGGACTCAAACCAGCAAAGTTTGAGATCTGGATCAATAGAGAATTACAAGACCAAGATGCATCTGCGGTTGACCAACAAAAAAAGTTGGAGCAGAGTATCTTGAAACTTAATTTCAAGTCGTTTACTCAAATTGTGATCTTGGGTAGCTCTACCTTCGTTCCCTTCATGCAACTGCCCTTAGCGCACCGTAGAGAGGTCATTGAGGATCTTCTTGATATCAAGATCTTCTCTTCTATGAATATGTTGATCAAAGAAAAAATTCGTACAATCAGAGAAGAAACTAGAACTCTTGAACTTAAAAAAGATTCTCTGAAAGAAAAACTCAAAATGCAGAAAGAGTTTATCGAACAGATTGAAAAAAGCGGTAAAGAAGATATTGAAAAGAAGAAAAGTAAGATCAAAGATATTGCAAAAGAAGCAGGGAAATATCTCACTCAGAATGAAAACCTCACTGAGAAAATAAATGAGATTGGAGAGGTATCTTTTGATTCAAGCACTCTTCGTAAACTAAGTAATCTACGTGCAAAAATTCAAGGAAAGAAAGATTCTTCTGATGAGGAAGTGCAGTTCTTCTCTGATAATTCGGTATGCCCTACCTGTACACAGAGTATTGAAGAAGAGTTTAGGTTAAATAGAATTGGGACACTCAACGCTTCAATAGATAAATTACATGAAGGTCTGTGCGACTTAGACTCTAAAATAAAAGAGGAGGAGTCAAGAGAGTCCCAATACAAAGAGCTCTCACAGGAGGTATCTGCCCTAACAAATGAAGTTTCTCAAAACACTATTCGGGTTTCTGGACTACAACGTCAATGCCGAGACCTGGAATCGGAAATTCAAAGAATTACCGACCAGCTTGCAAACAGAAATTCTGAGCATGAGAAGTTAAACGACTTCAATGAAACTTTACAGGGGACTTATGAAGAGTTAGCAACTAAAACTGAATCAATCAAGAATCACGATTTTGCATACTCCTTATTAAAGGACGGGGGAGTTAAAACTAAAATTATTAAACAGTACCTCCCCCTAATCAACAAACAAGTCAATCGTTATCTTCAAATGATGGACTTCTTCATCAACTTCCAACTTGATGAAGAGTTTAATGAGACTGTTCAGTCTCCCATTCATGATAATTTCTCATATGCTTCTTTCAGCGAGGGAGAGAAGATGAGAATCGATCTAGCACTTTTGTTTACTTGGCGAGAGGTAGCAGCATTTAAAAACTCCGTCAGTACAAACTTACTGATTATGGATGAGGTGTTTGATAGTTCTCTTGATGGTCTTGGTACAGATGACTTCCTTAAAATTATTCGTTATGTAATCAAAGGTGCAAATGTATTCATCATTTCTCATAAGGAGAGTTTATTTGACAAATTTGAGAATGTGATAAAATTTGAGAAGGTAAAAGGTTTCTCACGCAAAGTCCAATGACAACTCCAAACTGGAAACACAATTCAGGCAAAGACAAAAAAGGCAAAGGCACCTGTAAGGGCAGACTCCGAGCCCGAAGGGAGTCTCTTAGACAGTTGAAGAAGCGTCACATGAACCGCCCTAACAAGGCGGTTTCGTCGTATTATAGGTGCATACCTGAGAGAACGGCATGATCAATCTAGAAGTCAAAGGCACGGTTGCCAAACTGCTGGCACAAGAGAACCTCATTGTTGAGCACCGTAGTATCAAGACGGCACAGTTCAATGTGGACACCCGTGTTCTGACTTTACCCATCTGGGAGAAAGCCACTGATACTATCTTTGATCTGCTGGTGGCACACGAAGTTGGTCATGCCCTCTACACTCCAAACGAAGATCCTCCGAGCACTGTCCCTCACCAGTTCATTAATGTGACTGAGGATGCTCGCATTGAGAAACTAATCAAGCGTCGCTTTCCTGGTCTTGCCAAGACCTTCTTCAAGGGTTATCAGGAACTTCATGAAATGGACTTCTTCTCGATTGAAGGAGAAGATATGGACAAGATGAATCTTGCCGATCGTGCTAACCTGCACTTCAAAATCGGTCATCACGTTAACATTCCTTTTGATGAGTATCTTGAACTGCCCATCATTCGTGTTATTGCTGAGGCAGAATCTTTTGATGATGCTGTAACTGCTGCTGAACTTCTCTATGCCTACTGCAAAAAGCAAAACAATGTTCCAGAAACTGAAAAAGAGAGCCAAGAAGATCTGGAAGAACAACAGTCCACTCAAAGCAACTCTTCTAATACTTCTACTTCTGGCGGTGGGAGTTCCACTGATACCGATCCTTCTGGCACTTCTGATGATCTTGATGAAGGCGACGATGGTGATGACAATCTTGATTCTGGGGTGGATTCTGATCAATCTCTTGAACCTTCTGTAAACACTGCCGATAGTTTGGAAGACAAACTCAAATCACTGATCAATCATCAGAGTCGTGATTATCATTATTATGAGCGTCCTATTTTTGATCTTGAAAAAACTATTGTGCCCAACAAACAAATCGTTGATGCTTTACAGAAGCACTGGGACACCGTTTATATTGAAGATTCCTTGAAAGAAGAATTTCTTGGTCGTTGTGATGCACTGTACAAAGAGTACAAGAATTCTTCCCAGAAAGAAGTCAACTACATGGTGAAAGAATTTGAGTGTAAGAAGTCTGCCGACTCTTATGCACGTGCTACCACCAGCCGCACTGGTGTTCTTGACTGCACTAAACTCCACACCTACAAATACAATGAAGATCTGTTCAAGAAAGTAACAATTCTTCCCGATGGTAAAAACCACGGACTGATCTTCGTGCTTGACTGGTCTGGATCCATGGGTAGTATTCTTGGTGGCACCATCAAACAATTGATGAATCTGGTTTGGTTCTGCCGTAAGGTTAGTGTTCCTTTCCGAGTCTATGGATTTACTCATTCCTTCTATTGCGATGATAAGGAAATATTCCCTAGTAAAGCAGTCAATAATAGTTTCTGGGTTGATCGTGAGTTTCGTATGATGGAATTCCTTACCAGTGAGGGTAATGCCAAAGAATTTGAACGCCAATGCATAACTCTATGGCGTTTGACTTGTGCTGTCGCAAATGATTTGAGCGCATATTGTCACATTCTTCCTCAGTATGGTTTGTCTGGAACTCCTCTAAATGAAGCACTGCTATCTCTCCATGACATTCTCCCGAAGTTTATGAAGGAGACTGGTGCTCAAAAGATTCAAACTGTTATCTTGACTGATGGAGAATCACAACCTCTCATCAAATCTACTGAGCGATGCACTTACAGTCAGGAGTTTGAAATTTGTCCTGGTCGTTTTCGTGAAAATGGCACTGAGTTTCTGCGTGATCGTAAACTTCGCACTACCTACAAGTTTGATAATTGGGTCACTCACACCACCAGCGTTTTGAAAAATCTCCAAGACAATTTTCCTGGTGTCAACTTTATTGGCATTCGTCTTGCTACTCCTGGTGAGTTTATGCGATTTGTAAAATATTATACTCAGTATCAACAGCATGAATTGTATGGAAAGTATGCTGAGACCTTCAAGAAAAACAAAGCAGTTGCCATTGATGTTCCTTCTTTCACTAAGTTCTTCTGCATCAGTTCCAATAATCTGAATCAAGATGCATCGTTTGAAGTTGAGGAGGGTGCAAAGAAATCTACGATTCGTGCTGCCTTCAAAAAGTCCTTGACAAAATCCAAGTTTAATCGTAAAATTCTTTCGGAATTCGTGGAGTTGATTGCATGAATATCTTTGTCACGGATCCTGATCCGTACAAGTCAGCGATCGTCCTTCCAGATAAACACATCGTCAAGATGCCCCTAGAAACTTGTCAGATGCTTGCTATTGTATGCTCTGACAAATGGGGACACGGGTTTGGCACTCTTCCCAAGGCAGACGGAACGCCTTATGCCACTGAGAAGGGTGCCTTTCGTAATCATCCTTGCACTGCATGGGCAAATGAATTTGTCGTTAATTGGCAATGGCTACTTGCTCATGGTCTTGCCCTATGTGACGAATATACACATAGATATGGTAAGAGACATACATGTCACAACACTCTTTTAGCAGCAAAAGAGATTCTACCAACTGCTGATCCACAAGGTCGCAGCGGAAAAGAAACCACACCATTTGCGAGGGCAATGCCTGATGAGTTTAAACATGACACAAGCATTGACACTTTTACTGCTTACAAAAATTACATTAGCAGCAAACCTTGGGTTGCATTTAATTATCTTCGTGACGAATCCCGTAAACCAGATTGGATCTGACCAATGAAACATGTTCTTTTCACACTTTATGAATGCGATCCAGACTGTCTCAATGACAGAATTTATATTGAGAATGTGTTATATGAAACGGCATTAGAATGTGGTGCCACGTTTCTTAATACGGTCTCTCATCAATTTAAACCACAGGGAGTTACTGCGGTGACACTTCTTGCAGAATCTCATATTAGTATTCACACTTGGCCAGAGAAGGGTATGGCAGTGTGTGATATCTTCACGTGTGGCGATTGTAATCCACTGCCAGGATTTGATTATATGACAAATAGACTCCATGCTGGCAGGACAGTTCATCACGAGTACACCAGACCTTTTGAGGACAAACCCACTGTGACACTTCGGAAACCTGTCTACCCACCCACCAGTTTCGGGTCATCCTCAGTTATAATTACGGAGTAATCGAAACAAAGCAATGTCTCTTTCCACCGAATACGTCGTCTCCTCTCTCCAAGGACTCTATGGAGAATCTGTAACCAGTGGTGATGTTCGTGCATGGTGTGCAATGAACGGTCTTGGTTATCAGACTGTGACCAAACGATTGGATCAATATAAAGTTGGTCGTGGTAAATGGAATCTGACTGTGCAAGAAAAACTAGAACAAACCTATCAAGCACCTGCTGCCCTTCCTGCTATCGAACAAAACCTTATCCCCCAAAAAGATGATACCTTTGTCCAGTTTGGTAATTTTAAGGACATTAAGAAGATTATTTCCAGTCGTCTGTTTTACCCTACCTTTATCACTGGTCTTAGCGGTAACGGGAAAACTTTCGGTGTGGAACAATCTTGTGCTCAGTTGGGTCGTGAACTGATCCGTGTAAACATTACTATTGAGACTGATGAAGATGATCTCATTGGTGGATTCCGTCTTGTCAATGGTGAGACCGTTTGGCACAATGGTCCAGTCATCGAAGCCTTGGAGCGCGGTGCGATTCTACTGCTTGACGAGATTGACTTGGCTTCCAACAAGATTCTTTGCCTTCAATCGATCTTGGAAGGGAAAGGAGTCTTCCTGAAAAAAATTGGTAAGTACATTCAACCTGCTGCTGGTTTCAATGTGATTGCCACTGCCAACACCAAAGGTAAGGGTTCTGATGACGGTCGTTTCATCGGCACTAACGTGCTCAATGAGGCATTCCTTGAACGCTTCCCAGTAACCTTTGAGCAGGAGTATCCTACTGCGACAAACGAGTATAAGATTCTCTATAAAGTTTCTGCATCTCTTGCAGTGCTTGACCTTGATTTCTTGAAGCACCTTTGTGACTGGGCAGACATTATCCGCAAGACCTTCTATGATGGTGGTATCGATGAGGTGATCTCCACCCGTCGTCTGGTTCACATCATTCGTGCCTATTCAATCTTCCAAGACAAAGCAAAAGCAATCCAAGTTTGCTTGAATCGTTTCGATGATGAAACCAAACAGGCGTTCATGGACCTCTATGACAAAGTTGATGTTGACTTCAAAATGCCTTCCGAAGAACAGCAAAAGCAATGTCTTGACTCTCACAACTTCTCTTGATATAATATGACAAACTCCTGGTCGTTACTTTATGATGCCATGAACTACGAGATCAACGATTTCAACGTGGACATTCCGTCCACTAACACTGCTACAAACATTTTTGAATATAATTATGATGAACATGGACCAGTCGCCGCCGAGGAAGTTCCTATGAGTTACTATGGAGAAGATTGTATCTCCTTTGATCTGAACATTCCCGATCTACCTGATGCTCCCAACAACACTAATGGTTTCTGGAAATACAATGAGGATGTAATCCTCAAAGAGATTCGTGAGTATCTTGGCGGAACCTATCATGCACATTATGCTTCTGAGGGATCCAAGACTCAAACTCTGGATCTGATTGAAGGCATTGGTGATGCAGAACCTTTCTGTCGTTCTAATGCTATCAAGTATCTCTCACGCTTCGGAAAGAAGAACGGAAAGTCCAAACAGGACATTCTGAAAGCAATCCACTATTGCATTCTTCTCTATCACTTCGCTGGCCTTTGTAATGAAAACACCCAACCCTATGAAACTTTCTGATTCTACCGTCACTCTGCTCAAAAATTTCAGCAACATCAATCAGTCCCTGCTGTTTAAAGAGGGTAACTCTCTTCGCACTATCAGTGTGATGAAGAACATCCTGGCTGAGGCAACCATTGATGAAGAGTTCCCCAAAGATTTTGGTATCTATGACCTGAATCAATTCTTGAACGGGATGTCACTGCATCGCAGTCCTGATCTTGACTTCCAGAACGACAACTATGTGGTTGTTCGTGAGGACAAGTCTCGTTCTAAGTATTTCTTTGCTGACCCCAACGTCATCATTTCTCCTCCCGAGAAGACGCTCACACTGCCCTCTGAGGATGTTTGCTTTGTTCTTACCACACAAGACCTTGATCGCCTGCTGAAAGCAGCGGCAGTGTATCAGGTGCCTGATCTGTCTGCCATTGGTGAGAACGGTGTGGTTAAACTTGTTGTCCGTGACAAGAAGAACGAAACCTCCAACACTCACGAGATTGTTGTGGGTGAGACCACCGATACCTTTGAATTCAACTTCAAGGTTGAGAACATCAAGGTGATCCCTGGTTCTTATGAGGTTATTGTTTCCAAGTCTGGACTGTCTAAGTTCACCAGCAAAGACCGTAACCTGACTTACTACATTGCTCTGGAACCTGATTTCAAGTATGAGTCGTAAGTGGGCTGTAACATACCGCCTTCCTGGGTCTACAAAATATCATTACAGACTTGTAGAGGCAGATTACCAATGGGAGGCAAAGAAAATTTTTGAGGCAGAAATGCCCTCTGCCCAAGTCTGTGGCAATCCTCATTATGTTCCCAAATCTCCATGAAGACTGATTTTCTTTGGGTCGAAAAGTATCGTCCCAAAACTGTGAATGATTGTATTCTTCCTGACTCTATTAAAACTACCTTTCAGGAGTTTGTAGAGCAGGGAGAGATCCCTAACCTGCTTTTGGCAGGACCAGCAGGGTGTGGCAAGACAACCATTGCCCGTGCCCTTTGTGAACAACTTGGTTGTGACTATATTATTATCAATGGATCTGACGAAGGACGATTTCTGGACACGGTACGGAACCAAGCAAAGAACTTTGCATCGACCGTATCACTTCAAGCAACTGGTAAACACAAAGTCATCATCATTGATGAGGCAGA
>Ga0208019_1000900_pt1 | contig 16187 bp, 22 predicted proteins | sample CB_VirMetaG_5_FD_184540 | JGI IMG/M metagenome (GOLD analysis project Ga0208019, IMG submission 184540) | Freshwater to marine saline gradient viral communities from Chesapeake Bay - CB_1508_1D Viral MetaG (SPAdes) (version 4) | ecosystem: Environmental > Aquatic > Marine > Coastal | place: USA...
TTCTCATTGCTTTTTTATAATCTGAATCAGATGCAAATGGTATTTTATTTTTCTGTATATATTCCCAACTTACTTGAACCAATTTATGTCTACATCCATATCCACCCAACCATTCAACTGGATTATTCCCATCTTTATTTTGCATTTGATTTAGTTTTCTTTTTGTCACAATTTTACCAACCAATGCAGCACAAAACCCTCTGTTTTTTTCGTCGTTTGGGCCAAAATAAAGATAATAATCGTCTTGAACAATAGGTTGTTCAGATAATATATTTTTTATCTCTTGTTTTATTATTTCTATTATATTTTTCAATTCTTATATCTCTTAAATATGAAAAGGGAATTGGCAAAAAAACCAATTCCCTTGTAAATAGTAAATTTTGATTATGTTTTATTTTATTTCAATAAGTCGAGTTACTGTTCTTTGACATGCTGTGAGGTTAAGAGAACTTCTAGCTTCTTTAAAGAATTCAATAATCTTTTCTTTCATTAGGTATATAGCATCTCTAACAAAGATGTCTGGACTATCTTTTTCAACTTCTGCAAAAAGCCCTATTTCCTTCCATGAAACCCTAAAATTCCAACGTCCAGTATAATCATCTTCTCTTACAAGAAGTTGAATCGGTTGTTTAAGAATATATTTTAGTTCTCCGTCTTTTAATTTGTCGTGGTCTAGGTCGTGTATTGTTATTGTATAATATACCATATTACCTTCTTTCAAATTATATTATTTAATGTTTTATTTTATTCTTCTTTGTAACCTTTTTTATCTTTGCTTTTGTATTTCTATTCTATTTTCCAGTTGTGCAAAATAAAGGTCTTCTCTCATATATCTTAAACAATATTCTTCAGAATTTATTCTAAAATCAGATACACCCCATATTTTCATATATGGTTTATATAAACTTACTGTTGCTCTATTTCTTGTCACTTCTTTAACTAAGCCATCTAAAGCATGAATTCTTTTTATCTCATAAGATTCTTTAATGTTTTTCATATTGTTTTTACAAACTCGTAAAATTTTGACATAAAACTTTCTCTTATATCTGAAGGTGTTTCATCTCTCAAGTAAGAAGCAACCCAATAATCATGTCCGTATATACGTTTTTTAAAATTTTGTATAAAATTTAAAATGTTTTCGTATTTATTTTGTAAATATTTGTAATAAACAGCCAACTCGAACGCATGAGCATCTATTTCGATTTCTTGCTTTATATATTCGAGAAAATTATTTCTATTTTCTAATTCACTTTTACTGTTTTTTTCTTCAATTCCGTAATATTGCATTCTACTGTGCTTTCTTGCTGTATCTTTCTCTAACTTCAAAAAGTTTTCTGAAAAAAACATACGATTTTTTGGATTTCCGAATATACTTTGCCTTTTTTGGTTTGTATGTCTATATTCATGAGAAAAAATTTGAATTATATTATTTATTTGTCCTTCCCTTGTCTTTCTTTTTTTTATATTTTGACATTGTGGCATAAAAAGTCTTATAAATAAAGAATCGAAAGCGTATGCTTGCCAAATTGGTTGATGAGTTTTACATCCAATATCAAAATCCAAGACAGAAACTTTAACGATAATTGACTCATCGAAGGTTAATAAAAAATTTTGCAGTGTTTGCTCTATAATCTCAGAACGATTTGAATATAAAATATCATCACTTTCTTTTATTTTATGATTAAATTTCCAGAAATTAGAATCCTCAAGCATTTTCTTTAACAACAAAATATCAATCATTTTTTACTCACCGCAACTCTTTCTTTGTTTCTATCAAATTTTATTGTATTTTTATTACCTCTTATATGAAAATTACACAAATAATCGTTTATAAAAGAAATTGTTATTTCTTCTTTTCCATCCTTCTTCCAACATGAATCAAAAACACCTTCTGTGCGAGATTCATAATAATAACTTTTAATATCTTTCATTTTTATCTCTTAATGAATTCAAAAGTGTTGTCGTGATAATAAAAAGTTAAAACAGATTTATTCTTATAAATTGTTATAGATGTGTTGATTTCGTCATATGCGACAATTGTATCTTCCTTATACTGAACAACTGTTGAAAAATCAGAATTCTCAGAATCATACAAATATTTTAAACTTTCTTTAATGTTTTTCATTTTTTACTCTACGAATATAAGAACTTGCAAGATTATCCGCTTTTTTATTAATTATTGAATGAGAAATCACAATAGAATAACTTTCTTTTCTAAAACTAATTGCTGAAACTTTTCCTTCTATAAAAACACCTTCTTTGGTTACAAAAACATCATATTTATCTATCAAATCTTTACGCAACAAAAATTTATAACACTCAGATATTTCTTTCATTATTTTTTCCTTTTAATTGTTTCTACATCAACATAAGTTTTCATTATTTCCATATTTCCTTCTAGCCCACCTTTTCTCCAAAATGTTATACACTGTTGTTCATATAAAAATATCTCTACATAATTTCTATAAACCTCTACAGAACCATTTAAATCTTCTTCAGAACATTGCTTTTCATAACACTGAGAAATATCTTTCATGGCTTAACTCGCTTATAACAATTCATAGAACGTACACATATCTTTTTATTTATAGACGATTCTTGTTTTGAAATTATGTTATTTATTGACATTAACGAAATATTGTTTGTTTCTAGAAACATCCATCCTTTTTCAATGAAAAAATTCCCGTGTTCAACAATCTCGCCAGTTTTTAATAATCTATAACAATCTTTTATCTTTTTCACAATTAAACCTCATCTTGTTTTATCGCTAACTGATAAATCTTTGAACCACAACCATAAATCCGATATACACCATTTTCTTCCGCAACTTGCTTTTCTGACAAACCTTCTTGCGCCCTGAATTTAAAACGATTGTAACGTTCAAAATAATCCGTATACCAATAATCCAATCCAGTCTCACCAACCTCGCTAAATCCAACCTTAACATAAGATTCACCTAAACCAAACCTTAAATCAGCATACGTCACAACACCACTATAACCATTTTCCTCACACCACGCAACCACTTTTTTCATTAACTTTCCCAACCCACCCACAACAACCGTATCTAACTCGCTAGAAAACCTCGCAATCTCAATATTTCCCTTATACTTCCCAACAAAAGGCTCTCTCAATGATAAACAACAAACCAATTTATCGCCATAGAGCAATCCTAAGCAATGTTTTGAGTTAACATGGCCTGAGATATGTGTTTTGTTAAAAAACGCCTTAGAATCGTTATTAGACACGTTAACGACCTTGCATTCTCTGGCATAGACTTTATGTTTTGAATTTCCTAGTCGGCTGAGAATCATTGACTTGACGATTTCTTGTTTATCGAACCATTCATCATCAAAAACATGAAAAAGTTGAATTCCTTTTTCTCGACATAAATCTGTTTTTGTTCGATGATAATTCTTGTCTTTATGATTCTCACAATGCCAATAAAGACCGTTATATTCTATTGCAAAATTGTTCTGAGGAATAAAAAAGTCAAGTTCTTTTCCAATAATAACTTCTCTAGTGTTTCGTTCATGTTTTATATTATTTTCATTTAAAAACTTCTCAATCTTAACTTCTTCAATTGAACGAGGATTGCATTTCCAACACATTGTTTGATTTTGAATGGCTGTTAAAGTTCTTGTTGTTTTATCTTTACAAACTTTACATTGAACTTCTAATTTTTGATGCTGTTTGTTTTTATAGTCACCATAAACAGACAAAACATCGAAAGAATCATTTTGCTCACATATTTTCAAATACTCTTCTTCATTGTGTTTAAAAACATCTCTTATCTTAATTTTGGTTTCTTCTGAATGACTTCTATCCCAACAGTCTAAACAAGCATTCTTTTGATTTTTTAATTTATAGAAAGAGGTTAAATTTTTATTATTGCAATTTAAACATAAAAACTCAAGATTGTTTTCATTTAGGTTATTATAATTTTCAGGGTTTAATAATCTTATGTTATGTTTTTGTTCATAAAAATTACATTCCTTAAGAAAATCATCTTTATATTTTTTTCTTAGAGAATCAATATTTTTTCCATCCCTTAAATGTTTTATCTCTTTTCCATACCAAGGGTTATTTTCACCCTTCATCTTTTCTGCTTGCGAAGCAATTCCAACATGGTCCTCTTTTGTTAATCCCTTTTTCCAGCCATAATCCAATGTAGCATTGCTTTTAGACCATTCACTTCTTGCTTCACTTGCATGTTCTTTACAATAACGATTGAACATATATTTACCACGCAAATATCTTGTCTCGTTGCAACAATCTTCTGAATTACAAATTGGTTTTTCGTCAAGATATTGTTCAGCCAAATATTCTTCCAATTTAAGATTATGCACTTTGTTTAAATGACCAACCAATGCCCGACTTGACTTTAAATGCAAATCACATTTTTTGCAATACGACTTTTCTTCTTCTGGGATTGGAACTACAATTTTGTTCGAGAACTTTTCTTTTGACATAACTTTCTCCTTAAGTTTTTGTTATTCAGTTTTCTATGATAACAAAAACTCTCAGAAATGTCAAGACTATAAACAAAAAAAAAGGGTGGTCTTTTGACCACCCTTTTAAGAAACCATCAATTCAAAGAATCAATTATAGACCTGATTCTCCCAAAAGACCTCGAACAATAACCAAACCGTACATATCCGGTTTTAGCATCTTCTTCGCGTATCGCGTCATCACGTACTTGCGAGGGACAAATGATTCGGGGTCTAGGATAGTTGGACTGACTTGTAGCGGGATGTATGGTGCATACACATAACCGCTTTCAAGGAAACTAGAACCTTTGCGTCCAATAAGAATCACGTTGCGTGGGAAGTATGGGTCAACATAAACATCCCATTTCTTGCTGATGGAACCAACTTTTTCTGCACCTGCTGAACCACGGTCAACATCAGCGGTTACTGATGCGCGGAAAGCATTGGTTTGTTCCATGATGCTTGCAACTTCAGGACCGCAAACAAGGAAGTTCGCGCCACCTCGAAGAGTTTTGCGGTGAATCACTGAAGAAAGGTCCTGAATGGTGTGGAGAAGAGTCTCATTCCATTCTGAAACATTTCCGGTGAAATCTGGAGCTTTAGTGTTTGCACCAACTTCTTTTCCGGTCACACGATTCAAGAACATGCCGGGTGAACGTGACCAGTAATAAGTTCCAGCAGTTGAACCATTAACCAAGTCGCTGATAATTTCACGGTCAATCTCAAGAGCGATTTCTTCAGATAGAATTTTAGTTAGTTCCACTTCAGCATCTAGGTTATGATAAGCTGAAAGGTCTTGACTAAGTTCTGGAGTCCACTTTGACTTGAGTTTTTTGGTTAGTGTGGTTACAGCAACAGAATCCATGAAAATATCCAATTCTGGAATATTAGGATTGTTTTCTAGTTGCCATTCATCTTGACCCTGAACAGTTCCAAGTGCACCACCAGCTTGGAAGTTATCAATGATTGGATAAGTAACAGTAACAGAAGGTCCAAGGTTTCCTGAAAGTTGCACAGGTGTCTGTGAACCATCAAAAGAAACGTTGAAGAGTAGCAATTCAGTTTTGGCTGAACCTGAATAATCAGTCAAACGACGAACATGAAGGTTATCACTTGCGAAATAACCGTGACCTGCTGAACTAGATGCAATAATAGCAATAAGGTTTTCGTCGTTAAAGTAAGTACCGTTACCAGCATTATCCAAACCAGAAAGAGTAACTTTTGCTACTGAAAGGTTAGTTGTACCTGAAACAAACTCAGGGTCAAACTTAGCCAATTTCATAAGTTCTTCTGCAAGTGTGGGGTTAAGAGTAACTGTTCCTGGTGTATTAACAACACCGCCATAAGTACCTGAAAGAACGGTAGTTGTGGCTACAGTTACAGAACCAGTTGGTGAACTATAACCTTGGTTGTTGTGATAAAAACCAGTTTCGGCGTTAAATCCTGTAAGGTCAACACCGCCGGTTACTTGCTTACCTAGAATGCCTTGCCCGTAAACAGATTGGTCAACATTTGCGTATAGACGCGCACTGTTTGACCCTGCTGGATGATTCAATTTGAAATCTAGGAAGAAAATGAGACCTGAAGGAAGACTCATAGGTTGAACAGAAACCAAATCGTTTGCGATGAGATTTCCGAAAATTCGTCGGACAAGAGGGAAAGCAACGGTAGCGAAACCTTCAATGCTACCACCACCAGCACCCATAGTTGATGCTTCGTTTAGTTGTTTCATCTTCTTGAGTTGGTTTTCAAGAAGAACTGCCATATTTTGTTTTTGAATGTCGTCATCTAGACCTTCTAGAAGACCAACTTTTTCCCATTTTTTTACAAGGGCTTGTTGTTCTTTCCGAATGTTGTAAAATTCGGTTCCCTCGCTTAATTGTTCTAACAGACTCATAACTTATTAATCTCCTTTATTTTGTTATACCTGCTATTTGCTGCCAACGTTTATTCATTTGTTCATTAATGAGTTCGCGTTGACTTTTTTCAGGTTGGGAGTTAACAAGCAATGTATTGTTTCTGGAAACTGTTTCACTCAACGATTCTGGTTTTTTCTTTTGATTTGAAAAAATACCCATTGTGTCTTTTAGTGTTTCGTATACAATCTTTGCTTCTTCAACAGTTTTAGCTTCTGATAATTTCTCTTTGAAAATTTTCTTCTGTCGCTCATTCAGAGAGGAACTACCCAACACTTTATTCATATATAGTAATTTCTTATTCAAAACGTTTAATTTATCAGCATTTTCTTTTATTTGATAAATAAACTCTTTATATTCTTTAATTCTCATTTCTGAAGATTTTAATTGCTCTTGAAGTTCTTGAAACTTTTCTTCCCAATATTCATCTTTATCTTTTTGACCTTGAATCTCCTTTGCTTTTTCCATATCATCTGAGAATTTATATTCTCTTTCTGTTGGAGCGCCAATATGACCTGTTGGTACTGTTTCAAAGTCAATATCCAATTCTTCTTCTAAGTCCAATTCTTCTTCATTTAATTCAATGTCTTCATCTAATTCTTTTAGAAACTCTTGGAGACTGAATTCTTCATCATCTTCTGCATCTACAAGTTCATCTTGTTCATCAGAGATTTCTTGAGATATGTTAATCTTCACACCATCTTCAGGTGCGTTAAAATCAGGATTTTGAAGTTCTTTTTCTAGTTCTGATAAATCTAATTCAATCATTTTTTCCTCATCTTCTTCTGAGGAAACAGCTTCTTCACCGGAAACTGGAAACTTATCATCATTGTGAGATTTATCTATTTCTAATTCACCTTCTAAAGAACCCAACTCTGGTTGTTGTCCGAATCCAGAATCCATAGAAGGAGCAGACATGATGTCTTCTTGCTCTAGAATCTTTGAGATTTGTTTTTTATATTCTTCAGCATTTTTTTCTATGATTTTTTGTTCTGCTAATTTTTCAGCCGCTTTCTTTAATTCTTCAGCATCTAAAATTGCTTGTTCTAACATTTGAGACATTTATTATTTTAAACTCCAAAATTTATTTCTAAATAGTTTATTTGTTGTCAGTTTTTACTTATTCGTCAATTCCTGAACCTGTTAATACATATTCAGATGGAATTCCTGTTAATTGTCCAAGCAATTGAAAGCCTGTTTGCCCTGCAACTGAACCAGAAAAATACATTTCTCTGCATCTCATTTGATAGGTTAAACTATCGCCCGAAGCTATTTCAAAAACATGATTTCTGTCTTGAACATTGGAGTTAACAGTAGGGTCGTTAAAACAGATTCCTAGTGGATTACTGCCAGTGTTTTTAATCAAAACTTCTTTTGTAATAAATGGAAATTTGATTTTCACTATAGATGAAGCATTTACTAAAGAACCTGTGATATAAGGGTCTCCAGAAACTTGATAAGAAGCTACATTATTAATTCCAGGTGTGATTTGCATTTACACTACTCTCTCTTTATGTTATAGAAGACAATACTATCGTTGAATGATGTATTGTTACATTTGTCGCATCTGTTATATTTCTAATTTTAAGTTCTAATTCATCATTTTTTTGCAACTCTATAATAAACAAATGACTTTGATGTAAAGGTGTTGTCTTGTAAGAATAAAAAATGCTAGACTCTGCCATAGAAGAATCATTTTTAAAAAGTTGAGTTTCGTAATCTATATTATTTCCTGCTGATTCTAACTCTACATCAATAAACAATAAAAAAATATTTGAAGTTCCAGACGTATATTTTATCTTTCTTTCGCCTTCATGAATAAAACTTTGAGGATAACCATTTAAGTTCCATAAAGACCCTGAAAACGAGGTCCATTGGTTTTGTGTCGCTATCGTTGTTTCGATACCAGAACTGTTGTTGTAAAAAAACCTACATCTGTCTTCTGATTTTCCAACACTATAAAAAGACACTTATCTATTTCTCAAATGGTCTTGCAAGAATCCAATATCGATTCTTGTTGTTTCTTGTTTTTTCTTTGTACCAGTGGTCGTATCCTGCACCACCAGCATGTGGACTAGCAGCCCATGTATTCAAAGCCTTGTGACCGTCAATTTCTAAATGAGGTTCTTCAGCTACCACAAACCAATGATGAGGTAATTCATCTCCATAACCAATTACACCAACATCTCCACCTTGAGCTTCATCAGGGTTTGTAAATACATTATTTGCCCAACCTAACTCAACAAATGCTTGAGCGATACCTTTTGGATGCTGAAGAGAAACACTTTTTAATTTTTCTATTTTTGCATTAGAAATTTCGTCTTCCAACCCCAATGATTTAAAAGCATGAATTATATTCCACAATGTTGTTCCAAGACAAGCAACAGGAATTTGTTCGTCTTCTTTCAAATAGGTTCCTTTTTTTGGATTGGAAGGGTAACACCATAGAATTCTTTTTTCTCTCCATAAAGTATCTGTTCCTTTATCTTGAGACCAACCTTTATTGAGTTCTGGAATAGGTGGAGGACACCCGTGGTCTTCATTTAATGATTCAGTTGAATACCTGGTTTTTTCTTCAACAAAATCATTGTAATAAACCTGTATATAATCTAATGCTTTTCTCCATTGTTCATTTGTTATGTTCATTTATCATAAAACCTTATGAGGAAGAAGAAACTTTGGTTGCGATATAATAAGGCATAAAAGCCGCACTACCATCAGCCGCATCCCATTGTCCTGTTATTGTTAAGTCTATATTTTCATCAGTCGGATAACGCAAAATCAACGTTGGTAATGAATTAATGTAGACTGTACCATTAGGTGATGTGTTTGTGTTTCCTGGGATAACTTCACTGCCACTCGCAGGACTTGTCACACCCATTAAATCTACATTAATATCGAATACATCACCAGCAGCAACACCAAGGCCATCCAAAACAGATAAAATATCACCAGAAGAACCGCTTAATCTAACTCTGCCTGTAAAATTAGCACCGTTACCTACTGCAACGTATATTCGACTCTTAAAATTAAATAACACTCCAGAATCTAAAGTCCCCGAAGGAATTGAATAATTCACGAAAACAGTTTCGCTTGTTGTGTTCATTACCGTTCCATGTGAAGCACTTATATAAGAAGCACTTAACAAATGAAAATCACCAGAACCCCCACTTGGCGAACTTAACGAACTTGAAACTGCATCTAACGAACTTGAAACTGCATTTAATGAACTTGAAACTGCATTTAATGAACTTGAAACTGTGTTAATTTTTGAAGCATTTTCTCTTGTGGTTGCCCACAACCAACCTGAACCACCTGACATTTCACCTACCCTCTTTCTTTTAACCTTCTTTTTTCTTCTTCTCTTTTAAACTCATGTTCTTTGCGTTTTTTGTATTGTCTTTTTTTATCTGACTTTTTGATAAAAAACATATTTTCTTTGTATTTCTGCAAACATCCTGATTTGCTTACTTTTTTTCTGAATCTTTTGATTAAGTGTTCTACAGATTCGCCTTCTTTTAATTTAACTTCAGCATTATTTGTTTTGCTCATCTTTTATCCTTTATTTTATTTTGTTCCATGCTTTTATATGTTCAGGCTTAACCCAATTTAAAGGCATTCCAGGGTCATTTAAATCCAAACCTTGGAATCTTTCTATTTCTTGCCCATACACTGTCATTCTTCCTGTATCAGGCTCTAAATTTTTGATATTTGAATAAGAACTGTTATTTATTTCATTAAGAGTTTCGTTGTGAATGGACTTTAACTGAGAAGTATCTATTGTTTTGTTTTCTACTAATCTTCCAGTACCTTTTAGGGTTTCTGAAATTATGTTAGACAATAAACCTTCCTCAAGAAGACATTCTAATAATACTTCTTTGATTAATGGCTTAACTAATTCTTTAAATTGTTTTTTTTTCATTTTATACCTTATTTCAAGATGTCAATTAAGTGATAAGATAATTTATCGATTTTTGTCTTTTTTCTTGGTTTATGTTCTTTGTATTCTTTAATCATAAAGGCATTGTGTGTGGATGGACATTGCACCATATCAAAACCAACCAAACTTAAATCATCTTCTACAATAATCGCATCACCTTCTTCTCTGATTGACCCAATAGCCCTTGAAGAAATTCCTATTTGAACACCATCTTTAATAAGACCTTCTAATATCTTGCCTTTAGGATGATACTTTAACACTCTTATTTTACCCATTAAGTCATTACCGTCCCACCAAACACTCTCTACAATATGAGATACATTAGAAAGACTTATTGTGTTTGAGTTTCCAGACCAATGAACTTTCCCGTTTTGCTTAAGATAAAAGTTTGAGTTAGGTACATTTACACAATATACCATTCCATCATAATCAAATTCTTCTACAACTAAATGTCTCTTATCCAAATAAATTCCTTTTGTATTAGAAATATTTAAATTATAAATATCGTTTGAATTCTCAGCTTTAATCCATCTAACTGTCCCATTTTCAATTATTTTCCGGTCTTTTTCTGTTCGTTTATCTATCGTTATGTTTCCAGATTTACCAACCTTTAGCAAAATTTCTTGAAAATCTTTCATTAGTTTTTCAGAAGTTGAAAAAATAGATTTTTGATTATTGTAAGACCTTGTTCTTCCATCCCCTATATGATACCACTCTAATAACTTTTCCAAACAATTTGCTGGAAGTTTTTTAATTTCTCTTGGAATGTATTTGTCTTTCGCCTTTCCTAATTTATGTAAAAACTTATAAACTCTTGCATCAGAAATGACATAATACTTCATCCCATCATCTCTGGAGTACATTTTGTAATCAAATTTTAAGTTTTCTAACAGAGATTCAATTTTTGGTAGGTTCTCTTTCTTTTTTTGACAAAGTACAAAAGAATTTTGACAACATTTTGCACCTTTTTTTACTTTCAAGTTTCCTTCTACTAACTCTACATTCTGAGAACCTTGGCAAAATCCTTCCGCAAGATAAAAACCTAAAAAACTACAAAACAATTCAGCATTTACTTCTAGTTCTTGTTTCCACTTTTCATATTTTTCATAAGGAATCCCGTTTCTTTCTCTAGTAATTCCTTTTATTTTTATTGTTTTGTTTTGCTCTATTTTTTTGTTTTTGATTGCTTTAGGTATGTAGCACTTATTCATATCTGGAATGCTATCTTCAAGAATTTCTTTTGCTGTAACATACTTATATTCATTTTTTCGATTAACAATCAAAAATCTATGATTGGGTGTTACTTCACAATCTATGTTTCTTCCCTTAATACGAATCATCTTTCCTTTATAAGACTTTTCAATTCGCTTTGTTATTTTTTGAACTTCTAAATCACCTGATAAAGAAAGTGTGAAAATCTCTTCACCTTCTTTCAAATCAACAAATTCTTTCCACCCTTCAACAGTTAAAACTTCCCCGCTTGACACGCACTCAGGATGATCCAATTCGCCTAAAGCCCTGTTTTCATTAATGATTTGCTTATACTTTTCAACTTCTCTTTCTAATACTTTGCGTGGATAAATTCTTCCATTGCCGTTTTTTGCATCTGCTCTTTGAATGACACCTGTAAGATAAACAACGCCTTCTTCTCTGATTCTACGCTTATCAGATTCAGTTAAATAATCTTTGCATATTCCATTGGGACATAATTCGTAATATTCCCTTAATAGTTTTTTATCACTCATCTTTGTATTCCATTTTTCTAATAAATATACATAAAAAAACCCAAGTGCATGAAACACTTGGGTCATAGAACATAGGTTTTGGTGTCTTATGTGTAGGCGCAACCTACACGCTTCAACAACCTTCTTTGCAGCGACGAACTGGCTGTAGCATCCAACGTGCTTCCATAACACCTCCTTCTTTCCGATAGATTCAAAGATTTCCGTTTTTTGTTAAAACATTCAATCCTTTGTCGGAAAATAATTTGTCTAAAATATAAACAGTTCCAGAACTTGCAAAACCTAAAAACAAACCTGTAACTGGATTATAACCAAAACTAAATAGATTCGTTAAACCTGAACACAACCATAAAAATATACCTACCCAAAAACCTAAACACATACTACACTCAAATACCGGCCATTTAGGTCTAATAGAATCCAATACACTTCCATACATCAATATCTCAGTTAAACCATAACAAACCAACAAATAAATAAACATATTTGAAAAATTACTCATAATAAAATCCCATACCTCCACCAAAAGAAATAGGCCAACCATGCTTAGGTATATTACCTTTCTTTTCCGCATGTGGAACCTCACCCAACTCAGTTGATTCTTCCTCATCAGGTGAATGTTGCATTTTTTCTATTTTCTTAATATATTCTTCTTCTTTATCAAAATACTCTTTCTCTTTTTCCAAAAAGTTTCCAATGTTGGCAAGTATCATGTCGATAATGTTAACTCTTGTTTCAGCCTTTATAAATTGACCTTCGATAGAATAATAAACTGCACCACCAACGACACTTTCTGGGAGAATCAAACCTTTTTTTACCAAAAAATCAAAAAATAAATCCTGAGAGCCGTAAACATAATCAGACATTTCCTCTTTCGGAAATGTTATTATCTTAGCTTCTGAGGGAACAAGAACTATATCAATATCAGGATGGTCTCTAATCATTAATTTACCATCCAAAGTCTTGCTTATTTTGAATTTATAACTCTTTGGTGGTTTTTTGTCTTTTATCTTAAGTTTCATTTTTGTAATCTTCTAATAAACTATATGACTTCATCATCATCAATAACATTTCTGAATCTATCTTTTTTTCCTTGCATTCATCAAACTTCTCAACAACTTTATTTATTTGCTCTGAAACAATCTTGTTTCCTTTGATTTCAGAATCATCTAGCATTTCTGATAGACTCTTCTTTATGTCTTTGATTTCTTCATTGATAAAAAGTTTGTAAGATAAATCATCTGAGAAAGAAAGAACGTGATTTTTTAAAAGAGTTTTTTGTTTTTCATTTAATCGAGAATATTCTTTGTTGTAACGTTCAGAAAATTTCTTGACAACAACACCGTCAATATTCTTTTTTTCCTTGTCTTCTTTGTCTTTTGAAGACATATATTCAATTATTTCATTTTCCAGCAAAATAGAGTTTCTTATTTTAATTCCGTTATTCAAAACATTGTAAATTGAAGCAAGGGTTTTGTAATTTGGAACAAAGTTGTTATAAATGGAAGAACCTATTTCTTTGTTGATTCTATTGATTAAATTACTTTGTTCTTTAAACAACTTTTTCTTATCTAATGAAATTTTATGTTGAATTTTTACTTCATTTAATATTTTCTTGCAGTTGTCTTTTTCTTCTTTTGTGGTTTCGTATAATTCTTTGTATAAATTCCACTCTTTATGAACTTCTGTGTTTTTATTGTAAAATTCTTTTAAAATAGAAACAATTTTTTTACATATTTGATTGTTTTTCTTTATGGTTTGTAGTGATAATTCTTTAATCAAAGATTCATAAAGAAAAGCGACATTTCTTTTTTTATTGTGTTTTAGATTCACTATCTAATTCCTCAGTAATTTTGTTTAAACTTTGCTCAATATTATCGATTTCTTTTTCTTCTTTTATATAATTACCACTATCTTCAAACACACCTCTTCCTAAACGCCTTATATCTTTCTGAGAGTCTGCACTTCTCCGACTTGGATATAAACCACTTAAGTTGTTCATCTGCTGTTTTCTTGCACCAGAAGTCTTTCTTTTGTCAAAAGTTTCAGGTTTGTATAACTTTCCTTTAGAATTATCTGTCGTAGTTAAATCTTTCCCAAACAAACTCTTTTTAACCTTAACTTTCTTAGAACCGTCATCTCTCTTAGCAGGTTCTTCAGGTTGAGCGAGCAGTGTATCATTCTCATCTGCTTCAGGTTGATTCTCTGAAGGCGGTAGAGTTAGTTCTTGGTCTAAAGGTTCACCTCCACCTTCTAAATCACCCATTTCACCCATATCTCCAATTGGACCACCGCCTTCTGGACCAAACATCCCTTTTGCGCCCACTTCCATGTGCATTGATGCCTCAAGCATAGCTTCAAACTTTTTATCGTTGTAAATCTCTCTTTGGTTCCTTATAAACTCTTCTTCTGACAAACCAAAGAAGTTAATAGCAACCCATCTCTTGCTGAAATATCCTTCAGTAGCAGCACTTGCTACATCAAACTTTGTTCTCCAGTGTTCTAATTCTTGTAAAGCAGCAATTTTAGAAGGATTCGCTAATTTTAACTTGAAATCTATGATGTCATCACCACGAAAACCTAAAGTGTATAAATGTATTTGACCAATTTTCTCTAACTCAGACACAACATGTCTTTGAATTCTTTGAATTGTTCTTGCAAATCTAATATCTTTTTGAGCAAGTGTGCTTCTGTCTTCACCACCTCCACCTCCCTCATCTGGCAATAAATAAGAAGCAGGAACTTTCAATGCTGCCAACATCTCATCTCTAAGAAATTTTACATCGTCAACATCACCTGTATATTGACCTCCAGGTAATGTATCTATTCTTGTACCGGTTTCTCCTCGAACTGGAATTATATAATCTTCTTCAACACTTAATGGATTATATCGTAAATCAACTTTTCCACTTTCTACATCGATAATTTGATTCTTTTTAAGTTCCTTTTGAAAACCTAATACATATTGTTCTACATCATCAGGTGCAATATTTCCTACATCTAAGTAAAAAACACGTCTTTCTGCGCTTCTGACCACCCTGTAACTCATCATCGCTTGTTTTAACAAATCATATTGTCGAAATGAACGCCTAGAGTTTTCAAATACAGATAGACCATAAGGAGCATATTTATCATCACCTAAAATTCTAAAGTGAGCAATTTGCCAATTTTCAAAAGTTAAACCTGCTGTGTTCCACTGAAATTGAATATAATTCGGATTGGACTTATCTTGACCTTCAATTCTTTCCACTTCTCTTGTTGGCAAACCAATGACATTGATAACACCTTTATCTTCATCAATATCCAAATACAGAAAGAAATCTCCATATTTGCACATTGTCCTAACCCAATAATACAAGTTAGATTCAATGTTAAGAATGTTGTAATAAAATTGGTCAAGAATAGATTTAATTTCTTGATTTCGACAACTTATTGTTAATAACTTCTGAAATTCATTTGAAGTCGTGATTTCATCTGCATAAATGTCCAAAGCAGAACCTAAGATTGGTTCATACACCATCATATCAAAATCAGAATATCTTTCAGCCCGTCTTTGTTCAAAAAGATAACGAGTTGACATGTTAAGAAACATATCGTTCGTTAACTTCTTAAAAGGCGCTCCTGTTGCAGATTTAAAGTTATATTTCTGCATATCAATTCTACGTTCTTTTCTATAGAATTGCCTTCGTCGCTTTGTAATAGGACCTGAAAATAATCTTGTTAAGGCCCTATATAAAGCATTTTGTTGATTTCTTGTATTTTCTTTATATGAAAGTGTTGACATTTTATACCTTGATTGTTATACTCTAACCAATGAAAATTTGTGGTGTTCCATAACGGAATCTTTTTTTCTTTTGGTCTTCAATTTCTTTCTCTAATCGCATACCTGATAAATGATAATTATGCTGTTCAGGCAATGTTGTATCTAGGTTTTTTCTTGAAACGATAATGTTAGACAACAAACTTCTTTTGTATTTAACTTCTTGTTCACCTTTTAATAAAGCTGTATCTCTAACCCAACAAGCAATAGCATAAGCCATTACTAAATCATCATTTCGACCTTTTTGAGCTTGAGGTTTTCCGTTATCCCAAATAAATG
>Ga0208019_1000901_pt1 | contig 16173 bp, 17 predicted proteins | sample CB_VirMetaG_5_FD_184540 | JGI IMG/M metagenome (GOLD analysis project Ga0208019, IMG submission 184540) | Freshwater to marine saline gradient viral communities from Chesapeake Bay - CB_1508_1D Viral MetaG (SPAdes) (version 4) | ecosystem: Environmental > Aquatic > Marine > Coastal | place: USA...
TATTTGTTGGGCGGTATTTTTATCTCTATTTTTTTTATCTATAGGATATTCAATATAATCAATAGGGACTCCAATATCTTTAAAAGTATCTACACTATATGGTGAAACAAAAATAAATTTATCAGGTAAAAACTTTTTTTGTTCAGGTCTTGAGTACGAACTATGAGTTGTCTCAAATATTTTATATTGTCTATTTTCTGAATATAATCTTTTTAAAATATGATTATCTATGAATGTTTCAGCAATTTCCTCAATCATAATATAATCAGGACTATAATCTTCTATTACATTGAATAAATCATATTCTTTATTTTCGGATAATGATATAAATTTATTTCCGAGTAATTCAATTGCACGATTTCTTTGTACCAAAAAATGCCAACTTATTTGACTCCATTCAACACATACTACATTATATGTGTTTTGAAACATTTCTATTTTTTTAACTACTACTTGTGGACACCCACCTGTAGACATATGAGGTGTTATTATTAATAATGTTTTCATATTAATTTTTTTTAATAATATAATCTTCTGTTATTATATAATCTATAGAATCATCCAATAAATGTTTTATTACTTGATGTGGATAGTTATTAATAGGTTCTCCGTGAGCGTTTAATGATGTATTTAAAACAACAGGAATATTAGAAATTTCTCTGTATGCCGATATTATATTATGGAAACTCGGATTTCTTTCTTTGTTAACTATTTGAGGTCTTGCGGTACCGTCAACATGATGAACCACAGCAGGTATGATATCTAACCACTCTTTTTTGGTATCATAACATATTGTCATGAATTCAGCAGTGTATTTAGATTTTTTAATCTCAAATATTTCATCAGCATATTCTTCCAATACTGAAGGTGCGAAAGGCATGATTTCTGTCCTTCTTAATTTTTCATTTAATCTTCTATGAGTTTCTTTATCAGTTGGTTTAACAACTATACTTCGATTACCTAACGACCTTGGTCCATACTCAGTTCTACCAACAAAAACACCTACAACATAACCATCATTTATTAATTTAGCAACTTTTTCATATGTCATATTTTCTATTGAAACTTTATTTTCATTTTCACGAATTATATTGTCCCAATCATCTTTAGTATGACTTTCACCTAAAAAAGCATTTTTAAGTTTAAATGGTTTTTTAACATCACCAATATCATTAGCAACTTTTAATGCTGCTCCCAATGCTAACCCACTATCTGCCATAGCTGGGTGTATATAAATTTCATCAAATATATTTAAATCATTAATGAACATGTTTAATTTAACATTAGCAAACAATCCACCAGATAAACAAAGTTTATTATAATCAGGAAATCTCTTCTTTAAATCAAATAAAAATTCTTTCATTAATTCTTCAGTTACCATCTGTAAACAATACGCAAAATCAGCACGAGTATCTTCATTTTTAAAAACACCCTGTGGTTTATAGACATTTTCACAGATATAATGAAACAAAGATTCAAAATTAGCGGGTTTAAAATTTAAATTACCATCATAGTACACACATTTTTTTATAAAATTATAAAACTTATTATTATATTTTCCGTGCGCCGCTAAACCAACAACTTTACCTTCATCTTTTAACATTTTCCAACCTAAATGATGTGTAGTTGCAGCCCATAATCCAGCAATTGATGCTGTAGTTGGTATATATTGTGAATGTACAACTTCATATTCTCCATTATCACACAACAATACTTTACCTCGACTTCTATTACCTTTACCATCATGTGAAACACTTAAAACTTTACCTTCCATACCTGAAGTAAAATAAGAACCAATCGTATGAGATAAATGATGTGAAACCTCAAATGTTTTTCCCATAAAATGTTGTAGATTTTCAGCAATAAAACTTTTTTTATAAAAAGACGCCATAGCTAAATAATCAGCATCTTTTATTTCAAGACCTAAATCTTTTTTAATTTTTTGCAAAGCATTTATTGGCGGTGCATAAATATTATAACAAGATTTTATTCCTGTTAATTTTTCTTCCTCATATATTCCCAATATGTTACCATCTTTTAATACAGCAACTGCCGTATCATGAGAACCATAACTAAAACCAAATATTAAACTCATATTCCTAAAATATTTTTAAATAAATCTTCATCATTAAATTTTATCCAATTATCGGGATGATGCCAACTATCATAATATTTCGCATGATTTTCAAATATACCTTTAGATTCCCAAAAATCCCATGTGTTACTTTGGATATCGTGTCTACCTATATTGTATGATGCATATACCCTATTAGTAATACAATAATCATCAATATTAATTTTATCATTAATTATTGTTAAATTTCCACTGTAAATGTTTTTTAATCTATCTGAAAATTTGGATGAAACCATTACGTCACAATTAAATTGTTTTGCAAAATTTTCTGACATATAAACCCACTTTAAATGTGTCTCAAATACTGGAGAATCAAAAACTAATAAAACTTTTTTATTATTTTCATCATATGTGTGTTGAAATAATAATATTGGTAATTCGTTTTCCATACCCCAAACTTTAATCATCCATTTTGTTCTAAATTTTCTTAAATACTTAAACCACCTAAATGGTTTAAACTCATTATCAGTATAAACCAAGCCCCATTCATTACCTAATTTTTCATAAAATTCTATAATGTAAACAGGACTATGACTATCTATAACCTCAATAAGTGGTCCATTAACAAATTTACAATTACAATTTATTAGTTTAAAATCTTCCATTATTTTTTTCTTATTGCTATTTTTAAATTAATTCCAGGTTTATAATATTCTTCACCAACTATCTCCCAGTCTAAAAATTTATTTTCTTTTACTGCAGTATATATTAAAGTACCTTTACCATACAATTCATATTTTACATCAAAAACTACGGTATCAGTTAACTTACCATTATATAATAAATTAAAATATATTATAGAATTTTTCATGTAGTTATCATCAATTATTATTAAAGACCCTTTAGGCATTTTGTCTTTAATTTCCAAAAATTCATGATAATGGTGTAGCATAGATTCAAATGGTGTTCTAGGGTCAAAATCATATGAATCTAATAAGACAATGTTTGGACTTCCTTGGTAGTTTTTTAAAAAATTTACAGAATCATCGTGATGAATTGTTAAGTTAACATTTGGTAACTTTTGACTAAGGTTTTTCTTAGCATCTTCAACTTTTTTTATGTTATTATCAACCGTATGGAACTGACCATTTTTTTCCTCACATAATTTACCTAAATAAAGAGCAAAATCATCATAATTACCTGAACTAGTACCTGTTTCTATACATTCTACATAATCAAAATTAAAATGTTTTTCAATAATTTTATCAATAGCTTCTGCTTGATACTTTCTACTTTCATCATTAGTAAATGAGAGATAATAATCTAAATATTTTGACATACCGTAAATGTATTAATCTTTCCAAAAAGTTAAAGTACGTAAATTTCCATTTCCGTGAAAAACAATAAACCCTTTGAACCCTAAACTCATCATTCTATCCCAAAATTTATTTTGGAAATCTTCAAACTCTTCATATGTTTTATGAAATTCACAAGACACACATCTTAAAGTATTTAAATTATCATCAGTAATTGCATTTAGTAACTCAACCTCACCGCCTTCAATATCAATTTTCATGAAATCAAATTTTTCAGACAATTCATTATTGAATATTTCATTGATACCAATAAAGTATACATTTTCTCTGTGTATAATGTCTCTTTCATTTATCAAATGGTCTTGATTATCTGTCGATGCACCCCCAATAAATGTATAATCACTATGAATTTTGAATTCGACAAATTTATTGGTTTCACCAACCGCCATTTTATAAACTGAGGTTTTAGGACCGGCATTTTTTATTAAACAATTAAATGTTGGTGTCATTGGTTCAAAACATATAACTTTTGATGCTCCTCTTAATTCTGCCCTATGTGCAAAAACTCCAATATTAGCCCCAATATCTAAAACTACATCACCTTCTTTTATATAACAACCTTTTCTTTCATAATCACAACCATTATCATCATGGATATAACTATGAAACATTTCAAACCATTGGTAATTATTTGCGTCAAACTCACCATTTAGATATTTCTCAAAGGTAAAGTTTTCATTTTCTTTTTTTAAATCTCTTAAGATTTCATTTCCACTTTTATCTAGTGTCCAAAATTTTTTATTCATAATTTTTACATCATCCATATTATATTAAATTACTCTCAATAATTTTATTCAAAACCATTTTTGGTGAAATCTTTCGACTACACTCAAAGTTTTTATTTTCAGGACAAAAAGAATCATGAAAACAACATAATTTATCTGCATGTTCAGGTGAATTAAAACAACCACCACAAGCATCATAATTTTTAACACGAATGTTATCTTCAATAAATTCACACCATTCTTCTGAAAATCCACCAATCATTACAGTTTTTTTTCCAACCGCCCATGATAACCAAGACAAACCTGAAGGTAATCCAATAAAAAATTCACAATGTTTTAAATACCATATTCTATCATTAAGGTCATAGTCACCATTTCTTTTAATGAGATTTTTTAAATTTGACTTTTCTTTAGATATTGAAACTATTTTATAACCCATTTTACTTAACACATCAATAATAGTTTGCCACCCGATTTTATTATTCCATACTTTCATCCCACCGGCAGATGCAAATTCTGAAATACAAATATATTTGTCATCTATTGGTCTTTCATCATTATTACATTCGATTTTGGTTCTTATTTCATTATATTCTAAACCTAAAGTATTAGAAGCAATTTTTTGCATAGGTATATGTAAAGGATGTTCTTTTTGATAAATTTTGTCAAAAAATGTTAAATTACCAATATATTTTATTGGTATATTTTTAATAAAATACTGATTTAATTTTTTTATATTTTTTTTAAAAATATCATTATCAATACCAATACCAATTTCATAAGAAACATAATAATCATGAATGTTTACCTCATCAACACCATTAACCCAATTTATGTTTGAATAAGTTTTTGAAAAAATATTTGAAAATCTACATATAACAGTTAGATTACATTCATGTTTTTTTCTAAATTCTTCACAATACGGAACCCAAGATATATTATCACCTAATGCTGTTGAACGTATATTAATCACAACATTCTTATTTTTACAATTAAAATAATCTTCATATACTTCTTCTCCGTTTTTTAAAACTAAAACTTTCCAATTAGTATAATATTTCCTATTAACTGAAACCCAATGACCATTCATAATTTTATCTTGGTATACCATTTCAGCGTTATTATCTAAATCATAAAAAACAACATCGTACATTTCAACTTCATTACCAGTAATCTCGACTTTTGGTAAAGTATTATATGTTACAGAGATTTTATTACTCATACAATTTCTAATATTTTATTGTAAACATCCATAATACTTGGATGACATTCAAAACTTGGTTTATTTTCTAAACAACCAATCAATGGTGGAATATTCTGTATAGTACCCCACTCCTTAACTCCGTGTTTCATATTAGAAGCACAATTTAATTTACAACCACCCCATACTGTGAATTGTTTATAATCTTGTCTACCCTTTCTATATGGTAATCTAAATTCTGGTTTTATTGATGAACCTAACATAATAATATTGGCATCAGTAGTACCAGCCAAATGTAACAAACCTGAGTCCATAGTGATAAAACATAAACTGTTTTTTATTAAATGCCAAGCTTGTGATATTGACGTTTTATTCATCAGGTTTAATCCATTATCTATTTCAAAATTAAATGTTGGTTTTTCAATATTAAAAAATCCAGTTTCTGATGAATCTTTACCGATTGAAACTACGGCAATTCCATTATCATTTAATAATTTTGTTAATGTCATCCATTTTTTTGATGACCATGTTCTACTTGGCCATGTTTGTACAGGATGTATCAAAACATACCTTTCAGGTAAATTTTCAATTTCTTCATATTCATTGGGAATATACTCACAAGTCATTTCATTTGGACTTAACATAAACCCTAATTTAATAGCATGGAATTGTCTTATATCAATGTTATTGTGTTTATATTCAACACCAAATTCATCTTGACTACCGACTGAATGAAAACTGTTATGATATATAAAATTTTCTTTAACATATTCCATATCTAAACTGTTTGTTGAGTATACTTTATCAACATAAGGATTATTAACGAAAATTTCATTAAAGTTAGTTATTACATTTATTTTATCTTCATACGACTCATACAATTTTTTAATGACAGGTGTTGCACATATTGTATCGCCTAAAGCCTTACATTGAGTTAAATCTAAAAATACTTTTTTCATTTTATTTTATTCTAATTTTAAAAATTGTTTTAGTTTCAATAAACCACCAATACGATAATCCTGATTTATTTAACAAATCTGTAACATCATCTTTTATTTCATTATCACACTCTAAAACAATTTCGAACTCAGGTAAAAAATAATTTAACCTATCACTTACATGTGGTAAATCTTCAATACTTTTTATTTTTATTACCAAATAGTCCGCAAATGGTGTAGTTTTAAATCTGATATCTTGTTCAAAATACAAATTTTTTAATTTTTCTTTGGTTCTTTGATTTATACCAATCTCAAAATATTCTATAATATTTGTTTTTTTATTATCATTAAAATCACAGAAATAAAATGGTGTTGTAGTTTCAAAAATAGTATCGTAATATTCTTCCACTGAATTTAAATCCTCTCTTGATTTTCTAATCTCAGCATTTTCAATCATCCTATCGGGTTCGTGATATATATCATGTTCATATATTATTTCCTTAGAAATCGAATTTACTCTGTGAGCATAATTGTGTAATACTCTTGGGATATATAGAATTTTCCCAATTTCCTCATTTACCAATGTTTTTAATACATCTTCAGCACAATGTACCCATTTTTGTTTATCTTCAAAAACTTTTATTTTATTTCTCCAAGCTCTTAAATCACCAATAGAATATTCCGAATCTTTTGAATTTTTCATTTTATCAGTGATATTACAATTATCTTTAAAGTTTATATATCTAGTAGAATATATCTCTCCTTTTATATTACCCCATCTCAAAAGAGAGTTACAACATATCATTTGTACATCTTTAAATTTATCAAAATTATGTTTGTATACCTCAAGAGTTTTAGGTAATAGTAAATCATCACTATCTAAGACCATAAAAATGTCAGCATCCGTTTCTGTTGTTGGTGGATTCCAATAAAACTCCTTCTTTTCTTTAGGTTGGATTAATCTAATATTTTTATGATTATTAACTAAATCATTTAGTTTTTCCATCACAATAGGATTTTCACTGAAATCATCAGAAACAATCCATTCCCAGTTGGTATATGTTTGATTTAGGACAGATTCCACTAACTCATCAAAAGTGTCTAAATAGTTGTAGAATGATGTAAATATTGCAAATTTCATAATTCAATATGTTTCTATCAAAATAGTAGTATTTGATGATATAATAAAGTGTTTAGTAATGTGTTTACGATTTTTTTAAATGTAATATTTTATAGTAATATAATGTATAACTATGGAAAAATTTTATAACATCGAAGAACAAAAAGCATGGAACAATCCTGAAATGTGGGAAAATGATGGTCATGAATGGTCAAGAGTTTTTGGTAATACCGAAAATTTATGGAATAATTATATTTTTGACACAGTAAAGGAATTTAGAGGTAAAAAAATAACTGAAATTGCACCTGGATTTGGTAGAATAACACAATTTCTATCCATTTTAGCGTCAGAACTTTTGGTTGTTGATTTAAATCCTCTATGTATTGAAAAAACAAAAGAAAAATTAGGGCACCACGTACTTGGATACTTTATTAATGATGGTAAGAGTTTAGATAAAGTTAGAGACAATTCACAGGATTTAGTTTTTTCTTGGGACTCTTTTGTACATATGCATAGAAATGTCGTTGATGACTACCTTAAAGAAATATTTCGAGTACTAAAACCTGGAGGTTATGGTTATATACACCATGCTTGGATGTATAGTGAGGAAGAATTTTCATTTAAAAATGTTGGTGGTAGAGCTGTTATGAATCCGGATTTATTCAAAGAATTGGTTGAAAAAAATGGTATGGAAATAGTTTCACAACAACCCATCAGTTTTGAACGTGTAATAGCTTGGGATGGTACAGATACTATTTCATTTTTTAGAAAACCTGAATAATAGTTTAATTAATTACAATTTACTATGAAAAATAACATAGACCTTTTTAAAGTATTTATGTCACCTAACGCCACTGAAGAAGTCGCTAAAGTACTTAATAGTGGTTATATAGGTCAAGGTAAAAAGGTCGAAGAATTTGAAAGTGATTTGAAAAATTATTTTAACTACAATTATATTTCAACATTAAATTCAGGAACATCTGCACTTCATTTAGCATTACACTTGTTAAAAAAACCATATAAAAATATTAACACAATAAACAACTACGATAATATCAAATCAAATTGGCCAGGATTAGAAGAAGGTGATGAAGTTCTTGCAACACCAATGACCTGTACCGCATCTAATTGGCCAATTTTAGCTAATGGTCTTAAAATCAAATGGGTCGATATAGACCCAACAACATTAAATATGGATTTAGAAGATTTAGCTAGAAAAATAACACCAAAAACAAAAGTAATCATGTTGGTTCACTGGGGTGGATATCCTAACGACTTAGATAGAATAAAAAAAATACAACACGACACATATGACAAATTTGGTTTTAAACCCGCGGTTATTGAAGATGGCGCACATTCTTTTGGTTCAAAATACAAAGGTAAACCCATTGGAACCCACGGTAATTTGACCATGTATTCATTACAGGCAATAAAACACCTAACATCCATTGATGGTGGTCTTTTAATTACACCACATAAAGAGCTTTATCAAAGAACAAAATTAACCAGGTGGTATGGTATCGATAGGGATGATAATAGAAAAGATTTTAGATGCGAAGCGGATATTAAAGAATGGGGATTTAAATTTCATATGAATGACGTTTGTGCTACCGTTGGTATAGAAAATCTAAAATTAGTCGATGCTTTAATAAAAACACATAAGGAAAATGCCATTTTTTATGACACTAATCTAATAAATTTAACAGGAGTAAATTTATTAAAAAGAGAACATGGTTTTGATTCTTCTTTTTGGATTTATTCAATGTTAGTTGAGAATCGTGAAAGTTTCTTTAAATGGATGAAAGAATGTGGAATAATATCTTCTCAGGTACATGAAAGAAACGATAAACACACATGTGTTAAAGAGTATTCTAGTTTCTTACCTACTTTAGATAAAACAATAGATAATATTGTATCAATTCCTGTGGGTTGGTGGGTTACTGAAGAAAATAGAGAGTATATTATTGATTGTATTAAAAAAGGGTGGTAAATTATATTATTATGAAAAAAACATTTATAACACATGCAACTGAAAAATATGTACAGGTATGTTTAAATTTAGTTAAATCTATACGAACATTCTCAGATACACATATTATTGTATACCTAATCGACACTAACCCTGATGATTGTCAGGCGTTTTATAATTTTAACAACGTTGAGGTAGTATTTTTAAATTTAGGAATCGATGAACCTGAAAATTATATAGTAATGGATAATGGTAATTTTTATATTGACAGAACAAATTTAAGGTCCTTTTATGTACTCTCAGCTAAAGTTACTGCAATGAAAAAATCATTAGAATCAGGATGGGATTTAGTTTGTTATTTGGATTCAGATTGTATTGCAACACCAATGGTAGATGATTTATTTGAATGGTCACAAAATATTACAGATTTTCCAATAGGTACTAAAGGTATTCATGAATATATGATGTTAGTAAAAAATGGTAATTTAATTGGTAATCCTTTTGAACATACTTGGCCATCGGCTGATAATACAAAGTGTCTTGAATGGCCATTAATGGAATTTATGGGTATAAATCCAAACAAAAGAGGCCAATACAGAACTACAGGAATAATGTTATTAAATAAAAATTGTTTAGATTTTGTAAACTTGTGGGAATCTGTCTGTGACTTGTTACCAAAAATAACAGACATAGTGAAATACGCTCCGTATCACGAAGAAACAATATACAATGTATTAACATGGAGAAATAATGATACTGGATTTCCTCTATGTTATATTAATATCGGTGACGGTGTAAATACCGTTTTAGATTTCTATAATACAGAACACGAAAATAATAAATTAGTGAATTACGATGTAAAAAATATTAAAACTCATTTTTATAAAATACCTGAAGATAAAAAAAATGTTAAGGTGTTACACGGAGAAAAGAAAAAAGATGAGGTGGATAAGATTATAAATTATTTAATAGAGTTAAACAAAAATGAATACTTCAAATAAGATTATTTTTAATAATATTGAATATGATATGAACTCATATTCAACAGAAGAAACTAAAAACATATATATAAATTCTTTTGGTGATGACTATAAAGATAGATTTAAACTTTATTATTATTTTCACAATATTGATGGATTTTATATAGAAATACAAGGTATTAGTGAAGATAAATTTACTATAGAAATATATGAGAAAGATAATTTAGTTTACAATAATAAGTTAAAATTAAATTCATGGATTAAACTAAATAAGCAATATTTTTGTGATTATAAATTTTTAATAAAACAAAACGATAATATAATTGCAGAAGATTATTTAAGATTAAAAAATAAAAGAGTATATATTTCTTTCGAATCTAAATCATTAGGGGATAACTTAGCGTGGATACCGTACTGTGAAGAATTTAGAAAAAAACACGAATGTGAACTTATAGTTTCAACGTTTTGGAATGAATTTTTTAAATTAACATACCCTGAAATAGAATTTGTACATCCTGGTGATATTGTAAATAATATCACGGCATTATATAGAATTGGGTGGTTTTGGGATGTTGATAAAGAACCTGAAAGACCAAATTTAATCCCTTTACAAAAATCAGCATCAAACATTTTAGGTTTGGATTTTAGGGAAATAAAACCTGAAATATCATTTAAACCTAAAAAAGTTTATGATTTTAAATACGTTACAATTGCCACTCACTCAACTGCCGGTTGTAAATATTGGCACTATCCCAATGGTTGGCAAGATATTGTTGATTTTTTAAATAATAAAGGTTTTAAAGTCATTCACGTTTCTAAAGAAAAAACTGATTTAAAAAATGTAATACAGATTGAAGATGATTCTATTGAGAATACAATGTCTGTAATAAACTATAGTGAGTTCTTCATAGGTTTATCTAGTGGTTTATCATGGTTAAGTTGGGCTATTGGTAAACATGTTGTCATGATATCAAACTTTACTGAAAATGACCACGAATTTACGAGTAACTGCACTAGAATTACTAACCCTGACGTTTGTAATGGATGTTGGAATAACCCAATGTTTAAATTTGATAAAGGAGATTGGTATTGGTGTCCTGAACATAAAGGAACTGATAGGCAATTTGAATGTCATAAATCTATCACATCAGAAATGGTTATTAATAAAATAAAACATTTGTTAAATGATTAGTTTTGATTTCAAGTCACCAACACAAGAATTTCCTGAAGGCGCTTTAACCATAAGTGTATCAGATGATAAAAATTTTTTTTTAGAAGATGAATTACCAATTCATGTTTTAATAAAAAATAATAATAATGAAATAATAAACTCATACAAACTATCAGATGGTTGGTGGTGTACACATTATCATATATGTTATACTAATATTGAAATAATAAATAACAAAGGTGATTTATTATCAACATGGAAATGGCAAACTTTTTTACATGGCGATTTTATTCATCAATATTTTTATAATTGGTCAAAAAGAAATTTAAAAAGTAATGGTATTGCTATAGGTACTCATGATGGTACTACAGGTGAATGGGTTGGTCCTGTCAATGATGGATTACTAAATGCATTGTTAGTTGAAGCTAGTGAGAAACAATTCAAAAAATTAAAAAATAAATATAATAATTCTCCGTGGGTGAATGTAAAAAATGTTTTAGTAAGTACCGATGGTAATCAAAAAAAATTTTATGAAGGAGGTTATGGTCATACAAATTCTTTATTTTTAGACATAACAAATCAATACGTAAATGAAAGTGAAATATCATCAACATTAAAAGATACGATATCATTAAATCAATTATTAATTGAAAACTCACCTGTTAAATGGTTACACTTAGACGTTGAGGGATATGATGCCGAATTGATTTATTCAATAAATGATGATTTGTTACCTGAATTGATTATTTTTGAATCTCTACATTTAGATGATGAACTTAAAAATAAAATTCATAATTATTTAAGAAATAAAAATTATAAAATTTACGAAAAAAATTTTAATTGTTTATGTATCAAAAACCAATAATTATAATAAGTACCTATCCATCAAATAAGAAACTTTTTGATTTATTAGAAGAATGTATTGATACCATTGGTGATTTAGGTTATGATATTTTAATAGTATCTCACTTACCAATCCCTAAAACAATACAAAATAATGTTAAATTTATATTGTACGATTCTGTCAATGAGCTTTTAGAACCAAAGAATAGTCCTCATGTATATTTTTGGGATAAAATATTTCAATATAAATATTATATTGGTGGTCACGCACTACCAATAACTCGTAATATAAAAAGTTCATTAAATTTTGCCAAATCATTAGGGTATGATTCTTATATTTTTTTAGATTCTGACATTATTTTTAATAATGAAAATATTAAACAAATAAAAAATTTAATAGATGAAGCAAAAATTAAGAATAAAAAAATGGTTTTATTTTATCCTGACCAATATATTGTCAGTGATTGTAATTATAAAAATAAAGGTCCGTTCTTTATTGAAACTGATTTTTTTATAGGTGATATAAAATTTACTTTAGATAATTTAAAGTTCCCAACAAGTAATTTAGAGTGGGAAAAAAGTAAAATGTGTTATAACTTAGAAGTTTCTTTTTATACAAAATTAAAGGATAAGTTTGATGATTTGCTTTTAATTAGAGATTACACTGAAAATTTCTTTAATATTGATAATTTAAATCAAAATAGATATGGGTTAACCGTATATGATGTATTAAAAAATGTAGATGATTTTTCACCTACGTTTATTTGTCACAATTCTGAATTTAATAACAAAGTAAAAAAAGTTTTAGTATATAGTAATAGTAAATTAATTTTAGAAAGAATTTTATATCCAAGTGATTGGTCTTATATTTTTTTAAAATATGATAATTCTAAATTACGGGTTGAGGTTTACGATATTACGGATTCTGAAGATGTTATCCATGAAATAACTAAAATATATACACTTAACGATAAACTAAAAGAAAAAAATGATAAAAACTATAAAGGATTAATATCATTTAAACAAAATATTGTAATATAAAATAAATGTTAGAAAAACCTAAAAAGATTGCACTTTGTTTTATGTCTAATAATATTGAGACATCGAATAAACAATAACTAAATAAATAAATTTAATTTTAAACTACCAATTTTAATATTATTATGAAAATAGAAGTATCAATAGGAGAAATTGTTGACAAGTTGTCAATTCTCCAAATTAAAACGGAACTCATCAAAGATGAAGAAAAGTTAAGAAATGTTAAAAAAGAATATGATTATCTATATGATATCGTATTTAACGAAATGAAAATTGAACAATCGGATTTTTCTGATATGGTTTCAATCAACCAAGAACTTTGGGATATTGAAGATGATATCCGTGACAAAGAAAGAGATAAAGAATTTGATGATGAATTTATTAGATTGGCTCGTGCCGTATATGTAACAAACGACAAGAGAGCAGAAGTAAAAAAAGGTATTAATATAAAATACGGTTCGTTATTTGTTGAGGAGAAGTCGTATAAAGCTTATTAAATGTTGAAAATTTTGTTTTAGTATATAAAGGTACCATACAGGTACCTTTTTCTTTTCCCCCCTCATAGAATACTTTTTCATATTCAACAGGAAATCTTTCAACATTATATAAACTTTCTTTTCTATGAAAGTTTTCCCAATGGAAATAAGTAAATTTTCCGTTTTCTCTTAATTTTAAATCAACAAGTTGGAAGAAATCTTCGGCTTTATCCATATGTGTATCAAAGAAAATACAATCATATTTATCTAAAGACATTATAACGTTTTGCCAAAAACCTGGTACCAATTTTACATTGTCTCTATATGGACATTTTTCCATAAAATAGTTTAAGACATCGGGATGTGACTCAATTACCGTATGACTTTTAGGTTTTGCATTTTGTATCATAGTTGCAGAAATTCCCATACCAAAACCAATCTCCAACACATCCTTACCTTCAACTTGTAACAGGTCAATGTGTTTTTGCATGATTGGGATTTCCCATGTCTCCATAACGGTACCTGTACCTTTTTTGGTCTTAGATTTCCATCTTTTCATAAAAAGAAAATCCTCTGAATAATCCAGAGGTTCTCTATTAAAAATTAAATTTTCTTTTGATATCGGAATGACTATCATTACGCAGCAGTAATACCTAATAGATTAAGTAACCAGTTTTTTACATATGTATTGTCAGAACCCCAATTCGCATAATCATTACCTTCCATGATTCTAAAACCATCAGCAACAACTCTTTTATTTGTGCTATCAATTAAGCTGTAACTAACTGTACATTTATCATCTAAAATGTTAAATCCTGTAACAACTATTCGGATTTTATCTGCAGTACCTAATGGTCCGCAGTTTGTTGGTTGTATGTCGTATGTTGTATTCATATTTTTTTTATTTATTTATAATTATATTTTAATATCAGAAACAGTAAAATTCAACGATAAAACCTCCACTATTTTGAGGTAACGGTGAAAACATTGTTGAGTCAATTGCTATAGTACCGTTTCCATTAGCATTCCACACATTGGTAGAGTTTACATATAGCTCAACATTATATGGATTTAATCCCTGATTAGTTATAGCACCTGTTACATAAAAGTATTCAACATTAAATGTAAAAGATTGACTAACATCTCCAGGTCCATAAGTACCACCGTTTTCTGCAGCATTTCCAGCAATAGCACAAATACTATTTGATGTTAGAGTTTCATCAACTAATGCCAAATCAAGGTTTACATCATTTGGTGGGTCTCCTCTACCTGCGGGTGGTATATTGTTTTCAATATATAAATCAATCACGTAATTACTTTGGTCAAAGTAACCATAACTGTTTTTAAAATCACTAAACTTAAAGTTAGCAGTTCTACCCGCAGTTACACCGTTAGCATATGGACCATGTAGGATATCTTGGTTTACACCTGATTTAACACCCCAAGCCCAATAACTAACAACTCCACTACCAGGTGCCGTTCCCTGAGCCCAACTGTAAGCATTTATATAATTATAAAAACTATTATTAGTTGCGGAACCAGCATTTAGTTCAATATATAGGTTATCTAAGTTTACATTAGTACTACCAATAGACATTTTACTTATTCTTTAGTTTATTTATTTCTTCATTTAATTCTTGAATAGATTTAATGAGGAATGGTATTAACTTTTCATATGATACTGTCTTATATAATCCACCATCAGGTGTCTTCAAAAGCTCTTTTTCTTTAACAATATGAGGTAATACTTTTTCAACTTCTTGTGCAATTAATCCATATTCTGAACCTTCTCTATATTTCCAATCGTAAGAAACTGGTCTTAATTGATTGATATATGATAAACCATTCTCAAGATTTTCAATATTTTTCTTCAATCTTTCATCAGAAGGAGTTGTCGAAAATGCTATGATATCACCTGTTGCGTGGAAATCACCTTGAGTACTGTTTAGTACAAATCTAAACTCTTCAGTTGTTGTATTACTGTAATTGAATGTTATACCCAAAGCTCCTGCGGTAGGTCTGAAGAATCCCATTCTTTGGTCACCCGCAAATCCAACACCAGGATAACTACCACTTGTTCCACCATTAGGTATCTTAAGTTTTGAACCATCAAATGTTAAGTTAGCTTCACCATTAAATGGTGTTGTAGAATTACCTGTAGCAGTTACAATGTAATTGTCAACGTTGTTTGTAATTGAAGTTGCCGCAGATTGACCTGAAGAACCACTTGAACCTGAGCTTCCTGAAGAACCACTTGAACCT